>Ga0114968_10000435_pt1 | contig 31143 bp, 28 predicted proteins | sample M_130807_EF_Meta_FD_87020 | JGI IMG/M metagenome (GOLD analysis project Ga0114968, IMG submission 87020) | Freshwater microbial communities from Lake Montjoie, Canada to study carbon cycling - M_130807_EF_MetaG | ecosystem: Environmental > Aquatic > Freshwater > Lake | place: Lake Montjoie... | reverse complement strand
GAACCAGTTGAACCTGTTGAACCAGTTGAACCAGTTGAACCAGTTGAACCTGTTGAACCTGTTGAACCAGTTGAACCTGTTGAACCAGTTGAACCAGTTGAACCAGTTGAACCAGTTGAACCAGTTGAACCAGTTGAACCAGTTGAACCAGTTATTATTGCTGAAGATATCTTATCTGGTGCTGGGGTACTTGTTGGTGAACAAGCAGATAATCCTGACATCGCACATCCTACGGCTGCTGCGGCACCACCTGCGACAGCTAAGCCTACTATTAAGCCTGTTGATAGCAATGCTGGACCTAATATAGCTGGAGCAGATACTGCAACGGCTACTGCAAGACCAGCAACTAGTACACCGACTGCAACTCCGATTAAGGCAGTTGTTACTATGGTTTGAATAGTAGATGATGCTGCTGCGACGTTAGCTTGAGCCGCTGTTGAGGCACTTGCTATGGTTGCAGTTGCTGAGTTAGAAGCTGATTGAATAGCTGGTAGTGCTTTAGCTGCTGCTGGTACTACTACAGCAACCGCTTTAACTGCTACTGTTGCTACAGCTGCGGTGGCTTTTACTGCAACTGTTGCTACTGCTGCTGTTACTTGGACTGCTGCTTGTACGGCTTTGGTGATTGGAGCAGCTACAGCGGCAGCGATGGGTGTTACTACCTTTGTAACAGTTGAGGTCACTGCTTTTACTATAGAGCTGATACCCCAGTTGCGGGCAATATTATTTTTTGGATTACTTGAATCATTTCCTTGGTTACCAAATATCTTCTGATCGATAGAGAGATTAAATTTTGAAAGTTGACTTTGGATCGAGTAGGTGGTAGTTGAGATGCTATTAAGTGATGGTGAACTTACTGATGGTAGAGTTAGCATTAGTAATGCCCCAATAACCATGATTGCTAATCCTCTATCTGAGGATACTTTAAATTGTTTCATTAGGAACTCCTTTCCTAGTTTCTACTTTATACTATAAGGGTAATAAAACTTAAATCAACTATTATAAATTTTATTGTTTTTTATTTTTATTTAAACTGTGAGGATACGGAGTCTAGAAACACAGTTAAAATTAGTATTATTGTAGCTATCAAGTAGGTATATTGAGTATATTTTAACTTGCTAGAAATACGAATTTTAGTTTTAGGAGTTTTTCGGTAATCTCTTAGTAAAACGAAGGTAGGTGTGTAAAGCGCTATTATAATAGGAAGAGCAAAGAGGCCTCCTGCAAGGTTAACCATGGCTAAAGCGTAGAGAAAGGCATCAATAAATAGTAAATTTAAGATATTTATTAGCGCTATTTTACGGTTGTTAAATATAAGATTATATGAAAATATTTGGTATAAACCCAGCATGGCTAAAAATAGAGTACCAGCGATACCTATATAAGACTTTTCTTTTTCGAAAAATAGACTCTGACCTAGACCTAGAACTCCAAAAGTGGCCATAAAGTAGCCAACAATTTTGATGATTTTGGAGGACAGATCTTGACCTGCAGGGTATTTAAAATTTAAACTCATGGCTATTTTCCTCTCTTCTTATTAGTATCGTCACGCCTCTTACAATGTCAGATAATTAGAAAACCCGGTATCAATGTAGATACCGGGTTTATACTCATAAAGAGGGCCGCTAGGAGACGGTTAGATTTTATTTTTCTAGGTGCTAATATAACTTCGTAAAAGTGAATACTTCACTATGGTACTATTAATAGTACTACATGGGCCTAAATAATAGGTATGATTAAATATTTTGATCATTCTCATAATTGAGCTGATACTAATTTAATACTTATTATAATTATCCATTCAATTTTCAGTCAGTCATTAATTATAAGAAATATTATACGTATTAATTATTATTTGATTTTGGCGCTTTTGAGTACCATTTAGCCTCATTGTAAAGGTATAGGGCAATTTGAAGGTATTCTGATTGAGCGGAATGACCAAAGGTTTGATTGTAAGCTTGAAGCCAGCTGTCTCCTACATACCCGTTTACAGCAGGGGTGGTATTATCTTTAGGGTAGTTGTTGATATTTCTGAAGAGTTCATTAACTTTATCTACCCCGTAGGTTCCATAGAGATAACTATAGGTAATAGCACCGTAGGCGTAATTGGTAAAAGCATCACAATCTTGATTTGAGTGAGTTTCCTGTTCAGTTAGCCATGCAATCCAATCATCAATTGTTTTACTAGTAAAATCTTTGGTGCTTTGGTTTTGAGGGAATTGGTAGTACATTGCTTTCCACGTTGAAGGTAACTCGCTCACATTTTTAGCGGCTAAAGTAAACCCCATATAAGTGGCTTGTCCTTCTCTTACCCAGCACGGCATCGTTCCCATATTACCTAAAATATTTCTTTGATAGATATGGATTGCTTCATGAATAAGAGCATGCTGTTGGTTTATTTGAGTTGCAGGGTTTTCATTGACATAGTAAAATACTACTGAAGATCCGTCTTTTCCATAGCCCGCTGCTCCTCCACCAAAAGAGTTGTATGGCGAAGAGAGAGTGCTTGCTAACTTAGGGTCAAGCCATCCACCTTCTAGTGCTTGAGGTGTGAGATCTTTTACTAGTAATTCATAAAGCTTTTGCATGTTTTTACTGTCGTATAAATAGATTCTAATTGGAAAGTTCATATTAGGGAAGTCACTTTGGTATAGCTTCATTACCTTATTCACTTCTCTTGTTAATTGTGTGATGTATTGGGGTGACACATTTGGGTCTATCACATAAGTTAGCTTATCGTCTATTGGTGCTGGGGATGAATTTATTTTATTAATTATAGAGTTATAACCAGCAATTATAAGAGGAGATGAAAAAGAAGAACTTGAGGATTGTATAGTGTTCTCACTTTGTGTTGCTTGAAGTATATAGTGGTATTTTTTGTAAGGAGTATTTGAGATAAGGATACATCTATATTTCTGCCCTTTATAAATTTTAATTTCATCGATCTTATTTTTTGTGCATACTCCAATATCGTTTTTAACTTGAGGCGTAGCATGGGCTGGCGTGGGCGCTGTAATTGAGATTAGGATAAGTAGTATGGGTAGTATAAGTCTTCTCATGGTAGTATTATACCATATATTTTAGGATAAAACAAGCTTGGCAGTGGGATTAATATAGTTTAGGGATAAATCGGTAAGGCACCTTTATGCAGTATTCCTGGTAGTCTTGATCCTGGGAGAGGTGTCTCTCTTCGGTGACTGAACGCATGTAGTAGACAAAACCCCAGAATAGCAAGGACCCCAAGATGGCTAGAATCTGGCTAAGGGAGGTATGTACCATTAGAGGTAAAGTAGAGAGAAGCCAGGCTGAGTTTTTGGCTATATAGGCTGGGTGTCTTACATAGCGGTAAGGCCCCTTCATTACTATGCCTCTATTTGTAAGGTTAGAGCATCTAGAGCCTAGAGCTACAGAGGCCCAGCAATAGATTAGCCAAAGTATAACTTCAATAATTTTTAGGATAAAGTCATAAATTGGCTTATTAAATAGATTAAAGTCATTAGCATACCAAGAAACATAGTTTCCGATGGTGGAGTTAAATGGTGGGTAGCAGATCAAAGCGACAAACCAACCCAATGCAGTCGGTTCGACAGAACGGATTTTATTTTTTAGTAAAGCGCTTTCAGTGGTATAACCAAAGATAAAGAAGGAGACATCAGTAATTATAAATATGGCCACGAGTAGGGGATAAATATAATTATTAAAGGAGATTATGGATACTGCAAAGTTTTGTTTTTGCCATTCTATAAAAGCATTATGCAACCAGTTATAGTTTATAAAGAAAAAATTTATCATGATAGGTAGAAAGAAGATTTTTACTAGAGAAAATAACATGATATTTTTTTCCGCTTTACCTGGTTTAGAGTTATTTAAATCTTCTTTATAGAGTGGGTTTTGGTAATGGTTCTTATTAGCTTATTTTTTAAGATAAAAAAATGCTTTTTTTAAGGCTAAAGTTAGTTCAAAACCTTTTGAGCGGTTTAACTTGTTTAATGGCATAAAAAAATTGTAGGTGAATCCATAAACAACATAGAATATTAAGATTAATTTAAAAGAGGTTTTAGTTTCAATGCTTAAATCTTGCTGGTAGTATTTATTATTAAGATAGAAAAATACCGTAAAGGAGAGATAGAAGAGATTAGATAGATAGTTCTGAGCCCGATATTTTATTGGCGAAATTGTTGGGTTCATTTTCCCTACGGTAGGGCGTTAGTTCCTTTGGTCATTAGTTTATTTTTAGATCATGGTTGGCTTGATAAAGGGTAAAATCATCCACTTGAGCCTGGAGATGGAAGTGCCAGTTTCCTAGAGCGGGGATAGTTACCAGTGCCATAAAGTGGTTTTTTCCACCCGCGAGAGTGAAGGGAAGATCATTGATTCCTAAGGCTTTATTACTTAGGAAGAGAGATACTTCTTGGGTGGAGAGCTCTAAGCTCGCATCTTTTAGATTAGTAAATTGGAGCATCATGGTGGCGGGTTTCCCTACAGAAACATTTTCTAGTGTCAGCATGGCGGTCCAATCTTCTGAGAAAATTATCTTTTCTTGGTAGCTATTCTTTTGAAGGGTGGAGATTTTAGTTATGTTATTTTGTTGAGCATAGACCTTAGGGGGAACTTTAGATACTAAGAGTGAGGTTACTAGGAGGATTAGTACCATGGTGATTAATTCTACTGCAAGGGAGCGAGTTAACGAGAAATTGGAGGAGAGTTTAGCTCGTTTGGCATAGAAGTGGTGGTAGGCACCGATACCGAGAGCAATAAGGATGAGAGCTACTTTTATTAAGAGGTATACTACCCAGGTCGTTTTATCAATGGCGTCGAGAGGGAGGGTTAAAGATAGGGAGAGTAAGGTGCCAAAAAGGAGTAGGAAGAGAAGTCCAAAGGTGGCTAGCTTTCTAGTTAGGAGGTATTGCTCATACTTTCTTTTAATAAGTAGAGCTACAATACTACCACACCAGAGGATGGCTGCTATAAGGTGCAGCATAGAGATGTAAGGTAAGTAAGGTTTAGAAGCAATATCGAGCGCATGACCTTCTAATAAACTTTGAGAAGAAAATAGCGCTACCACAATTACGAGAGATAGTTTAAAGAGAGTATTTTTATGTTTTGAAAGTTTATTTTTTGAGGCTAAGTAGAGGAGTAAGGCTATGATAGTTGCGGAGAGAGTGCCTAGTAGAGAGATCTTACCGGTACCGGTTTGTAAGGTAAACTTACCGATGCTCGCATACATTTGAGTGAAGCGGAGGAGGGAGGTAGTGGTAAGTAAAGCTAGGAATAGCCAGGATAGTTTTTGATGGTAAACTAGGAGAGAGCCAAAGAGCAGGATCAGGGATAACCAAAATAGCGTTTGGTAGATTTTCTCTAGTGGGGGCAAAATCGTATAATCTTTACTAGGGGATTCATTATTGTTTTCAGCCTTTGTTTCCATGGTTGAAGAAGTACTACCGACGGTAAAGTTGTAAGCACCGGCGATTAGGTGTTTATCTTTACTTATTACTTTCCAGTTTACTAGATAGGTATCCTCAGGAAGCGTGAGAGCGGGAGTAAGAGTAATGGTAGCGGTGATTTTTTTGAGATCAAAGTTGTAGAGATAGGTAGTTTTGATTTTTTCACCACGGCTATTAAGTAGGAAAGTCTCATTGGCAGAAGAAAGGATAGGTTCGCCGAAGGTTAAGGTTAGCGCAGCTGGACTCATGGAGACGGTAGAGTTGTTACTGGGGAAAGAGGAGATTAGTTGGGCGTGTGCTTGAGCTGAAGGGGCATGTAAAGAAAAAGAGAGAAGAGTGTATGATAGTAAAGATAAGAAAGTAAAGAAAGATCTTAGGTTTAGTTTATACGCTCTTCTGCTCTTCTTCATTTTTTGTTTCCTACTTCAACTTTAGCGTAGGGATTGGGGTGGCTGATTCAGCTGGATCACTACCGTCTATAGGTCGAGGTTGAAGCCAGTTAACTTTTTCACCATTAGTGCAGTATTGCACGGTAGGGAAGGCTAAGCTCTTTCCTTTGGTTTTAGGGGTAGAGAGCATGAAATTGATAATTAGATTATTCTTACTACCAATAGGCCCAGTTTTAATTGCAGGTCCTTTAACATCATAATAATTTTTATCACCAGATTTTACTAAGGTTCCTTTCCAGCCTTTTACCAATTTACCATTTTGTAAGACATTTACATGCATTACAAACATTGGGTCAACGTTACTTGGTAATTGTAGTTTAACTTCAGTAGTCTTACTCTTAGCTGAGCAGTCATGTGGTACTAGTAGGGAGATGCTCGGGTGAGCATTAGCTAAGACCACGTTAGGCTCAAATTCTATATGAGCCGATGCAGTGGTGATACTAGCAACGGTTAAAACCGTGGCTAGTATCATTACTTTTGGTAGTTTTGTTTTCATTACTTAATTGTGCCTTGAGCAACAACAACGCCACCCAAAGTTACAGTCACAACATCTCCTGCTTTAAGAGATGTATTAGTAAAGGTACCTTTAGCGTTGCCCCATGAGTCAAAGCGTGCAGCGTGGAGTTTTACATCACCCTTATCGATGGTGTAGTTCAGACGCATGTTGAGGTAAGAGGTAGCAATCATGAAGCTGGTCTTACCTGTTTTTGGATCCAATGTAGCCATAAAACCAGAGGACTTAGAGGCTTCAAGGTTAGCAATCTTAGCTTGGAGAGCTACGATCTGGGCTTGAAGTGAGGCTAAAGTTACTGCTTGAGCCTTATCAACTAATTTAAATGCTGGTGCTGGCATCGCTGGTTCTGGCTGACCAGCTACAGGGATAGTGACCCATGCTTCGGTGGAACCATCTGATAGGGTTTGTACTGTTGGGAAGTAGATCGTAACTCCAGGGGTAGCTGGGAGAGTAACTCTTAGACCAAAATCCTGGAAGGATGAGTCTGCTAGAGAGCCACCTGACCAAGAAACGGAGAGGGTATTTTTACCAGCTACATCATTAGTAACTACTTCGGTCCAACCTGGGATGTGCTCTGGCTTAACGATACCGATGTTTTCAGGAAGCTGTACTTCTACTTTATTGGTTAGAAAGCCAGCTTTACCGTGAGGAACGCGGAGGTATAGTGTTGCAGATCCACCAGCAGAGAAGACCTCTGCGTGAGTTTGGATTGAGACGTGAGCAGATGAAGCCTGAGCTCCAAGTAGGGTTGCGACGAGCGCGAAGGGAAGCACAAGAAGTGCTCTTTTCTTTATGTTGTTAAAATTCATTATTTTACTCCTTTTTATGTAAATTTGAATTTGAATAGCCCACCAAACCATCTGGGTTAGGTGCTGAATTTTTCAGTGCTATTTTTTAGTGCGAATGTTTTATAATTCGCTATCAATTTTATTTTACTTAAGGAGTACGGGCGAACCGCGACCGGCTAAATTATTAACATAATAAGAATTCTTACAAAATGTTAGATAGGGAGCAGATGTAACATTTAATACAGGTTCTTTATAGCGCTTTATTTTATTCTTCTTAAAAGAACGTAGGCGTGCCACAATTGGTTCTACTACCTTTAGAAGGAGGTAGAGGAGAGCGCTAATTGGTAGTTGGAGTAGTAGTCCAACAAGGATTATATTTGTGGTGGGAAGTTCGTTTATTCCTTGGAAGTAACGCTCACCAATTTCAATGGTAAGAAAAGCAAGAGATTGAATAAGGTATAAGGCTTTAAAGGTAATATACTTTTTAGTTACCGCTTGGGCTTTAATGCTCAGAAATATACCAAGAGCGCTAAGCACTAAGAATTGGGGGATTTTACCTAACCAACTATGCCCTGTATCATGGAGCAGTTGGTGCATGCTCTCATTATCTGTTGAGAGGATGCGATAGGTTAAGGTGTGAGAGAGTAGTAATCCTAATATAGCAACTGGGATAGATCCTAGTTTTCTCATATTTTAATAATCCAGTTTTTTAATGAATCTGCCATAGTTTTATATGATAGATGGGGAGAGTAGGGTCACTTTACTACTACTTTTCCTAGATAAGTTTTGTCTTCAAATTTACTAACGCGGATCAACAAGTTTATATCATAGGTACCAGGGAAGGGGATTAAAAGGTTGTTTTTCTTATCTGTTTGTAGTGCAAGGGTTAAAGGGGCTTTACTGAGAGCTGAGGTTAGGGTGAGCGTGCCGGAGAGGTAGTTAGATTGAGAAAGATTAACGATCCCTATGTGAGTATCTTTTGGGAGCGTAAGAGTTAGGGTATCGGTGGGGTCAAGAGCGCTAGAGAGAGTTACTTTTTGAGAGAGGGATGCTTTCTTAACTACTTTATAGCTAAAAGCATAAGCTTCTATTATAGGATGACCATCATTGCTTAAAATTGAGTATCTTACTAGATAGTTTCCTGGCTTAAGTTTAGGGGTTTTGATGGAGAGTTTTTCAGAAATTTGTTCGGTTAGATTTTGAGCTAGAACCTTACCATCAAAAGAGAGTATTTGAAAACGTTTACTTTGCAAGGTAACCACTTCATTAAAGGTTAACTCTATATTTTTAGGTAGAGTATTTAAATTAGTATTAGGCTGGATACTGTAAGAGTTTAGGGAGGCATGAGCAAAGGCTTGATTTGGTAGCAGTATGGCTAGTAGGGTAGAGGCGAAACATATGGCTAATATTCTTTTCAAACTTATTAAGTTCACAATTTTCTCCAATTTTCTTCTTTTAGATATTTCTACTTTCTTAATATGATTATGACGGAAATATTTTATCTAGCATTATAATACTTATTTTTCTTTAAGTTGCTAGTTTGCACTAAATTGCCCAAAAACATAAGCATATATCTTAGTCTTATTGTTAGATAATGGTTTTTTGTAAAGATTATAGAATGAAGCTAAAGTATATTCATAACTCGAGGTTGAGTGCAATAGTTATAATACTCTTTTCGATAATACTTTATTTTTCATTACAAGGAATCTTTAATAGTAGAGAGGTACCGTTAGCTGAAGGATGTAAAGTTGCCTCTAAAGTTATCGGCGAGGGTAAAGTTTCTAGTATTAATGGTCTCACTTTTGTAGCCGATAAGGCTAAAGAGGGTAAGTTTAGCTTTGAAATTAAGGATAAGAGAGGTAAGGATTTAGATCACTTTACTTTGACCCATCAAAGAGCGGTCCATATATTTTTTATTAGTGATGATTATCAGTATTACTATCATTTACATCCGAAATTTAAGGATGGGAGTTGGTCAATTGAGCTACCTTTGATGGTTAAGAGTAATTATAACGTTTATATAGATTTTGAGTATAAGGGTGTAAACTTTATTTTAAAGGAAGAGGCAGGAACCTTAGGGAGCGGGTTCGTTGAGGATTGGAATCAATTCCCCAATTACACTTTAGCTACCAGTGGGGAGTACACTACTAAAGCTCACAACATGGTGCTACTAAGCGCTTTAGAGTTTGGTGAGCCGATTGTGTTGGATGAGTTTTTAGGGGTAGTGGGACATATCGTAGGTATTAATCTTAATAATGGTGAGTATGTTCATTTTCATAGCGTTTCACTTGGAGCGATGGCGCAGTGTCCAGGGTACTTGGTCCCTATTGAGGATAAGTTTATAGAGGATGATTTAAAGGCTGGATACATACACCTAATGTCGAATTTTAAAGAAAGCGGGCGGTATAGATTATTTGTGCAGTTTATGCATCAAGGTAGGGTGGTTACTAAAGAGTTTACCGTCGAGGTTAAAGCCTCATAAGTAGTTGGTTTCCTTTAGTGAAGATTTTTTTATGCTTGGTCAACCCAGCGGAGAATTTCATCTTGAAAATCATCTAATCGTAGCGAGCCCAAAGAGAGGGCATAGGCGTGAAACTCTTTGGGATCAAAATCTTCTTTTGTCTGGGAAGCTAAATCATAGAGATTTTGCCAGACCCGTTCACCGACCTTGTAAGAGATGGCTTGGCCGGGAGCTGAGAGGTAGCGATCGATTTCACTTTGTGCATGTTCTTCATCAAGAAGTGCCACCTCTTTTAGATAGTTAACTGCCTTAGCGACAGTCCAAGCGGTTTGGTCTACAGGAGAGGGTAGATCTAAGTGTAATCCTAGATCAAGTACAATACGAGCAGCGCGGAGGGCTTGGGATTGGAGATAACCGAGGCGGTAACCGGGATCAATAAAGTAGCCGAGTTTGAACATCAAGCTTTCAGCGTATAGTGCCCAACCCTCACCATAACCACTATGCCAAGCTAAAGAAGTTTGGTAGCGAGTTAGTTTATCTTTATTGAGCAGTTGGGTACCACATTGAAGGTGATGACCGGGAATCGCTTCATGATACCAAGTACTAACCTCTGGCCAGATTACAAATTTATCTTTTTGTAGTGTCGGAAACCAGGCGGAGCCTGGTCTCGTTAGATCTTCGCTAGGTGGGAGGTAGTAGGGTGCAGCGTCCAAGGATTCTTCGTTGAGTTTGATGTCTATAGAGAGTAATCTTTCATCGATGTCAAAGATGTCCCCCTGCAAAGTACTAACAGCATCGTCGGAGATAGCTCTTAATTTGGCTAAAAGTTCATCTTTACTATTGATTGCGTAGTTGGGATGATTGTTTAGATAGGTAGTTACTTCGCTTAAGTTTTTATAGTTTGGGAGGATTTCTTTGGCTGTTTCATGGATTAGAGCAGAGATTCTTTCAACCTCAGTTAACCCAAATTCATATAGTTCATTTAAGTCAATATCTTGGTAGGTGTAGTAATCGGCGTAGCTCTGGTAAAGGTCTCTTCCGACCCCGAGTTCCAGGCGAGCTTGCGGAAGAATTTCTTTTTCCAGATAGTTAGCGGTAGCTAGATGAGCTTTTTCAAGCTCTTGGGCATCAATAGCTAATTGGATTTTTAATTCTTGGGGAAGCGTAATACCTTCCATTAAAGGTTCGAGATAAGATTGATACTTTTTCTCGTTTCCAATTAGTTTAAATTGATTAATAAGGGAGAGTAGATTGTAATGTGTATTTTTAATACCTTTACCCTGAAGTAGATGATAGGTTTCTTCATAATCTTTAAGTATAGTTTTCATTCCACAAAGACGTAATGATAGTTTTTCAAAATCAGCAATGGTTTCATAGTTCATGATATCGAGTAGTTCGAAAAAAGATGAAGCGGTCGAGTTGAAGACACCTTCAGCATAATGGTTAGCATCACTAATTAAGTGAATTTCTTCTTGGATCAAATCGTTTTTTAATACTTTATATGCTGTTAGTTCCTTTGTGTTTCCAGGTTGGTATTGTTCAAGGATTCCAAGATATTTTTTAATGAGGGCGAGTGCTTTATCCTTAGCAACATAGCTGTGGTCGTCGAGAAGATCATCCCTATCATGGTAACCGAGAGTTGTGGCCAACTCAGGAGATAGCGCTAGGGATTCTTCTACATAATTTTCGCTGATGGTAAAGATATCGGGCTGATTCATATCCTCATTATAGCAGAGAAATGTTCCTAAGGCAAGCTTAATAACAAATAGTTATATATGGCTAGTTTTTTATTGGTTCACTCTGGTTTCTCCCTTAATGCTGTAGGGGTTAGGAATGGAGGGTAGCTACTACTTTAGGTAGTCATTCTAGGGTAATTCTCAGTAGTTGGACCTTGGATGGGCATTTAGCTAAGCTTGGAGGGTTGCATGCAATGGATGGTGATGATGGATAATTACCTTTTTCCGCGCCTATGAGTTGTATTTTGGGGCTAGGTGTGGTATAATTGAGCCATGAGTAAGAGCAATAGAGCGCTGGCCAAGAAGGTTAAGAGTGAAGAAGAAGAGAGTTTAAATACCTTATACAACCGCGTCAAAAATATTATTGAGGAGAAGAAAACCTCTGTTGCGGAGATTACGGGAAGACAGATAGGTCATTTAGCAAACCGGGTGGAGAGTGAAGCCTTATTAGCCCACCAGTTAGATAAGATGGGTAAGTTAGAACGTTCTTTAGACAATTTATGTTTTGGTAGAATCTTCTTGGATGATGCCAGAGATTACTATATTGGTAAAATCGGAGTTACTGATGAAGCTCAGGATAATTTACTTTTAGATTGGCGCACGCCAGTAGCGGGGAAGTTTTATCAAGCTTCTAGCGTTAACCCTAATGGGGTAGCTTGCAAGAGAATCTTTAGAAGTACACAGAAAGATTTTAAAGTCCAGATTAACTCTCTTTCCGACGAAGAGTTTATCAAAAATATTGTAAGTGAAGTTGTCCTCAGTGAAGATTCTGCTTTAAAAGATGCGTTGAATCGAAAAAGAACTGGGAAGATGTCTGAGATTGTGGCTACCATTGAGAGTGAACAAGATAGAATTATGCGTTTACCTACTGCGGGGACGTTAGTTATTCAAGGAGCTCCAGGTACAGGTAAGACTGTAGTAGGGTTACATAGAGCCGCTTATTTACTATATGTAGAACGGGAACGCCTCAAGGATCGCGGTGTATTAGTTGTAGGTCCTAATGGTAAATTCCTTAGTTACATTGATCAAGTACTACCACTTCTAGGAGAGTATGATGTTGATTTAGCTTTAATTGAATCACTGGTCGCCTCCTACCCAATCACTTACCAGGATGATAAGAAAGATTCTGATGCAAAAAATGAGGTAGCATTTGTAGAAGGTGTAGAGAGAGCGGTAAAGAATTTAGTTAATTTGCCAGATTCTGCTTTAACGTTAGATTTAACTGGCGAGCGAGTAACTATCTCGCGTAACGAGCTAGAGCAGGCTTTACGGGGAGCGGAAGTTCAGGATTACAATTATAATGAGACCCGCGAGATTTTTATCAAAAAGGTGATGGAGAGTATTGTTAGAAAGCTAAAGGATTTACGTGAGATAGAGGATGAGGATTTCGGCGAAGAAGAGTTCCAAGAGGTCATGGAGGAGTTGCGAGATTCTGAGGTGGCGCGAAGAGCTCTGAACTTAATGTACATGCCATATAGTGCGGAACAGGTTTTATGGAAGCTTTCCCGAGAGAAGCGATTATGGAAAGGTAGTAAAATTGATGGTACAAAGGTTTTAGGCAAATTCAGCGAAAATTATCGCAAGGCTCAATACTCTTTAAATGATATTTTACTATTAGATGTACTAGCTGGTAGGTTAGGCGAGTATGATCCTTTATATAGAGATGGACATAAAGAGGGTTATGTAAAATCTAATATCTTGGTAGATCCAAAACTTTACGGCCACTTAGTAGCGGATGAGGCTCAAGAGATTACATACTTGGGTTGGAGAGCGCTCGGACGACGTATCATCGGGGGATCTGCAACAATCCTTGGAGATAAATTTCAGCAAGATGCAAGAGTAGCGGACATCTCATGGGAGAATGCAGCGCTTGCTTTAGGGTCACGTAATGTCAGGGTTGAAGAGTTAAAGATTAACTACCGTACGCCGATGGAGATTAATGAGCTCAGCTTGAAGTATCTTGAGCGCCATGGTAGCTCTCGGGAGGTCAGCAGCATAAGAGATCAAGAAGATTGCGTAAATGTTTTTATGGGGAAGCTTGATGTTAGTAAGATTTTTGCCGAGTACAACCGCCTAAAGGAGGACGGTTTAACTGTAGTGGTGGCTCCGGAACGTTACAGCTCATTATTTACTGGAGTTGAGATGGAGCTGGTCTCAGCCAGGGAGAGCAAGGGCGTTGAGTGGGACCATATCATAATTGTTGATCCAGAAGCTATCGAAGCTGAGGGTATCTCGAATTTATATGTATCGCTGACTCGTGCTACGCAGAGTCTGACAATTTTTCAAGAGGTTAAAGTTGGCTTTCCCTGGGAGGCGATCTATGCTCTCTAATGAGAAGATATTTATGGCAACCAGTTACTGGTCAGCAGCGCTCGAGAGAGTTAAAGGTTCGAGTGAACTGCAGGCCTATACCCTGATGGAGATTCTCGGTTCACTCTCAGATAGCATCGGTGTAGAGCGGAGTAAAGGTTTTTATCGAGATTTGAATAAAGAATTGCTGGAAATCGAGAGTGAGTGTAAAGGCTTGGAGTATGACCCCATCATGGAGGCAGTTAAGTTAACTAGATCACTTTTTGATCTTTTGGCCTACTCGGAGAGTCTTACTCCTTAATCAGCGTATAGAGTTAATACTCTTAGCTGATACTGCGGTACTCTAGCATGAGACGTAGACGGTAAAAGCCATAAAATAGTATTCCTAAAATTGCTGGGATGGCCCCTACTACTAGATATTTTCCCATGGCTGTTTCCACAATGACCTTTATTAGCCCTTTAATTAAGGCATCACTGTTACTGTCAGAGAAGATGCTCGCTACTTGCTTAACCGCGAAAGTAGCAACCATTATTTCTGTACCAACGGTAAAGAGTAGAACGCCCATAGATCGCATAAAGAGATTGAGGCTTTCTGAAGTTATTAGTAAGAGAAAAGTTAGTAAGAGTATTAAGAGTAATATTAGGTAGAAAGCTATTTTCAAGTAATCTTTATACTTAATGATATTAGCTGTTTGATCATTGACGGGTAAAGAAAGGGTTTGCAAAGTTGATTTTGCTGGGAGCAGTGTTTCAAACTTTGGGTCAATCGGTAATATTTTTTCATATACTTTATTCACTATAGGGGAGAGGTCAATATTAGGTTGGTTACTATTTTTTAAATAAAAGTTAAAAATTTGATCTGAGGCTTGATTAACACCATCTTTAATTACGGGATCTGTGAGAAGCTCTTCGATGGCGAGGTTTAGTTTACCTGCATTATCTATTACTGCATTTTGATCAGTCAAGGCGACGTTCTTCTTACTCTCTTCCACAATACGGTTGGTTATTAAAGATGTTAAATCTTTATTAGCGAGAATTTTTTCGGTGTAGTTGGGAATTTGGTTAGAACTAATATTTATGTAGACCATGGTAAGCGGAATAAGTAGGGTTATCAATAAGTAGAGTAGGGTTTTATTTAATACTCTGGCTTTAGGGTAATCTCTAAATAGAAAGTTCATTAAGGTTAATGTTATTCCCTTTTATAATTAGGCAAGGGTTAAGTGATTTTTTGTTGATTTATCTAGTATCAACCATTTGACTCTTAAAATTACATTGTAGAAAAAAAATTAAATATATGAAATTTATGAGGAATTTTAGAGAATATTACCTATGAATGATTGTGGTGTTTGTAAATCAAGTCCAGCTTATATTTGTTTAGAGTGCAAAGGTACTGGTAGAGGACCGGTTGGTAGTTGTGTGATGTGCAACGGTCGTCGTTTTTTATGTCGCAGTTGCCAAGTAAAAAATTAGTTTAGATATAATTATAATTTATTGATTACCTTTTCATGAAAGTAAAAACTCCCCATCACATGAAAGGGGTGGACCGTAGCATGGAGTGGGGAGTTTTTTATAGACAGCCCCTAAAATAAGTCCAGATTCGCGACGAAAATGGTTGTCCAAATTAGGTTATGTGTCTACTTCCCTCATCTACGAGGGTGGCGACTTTTTACGTCGCTTGGCTAGGCTAGGCCTAACTTTGGATTATTCATCCAATATTATTGATATTTACTATTATCCTATCAGATTGATCACTGGTCAAGTATTAAAAAAATAAGCACCCAAATAATGGGTGCTTATTTAATTATAGTATTTTTGAAAATGCAATCGCGCCAGCGAAGGCATCTACGGTTTCTTCCCCAAGATAGTTTGCAAGTTCTGGGGGATTATCATTGTAAATTGTCCAGAAGAAATCAGGATCAAAAGATAAATTTTCTTCTTGATACTTTTCTGGCGGTAGATAGGTACGAAAGGTTTTATCTAACTCCATGATAGCGCTTGAAGAGAATCTACTATAGCCAACCGGGCCTATGGTAGTCTTTACGTAGGGCACTTCGAGAGCGTTAATAATTCTCTGAACACGGTTATGAGCCGATTCGGTAATCTTTTGAAATGAGTAGTTGGCGGGGCTAGATTTATCAAATACGTTAGGTTGTCCGGTAAAGAAAACTAGTTGCTTCTCATTTAAGGTTAAGAGATCATTTTTTAGTGTAGTAATTAAGTAACTCTCTGCAGCACAGAGGCGACAGGGCGAGGAATCTAGTTGGGTTAGATAGGCTAAACTCGGAATTTTAGTGGTAGTTACGTTTTTCTTATTTTGTGCCAGGTAGAGACCTTCACATTTTTTATTTATGTGCCAACGCCCTTTATTTACATTAGTTCGTTGGTAGATATAAAAATTTTTCACAAGAAATTTAACTGGATAATTCTCTTTCAACTCTTTTTCAGGGTAACTAACCTGATAGAGTATTTTGAAGCAGTTTATAACACTCATGGTTAGCTTTCTGTTAGATGGGATAGAAATAACTATTGATGCTTAATTTCATCTAGGCAGTAATGAGGTGTGGTTTAAATTTTAGGGAGGTAAACTTCAAAGATAGGGAGCTTCTTTAAGGCGTTCAAATATTCTATCGAGGCGATGCCCTTGGCTTGAATCTCTTCCATCATGGTAGGAGTCACTACTTTAAGTACTGGTTCTAGTAATATGTCTCGAGGCAGTGGGAATTTTTGTAAGGTTTTAATTTTAGCGACGCGATCTTTATTGGTACCACCACTAGTTCCCCACAAGTAAACACCATCTTTCCAACACCAACCTTTAAGTAAATTTTCATCTTTTATTTTTAGTAGTTCGGCCTCAGCGTAACCCACACAGGCTACAGTTCCTAAAGCACTTTTTTGAAGTGCACTGTAAGCATGTCTTTGTTTGAGCATGGTACTGGCTGCTTCATCCAAATCACTGCTAAGAAAATTAGTGGGGTTGGCTAAATCTTTAGTCATTAATTGCCAAAATCCTGGGTCCAAGTTGCCGATATTTAGAAAGCTGGAGATCGTGTTTATATCTATACCAAAGACTTCGGTATAAAGTTCATGCTGGAAATAAACTCCAGGTATACCTAGTAAGCTCATGGATAAATCACGGCAAGGGTATTTCTTCACAGTGAAATCACAGATGATAGTGCGGTTCTTTAAATAGCGACCATCAGAGGGTAGTGAGTAGAGATCATATCTATGGTCGGGTTTACCAATAATTTCGGTTTCATCGGTTAGGCTCTGAGTATTGTAAAGTGTGGTATGAACTAATCCTTTTGTATAATCAGTAGTGAAGGAACTACCATTATTAGCTACCAAGTCAACGGAAAAGGATTGTTTTTTCATTTGGTCACTATGAGAGAGAATTTTTTTCAACATCGTGGTGTAAGTTAGGGACTCAATGGTTTTAAAGTTATTAATTTTAGTAACATTGGAGGCGAGTACACGTTGACGCATTGGATCAGAAAATTTATTAAATAGCATAAAGGATAAAGAGAGTATTAGTAAGGTTACAAAAATTTTACTAGGCAGTTCTTGATTTTTTTTATTAACGCTCATATCAATATTTTTCCAATTTATTTTATTTTTACATTATCATTATAAGAGAAAAGGCGAGGAAGGTAATGATTTAACAATACACTCCCCCGCCTTCTTTTTTATTTTAACGCACTGTGCGTTAAGCGCCCTTGGCAGGAGTCGAACCTGCGACCAGTCGGGTAGAAACCGAATGCTCTGTCCTCTGAGCTACAAGGGCTTGGTCCACCAGGTTGGATTTGAACCAACGATTCATACCTTATAAGAGTATTTCCAAAACCAAGCTAGGATACTGGTGGATAAGAGTTATATTATAGCATACCATTAGGGTTAAAGCAAGCTAGGCGGTTGATATATCTTAATTTAGATCGATTTTCACCTTAGTTACATACCAGATTACGGTTTTTTTGTAAAGCTTCGCTTTTATTTTACTGGGGTGTTGTCAGCAGTCGCAGGATCATTTGATACTACTCCTATTTGGAACTCTTGGAGCATAGCATTTGGGCCTTGCATAACATTGTGTTGCATGTTAAACATAGCAGAACCGTCGCGGCCACAGATACCTTGGATAGGGGTTGGACCACCAGGGTGTTGGCCGATCCAATCGGTTAGATTGTAAACTTTACTATTTATGAGAGTCCAGCAATCTTCAGCTGTAGCATGGTTACCTACCTCACTAGCTTGGTAGGGAGTGTTTGGGTCTATCTTCTTTACTGCAGGTGCGGGAGTTTTTGCTTCTTCAGTAGATTTCTCTGAGCCACAACCAGTTAGGACTAGAGCAAGGGGCAAAGCTAGGATTAATAGTAATTTTCTCATATCTTTATTATACGAGATCTAGTTTTTTTAGCAATCATTTTAGTGGAGAATATGAGTTGCTACAGGCATATTTCTTCTAATTTCTTCCTGTTCTTGCATTATTTTACATTGTATGGTATCAGAACGCTGGTCCTTTCTAGCCTTGGCGCAGACATAATCTGCGTAATTTTCTTTTGAATTCAATATGGTGCGATTAGAGATTAAGTTACCGTAGCAGGACCACATAGCATTATCAAATTTTGCTGTACTACATAGCCTAGTGGCTTCTGTGAAATCGGTTGAGGTTTCAAAACCTAGTAAGAATCCAACATTTAGCCAACAGGTATTGCTTGTTATCTCTGGAAGCGTTTGACAGAGATCAAGGTAGTGTTTTATGGTGGTGATATTTTTATTATAGATACCTCCTGCAAAAGCCCAACAACCTGATTGTTGTTTTAAATCTTTTATGGTTAGGCAGATGTTTGATGGTTCTTCTGGATCGGTGGTTACAAATCTTTTTAACTCCGCAGGTGCATCTTGGTAGGCATGTGCCCAATTCATGGCGACTCCTGATATGCAATTTTCTTGAGGTGAGAGAACACTATTAGCGTCTGAGGGAAGTTCTCGGCAGAGTTTTACTGAGGTACTAAACTCACCGCCAGTTCTTATCCAGACCATATGACCAAGCGAGTGGTAGCAACTTCCTTGATTGAAACCAAATTGGTAGTTAGAGCAGAAGGTTTTCATAACTTGAGTTAATTTATCATTAGTATACTTCATTGCAAATCCTTCCATTAAACCATGGTAGTAACCATATTCGCAGATATTACTTCCTTTGTTGTAATCCTTTGCAAAGTCATTGCTTAGTATACCAGCGGTCTGCCCTAGTACATGGATGTAAGCATGACAGTTGGTTTTTAGTTCGGGTTGCTTAGCTAATAGTGCATTAAGGTTTCCTATAGTTTTTGTTACATCTTTTTCTTTAATGGTCTTTAGATAGAAGTAGCGTTTTAAACAGAGAACTAATTCGTAACCGTTAAGTTCATTACATTTACTAATGGTTGGCTTTAATTTTGTTGTAGTAGATTCTTTGATTGTGAAAGGAAGGTGGCGTTTACTAATTATAAAGTCGTAGTTAGAGGAGAGTAGTATTGGTACCCTGATTGAGATTTCACCACTATTTACTTTTGTAATTGCAACTGGTATATTAATTTTTGTCGTATAATCCGCTAATAGATTAAGTGAGATGGTTTTCATACTTTTATCAAGTATGGCTTCAGAGTTGAAATATACTTTAATGGTTGGGTCAATATTATTAAAGTTTGTGGGGCTTATTTGAGTAGATGTTAATAGTGGTAACTTTACTTTATATTCATTTTTTTTCACATTTTGATAGATTGCCGCACTAGTAGATGATAGAATTATTACCAGGAGCAGGGCAATATATTTTTTTCTCATATTACTACTATGCTTAAATTAAAAGCCTGTCGAGTGTTTTAGCATTACCTAAAGGTGTTTTTGGCTTCTCCCCTCATCAATTAGGTATATTCAGTTTATTGCCTTATAAATACTTTTAGGCAGTATTAAATTGTGAAATCATTTATTCTTAGACCAGCTATAGCATGGATTTACGGTATATTGATAGGAGTAATTCTTGGCATATCGCTAGCGTATCCACTTCCTGAGTTTAAAGGTCGTATAGCTCCTTTGGGTGATGGGATAGGCGCGATTCTTGTTAGTAATAATGGCCCTAATATTTTGCAGATTTTAGTTAATAAGCCTTTTAGTTATAGCTCTGCTACGGCTTCTAGTGTGCATACGATAGATCAGGTTGAAGCGGTACTTAATGCTTATGGAACGAGCAAAGAAATACTTAATGAAAAGAGTAATCATGGTTTATTGCTAAATAATGTTTTTAAAAATTCAAAAGCTTACTCTATTGGTTTGCGGACTGGAGATATTCTTTCTATACCTGAAAATAAACAAAACGCTTTCTTAAGGAGTTCGCGACTTAAGAGTTCAGCTTATCTACAGAAGGTTATTCGTAATGGTGGTGATGTAGAACTCTATAGAGAAAATAAAGCCGTTAAAATTTTGTCTTTACCTGAATCGGCTAATGAAGATGTCGGTTTTGTAGAAGTAGCTTCGAACATTTTTCCTTCTGGTCATAAGCTCCCAACACAAATTTTATTAGCTAACGGAAACAGCAGTGGTTTGGCTTTAGCATTACACTTTATTGATATCAATACTGCAGGTTCTTTAGCGGGGAAATTTACTGTTACCGCCACTGGTGCTATTGCTTCTTCTGGTATAGTAAATACTATACAGCCTATCGGGAGCTTGGTGGATAAGTATAAGGCATATATGCGAAGTAATTATGATATTATGCTCATTCCTGAAGGTAATAAGTATGATACTCTTCCTAAGAATTCCGATATCAAAGGTAGGGTTTATGTAGTTAAGAATGTAGAGGATGCTTTAAAGATTATTTGTGGATTGGGTTCAGAGGATGCGATATGTAAAAGATTTTAAGCTTTAGGTAGTGCTTTGGCTCATAATAAATTGACAATCTTCTTCATTGTAACGTTTAATCTCTCTAGCATAAGTACATAATATCTTATTGGCATTAGGTTCTAAAGTTCCCATGTATGTGGTAACAGTTTCAGAAAAGCATCGCCACATCGCTTTGTCTAGCGGTGCAGTAGCACAAGATTTACCAATATCCTTCACTGTGGTTTCAGCTATTAGTTGCATATACATAGCTAGAGATTGATAGCAACCTATTTGTTTACTTCCTTCTAGAGCTTGACAGGCTTTAATGGTGAGCTCAGTAGGATTTTTTTCGTAGTAGTATACATTTGTTATATCAGCGTAACAAGCCTGATAGTTAAGGTCATCTCCTTCAAAAGAGTCGCAAATATGTATGGGGGAATCTTTTTGGGGGTACATTTGTTTTTTAACTTCATCGTTTCCGGTGGAGTAGTTAATTCCCCATTGCATTGAGACTCCTGTGATGCAGCTATCTTGCTTACGGTATATTTGACCAGGTTCTAGCTCGGCCCCCGGGATACTCTGGCAGACCTTTATTGATTTTTGGAAATCATTATTTTGGCGACTCATAACCATGTGGCCAATTCCATGGGTGCAAGAGTCCTGGTCTAATCCAATGGTATACTCTTGGCATAGAAGGGTGAGCATACTTTGGAATTCTTGGTCATCCCAATAAATTTGAAATGCCTCCATAATACCATGGTAGTAACCTTCTACGCAGATTTTATTACCATCACTCGACGCTGCTTGGTAATTTTCATAGATATGGGTTGCAACTTCGCCTAGATTATGAGTTATATCGTGGCAATAAGTTCGACCATTTATATCCTTTTCCATAAAATCTTTCACAATTGTAAGACTTTCCTTCACATTGTGGTTTTTTAGAGCGGTGAGCGCTACCAATTTATTGGCGCAGAGCTCCTTGTCCAAGGGATCTTTTAGATTTATACATTCATCAATATTTTTTGCTAAGTTACTACTTTTAACTGAGAAAGTTAGGTTATTTGCTGGGGAGGTAATAACAAACTCTGTTGGGTAGAATTTTTCTGATTTAAAGATTGCACCTTGAGGGTCTTTACTCCAGTTACCACGAATAGGTTTAAATCTTGATTTAGCGTCAGCGTAGTAGATTTTTAAATCTTTAGTATCGAGATTTTTGTTTTGGAAATCTATTTTTACAGTTTGAGTCCCATCAACTAGGTTTTGACCAGATCGTAAGGATATAATATCCTTATTTTTTCCATTATTAGTTAAAGAGAGAGCGGTAATGGCTAGGATTGGTATAACTACTAACGCTAAGATTTTTTTACCTGAGACCATAGTCATACTATGATTTTTATAACAGAATTGGCACGATTTTATATTATTTTAGGGCTTATACTAATTGGCAATTACGCTTAATTAGGTATAGTTAATACGTGTTCATAAATAAAGTTATAGGCTTTTTTCTTCCACCTAAAGATAAAGTTACTGGTGAGGTGGTGCAACATGATGCTAGAAAGTTATTTTATAAGAAAGTTTCCACCTATAGAGGTTTAGCTGCTTTACTAATTGTTGTTTACCATGTTCGGCTTTTTGGTAACAATGTAGCCAATAACACAGGTTCTGTTATAACTGAAAGTGGCTTGATATCAGGTACTCTTAGGAGCTTGGGTTTAGTTGCGGTGGTGTTTTTCTTAATTTTATCTGGATATGTTAATTTTCGGCCTTTCGCGGTAAGTTTGTTTACCGGGGTACCACCTCTAGTTAAAGGTTTTGGGTTCTTCATAAGAAGAATATCTAAATTGCTACCGATATATTGGTTAAGCTTTTTAATCTACTTAATAATCGCACATTTTGAAAATATTCGTTTAGATAATCTCCTTTCTTATTTTTTTCTATATCATATTTTTACTGAGATTGATGGTATGGGTTTTATTTCTGGTATTTACACCTCATGGGCGCTATCGATTGAATTTTTTTATCTTCTTCCCATTACTATCATTTCATTGCTTTTGGGATTTAAAAGAGTAAAACTCAAAACTACTGGAATTGCGTTATTTATTCTTTTTAATCTTTTTATAATTATTTATTCTAATGTTAGTCGGTGGAATGTTTTAGAAGAGGATGCGCGAAGCTATAAGCAATGGTGGCCACTAGAGCAGTGGGATAAGTTTGCTTTTGGTGAATTAATAGCAATTTTTTTCGTGCTTTATGGTCTTAAAGTTAGCAGGATAGTGATTAATGAAGGTCCGGTAACTATCTGGGATAAAATGTGGGCAACTATGAAGAAATATAGATATTGGATTCGATTTATAGTATACTCTATAGATGTAATTTTACTTTTACTATTTCCTATTCAAGATTGGCTATTTACAGAGAAAAGTGGTAGCTATGCATTTTTCTCAAATTTTACAGTTTTACCTTTAGCAATAACTTTACTGGTTGACTCTACCATTTATACTTCAGGAAATTGGTATAAAGCATCGTTTTATCAATATATAGGTAGAGTTAGCTACCAATTTTTTATTTTTCATCCGGTTGCTTTAGAGTACTTAACCTTACATGTTAAGAAGGAGTTTTTTGGCTATGAACTTTTGGGTAATTGGTTGATCAGTTTGTTTTTTACTCTTTTATTTACCATTATCTTTACTTGGTTTTCAGAATTAGTAATCGTCAATCCAGTTAATAAGTATTTAAAACGATTTGGTAGTTCAGCCTCATGAAAAAAATACATCAGTCAAATAAAGGTTTACTTGGTATGAAGAAGAATAAATTATTTATATATTTGATGGTTATGTCGTTGTTTATTTCTGCTTTTGTGGTATTTAATTCTAGATTAGAGATTAAAGAAGTATATTTGGCTCATGGGAGCAAAAGTGTAACGTTGAGTAAATCTCAATATGCAGATGTTAGAGATGGGACAGCATATCTTCGTTGGGATAATGTCCCCAAATATAAAGTTATTCTTGATAAAGCAAACTTAGATAAAGATGGTCAATCTTTAAATATCAACGGGCTAATGGATGGTGATTTCACATTATTTATAGATAGTAAACCTGTATTAAAGATATTAATTAATTCAACTAGTAGATCTAGACCAGTCTGTGATGAGAGTAGTTATTTTCAGTATCAACCTTGCGAAAGTTGGGATGTACGTAAAACTATTTTAGAAAGCACTGAAGGGGTGGTAGAGGTGCAGAATAGATTAAAAACGGAGATGGCTAAGGATAAAGATTTTGAGTATGTTTGCCATGACGCTATGCATCTAGTAGGTATTTATTCTTTAGTTTACAACAATCCAAAGCAAGCGGTTCAAAAAGCGGTAAGTACATGTGATAACGGTTATATCCATGGGTTAATTGAATTTCTACCTTTAGTCACTGACGATAAAAACCTTGCTACGGAATTTTCCACCTTATGTGAAGGGGAGTTACCAATCTCTATTGTGGGCTGTTACCATGGATTAGGTCACGGAGCATACGCTCAAGCAGCTGGGGATTTAGAAGATGGTTTTTCTTATTGTAGTTTAATCTCTGGTAAAGATACCTTTTACTTCACTAATAAAACGATTTGCGCTGCAGGGGTTAGTATGCAGTATGCTAACGGTAATTTCATGAAAGATGCTGAGTGGAAATTGAACCAGATGGATTATTGCGAGAGTATAATTGATCAAGAGACAGCTCGCGGGTGTGCTACTTACATCTTTAACTCTCTTAACACCTCTTTAAACGAGATTAAGAGAGCAGGTGCGAGATGTGAAGCTAGTTATTTGCATTACTACTGTTGGTATGGTTTAGCTTTTACTATAGGTTATGGGGCGATGTATCCATTTGAAGAGGGCGTGAAACTTTGTATGAGCGCTTCTCGGGATAGAGATAAAGGCATTTGCTACTTAAATCTTATAGGTCAAAAACTGGATTACATTGCTAAAGTAGAGGAGCTGGGATGTAGTTTACTTGGCAAAAGTTACCGTGAATTTTGCCTAGAAGGAAAGAAATTAGCTTTAAGACAGATTCCCAACCCTACTTAAATATTAGGAGTGTCATTGCTATGGGTTTTTATTTCACCAACTGCTCCTATTGTAAATTTTATGTTTAAAAATCTTAAACATATTATATTTTAACTTAAATTATTTCTAATTTAAAGAAAAGGTTTTAACTTCATGAAGAAGAATATCGTAATTATGCTAGCATCTGTTATGCTCCTAGGCGGAGTCTCAACTGCTCAGGCAGCTGATACAAAGTTTGCTGATTTGAATTCAACGTTGAGTTCACTTCGATACACAGGTCAGGCAATTAATTATTACAAGAGCGTTGGAAACTATGACGCCGCGAAGAAGCTTCAGGCATCATTTGATGAGCTTGCAGTAGATGCTAAGGCATTTGCCTCAAAGAAGGCTGTAGCTGCTGCTACGGTATCAAAGGATTTCTCTGATCGCACAGCTTTGCTTTCATCACTGCGCTATACTGGCCAGGCATACGATTATTACCGAGCAATTGGTGATAACGCAGCGGCTACTAAAGCCCAAGCTTCATTTGAAGATCTTGCACTTGCTCTAAAGGCAATTAAGTAAGTTATTAAATCTAAAGGGTGGGTCTTCACAGACTCACCCTTTTTTCTTGCCTTTTTTCTTGCAATTTTTTAACTAGATGAAGTTAGCGTAGTCGAAACTAGAGGTAAAGTAATCGGTACCATTTTTAAGATGGATCGTTCTTGTAATTGATAAAGGTAGGAATTTAGAGTTAAATTTTATTATTGTTTTCTCTGTTAAACAAGCGGTAATTTGATTATAGCATTTACCTTGGTATAGGTAGGTAGTTTCATTAATTTTTTTAAAGATTTTGCCTTTTAAGGATTTTAGTGGGTCAGCAGCTACCATGTAATCTTTGCTAATACGATCTTTTGCTGCAGTTGAATTGATATTTATATCTTTAAGTGGATCTGGATCCATGGGGGTGGAGAGTTTGTCTTTATCAACTTTAAGCAAGGTAGTGGCACCCATAAAACCATTTTTTAATATATAATTCTCACCGTGGTTTAGGTAGGTGGCTTGGCCACGAAGCACTGATTGGTACTTGCTTTTATAGAGGTAAAAATCCACTTCATTAATTCTCACATTCTCTTGCGAGGTGACGGAGTTGATAAGTGAATCCCCAGTTATAGTATTTTTGTTTTGGGAGGAAAGTATATTTGTAATTCCAAATCCTAACGCTAGAAGAATTAGTAGGGTTACAAAAATGGTAAGACCTTGTTTATTTTTCAAGATTAAATTCCTTATCGATAGTTTGGTTTTGTTCGCCGATATGAGGGGCCCTCTTGCCGTTAAATAGGGTTTTTTGGTTTATGGTAATAGGAGAGCGGGCAGTCACAATCTCGTTCTCTTCAATTTTGTGGAGGTAGTTTAGGGATTCGAGTAGACCGCTTTCAATCAGATCTTGGTGCGTGTAGATTGGTGCACACCAGACATCTTCTTTATCAAGAATTTTTAGCCACTGCTCGGTGGTCTTTTTACGAAAAACCTTGGTAAGGATATCCAAGATTTCATCTCGCTCTTCCCACCAGGAATCTGGATTGAGGTAGGGAGTAGGGTCTAGTTTAAGTAGAGTGAAGAGTTTATCCACAGGGTACATGGCGAGGGTTATAAATGAATTTTTGGTTTTGTAGATGCCGGCGGGGGCGGAGAGATAAGCGTGGAGGCTCGCTTTAGAGTTACTCCTAGGGAGTTTTTTATCGCCACGGTAGATATAGTTTGCGAGGAAATCAAATTGCAGATCTAGCGCCGCTTCTACTAGACTGGTTTGTACATAGCCACCTTTTCCAGTTCGTGCTTTTTGGAAGAGCAGTGAGGTTATCCCAAGTGCTAGTTGAGTGCTGGAAGAGATATCGGTTATGGCAACCCCTACAAGGGTGGGATTCATTTTAGGACCACTTGAGGTACCTAGACCAGACATAGACTGCGCCAGAGTGTCAACACCAGGCCTTTCACGGAATTTTTCTGAGGTACCATAACCATTTATCCAACCATAGATTAGATGAGGATGGGTTTTAGAGAGTGTTTCATAATCTAAGCCGAATTGCTCCATGACTCCAGGGCGGAAGTTATGCATCACCACATCAGCTTTACTTAGTAATTCTTTTACTTTAGCAAGATCAAAGGGGTCCTTAAGGTTAGCGGCGTAACTTTCTTTCCCGCGGTTGACAACATGGAAACAGACCGAGTCATCTTCATAGTATTGATTACCGAGAACTAATTTTTTACGGGAGATGTCACCTATGCCCGGTTGCTCAATCTTAATAACTCTAGCGCCTAGGTCTAGTAAACGGAGCGAGGCTGCTGGGCCTCCGAGGAATTGACTAAAATCAATTACAAGGATGCCGTCGAGCGGTAGTTCTGACTGGGTTATGGCTTCCATCTATCTTTCCTTTTCTCTATTATGGTAATTAGTATTTTACTATTTTCTTATTTTATTTTGTTTTGTCCGTGATTAAGGTAAGCTTTTCTAAGTTGGCATTTAGTAGCGCATCGCTACCAGTAGCAAACTCTTCTCCACTTACTAGAGGATAGCTTATTTTACCTTCGAATAAAGATTTAAGTGTAGCCTGATACTCCTTCTCTCCTCTAGTTGTAGGCAGTTGCATTACTAGATGATGCAGGCAGGAAGGAGAGTCAGCGCTTAGTTTTAGACAATAGTTAAGCATTTCTTTTGCTGGAGTGACGTTTACATATTTATTGACGATACCAAACTCACAGACGGTTTTTTCCATTTGGTCAGATATCTCCCAACAATAACTTTTTGTTAAACTCTTAGCCGGGTTATAGCTCATGCTTAGGTTAGGAAAGGTGTAGCAGGCGGTTTTTTCTAGTAATGTACTATATTGACAGTTGTTGAAATTAGGATCTCCACCATCAAAATCTTCAAACATAATACTCATACTAATACCAGCAGCGCAGGTATGGAGCATTAAAGAGCTTTGATTTTCATTTTTACAGTAGTTGTACATAGCATCACGATTAATATTTTTTTCTTGGTAGTTTTTGTAGATGTAATGGCCAATACCATGAACACAGGAGGTATTCGCTAGGGTAGATTCTTTTTCGGAACAGATATCGTACAAGAGTGGAATACTACTAGGCTCTTTTATCTCTAAGGTTTTTGTAATTGCTTCATATACCCCGTGAGAGAAGCCATTGCTACAAGAAGGGGTAGGTTCCCTCAATAAGGTTAAATAGTCAACTTTCTGGTTAAGATAGTATTGAGCTAACTTGTGGTTGAGAAAGTGGCAATATGTCGCATAAGAGGTAGTAGTTAAGGAGTTAAAATACTTAATTTGGGTGGCTATCCCTTTTTGGTTGGTCAGAGTTTCTTTAAAAAGACACTCTTCGACTTGCTTGTTTAAAGTAAAAGCATCTACTTTATTTTTACTTCGGTCGCAGAGTGAGATTAGTTGCTCAATCGATAGACTTTCTTTGGGCGTATTTTTACATACCACGATAAGAGTGAGAAGCAGGGTTGAGATTAGCACTACTATGAAAAATAGGTACTTAGTTTTTTGCTTCATGGCTATACTATCCTTTAATTTTCATAGATGTAAGTATAGGTAGAATTTTTCTCTTATTTTCTTAGTTCTAATGATTTTAATCGTAGGTATTCGCAGACTTTAAATCTATCACTATACAAAGTACAATAATAGTTAGTATTATCTATATTGTTAGGTTGCATCTGGTAATACCAAAGTATTGCCTGAGCTAGACATAGCTCCATAGCGGAGTTTTCTATCGTGTTACATAGTTCTCCTGTTGCTTGCAAGGTATCGTAGGTTCCAGCTAAGCGACCTAAGGATATATAACATTTATCGTGATTCATTTCTTTTAAGCGGTCACATAAATTCTTAACTTTTCTTTCTTCACCTTTATGGTAGAAGAAATTGATGTTAGAGAGACAACCTTGAAGGAGTAGGTTATCTTTCAAACTAAGGCATTGCTCGATTGCATCAGATACAATAATTGGTTCTTCATAATCATTTAATGGTGATAAATCATTTTTAGAGACATCGAAATCTGTAAGCTGGCTCATTGTTACACCATCAGCACAATTTATAGTATCGCTATCACTACTATTTTCATAGCTATCTGTTGTTTCCTCTAAAAGCTTACATAATTGCATTCCTAGTTTAAAATCACCAGTTCTCCAATAAGCTAGGTGACCTAGACCGTGTTCACAGTTATCTAATTTTTTGAGTACTGCCTCCTTACAAAGTGTAGCAAATTTCTTAGATAATTCACCATTATTTAAACTTAGGGCTAATCCTTCTTCAGCCCCGTGAAGTAGAGCGTTATCACATATAGCGGCCTGTTCTACATCTAGGCCAGATAAGGTTTTGTTTTTAATAACATAGTAGATGCCTAAGTCATGGATAACATTATGGCACAAAGTAGCAAGTCCCGGTGTAGAGTCTTTGTTTAAAAGAATATCAGTTAGGATAGAATTTAAATTCTTATTTTTCTCATATTTCGCTATGTAGAAATCTACCAAGCAACTTTCTTCATTATCGTGATCTAAAGGGCATTTTTCTAAGCTTGGATCAGCTATTTTTTTCGTATTGCCAACTTTTATGATTAATTTACTGTTGATGGTTGAAATAGTATAAACACCTTGTTTTAAATTAGGTAAATACATTATATATTTTCCACTACTATTTTTCTTTAAAGACCTAGGTAAGGGTATATAGGTTTCTAGACCATACATTTTCGTTTCTAAACCATTAACTTTTTGTTCCACTATCTCTAATCCAAGGCTATCTGTTAATGATATTTTTTGAGTATAGGTGTGGATTTTATACTCTTCTACCATTTTTTCTGGGGAATTTACAACTTTTTGAGTAATAGCTATGGTTGAAACAATTATTAGAAAAGTTACTAATTGTAATTTTCTGATTTTCTTATTACTCATTTTTTTACTATGCTTACAAATATACTTGAGTAAAGTAGTTTCAATTTGTTTTATTAATTGTATTTAGCTTTTATTGCGCTGATGGTATTTTTAGTTAACTCATATACTAAGAGAAATGGAATCAATTTTGTTAATTGAAGAGTTTAATTTTGTTTTATCTTCTCTTAACGCTAAGGCTTTAGAGGAGAGAGGTACGCTCTGGGAAGAAATTCAAAGTTTTTTATTGGATTATTTCCCCAAAAACGAAACCGCTTTATCTATTAACCCCTGGCATGTTCAGGTAGTTAAAGGGCAACTTAAAAGCTTAAAGTATAAAGATAATAATGCATTCTCGATCAATGAGCTTCGTAAATACAATCATTATCAAGATGTAATCAATATGGATTTTTTTATTTTAGGCTACTTTAACGACCAAGAATTCAAGGAATATTTTGATCAGGTAGAGGCTAAACTTAAAGCACGAGTAGCGAATTTTACCGTAAACTACTCTACAGAAGAGTGGAATATAGATATAGAAGAGTATTTAACTAATAATCTTTCGATACTTAATTCAAATACTTTTAAGGTAGAGATTTATGATTCTTTCATTAGATTCCCAACTGGGGCAAAGGTACAGACTTATACACCTAGTGAATTACAGGAGAAATTACTAAATATAATATGTGAAGATCACTACGACGATAGTGATTTTGGAAGTATTATTGAAATTATTAAGCCTATTCCTGAAGAGCAGTTACCATACATTAATGATATTGCTTATAATACTAGTTTTCCAGCTAGTGGTGTTTTTTCGCATGCTGAATCCTTAAAGGAGTTAGCTGGCCTTTTGGTTGATGAGTTAAGAATTGTAGCTAAAACTATAGAGGTTCTTAACGAGGAGTGGCACGGTAGTGGCGAAGAGTTAATTCAAGCGGCTAAAGTGTTAGTTTTACATAAATAATTAATAAAGGGACCTACAACTATGTAGGTCCCTTTTCTACTTCTATTTTTCAGTTTACCAGATCGTGACTCTATCCTCGATAGGTAGGTAGAGGGCGTCGTTGGGAGTTGTTTTAAATACCTCATGAAAACTCCCCAAGTTTCGCACGATTTGGTTACAGCGAAACTCAGCTGGTGCATGGGGATCGGTGGCAAGGTTTACCGCTAGAGCTTCTTTTCGGTGTTTAGTACACCAGGCTTGGGCCCATCCGAGGAAGAAACGCTGAGGTCCAGTAAAGCCATCAATAATCTCATCTTGGGTAGGACTATTAGAGAGGAGATAGGCTTTAAAGGCAATACTTAAACCCACTAAGTCACCGATGTTTTCACCTAGGGTCAGTTCACCGTTTACCTTCTCTTGGGGGAGTAGTTCGGGAGCAATGGAGCTAAATTGATCAATTAACAGTTTTCCTAGTTTGGTGAAATTTTCTTGATCTACAGCATCCCACCAAGATACAAGGTTACCATCACCATCAAATTTTGAGCCTTGATCATCAAAACCATGACCAATTTCATGACCGATAATTGCACCAATCGCTCCATAGTTTAATGCATCATCTGCAGAGGGGTCAATAAAGGGTGGTTGCAGAATTCCTGCGGGACAGGTGATCGAGATTAGGTTTG
>Ga0114968_10000434_pt1 | contig 31150 bp, 68 predicted proteins | sample M_130807_EF_Meta_FD_87020 | JGI IMG/M metagenome (GOLD analysis project Ga0114968, IMG submission 87020) | Freshwater microbial communities from Lake Montjoie, Canada to study carbon cycling - M_130807_EF_MetaG | ecosystem: Environmental > Aquatic > Freshwater > Lake | place: Lake Montjoie... | reverse complement strand
GCATACTTCGACTTTTCTTCTTTGGATCTAACAAAGTTGGCTTTATATGGAATGTTCCATTTGTCTAACCATTTTTGTTTTTGTCTTGATGCTTCGTTGCCTTGATCGACATCAAATGTTCCTTTAGAAGTTAAGATTTCAATTGTGATATCTTTATCTAATTTAGAAACATAGTTCAACAACTCTTGTGTGTCTGGCATAAATTCCAAATCTTCAAAGATCTTGTAATCCATTACTGCTGCCCTAAATCGTTTAGGGTTATCTTCAGCACCAGTCCTAAGTGCTTTGTATGCTTTGTCAAAGTCGCAAAGCACACCATCCATATCCAAGTACAACTTAATCATTCTGTAGCCTTACTCAATTCTTTGTATCCAGCCCATGAAGGATGGACATTATCTGTTTGCATACGATTCGTTCTTAGAATAGTATCATTGTTTTCATTAGCAACATGCCACACTGCTGACTGTGCTTCAGGAAACTTATCACTCGGCATAATCCAAAACACTCGCTGAGCATTAGTTAATTTGCGAATCGTTCGCAATTCTTCCTGCGTTTTTACATACTTGTGGTCATTTGATCCAAGAGAAATAATCACATGTCTTGCTTGTAGTGGTGTATTCTGAATGTTTTTATCAAGCCACTGCTTACTATTGATACCACCCTTAACATAAGCAACACATTCTTTGCGAACATTAGCGATACCGACACCAATACTATCTCCAACTACTAAGCATTCTATCATTTTTTAATATACCTATTCATATCAGGAGGAGACCATCCCTCAGGTTTAAGAATCTTTCCATCTTCACGACGACGAACCTTACCTGTCACTGGATCGACTTTTGCCATGTTCGTTTTAACAACTTCATCCCAAGCACCTTGAATGTCATAACCCTTCATGTGGCAGAATCCAAGAATTACCCAAATCATATCCATACAAGCATCAAGCTGTTCTGGTTCATCATTATCTCTTCGAGCATGAATAAACTCAGAATATTCCTCAACAATCAGATTGTGGTATAAAGAAGAATTCTCAACACTCGCTTTCTGATCGCAAGCATTTAGAAAAATTAGCACATCAAGTGGCATTCCCATTATTTGTTCCTTTGAGTGTCGAAATAAAAGTCAGAGTGTTCAACATGATCTTCTTCAGTAGTCCATTGTTCTTCAGGTTGCCACTCTTGGTATTCATCTGAAACAAATTCCAATCGGTCACCCTGTGGATAGAAACCCACACCACGAATGAACAAATTAAAATCTTCTAGAACATGATCAAGAAAATCATGCTCGCATTCATAGGTTACTGTTTGACCACTTTCGTGTTCTGCGATAAATGTAAATTTTGGCATAGTTTAATCCCACAAGTTTCTGTAATATTTTCCAAACAAAGTCAATCCTACTTGGATCTTTTCGTGATGTGCTTTATATCCTTCTATATCGAAGTGAGCAGTATCATCGTCATTCTTAACCATTTCATACATTGTTGCTTTACCATTCTCATCCCAAGCACAAGCCACAGAACGAGTAGAGTGAACACCAGTATGAAACTGTGCGTCGTTGTCTTCGTCACATAACTGCTCGAAAGACCAAATCATATGATCAAGTGCCCAGTCCCATCGTTTGAAATGATTGTCATCAGTATCCCACTCATTCTCTTTTGCTGGCGCAGAAGTTGAGCGGAGTTCTTCAGGAACATCTTCATCATCAACGAATGGTGCACCATGTTTAGTAGATTGCAACTGCTTCAACATTGGAAGAATAATATTACTCAGAGTACTATCCATGTTCCATGTATCATAGTGGTCAATCTTTACATAGTCTACCTTTGGATGAACGATGTCCAGAAATTTCTGAATACCTTTACAAATTGGATTTAAAAGATTCACCCACTTTTCATAGGGTGCATCTGGTTTATCATCAAGATTGTAAAAGACATCCCTATCTTTTTCCCAGAAACAAATTTTCTCAAGAATAGTATAAGGACTAATCCAATGGTGTCGATAATTACTTTTATAAACTTTCATTAATAATCTCGCTTCTCGCCTTCTTTTGTAAAGAATGCTCTAAGTTTTTGTTCTTCAGTCCAACCAACACAATAGTCATTATCTACATCGCAAAGTTTCAATGCATCTTCATGTGACATAATTCGATGGCTGACGATAGTTTCACCGATATGTTGTTGTGAAAACTCTTTGGCAGTTTCGCAAGTTACATCATCAAGCGCATACTCTGGATTGCTTGCTGGTGCTTGAACCATGTATCGTTGACGGAACATGGAAACACATTCTACCATTACCCAAACTTTATCTGATTTACTCAAAGTCCAACTCCCATCTTTGTTATCTGTCCAAATTAAATCATCACCAATATTAAATCCAGAATGTTCTAGGATTTCATCGTTCAATTGAATGAAAAACTCTCCATCTTTATCTTGTTCAACTTCAACTGTCCATGTCTTATTCATAATTTATCTCCAACCAATTTGTGTTTTCTGATAAAATTTCTACCATTCCACCAGAATTTTCAACTTTTTCAATCAACCCACTAAGAACACTACCACCATACATATTTGTTCCATAAACATCTTTATGACACTCATAGACAGAACCAGAACTACCCTCAAAGGAATATACATTACCCTCAAGAGTAGCTTTGGTAATACCACTGTTTAGTTTCCAAGAATCTGAACCAGCCCAACCACCATACCAAGAAGCAAAAACTTTATGAACTGGTGGAGTATCTGCTCCAGTAATCTTAACAACTACCCACTTATCTGGTCTATACTCACTCATTCTACACCTCTACGAATTTTAAGGCAAATCTATCTGCACGATCTTCGTAGTTGATGTAGCCACGAGGGTTACAAACAACACGACAACCTTTAATCATATAGTCAAAGTCTTCATGAGTATGACCATGAGTCCACAATTTAATTGCTGGACGATCCATAATGAATTGTTCCAAACGAGAATTGTAAGCACCATTCATCAATTGATCATGAGCATAACGAGGATGCTCAGAACCTTTGCTTGGAGCATGATGAGTACAAACAACAACAGTCTTCCATGGAGGAATGTCTTTGTATGCATCTTCAATAACCTTTAGCATGGCTTTGTGATCAACCACTGCATCTGATGGAGACAGATATGCTTCACGAGTCTTAAAGACTGCATGATACATTGGCTTACCTTCAGCATCTTTCTTATGGTCACCATTCTCATCAAGAGTTGGTTCCTGTGTTCTGAAATTAACTTCACGAAGACTATTCTTACAGATCTGGAAATCATTCATGCGACGCTGAACATGATTCATAGTCATCTCATCTTCACCATTCATATCAGTCCAAAGAGTGCCACCGATAAACACATGGTCATCCAACTCCCAGACTTCTTTGTCAAGAAAGTGAATGTTGTCACCACACTGCTTCATGGCATCTCTTAGATACCCTGCAGAAGTAGCAAAGTCACCATGATAATGCTCATGATTGCCCATAAGGTAAACCACATGAGGAAAGTTACGAGCACAAGCAGTAAAAAACTCAAGATAACGATCAGTTTTAGCAGAAGAAAGAATACTATCGGTAACACGAAGGTCAACAGCAGTACAAATGTCACCAGACAAAACAAGAACCTGAGCATTCTCAGTGTTTTCCAAAACTAACTGTCCAAACTCTAGATGGACATCGGAGCAAATTGCGATTTTCATTTTTAGTTCTCAATTTAATAGTAGTCGTACTAATCCAAAAGTATCGATTGCTGTTAGCAGGATGTAGTTAGCCAACATCCCAAACGATTTCCGAGTGTAAGCAGCCCAAGCGTACAAAGCACAACCAGTGATCCAAATGGGATAAAGGAAAAGAAGCGGAGGACTGGGTACAGTGACCGCCATTGTAATACTACAGCCAATACTGATAGCCCAAGCCAAAAGCTCAATGCCAAAACGAAAGGGGTGAGATCGAAAGTCATCACGGATCCAATCAAAGGTGGGTTTAAATAAATCATTCATAAGACTATTATACCCCAGTCTGTAATTAAAGACAACAGGAAAGTTGCAACTATACTTTGAAGGTGTAGTTACCTGAGACAGAAATTCTATAGTCATCGCTGGTATAGAATGGTGACACGGAGTGAGTCATCATTGCAGGAAAGATTGCAACCTTACCTTCATATGATTTATCAACTGGAATTGTATACTGAGCCAATGTTCCAATGCTATCGATATAGTGAAATTCAAAGCAAGCAGTCTTGTTGGCATTTTGTTTCATATCTGGAAACTGAGCCTTCTCATCTGCAATCTTATACGGAACCTGAATCCATAGAGCAAAACTCATCACACCACTATGAATGTGACTAGGATTGAATTCGTGTTTGGACTGGAAGTTTACCCATGCGCCATGTAGACCCATTTCCTTTCGCTTGTCCATTACATCAACTCTACGAAAGTAGTTAAACTTTCTATCATATTCCTGCATAAGAGGATCCATAATCTTTTCTAGATGATCTCTACAGTCAACGAGTCTGTACTCTCGCTTGATGTGACCTGCCAGATTCGGTTGATGCCCATCTGCATTCTCAAATGAATTTTGAATCTTATAGATCTCTCGCTTAATTGGAGATAACTGACTAGGAGTCAGAGTCGCCATTAAGAATCCAAGATTCGGAAATTGTACCAAGTCATACTGCATCTATCTACCTCGACCAGCCTTGCGAGTCATAATTCGTTTGACAGCAGTTTTGACCATTCGCTTGGCTAGTTTAGTATCTCCAAACTTTTGAGTCATCTGCTTGACTGCTTTCTTCTTTTCTTTCTTAAGCAATCGTTCGTTCTTTAAACGAGTAAGAGGATCTACATAAACCGCAACACTCTCTGTGATCTGCTGCTCTTGACTCTGATTTTTTTCTTCTGTATTCATCTAATCTCCAATCCTAACATCGTTAGTTTACAACACGACAATCTTGCAGACAAATTTAGTTTGCAATATTTAAAATAATATCCACAATCGCTCGAACATCATCTACATCAATCCCACAACGATGTGCAATATCGATGAGTTGCCAATTTCGTTCAACGAACATTTCCTTGACAGTAAGAATGAGATCTCGAGAATATTTCATTTTATTTCCTTGAATGTCCTATATCTAGCATCAAAGCCAATACGATTCTTAAACATCTTGACTTCACGAGCAGGAGTCCCTTGTCTTACAAACCCATAGAGCCATCGCTTGTCTGGAGAGAGAATGTAGGTATGATTCGTAGGAGTCCCCACCCAATCCTTTGTAGTTTCCTTAAAGACTTTCATTTCAATCTTTACCATACACACCCCATTTCCTTATACAAAGAGTTACGATCAATCCACCTACGATAGAAAACAGTAGGAGTCCCACAACTATAGTGAATATTAAAAACATGCTAGTAGAAAACAACCAATGGCTATAGGGATCATAATCCAAGCAATCTCTGGTAGCATAAAGATACCTACCACCCCTATAATAAGATTCACGATGCCAACTAGTACTAATCCACCAGAAAGAAATGAGTCGGATTCTTTAAACCACATCTTCGTCTTCCTGTAGTAGAAAATACAATCGTTCCAATGCTTCCATGGCTTCAGCTAATGCCACTTTCTGATCAGCGGATCCTTTTCGTTCGATATCGGTCTTAATGTCGTAGAGACAATTTTCAGCGTGACCTACTGTACTAGCCATTTCATTTGATTTAATCATTATGCAACCTTTTTAACAAAAAAATTTCTCGGGAGATTTTTGCGGTGAACCCGATAGAAACAAATAGAGTCTCGGTCGGCTTGCCACATTGCCATTGCGTTAGATAGTATCTTCCATTTAAAACAAGCAAAGTTTTGGGGGAGGGTCATTTAATTGCTTCCTGCCATCTTTGCTCTACGATCTCTTCCACCCATTGCTCAGGGCAACCAAGATAATTCGATATTTCTGCGATAGACCATCTAGTTGTATCTAGAAGATAGTTGATGTTTTCCCATAACTCTTTCATTTGCATATCGTATCCTTAAGCAGTAAGAATGTATGTAGCCAGATCTTTCCAGTTGTCGTTACTAGCACGAACCTTACACACAGAGATCAAAGTACGAAGATTAATCTCTTTGGCATCGTCCTTGATAGCACGAATAAGACCTAATGCGTCTGTCTTAACCTTCTTATCGTACTCAGGCATAAACTCATCAGAGAGAGCAATGTGTTCCATACGATCGATCTTCTGGCTAGTGTTCATAGAGAGGTCAATCATCATAGAACGACTGCGAATGGCTTGGTCGATCTTCTCTTGTGGCATGTTAGAGATGAAGATGACCCGTCCTTCGAAGTTGAATGATCGTGGCAGATCATCGTCACGCATGTCGGCATTCCAGCTGATGATACGCTTACCGTAGCTATCGAGTGCCCCCTTCAGGAGATTGAGTGCCACTGGATCTTTCAACACTGCATCACAGTCATCAAACACAATGATAGACTTGTTGTTCTCGAACAGTGTTCTATAAAGACCCTTAGCAGTGGAATACCCCTTAACCATAGTGAAGCATTTACGAGTATTGATCACAGAGCCAACTTGAAAATCAGCCAAATCACTGATGTCTTTATAGCCATTTGACTCAAGAGTCTTGGTAACAGTGTAAGTTTTGCCCAAACCACCTTCACCAGTGATCACAGCTGAAGGCTGAACACCTGACGCAACCATTGTTACAAGGTTTTCAACGAAACCGAATCGTTGATTGATGTTAAATTTCTCAACACGAGTGTCTTCAGCCATCTGAAAGTCCTGAACCGCATCAACCATCGCTGCAACTCGTTTTGCAACATAAGATTTTGAGTAAGATTTGATGGTTTTGCCACCGACCACAGCGTAAAAGTTGCCAGTAGAGTCGGTTTTGATTTCAGGGAGGACTTTTTTCATAATTTCGCTTTCGTTTTCAATCACAATAGAGTTATTATTACCGAAAACGCAATTAAAGGCAACAAGTATTTGAAATAACCCTCAAAAATGAAGGGTTTTTCCGTAAGTTGTTGTTTTTACAAGGATTTTTAGCCTTATTCAGCCTCAGTCCACAGGTCACCACCCAGAATTTCCTGTCCTCTCTCAAGTGGTCGAGCTGGAATCACATTATAATCATCATAATTTCTCTCATGAGCATCAATATTCGTGCTTCTCTCTCTGGATCTCTTGCCTACTTCACTAATAATCCATCGCTGCTTCTCGGCTACCTCACTATCACCAGTAAGATGCTTAGTAAGAGCAACAGATTTGGCTAATCGCTGTTCTTTAGTATAGGTGCGGTGATTCCCACAAGAGCGAGAACAGTATGCGCCACGCTTGGTGTGGGTGGTGCCACATGTGGGGCAGTCTTTGGCTTTGTATGGCATCTTATTGGGGCAAGATCACGAATAACTGAAATATATTCCGAGAGCGATAACCATGATCACACACAGTCACCTATATCATTTGCTCTTCGTCTCTTTTCAGCGAATGCATCAGCATCGGCTAGTGTTCCTAGTGTATATCCTTTATCACTATGGATTTTAGCTGCATGCTCTAGTTGATTCACTCTTGCTTTCAGTGCTTCTATCTTTAGGTTTAGTTCTTGTAGTGCTTGGATTAGAATTCGTTTCGTGTCGATTTCTACCTCTGTCGTTTCCTCAGTCATTCTGTATCCTTTGAAAAAATTTCGATCCCTTCGCTTCGCAGTCGTAACCATTCTTGTGCGTCGTTTTCAGAGTCGAAGTATGGGCTGACCACTCTCTTATCGATAGTCCAGAAGTAAGTATAGGTATTCATACCTGTATCTCTGTATTTGATTAGTTCCATATCCGTTCCAAATGACAAAGCCATCACTAAGATGGCTTATAGAAATTGTCTTTCTTTATAGTAGCGATAGAGTTTCACGCACATCTCAAATTGCTTTGGATAGTGCTCGTAGTTTGGGAGTTTATCTCCGTAGTACTCTACCAATTCATTATAAAAACTCAAAACCTCATCATCAGTCATTTACTTATACTTGTATCCGTTTTCACTAGCCCAAGTTTCAGCGTCTTCCTTAGTAGTGAAATATGGTGGTCCAACTCGTTTGGTTGGATCAGTAATCAATACCCAGTACCAGATGGCTTCAATCATAGCTGTATCTTTGTACTTGATTAGTCGAATTGTTGGGACGCCAGACATAGTTTCCTCCTGTTTCGATTATTTATGATCATGATGACAATCGCAGTCACCACTATGATCTGGATTCTTAAAGCGGAGAGCGATAACCATGACCACAATTCCACCAACTATAAGTAGTGTTAAGGCTGTAACCATTGTAACAATTCCTTTTCATTCATTAAACCAACATGTCGCTTTAACTCAGTATCGTTATCGTCTTTTAAGATCATAGTTGGCACACCACGAACACCATGAGTAACAGTTGTATCGCTTTCTTCATCGATGTTTATCTCTACGACTGGCACTGTAATTTTATCCCCTGCTTGCTGGATAATGGTAGTCTGCATCTTGCAAGGTGCACACCAGTCAGCGTAAAATTTGAGTAGTTTCATTGTTTATCCTTAAATGTAACAGTTGCTCCACCAATAGTTCCTGGCATTGGAATTGTCTCTTTTGTTTCTTCCTTTGGCAGATCTCGTTGAAAGATCGCATCCCATCTGGTATCGTATTCTTTCTGACTAACAGAAATTGGTCTAGGTTTGCTACCCTTGCCTGCTTCATGTGCCATATTACTTCTCCACTACAGCGATGATATTGTCCTCATCGATAATAACTCGTTGAGCATCACCAACTTTAACAACAGTAGTTTTAGCCCAGTCAAGAAAGATTTCATCTCCAATTGCGACCATTGTTACTGCTGGTCCAATTTCTAGTACGATTCCAGTTGTAGTATTTCCACTACCTCTAGTTCCTTCAATGATAATACCAGAGTCAGTCTTAGATTCTTTCTTTGACTCGGCTACAAGGACTTTCTTTTTCAATGGCTTAATGTTCATAGTTTTCCAAATTTGGTTGCAGAGGTTGGATTCGAACCAACGATTTCATGGCTTATGAGACCAGACGGATAGACCACTTCCATACTCTGCGATTGTTAATAATATTTTGTTGGTAGTTGCTCAGCTTTGATTTTCTTTTTCCATCTTGCTTTTGCTCTACCCTTAGCCATCTTCCTTGCAGTAGTTGGCTTAATGTATTCTTGTCTTTCTCTAACTTCTTGAAGCAATCCGCTATCTTCGATCTTTCGTTTGAACTGTCTCAGTGCTTGCTCAAATTTTCCATCTTGTACAATGACTTTACTGCCATCGTATCGTTTTTCTTTATGCTTACCTCTGCCGTACTCTTTTTGTCGTTGCGGTATTGCCAAGTTATTCTCCTGTGTTTGTGGTGCCCATTTACGGATTCGAACCGCAGACCTCCTCATTACTAATGAGATGCTCTACCAACTGAGCTAAATGGGCTGCGAAGTATTTAGTCCATTAGTTTAGTGTTATCGTGCCAATTTGTCAACAATGTAGCTAGCACTGACAAGCGAATAACAGTTATATCAGACAGTGTTGGTCGCACCCTTACTGTCGAGTAGTCATAGCGTCCTATGACGATACCTTGATAACACTAAACTAATGGAGCAGAGTGTGAGAATCGAACTCACGACACCAACTTGGAAGGATGGAGTTTTACCATTAAACTAACCCTGCATGGCGAGGAACAATGTTTCAATTCAAGCGAATAGTCGCATTGCAATAAGCAGTGCGCAACATTCAATAAACAGCCCACAACAGTATACCACGGAGCAACAAGCAGCGACCATAACGATCAAGTATAATCCGTGGAGCACACTACTATAAGTTTGAGCACGATTAAGCGGAGTTGGTTTTCAAGACCAGATCCAATATCTTTGAAGGATATTAGTTTCGCAACTATCCATCTGCTCTCTTATCGGCACTGTTCCTCTAAACTTACATAATTCCTTCAACTTTCAACACCATAACATCGACATCAGAGATCTCGATTACTGTGTTGACATTCAATTCCAACAGCTTGTCTTGAAGAGTTTGTTTATCTCTCTTCAGTTGTTTGACTCTTTGCTTGGCAATATCAATAGTGCTTTGCTCAACAACAGATGTTTCTACATTGTTGTAACGATCACCATAGATGGAAGCACGAGCAGATTCTGCTGGTGTTGCTTTGATCTTCTCGATACGAGCATTGATCTCTTCGAGAGTTTTAGCCACTTGTTTAGATGCCACTGCGCTGTACACAGCCATAGTTGCATCGATCAACTCAACATCAGCGAGGATGTTACTAATGCCAACAGTGGCATTTGCTTGAGCAACACTCTTGCGAATGTTAAACAAAGCAGTGTTCAGTGCTACCTTACGAGTAACATCGACAGCAAAGGCATCCTTTGCGAATTCAAACTCAGTTGCAACATTCTGAGTGTACTCAGTAATATTCAGAGTTTCCTGCACTCCAGAACTATTGATCGCTTTACGGATCTCGCTCTGAATTGCGTTTGCTTTCCTTAAATTTATTTTTTCCATATCAATTCCTTAAACAATAACTAATTATACATCAGCAAATAATTGCAGACAACTTGGAGTGGGTGACAGGGATCGAACCTGCATTATTCAGATTTGCAATCTGCTACCTAACCATTCAGTGCACACCCACATATTCTCTCACTCTACTATTCTTTGGAACACCTGACATTAGATATTCCATTTGATCTGCAAGAATATTTCTATTCATCAGAATCATATTCTCATAGTGGTTTGGTTCGTATGGAACATAGAGCAATTGCATCTTTGCTTTGTCTAATGTTTTGCTACCTTTCTTTGAGTTGCAACTCAAGCAAGCAGTAACCACATTAGTCCAAAGATTCAAACCACCTTTTGATTTTGGTATCACATGATCTCTTGAAAGAGCAGAGTAACCACCAACAGTGCCACAATAAGCACACATGTGTCTGTCTCTACCAAATAGAGTTTTATTGGTCAGTGCTACCTTTCCAATTTTCTGCAGTGAAACAGAACCACGAACAGCAATGATAGACTTTGTTTCTAGTATAGACTGTGATCCGTCGTTTCTGTATCCACCACGAAATGTCGCAACAGTTTCGCCCAATGACCAAACAACTTGGTCTTTAGCGTGATAACAAATTGCGTCTTCGAAGTTTACCCATGCTCTTGGGAGTCCACTTGAGTCTAGTGCTAGTACATTCATATCATCCTCTTTTCTATTACTATCTATTGGTGGGCTGACCTGGAATTGAACCAAGACTCAATGAATTATGAGTTCACTGCTTTACCATTAAGCTACCAGCCCATTGGTACGGATGGAGGGACTCGAACCCTCAAAACTCAGATTTTAAGTCTGATATGTATACCAATTCCATCACATCCGCAAACTCTGGCACCCCTAGCAGGAATCGAACCCACATTCACTCTTTAGAAGAGAGTTGTATTATCCATTATACGATAGGGATTCTATTGGTGGAAGATCAGGGAGTCGAACCCTGTGACCGTATTACTACGATCTACGGATTAGCAATCCGCTGCATTACCATCCTGCCCATCTTCCTTATCTTGGCATCCCAGCAGGGACTTGAACCCCGACTAATAGTTTTGGAGACTATCGTGCTGCCATTACACTACTGAGATATAACTTGGTGCCCCATGACAGAATCGAACTGCCGTAACCTGATTACAAAACAGGTGTAATACCATTATACTAATAGGGCGAAATTTGCGACACACAACTTATCTCATTATACTCCGTGTGTCATGGAGAGGTTTTGGTGGAGGATGGGAGGATCGAACTCCCACTTCATGCTTGCAAAGCACATGTGCTCCCATTATCACTAATCCCCCAAACTTGGTCCGAGTACAAGGATTCGAACCTTGGACCCCCTGCTCCCAAAGCAGGTGCGCTACCAGACTGCGCTACACTCGGATAAAAACTGGCTCCACAGGCAGGGATCGAACCTACGACCAATTGATTAACAGTCAACTGCACTACCGCTGTGCTACTGTGGAATAAACTTTGGTACCTCGTGACAGATTCGAACTGCCGACCTTCTCCGTGTAAAAGAGACATTCTACCACTGAAATAACGAGGCAACTAACTGGAGCAGGATATCGGATTTGAACCGATGACATTTTCGTTGGCAACGAAACATTCTACCACTGAATTAATCCTGCATAATATAATGGTGCGGATGGCGAGACTCGAACTCGCAGGATTTAGTTTCTAAGACTAACATGTATACCAATTCCATCACATCCGCATAATCTGGTGCCCCTACTCTGATTCGAACAGAGATACCTCTTCCTTTTGAGAGAAGCGACTTTACCAATTTGTCCATAGGGGCATGGTTCCCAATAGTGAATTCGAATCACTGACCTATCGCTTATCAAGCGAGTGCTCTACCGCTGAGCTAATCGGGAATAATATGGAGGAAGGATGGTAGAATCGAACTCCATGCGCTTTCGCACACCTTCTGCTTTCAAGGCAGAGTCCAGCCCAGCTGAATTAACCTTCCGTAACTTGGTAGTGATAGTAGGATTCGAACCTACGATAACTTGCGTATGAAGCAAGTGCATTACCACTTTGCTATATCACTAAAATTCTTTGGGGTGTCGTATGAGAATTGAACTCATGATGACGGAATCACAATCCGTAGTTTTACCACTAAACTAACAACACCATATAAAAACACACTCACCCGAATGGACATATCCAAAGTTCCGCCTACTGTCGGAAGTGTGTTTTTATATGGTAGGGGCACAGAGAATCGAACTCTGATTTGTAGGTTAAAAGCCCACTACTTTGCCGTTAAGTTATACCCCCGAATCTTATCTAACCTGCGCAGTGCTTTGTTTGTCTTGCGATGCGCACCAGCTTTTCTAAACAATGCCAAAGCAACGAACTGGTTGCGTTCCTTGGCGATCATCTTTCGTTTCATCTTTCTTCTCCTAAAAAAATTGGCACCCAATGCAGGAATCGAACCCACACCTCTGCGTTCGTAGCACAGCGTAATCATCCATTTTACTAATCGGGCATACTTGGTGTCGCCTCAAGGAATCGAACCTTGTTCGTGAGTTCTTCAGACTCCTGCTATAACCATATCAGCTAAAGCGACATTTATTTGGCGACCCTGCGGGGAATCGAACCCCGATATCTCACTAGACAGGCGAGTATAATAACCACTATATGACAGAGCCGAAAACTTGGTGGAAGCGGTAGGATTCGAACCTACAATGTTTCTTATGTGGCGGATTTACAGTCCGTTGCCTTCAACCAATTCAGCACACACTTCCGAAAACTTTGGTACACCATGGGGGAATCGAACCCCTCCTTTTGTCTGTGAAAGAGACATGTCCTAACCGATAGACGAATGGTGCATATATCAAACTAAAACACACTGGATGTTTAACAGAGAACTCAGATTTGAACCTGACCTACCATGCCGTCCATGGACTTGTCTGTTAACCACATTACTTGCTAAGTTGTTCCAGCGTGACCACCGTATCCATCTTTCGACTTCGTTTCCATCTTTCGTGTAACATAGCAGAGCCTAGCCGTCACTAGGAATATATCTCTACTATGCCACCTACTGGCTTAGTAACCAATGTGTTTTAGTTTGGCAGAGGGTACTGGGATCGAACCAGTGATGACAGAGTCAAAGTCTGTAGTGTTACCGCTACACCAACCCCCAACAAAAACTACTCAAATTTTTAAAGAACAATTGGCTGACCTTTGGTCATTTAATGTTTCCTGCTCAGCGTTTTGCATTTCTGCGTGCCTTGCGTTTTGAAACAACCGAAACATAATCTTACCGCACTTATGAATTTACGGCAACATCTTTTTTGATAACCCCACACGATGGTAAGGAATCCTCTAAAACAAAAAACCCTCTAACTTTTCAGGTAGAGGGTTTTGGGAAACAGACTTGTTGTCTAATCTACTTTCCAAAACCCCCAGTATCATTCTCAATCGCATATCCAAATGATGGGCGTGTGCATGTCCAGCCACTTGATAGTGGGAGATGCTTCTGCATAACTCTGGATATGTTTAACGAATTCATAACTGAATCTTACCTTAAAATTTATTTACCGACAACTAATAACCTTACAACTTGTAAGGCTATGATCTATTTAGTCATTATCTTATCGCTGTTTCACACTTTAGACAAATTTATTTGACATTTCTGCAAAAAATCTAAACCAATTGTGTCACGATACGATTCTCTATAGTACACATGACTGATTCCAGCACCATGAATTAACTTAGCGCAATGAATGCAAGGAGCATGAGTGCAGAATAAACTGGAGCCATTGCCTGATTCACCATCACGAGCCAATTTGATAATTGCGTTTGCTTCTGCATGAATAACCTCATCTTTCGTTTTCAATTCTTTAGTAAAATTGTTGTAGTCATAGCGAGGATCTGTCTTCGCAACATCAACTACATGTTCACATTCGTTGGTCCATCCAGATGGCATACCATTGTAGCCAATCGAGATGATACGATTGTCTTTTACGACAACTGCACCAACCTTCAATCTAACTGCACTGGACAACTCAGCGAATCTCTCCGCAGTGTCCATAAATGCATCAACCCACTTTTGTTTCATTTACGATAACTTTCCATCCATTTACCTAAGATCTCTCTGGCTTCACTGTTGCTAATATGAAATTCAGCAGCAAGGTATGGTGCAGCACCATACATATTTGTTACACCAGACTCTCTCAATTCTTCTAAGAACTCGAATGCTTCTTCAAGTTCAACTTTAGTGTGTGTCATTTGGACATGATCCCTTCAATCAATTTCTTTGCTTCAGTTGTATCACGAACCTCGTTGTCCAACTCAGCCATGATGACTAATCGTTGGAGCAATTCTGCTTCTTGTTGCAACTCTTCATCAAGAGAATTATACCACTCAAAGTAATCATCCTCACTATCCAAATTCCACATGATGTTCAACATGCGTTTCTGTCGTTTAGTTACACCTTGAATTGTAATACTCATGCTGCATCCTTAAAAATACCAGACCATGTCAACAGCTTGTTCAGCTTCTCATTCTTTGCAGTCATTACTGCAGATTCGCTAACGATACCATTATCGATAAGCAAGTCGATCATACACATCAAGTCACCAATTTCTTCTTCAAGGTGTTCACGATTGCTAACACCATTGTGCTCATCGTCCATACCAAACCGAAAAACTTTACTAATGGCTTGCGTTACTTCAGCACATTCTTCTTGAGTGATCAAAAGGATCTCTCGATTCACTTCATTAATTTGTTTCATCTTTGCAAACTTATTCATTAAACTTCCTCAATAACAACACGATAGTTCTTACCATTTCTATCGACCACAGTCATGGTTTTCTTAGTGGAAAGGAATTCACCTTTCTCTCCCAGATCCCATTTAACTTTACCCACTGAATCAACAAACGAACCATACACATGGCTGTCTTTCTTCAGTGAATCGTTTATGACTTTCGCCATGTAATCACAATATGCCAACATAATCAATCTCCTCTTCAAATTTGTGCTGGTTTTTCTTTATAGTCTGTGCCAGCAAAAAGACTGCTGTTTTGGCTAGTTTAAAGTCTTGCCACGGATATCCCTCCAGTAAGACTAGTGGGTTTAAAGTCCCAATCTTTTCCTGAGCAGCATCCCAAGAGTAGGTTTCAAACCCATCTTTTTGCGGAACAACTCACCAAGAGTTTTCTTTTTCTTTTTCATAACGACCTCCCTTGTTCTTGTTTCTATCATTTTAATTCCAATCTTTCTTATCACCAAATCGTTCGTTGAATTCATAACCCATAGCGTATGCACGCAACTGAATCCCATGCATATCTTTTGCTTCTACACGATCACCATTGTAAGTGCCTTCTGGATACCAATGAGGATCTAGTGGACGATGATAGTAACTATCAGCAGCACCACGATCGAAAGGACTACCATGGGTGCGACTAAAAATCTCACCACGATACTCAACTGTGTCTTTGTCTTCAACAATAAAATTCATTTCACTCATCTCCATAATAACCATAATCTTCATCAGTGCCCAGTCCAGCACTGGTCATCGCAGAATCAAAATCTCCATCCATGGAGTCATCATATAGATCCTGATCGTAATCAGCTACAATTTCTGCCACTGTCACTAGGTCAACTTTCAGTTGACGAGCAATCTCATCAATACTGAGTCCATCTTCATGCAACTCAATAATGTTTCCATGCAAATTACTGAAGTATCCCATTAGCGAATTTCCTTCATGGCATTAACACCAGACAACATCAAAGCCAAGCCAACTGCAGCGAGAGCCACGCAAGCCAACAGAGAATTTTCTGGCTGTTCCATACCACCAACAGCACCGAACACAATAACCAAACCAACAATAGTACGAATTGAACCACGCATTATGCCACCTCTTTCACATTAAAATAACCATAAGGAAGACCCTGAGTAAAACAGAAATACTCAAAGTCACCATTACAACCCTCAGCGTCCATCAACCAAGCAATCACTCGGTCACGATTAGTGCCAGTGTGCATTAAGTTAAGAACACGATCTTCGAAACGAACAATCGCTTCTGCTTCATCAGCTTTGCGTTGCTTTTCAGACTCTTCGATAGCACGACCAAGCACTTCGAATTCAGACATGAACTGCTCTTCAGTCCAGCTGGATGTATCGATACCACGAGGACGAACACCATAAGCATCCTTGTACATGTCCCAGAACTGGCACTGCATTTGTTCTAACACAGACATCTCTTCCCAGCTAGTCAAAACTTCAGTCATTTCGTTACCTTTTTCATTCATCATAAGATTATTATACAGCAGGATGCAATTAAAGACAAGCACTAAATGCGAAAAACCCTACACTCGGTAGGGTTATTTTTCCTTGCAAAAACAACAACTTACGCAGGGGTTTTTGGAGCCTTCACGATAGGGGCGACTAGCCTGTGTTCCTCAGCCCATTTTCGGGTCAATTTAGGGTACAATTTTTGAATTTTCTGATCCTTAATTGCAATCATAAGTTTGGCTTCATCGGGGTGAATACCTTCAAGAAGATTTACAAACAACTGCTCTCGTTGCAACTGTTTCAAATCCTTTCGGCAGAATACATAGAAACGACGCAACTCTGTATACAGATTAGTTGGTGTCATGCCTAGTGGTTCAACTGCAGGTTTGTATGGAGGATCTCCATCTGGCAGTACGAATTTCTTCTCTGGATCGTATGCGTGTTGAAAGATCATCGTCATTGCTCCGATTCTTTCTCTATGCTTGATCATCCCATCTTTAGGATTCTCGTTCAAGTACTGTAAAATTTCTGTGATTGGTTGCGCCATATTAAAATTCCTCAATTTCGTCTAGTAACAATCGACATCTGTTCGCAATCAAATAATTCATGATGCGCATCTTGTCGCCTTTTGGTTTAGTATTTAGATAGGTATCCATAATGGTCTTTTGGATATTCTCTGGAATGTGAGCAAAGTCAACAAGAGTTTGATTTCGTTGCCAGTTGCGTCGTTCCTCATCAGTACGACAAGCAGTGAATCCATTCTCAACAAACTCAGCAAGTCGTTTAGCACTAACTGGTGTTTGTCGTTCACCCTTAATAAATACATCATCCTTACTTAAAATGTTTGGAATACCATCACCTGAATCACCCTTAACAATATGCTCAATCAGATTAGGATGGATCTCAGTTGGTTTAACCTTAATCATCTTACGCAAGATTGGACTGAACTGACTTACATTACTCCACTTGTGCAGTTGTTTGAAGTCTTTGTCGGATGAGACAATCATCACTGGCTCATTACCGAAACCAAAATCTTGGTTGCCTTTAGCGAGCACAGCAATGATGTCATCCGCTTCGCACTGTTCAAGATGAATAATCTTATATGGAAAATTCTCAATCATTTCATCACGAATCTTACCCAGTGTGTCGAAGATCATATGCCAGTCGAGTTCAGAAGCATCTCTGGTTTTCTTTCGACTAGCCTTATAGTTTTCAAAAAAGTCTCTGCGCCAGTACTTACGACCATCACAGCAGATTACTACTTCTCCAAACTCTCTGCCATACTTCTTCTTATATGCTTTGATTGTTGATAGCGTTGCGTGACGGATTAGGTTAGTTACCTCTTGCTGATTATCCGACATCAGTTCTTTCTTGAACGATAGGATATTAGCAAGCGATACTTGCGAGTAGTCAATTAGAATCATTTTAAAATACTTTCAGTAGGATACATTCTTCGTTCACACGACCATTTACTGCTTGTTCTTTAGTGGTCAATGCCTTATATGCAGTGCTTAGTGGTCGTTTAGTCATTGATGCGTAACCCTTGACCAATTCTGGTTTGCGTAACATCTTGGATCCAGACTGTTCTGGATCGTAGCCTACAATTGTAGTACCCTTCACAGATAATCCTTTCGGATCAATAGCACGATATACTTGTAACTTACGATACTTTGTATTGAACACCCACAATTCTTGACTGTTCACGATTGTCGTTGCCATCACAGACTTGATTCCAAACTCAGGGCTATCCTTCATGAACTTCATCTTAGCAACGAGTACACCAGCAGGTTTCTCTTTGCGTTTACGAGGAGCACGAGTGGATTTAGCCACTTGGACTTGGAGTCCACATGCATCTTTAATTGATTCAACAAGAGCAAGAAACTTCTTGATCTTTGTTTTCTTCATATTGGAATAGCCTTCAACCAACTGTTCGTCTTTACCCTTAAGAACTTCTTGCAGTTCAGCAATAGTTTTGTCGAACATGGGAGCAATCAACTTTGCAATTGGACCACTCACCTGTAGTTGTTTCAAGATATCTTTGGCATCGAATGTCTTGTCTTCCAAAAGAAAGTCATCAAGCAATCCTTCGAACTCTCCAGCAATTTCGTGTGCTTTATCAAGCATTCGTTCTTGAATGTTAATAACATTAGTCACAGGTTTCTCCACAGCAACTTCTTTTACTGGTGCTGGAATCATTTTAGTCAATTCTTTGATCTTGGTAGCCAAGAACAATTCTTCCTTTTCCTGTAACACAGAACCACCATCAACCATTCGTGCCAATACACCAGCATGACGAAAATATGATTCATCAACTTTCAGTAGTAGTGCAGCAATTTTCTTGTCAGTCTTTGCCACATGAGTGATAAGCCACTTTTTCTTTTCTTTGTCATCATGACTGTAGCTGTAATAATTTAATGCGTGCAGCAAGTCAACCTTGTAATTATCTGGTCTGAGTTGTGCCTCAGAACCCTTCATCATTCGTTCGACTTTTGCGATCTGCAGTTTGCGTTTAGCTGTAGTAGCCATAGGTATATACCTCCATGTTTATAATCTATTATACACCAAGACGCAATTAAAGACAACTAATAACCCCACGGATTGTAAGGTTATTTCTTGAAGGAAACTCCAGTAGTACCACCTACTACACCACCAAGAATCAATGCTGCAGCCCAAGTATCAAATCCGATTGGAATATTTAGAGCAAATAGTGTATTCAATGACCAGATTGTTGCTACTGGAGCAAGCACGATTAAAAGGATTACAAAAGCAAGTACCGCAAGAACTTTATACATTTTCAGTTTCTTTCAATTCTTTGATACGCAATTGCAATACGGAAATTGCAGTGTTGAAATGTCCAGTGCCTTCTGCATCTGGATTGTAGTAGTAACGACGCAGAGTTTCTACTTCTGTTTCTAGTACTGCGATGTATTCTTCACGAGTGACATCATACACTCCGTTTGAAATGGTGCTCATTGTGCTTTATCCTGACAGATAGTTTCATACAGTGACTCAAATTCTTCATGCTCAGCTACTTCTTGATTGTAGTTCTGTTTATGATAAACTTTAGCCATACGAGCCAACTGTCGTTTAGATAGTTGGAATTGTTGAGACATATCTTTAATAGTCTCACGGATCAGATCTCGTTCTGCTTCGATTCGTGTCATGCTACTGGAGATTTCTCCAAGCATTTTCTTGATCTTCAGACGATCTGCTGGACTTGAAATAGTTTGTGTCATTGATTATCCCATTCGATTCGTTTAATGTTACTAGTGTTGAATGATCGCCATTCGTTAATTTCCAAGTCAAATACTTGGACAGCATCAGTGGTAGTTGCTGGTTGAGTTGACGCACCCTTTGGATGTTTTTCTTCTGGAATCAGAGTAAAGTTACGAGTGCAAAACATTTTACGATCTGTTCCATCTTTCTTAGTGAAAGTAACAGTAATCTTACTATCAGAAAGATATTCACGCAACCACTCTGCAAATTCAGGAGTGTTCATAATTGCTTCGGGGTCAACACCTGAAGCACGAGCCAACTGGATAAAGTCTATACCACTATTACTTGAAATCATTATTCTCACCTATCATATTAAAAAAATTACAAAACTGTTTGAAGTGCGGTGTATCCAAAAAGAAGTTTACATCGCTGTACTCTGGCTTTTTGTATGTTGGATCAGGATCCGTACTCTGTCGCTTAATAGAAATACGATGTGACTCATACTTCTCATCGTACTGATGTTCAAGTCGGACTTGATAGCCATCAGTAAAATCTATCTCCGCAAAATTAGTTGGACTCATTCTTATACACCCTTACCTTAATAAATTCACCATCACCATTTTCAACTTCTTTAGCTGAAACCAAAATTGGAGACTGATCACCAAAAGCATCCCACTTGACTTTGAGTACATATCCCTCAATATATTCTCGTGTGACTTTCATCGTCATTTGATCTGACATAACTGTTTTAGATTGTAACAAAGCTGGAACCTTTCTATTATAACTATCGTATTTAATCATTAATCATATCCTGAGTAAGTTGTAGGGAATTTTTCAGTGCTTTTTCAGCGACTCTTAATCCATATTCCATCTCATGATTTTTCCGTTTCACAAGAGACAACTCACGCAAAGTTTTTTGATATTGTTCGTATAGGTCTGTAGTATTTTTGTGAATCGCATGTACATACTCAGCCAAATTATGGACAGTAACCCATGTTCCATCAGCAAGTTTAGTATGTCCATCACGAATACGAAATTCGTCAGTCCATCGTTCACCATTCTTATAACTTGGCATTGATTCAAACATAAACAATGGTTGATCGAGTGAATTTAATTTTCCAGTTACTAATTCAAATTCTTTCTGAATAGATTCTTTACCATAAAACATTATTCATTCTCCTCATATTCATACTCTTCTTCTTTACCAGCCATTGCTGCATGGATATCACAAAGAGTTGTATGCCAGCCATCAGTGTATGTTTTTCCTGGAGCACCACACATTTCACATGTACGATAACTCATAGACTCTGCGAAAGAAATATACTGATAGTGTTTATCAGTTGCAGCCTGAACATAAAATCGAAGTCCACCGAACTTCTCTTTAACTTGAACAGCAACTGGAACCTTCAATGCATTTTCATCCATGATTTGTTTGCGGAGATCGATCTCACCTTGTGTGATAATATCACCAGAGCCACCATACATCTTCTGCCCAACTTTATCTTTGATGAATTCATAGCGACTCTTAGCACCAAGCCATTCACTACACAATTTACCGCAAAGAACATCGATGATATTATACCATCCATCACCACATTCTAAACCCCAACACATGGCTGTGGTTCGCATATCCGCATTACGATCTTTGAAGATCAGCGGATACTTTGCACACAGTGCTTCGTCTAATTCTCTACGCATTTTCACCACCAAAATAGTTAATCAATAAATTCATTGCACGAATATACTTCATGTTTCCAACAACATCTTCAGGATGTAACCAATATCCATCTGGATTCAGTTCATCCTTAGGATTGGCTTTCCACTGATCAAGTTCACCTTGAAGATAATTACGACTGTCAATTAAACATGACAATGTAATACCATGTCCAACCTCATAGGGAATATTTAATCCGCCAGAGGGAAACATTGCATCATTCTCAGTTTTAATTGCGCTCATGACAACTCCGTATTCATTTGATATTGCCAGTGCTTGTATAATTCTTCGTATGCTCTGAGGACTTCATCAGGTAACTTATTACCTTTCTTGAGTTCCTCTTCGATCATTCTTCCAAGAGCACGAGCCAAACGAATTTCTTCAATATCATACATATTAACTCCAAGTTCTATGGTCTTCTGCTACATGTTCAAGTCCATCGTATTCATGGATGTGCCACTTGACATCTTCAGGAATCTCCACAATACGAATATCTGCTGCGAAACCATTTGCTCCCTCACCCATCTCTTCAATCACTGCGATCAAATCTGGATCAGCACGATTCCCTGTCATATCATAATCACTTAGGTAGTGTTCATCATCACCAGCATGACCTGCTTCGTAATATGAAGCACCCATGAATGAACGATCTTCTTCTGGTTCAACTTTATCAAAAGCGATACCCTTACGATCAAGTAATTTTTCAAATGCTTCATTTGAAATACCAAATCCACCGAAACATGTATTAATTGCTACTTTCATTTTACATCCTTAGATACTTCAATTTTCTCCAACTCTTCAGCTGGATCCCATTCCTCTTCTTCGTTTTCTGCTACCCAATCTTCATGAGCAGTCATCAAGTCAGCAAAGTCAACGACATCTTCTGGCAAGTCTTCAATTGATTGACGATCAGTAATATCATATTCGTAGTAAGAGTCGTAACCATCTTGAAACTTACCACAGAATGACATTCCACCTTCATGGTAGTATGCATCGACATTATATCCTTCTTCTTCTTCCATGAACTCATAGAGAATTGTTGGAGGAGACCATGCAGTATCGAAATTGATAGTGATGGTGTTTTCGTCTTGTCGTTCCCAATCATAAACTGAGGCATCCCACTTCGTACCCCAATTATTCACATTCCAACTATACCAGTTTTCTTCTTCAGATGTTGGCATTGGACGAATCGCTTGGAAGAAGTTTTTCTCTTCAGTCTTCAGCGCAGTTTCAATTGCATCAATCTTTGTAACATCTTCGTGACTAATAGTCACAGCATTCGTGCACCAGTTAGGCATATCAATCTCCTGTAGTCAACCTATAATCTATTATACGATACCTTCGAATTTCAGACAACCAGTCTGCAACTATCGGGAAACTCGTAACTCTGCGTCTGGAGTGTCCCAGCAAGCATTGCGATACTTGTAAACAAAGTTGCAAAGACCATCGTAAGAACCCCATCCATTTTCAGGATTAAACTTCTTGAACTTCTCAGGATCACTCAACAGGATGTTCCATCCTTCATCAAGCAACTCAGAGATATCTCTAGCAAACTTCAATCCTTCCTGCTCATCAGGTCGCCACATAATATCATATAGTGTCATACCATTACTCAGTTTAACTTCCATTGCCATCTTATTCAGGTTATGGGTAATGTTACCCTCATAAACAGACACTGGTTGTGTCACCATCAAATCAACATCAAGACTCATTTTTTAATCCATCCATAATATATTTCTCAAGACTTGGTTCAATCCTAGTCTGTCCAAACTTATACACACAGTGCTGAATAATCAATTGTGTGTATGCTTCTAAACGCATATCCCACTTGGCTTTGTCCTTACCCAGAGCATAAACATCTAGATTAGCATCTGATGCCATTCTATCAATTAGTTTCATTTCACTTCCTTAGTAGAATCTGCGATATCCTTGTCTTCTCGTAGTTCGACAAAGACTGGGAGGAACAAACTCTCTTCACCAGCTTTATTCTTAATCCGAGCATTGTATTTAATAGCGACAATCTTACCCAAAAGATCCTTCTCTTTATACGATTTACGGTGTTCATCATTGAATCCACTTCCTACATTTACTTTAATAATACCATCAGAGGATTCGCAAATGATAGCACCAAGCCACTCAGGTTTCTTCTTGTGTGGTTCAGTTCCTACAATTTTAAGATCGCATTCCAATTCACCCTTAAACTTAATCTGGTGCTTAGCTCGTTTATCTTCCCAGATACCTGAGCCATCTTTCAGAATGATTCCTTCATATCCAAGACCAAGATACTCTTGAAAAATATCCTGTGCTTCTTCTAGCGTTTCAACGATAGTAGAGGTCACCATCCATATCTTTTTATTATTAGACGATTGATCAGCAACTAACTTTTGTAGAGTTGAGAATCGTTTTGAATAAGGGAATGGGCAGTTACCTTCAATGAACTGAACATAAGGAATTAGATCCCAAACAGTAGCATGAACCATTTCTGCTTCTGCTACAGAGATTGTTCCCTTGTTGGCTTTGTTGAGGATACCATTGCCTGTCTGCCTATCAGCAAACTGATGATCACCATCAAGCATAACCAAAAGTTCACCATCGAAAACACAATCGACATCGCCAGCAAGAGCAATAAATTCTTGCTCAAGGTTGCCCAATAACTGAATTTCTTTTCCATTTCTACTCCTAAATTCACACTTACCTTCACGGACAATAGCATTGAAACGCATACCGTCCATCTTCATTTGAGCATAGGCTGGAAACTTAATCTTGTCAATTAACTTCTGCTCAAATGGAGAACATAACATGCATGGATATTCGGAAATCAATCCCATCCATACATCGTTAGCAGTGGATGCTTGAACTCCACACATCAAGTCTTTCTTGATGATTCGTTCAATAACCTTAGCGTCATCAGCTGAAACAGAAGATAAAAGCATACGCAAGTATTCGATTGCAGCATTGCCAGTTACTGTTCTGCTCGATAAGTCAAACAAGGCAACCAGTGCTTGATCTAAACTTGTTTGATGTTTGTCTGTAGTGTAAGATGGAATCTTACGCTGATAAAACTGAGTGAATGGATCCAGCGCAAGACGAATCACTTCACGCAAAGTTTCATTGTTACTATACAACTTCAGTTGTTCTAGTTTAAAGTTTCGTGATGGGTTTGCAGCCAGCACTTCAAGAAATTCATTTATACTCATGTTCAATCCTTTTATTTTAAACAGCATAGTTCTTCCAGCGATTTAGATCACCAGAGAGTCTACTTTTAATCTTATGACATACCACACACAATTCCTGTATATTCGATAACCGATTATCAGCATGGTCTCCATTCTTATGATCAATTTCAGTTATGTGTAAGCCTTTGGGTAGAAGTTTATGATTCACAGCACATTTAAAACCTAGTCTACCATCTTTGTTTTCGCAAATTCCAGTTCTATATGAAGTAACTCCAGCTGCATATGGTCGTTTGCCTTGCTGTGCTTTTTCACAAGAACAACATATAGGTTTCCAACGATGTGTTCCATCTTCATTTTTACGAGTCCATGTCACAGGTTTCTTGCACCCTCTATTGATACAAATTGGACGAAATTCTAGAATATTTCCCATTATGCCACCACAAAGCCAGATGTATCTTTCTTCGCTTTACCCTTAGCCTTCAAGCCAACGATAACACCCTTTGGATCCAAGAAACGCAAGTCTGTTTCATCACCATTTATAACTGGCAAACCCAAATATTTCTGTGGCAACTCTTTTCTAAAGACCACAGCAATATTCATACCAGAAGATTTTGCCTTCAACACATCGTTGATGTTACCATCTGCATTGGAAAATGTCAGGTGATAGTTCTTGATGTGAGAAACCTTACGACCAACAATTTTAGTGTAGTCATAGAATTGCACTTCAGGAAACATTTCAAAGATGTTCTTACGATTAGCAACTTCATATTTCTCCCATGAGAGATCAGAAGTGCCATTCAAACGAAACACTGGTGTCAACCCTTGCTTCTCTGCTTTAGTTTTTGTTTTGATAATCTCAACAACCAACTCATTCAAGAATGCTTGACGATCCTCGAAGAATGCTTTGGTCTTACGGATTCGTGCTTGTTGAATTACATTAGTGGATTCACCTTTCTTGAAGATGCCACCACGACCAGCAGTATTCAAACAAGCAGAAGTGCATCCAGCTGTTCGCTTAGGACATACTTCTTTGCCAGAAAGATTTGCAGGTGCTAGGTGAAGAACAGAAGACAAGAAACCCTTCTTCTCACCCTTCAACAATTTTGGATTGCCAACAGTCAACAGTGCCATAATATATCCTTATTTAAAAACAATCAAAGCCAACAAGATGCTATTGAAGAAGAATCCAACTGCATTCGATACGATATACAGCGTATCTTTTTGCACGATGGCTCTAAACAAGAACAACATCAAACCAGACCAAACAAGGATCACCATGCTTACTGGTGGAACCTTGTCTGAGTAACCTAAGATTACTCCAAGAGTCGTTGGGAGTGTCGCTCCGTGGATCAAGATCATTCCAACCCATCCACTAAGAGCACCTAATTTTTTAATAGTATTTTCATTCATCATAAGATTATTATACAGCAGGATGCAATTAAAGACAACAAGTTTCTGAATGCGAAAAACCCCTGTAAATACAACAACTTACAGGGGTTTAGAGAGGGAAAATAACCCTTTAGTCCGTAGGGTTATCCCTTTTCGAGCCTTTTTCGTGTTTTGGAGGTGGTTTCTTCGACTCCAACTCTGCTTGCACCATTGATCTAATATATGCTCCACGCTCATGTGGATCGATAAAAGTTGCAGCCAGTTTCTTAGCTGTCTTACTCAGTTTAAAATTCTTATCAGGCTTGTTCATAATTCTCCGTTAGTTCATTTACAAAATTCAAAAGTAAAGTATGGTGACGACCACCATTATAGTATTTATGTATATATTGCCATGGCTTTTGAAACCAGTACTCAGGTGCTTCAGGGTGACAACCAATCAAACCAATCCTACCTTGAATGATTGCCATAGAGTCACCATTGGTATATCGTGCAACTGTTTTGAATTTAGTTTCATCACCAATTAATGCACAGCCATCATAGAAATACATTTTCTCTTGTTGGTCTTTCCATGTGACTGAAGCTACTGTTCCGTAGCTTCTTTTAATATCTGCGTTTGGTTGTTTTATATATTGAACAGGGTCAACACCATCAAGTATATCGAAATAACGCTTTCCAGCCCAATAAGCACCCATGCAGATACCAAGATAGTGACCACCACCTGATATGAACTCGGCGATACGATTCGCTCTTCTTCTAGTGAAGAAATTAGGATATGTGTCGCTATCGCCAATACCACCAGGAAAAGCAATAATATCAAGATTGTTGAAAAAAGTATTATCATCTAGTTCCTCCTCAGTGAAAATTCTTATCTGATAGTCTGACGATAATGCATGCACCATTGCATACGCACAATCCTTAGAACACTCTGGATGGCGCATGAATAGTGCCATCTTTTTCATGTTAGATTTTCTTTAAAGATTTTCCAAGCATTGTCCCATGTCCAACGCTGGCTACCTTCTAACACTCTTTCTCTATCTAACTGTAAACAAGCATCAATTGCATTGTTTAAATCTTCATTCATAAATCCAGTAACACCCTGCTCAATAACATCCATTGGTCCATCGCATGGATAAGCAGCAACTGGTGTACCACAAGCCATTGCTTCAATCATGACGATACCAAATGTTTCCCAACGACTAGGAAATACAAACACATCAGCATTTGCATAATACTCAGCCAATGATTTACCTGTTTTGAAACCAGTGAATATTACTTCAGGATATTGTTTCTTGTATGTTTCAAGCATCGGTCCATCACCAACCATAATCTTAGTAGCACCTGGATATTCCATTTCAAAAAATTGCTCAAGATTCTTTTCTTTACTAACACGAGCAACGCAAACAAGTATAGGTCTACCAGCTACTGTTTCACCACGATACGATGGATTGAAGATTTCTCTATCAACCCCACGAGTCCAAGGAACAACATCTCCATCAAAACCATGATCCTTTAAATCTTTTACCATAGTATCAGTAGTAGTCAAAACTTTACCACTGTGTTTATGAAACCACTTAACAAATCTCCATGTTATAAATTCAGGAATCCCAAAAAGGGTTTTAAGTCCTTCAGGAAACTTAGTATGATAAGCAGTATTGTGCCTAATACCACATTTTGAAAGATATGCTCTAGCCCACAAACCCAAAGTACCTTCGGTGGCGATGTGGATATAATCTGGATTGATCTCCTCAATCTTCGAGCCCACTTTCCATGGAAGGGTAATCTTGACTTCGTTGTAGCGAGGGCAATCAAAATGGCGGAACCTGCTGGGATCAAGATAATCAACAGTATAACCATCCCGAATCGCACACGCTTCAATATTTTTGTAAGTGGTAACGACACCATTGATTTGATCAGGTAGGTTGTCTGTTACTATCAGTATCTTCTTTGTCATTCTCTTTAGTCCATGTAATAATTTCCCACTTACCGTCATGATGCTCGACCAAAGCAGTGCAGGATTCAACCCAATCTCCATCATTCATGTAGATTATACCATCAATCTCTTTTATTTCAGCGTGATGAATATGCCCACAGATGACTCCATCGTAACCTCGTTTCTTGCAATAGCCTGCAAGATTACGCTCGAATTGAAACATAAAGTCAGACGCTTTCTTTACTTTATGCTTTAGGTATTTAGACAGTGACCAGTAACCAAACCCTAGTTTGTGACGAACCCAGTTAAATCGAGAATTCCAATCAAGAACTAAGTCATAGAGTTTATCACCAAGAAATGCAAGCCATGGAGCCAGTCTTGTAATACCATCAAATAAATCACCATGAGTTATAAGATAGTGTTTACCATCTACACCGATATGTTCTGTTTGATTTTTTATTTCAATCAGACCGAAAGAGAATCCATATGGGATCATCGGTCTTAAGAATTCATCATGATTACCTGCAACATAAACAACTCTCGTTCCACGCTTGGCATGACCAAGTATTCTGCGGACAACATTAGTGTGGCTTTGTTTCCATCGCCATTTGTTCTGTTGGATTTTCCAAGCATCAATTATATCACCCACGAGATATAAAGTCTCGCAGGTGTTATGTTTCAAAAAGTTATTTAACTTATCTGCTTGACAATCACGAGTACCTAAGTGAACATCACTTATGAATATCGTGCGATAGTTCATCAGTCGTTACGAGTGTTGCGTGTCGGTGGATCGTCTGGCAATAAGTCCATTGATGGTGCTGGAGGTGGTGCCATTGGTACTGGTCTTGGTGCCATTGGTACTGGTGCAGGCATGCTAGGTGCCATTGGTAAAGATGGTGTTGGTGTGTTTGCAGCTGTACCAGCAATTTTCTCTTGTGTACGACCAAACGCTGCAATACCTAAAACTGCACCCATTGCTAAGTGGAATAGACCAGCACCTTGCAGTGTTAGTGGATTCCATTGTGTAATTGGTGTATGAGTAATTGTTTGTAGTAATGACCATGCAACTGGAAATACTACCATGTCCATCATACAGACTACCATGTACATCCAACCCATAGCTGGACGCCATTTCTTCTGCATCCAGTCTTCGTCTTTTTTAACTTCTGTTGTCATTTTAGTCTTTCTTAGGTGCTGAATCTAATGGTTTGATTTTCTTAGTAACATTAGTTTTTTCTTCAAGAATAGCAATGTGAAGTCTATTTTCTTGAATGGCATCTCTGTTGCGTTGAACCGCTTCTGTTAAATCTTGACGCAGTTTTTCACGAGCAAGTTCTGCACCAGTGTTTGATGCTTGTTTATTGTCGCTTGTTACTACTAGACTAACTTTTGCATTTAGTACAGTAACATCATGCTGTAGTGCACCTAATGCACTAATCAAATAACCTGTGCTACCAATCAATAGTGGTAGCAATGCAAATAATAACTTCTCAATGAATGCACCTTTTTGATCCTGTTTATTTTCTTCTGCCATTTTAAAACTCCATTTATTATAGTGTTATTGGAATCCATAACCACAATGCTTGTGACATCATTAATGCAGCGACAAGCCCTACTATTTTACTCGCAGAATATAATCTAGTGTTGACTGCTAAGATTGATGCTGTTAGTAAAACAATTGCAATTTGAAACAAAGAACCAGCATATGTATACCAAGGAGATCTTGCTTTAGCAACAGATCTCTCAGCTTCTAATGCTCTTGCCTTTGCCATTAGTTCTTTCTTACCTTCTTTTGGTTCATTCTCATATCGATCAATCTTTGCCTTTAGTTTGGCAATTTTTTCTTTATCACCACGAAACTGCGCATCATCTAAAGATTGTTCTGCCAATGTTTGTTTAATAGACTTTGCTTGATAGAAAGACCATGTATTGTTTGCTTCTATAGTATTGTTTAGAATTTTGCTAGAATTAGAACCACCAACCAAAGTGTTGATTGCCAGTAATGCTGCTAAAATACAGATAACAATACCTGCTTTGTCTTTAATTTGTGCTTCACGCTCTGAACGAGATAGCGGTTTTACTTGTGTTTGTTCCATCTTACCAATCCTTATAGTTGCCTTTGTTAGTTTCTAATGATTTTAAGTTTGCTGGAATCATCGGAGAGAAATTAATCCCAGTATATGATTCGATGTCTGAAATAGACACAACATATTTTTCTATTTCTTTTGGATCCAACTTAGCATTCGGGAACATAAATGCAATCGCTGCATTGCGTTTTGGATCAATAACTATTTTGTAAACAAATGATGGAACTTTTACACCATTACCCATCGTTAGAGAGTTAGCATCAAAAATTGTACCTGTAATAACATTTAAGTGTCCATACTTGGATGCCCAGTATCTGGTGTTCTCTTCTAGATACTTCCAAATCCCACGATTGTTTCCTGGACTTTGTGGCATCATGTTTGAGAGCAAAAAACTTTCACTCATAACATTTGCATCATAAGTAAAGTTTGCTGCAGGTGCCATGTGACCACGATCCAGTCCTGAACCGACATACTCTTTTAATGTTACACGGAATTGTGATGGTATCTCTTGATCTTCACGGAAGTCATCTTTGCGAGAAACTGCTTTAGTCACTAGCAGTTCTGGTTTGATAACTTCAGCTACGAAATACGCAACTTTAGTCTGGTAGTTGTAATTAACGGCATAACCAGTACGGCATAGGTACTGGTTATTACCCTCAACTGCTACCTGTGGAGCACCCCAAACTACATGCTGGGGACAAGATGCATCAATTGGATTCGCTAAAGATAGCGATGCGAATAATGCTAAAAATATACCTAAAAATTTCTTCATTTCAACCCACTTATTGTTATTATTATGAATTATTTAGCTAAAGGGTT
>Ga0114968_10000433_pt1 | contig 31180 bp, 28 predicted proteins | sample M_130807_EF_Meta_FD_87020 | JGI IMG/M metagenome (GOLD analysis project Ga0114968, IMG submission 87020) | Freshwater microbial communities from Lake Montjoie, Canada to study carbon cycling - M_130807_EF_MetaG | ecosystem: Environmental > Aquatic > Freshwater > Lake | place: Lake Montjoie... | reverse complement strand
TACTACTTTCTATCCCTACGGAGCACAATTGTCTACACCACAAATTGCAGTAAATGACATCGGATCAGCTGAAGATTTTCTAGCAGCAATCGAAGGCACAATCAGAAATTTCAATGATGGCGATTTAGTTTCAGGCGCTGTTGTTCAAGTTGGACGCGACGAAGTTCTTGTCGATATCGGATACAAGACTGAAGGTGTTATCCCTTCTCGCGAGCTTTCCATTCGCCACGATGCAGATCCAAACTCAATCGTTAAAGTCGGTGAGATTATTGAAGCTCTTGTTCTTCAAAAAGAAGACAAAGAGGGTCGCCTCATTCTTTCCAAGAAGCGCGCACAGTACGAGCGAGCCTGGGGAGACATTGAAGGTAAGAAAGAACGTGACGAAGTTGTTGTCGGTACAGTTATTGAAGTCGTTAAGGGTGGACTTATCGTGGACATCGGTCTACGTGGATTCCTTCCAGCATCACTTGTTGAAATGCGTCGCGTTCGCGATCTGACTCCATACATTGGCAAGCAGGTTGAAGCGCGCATCATTGAGCTAGATAAGAATCGCAACAACGTTGTTCTTTCACGTCGTGCATTCCTTGAGCAAACACAATCAGAATCACGCACAACATTCCTTAACCAGCTTCAAAAGGGTCAGGTTCGCACAGGTGTTGTTTCATCCATCGTTAACTTCGGTGCATTCGTTGACCTTGGTGGCGTTGATGGTTTGGTTCACGTGTCAGAGCTTTCATGGAAGCACATCGATCACCCAGGTGAAGTTGTAGAAGTTGGCGACGAAGTAACTGTCGAAGTTCTCGAAGTTGATTTTGAGCGTGAGCGCGTTTCACTCTCATTAAAGGCAACTCAAGAAGACCCATGGCAGGCATTTGCTCGCACACACACAATCAATCAGGTTGTTCCAGGTGTTGTGACAAAGCTTGTTCCATTCGGTGCATTCATTCGTGTACATGAAGGAATTGAAGGCCTAGTTCACATTTCAGAGCTAGCAGAGCGTCACGTAGAAATTCCAGAGCAGGTTGTTCAAGTAGATGATGAACTATTTGTAAAGATCATTGATATCGATCTAGAACGTCGTCGTATTTCGCTATCACTCAAGCAAGCTAATGAAGGTACAGAGATTGAGATTGAAGCATTTGATCCATCTCAGTACGGAATGGCTGCTCGTTATGATGCAGAAGGAAACTTCATTTACCCTGAAGGTTTCGATGCGGATTCACAAGAGTGGAAGCCAGGCTATGAAACACAGCGCGAAGAGTGGGAAAAGCAATACGCCCAAGCTCAAGAGCGTTTCATGGCACACAAGAAGCAGAAGGCTGAAGCGAAGGTTGCTGACGCAGCTGCTACTCCAGCAGAAGAGGCAGTTGTCGCTGCCGAATAAGTAATAAGGCTTCGGTAAAAGGAGCCCAGCTTGAAGTCGCGAGAAAAACGTTTGACCCTCGCTAACTTCAACTGGGCTCCTTTTCCATTACCCAAAGATACGATTGTCCTATGCGAGTAATTGCTTTGACTGGAGGCATTGGGTGTGGCAAGTCCCATGCGGCGCAATACTTTGCTGAACTCGGTGCGTTGGTGATCGATGCAGATCAGTTGGCGCGAGCGGCGATTGAACGTGGTTCAGATGGCTTTGATGAAGTGGTCGCACTTTTTGGTGATTCGATTTTGAGAGATGGAAACATTGATCGCAAGGCTTTAGGTGAACTGATTTTCAAAGATCCAACCGCTAAGGCTAAGTTGGAAAACATTGTTCACCCTTTTGTGAGACGAGAGTTTGAGGAAGCGGTTGCCTCCCTTAAGGGAGATCAAATTCTTGTTTACGAGATCCCATTATTGGTTGAGACAAAGGCACACGAAAGGTTTGATGTTGTAATAACTGTTGAATCTGAAATGGAGAATCGCATCGCCAGATTGCGGGGCAGGGGCATGCATATTTCAGAGATTGAAGGCCGCATAGCAGCGCAAGCAACACGTGAACAGCGCATCGAAGTGGCAGATTTCCTCATAGAAAATGATGGCAGCGAAGATGAGCTGCTCCGACAAGTCGAAAATATTTGGGATAGCCTGCACGATAATTAATAAGTAGGCTTGGCAAATGCGCCCGATATCTGATCTTCACCGCAGGGTCGAGCCATTTCAAGTCATCAGTGATTATGTGCCGGCCGGAGATCAACCGGCTGCCATTGCAGAAATCACAAAGCGAATAAATGCTGGCGAGCGAGATGTGGTCTTGCTTGGTGCTACAGGTACTGGAAAGTCGGCTACAACAGCTTGGTTAATCGAACAATTGCAACGTCCAACATTGGTTCTTGCGCCAAATAAGACTTTGGCTGCGCAGTTGGCCAATGAATTCCGGGAGTTATTGCCCAATAATGCCGTGGAGTACTTTGTTTCATATTACGACTACTACCAGCCAGAAGCATATGTTCCACAGACCGATACCTTCATCGAAAAGGATTCCAGCGTTAACGAAGAGGTTGAGCGCTTGCGTCACTCTGCGACAAATTCCTTGTTAACTCGCAGAGATGTGATCGTTGTTGCAACAGTGTCATGCATTTATGGATTGGGTACACCGCAAGAGTATGTCGATCGAATGGTTCGACTTCGTGTTGGTGAAGAGGTGGAGCGAAACGCACTGTTGCGTAGATTTGTCGATGTCCAGTACAAACGAAATGACATGGCCTTTGAACGTGGAACATTCCGAGTACGTGGGGACACAATCGAGATCATTCCAATGTATGAGGAACTCGCGATTCGAATCGAAATGTTCGGCGATGAGATCGAAAAATTAACTACGCTTCACCCATTGACGGGGGAGATCATTCGAGATGAAGAAGAAATCTTTATCTTCCCCGCAACTCATTATGCTGCTGGACCTGAAACGATGAAGCGGGCCATTGGAGACATTCAGGACGAGCTTCAAGTTCAATTGAATCTTTTTGAAAAACAAGGCAAGTTACTAGAGGCTCAGCGACTTCGTATGCGAACAACATTTGATATTGAGATGATGGAGCAAATTGGCTTTTGTAGCGGAATTGAAAACTATTCTCGTCACCTCGATGATCGCCCCGCAGGATCACCACCTCACTGTTTGCTCGACTATTTTCCTGAGGATTTCCTTGTTGTAATTGATGAAAGCCACGTGACGGTGCCACAGTTAGGAGCGATGTTTGAGGGCGATGCTTCACGCAAGCGCACATTAGTCGAGCATGGTTTCCGATTACCCAGTGCTTTGGATAACAGGCCGCTTAAATTTCCTGAATTTGTCGAAAGAACCGGTCAAACAATTTATCTTTCTGCTACTCCTGGTAAATATGAGATGGCTAAGGTCAATAACGATGTTGTAGAACAAGTTATTCGACCAACCGGTTTGGTTGATCCCCAAATCGTAATTAAGCCCATTAAGGGACAGATAGATGATCTATTAAATGAAATTAATATTCGTGCAGGAAAAAATGAACGTGTTCTCGTTACTACATTGACCAAAAAAATGTCAGAGGATTTGACTGATTACCTACAAGAGCGTGGTGTTAATGTTCGATACTTGCACTCAGAAGTTGATACTTTGCGCCGAGTAGAGCTGTTACGAGAACTTCGAACTGGTGATTACGATGTCTTAATCGGAATTAACTTGCTCCGTGAAGGTTTGGATCTACCTGAAGTTTCATTGGTTGCAATTTTAGATGCGGATAAAGAAGGTTTCCTCCGCTCAGCTACATCTCTGATTCAGACGATTGGACGTGCTGCTCGAAATGTCTCAGGTGAGGTCCACATGTATGCAGACCGAATTACTGATTCCATGGCAAAAGCTATTGACGAAACCAACCGTCGGCGAGCCAAGCAAGTTGCCTACAACCTAGAACGTGGCGTGGACCCACAGCCACTGCGCAAAAAAATTGCTGATATTACAGATCTCATCAATCGTGAAAGTGACGATACCGAAGAACTCTTGGCTCTTGAAAAGGGTGGCGCCAAAAAGGTCGCCTCATCTGCGGGAATTTATGACAAATCCTCGACCTCATTGCCACGCAAGGATCTGATCGCGTTGATAGGCTCGCTCACCGATCAGATGCGCAATGCGGCAGGTGAGCTTCAATTTGAGGTGGCCGCAAGGTTGCGTGATGAGATAAAGATATTGAAGAAAGAGTTGCGAATGATGGAAGAGGCCGGGGTTTGAGTATCGATAAGTTAGTTGTGCGCGGTGCCCGCGAACACAACCTTAAGAATGTTTCTATCGAACTTCCTCGGGATGCGTTAGTCGTTTTTACAGGCCTTTCAGGTTCGGGAAAATCATCACTTGCTTTTGACACTATTTTTGCTGAAGGTCAACGTAGGTATGTTGAATCCCTATCGGCCTACGCCCGCCAATTCTTGGGTCAAATGGATAAACCAGATGTTGATTTCATCGAAGGTTTGTCGCCGGCGGTATCGATTGACCAGAAATCCACCAACCGAAATCCACGATCGACAGTCGGAACCATCACCGAGGTGTATGACTATCTGCGCCTTTTATTTGCTCGAGCGGGTCGACCTCATTGCCCAAACTGCGGGAAAGCGGTTACTCGTCAATCGCCTCAACAAATTGTTGACCAGATTCTAGAACTTCCGGCAACCACAAAGTTTCAAGTTTTAGCCCCAGTCATTCGTGCTCGGAAAGGGGAGTTCCTCGAACTCTTTAGTGATCTAATCACGCAAGGCTATTCACGCGCACGAATTGATGGCGAAGTCGTTCAACTTTCAGATGCACCAAAGTTGAAGAAGCAAGAAAAGCACACAATTGAGGTTGTTATTGATCGACTAACAGCTAAAACTGAGAGCAAAACACGGCTAACAGATTCAATCGAAACTGCCCTTCGTTTAGCCTCTGGAATCGTGGTTCTTGATTTTGTAGATGCTAAAGGCGCTGACAAGGAGCGCACCTATAGCGAGCACTTGGCCTGCCATGATTGTGAACTCTCCTTTGAAGAGTTGGAACCTCGGTCATTTTCTTTCAATTCACCATTTGGTGCATGCGCTGAGTGTTCGGGAATAGGAACTAAGAGAGAAGTTGATGAAGATCTGATTATCCCGGATGATTCTATTTCAATTAATGATGGAGCGATTGCCCCCTGGTCTGGGGGTCAATCCTCAGATTACTTCCTCCGATTGCTTGAAGCGTTAGCGAAGGACCTTCCTTTTTCACTCGATACACCATGGAAAAAGATTTCCGTTAAGGCACGAGAAGCAATTCTCAACGGCTATGAGTATGAAATCAAAATGAAGTACAAGGGGCGTTATGGCGCGCGAAATTACACAACCGGTTTCGAGGGAGTCATTCCCTTTATCCATCGTCGTCACGAGGAAACAGATAGTGACTACAGTCGAGATAAGTACGAGGCTTACATGCGAGAAATTGCATGCGAGGCATGTAATGGTGCTCGGCTAAAGCCAGAAGTCCTTGCAGTGACTATAGGAGACAAGAATATTTCCCAAATTTGTGAACTTTCGATCGCAGATTGCGCAACCTTCTTGAAACAGATCAAGCTCAATAAACGCGAAGCTCAGATTGCAGAACGCGTAATGAAAGAAGTAAATGCCCGTCTGGGCTTCTTACTAGATGTAGGCCTGGATTACCTCTCTCTTGCTCGCCCTGCGGGTTCTCTATCTGGTGGCGAGGCTCAGCGAATTCGTTTAGCAACACAGATTGGTAGCGGTTTAGTCGGTGTTCTATATGTACTGGATGAACCTTCCATTGGTTTGCACCAACGAGACAACAAGCGATTGATTGAAACACTTACTCGTTTGCGAGATCTTGGCAATACACTGATTGTCGTAGAGCATGATGAAGAAACAATTCGTACCGCAGACTGGATTGTAGATATCGGTCCAGGTGCGGGAGAGCATGGCGGCAAGGTTGTCGTCTCTGGTAGTTACGAAGAGCTAATTGCATCAAAGGAATCAATCACAGGTGCATATCTGTCAGGTCGCAAGTCAATTGAGATACCAAAGAAACGTCGCCCAATCGATCCGAAGCGAAAGCTTGTCATCAAGGGTGCCAAGGAAAATAACCTAAAGGACATCGAAGTCGAGGTGCCGCTTGGTGTATTTGTTTCTGTTACCGGTGTTAGCGGCTCTGGAAAGTCAACATTGGTTAACGACATTTTGTACACAACCCTTGCCAACAAATTAAATGGCGCCCGTTTAGTACCTGGTCGTCACCGCACCGTTTCTGGAATCGATTTTCTAGATAAAGTTGTACACGTAGATCAATCCCCAATTGGTCGCACACCACGTTCAAATCCGGCGACGTACACTGGTGTTTTTGACAAGATCCGCGCACTTTTTTCCGAGACAAGTGAAGCAAAGATTCGTGGGTACCAGCAAGGACGTTTCTCCTTTAACGTTAAAGGTGGACGATGCGAAAACTGTTCTGGTGATGGAACAATCACAATCGAAATGAACTTTTTGCCAGATGTTTATGTTCCTTGCGAGGTGTGCCATGGTGCGCGCTACAACCGCGAGACCCTAGAAGTTCACTACAAGAACAAAACCATTGCTGAAGTACTGAACATGCCTATTGAGGAAGCTGCTGGCTTCTTTGAATCAGTACCCGCTATCGCTCGTTACCTAAAGACTCTCAATGATGTGGGTCTTGGGTATGTTCGCCTAGGTCAATCTGCCCCTACTTTGTCAGGTGGAGAAGCACAGCGAGTGAAACTGGCGACCGAACTTCAACGTAGATCAACTGGTCGCACAATCTATGTTTTGGATGAGCCGACAACAGGTTTGCACTTTGAAGATGTTAATAAATTGTTAACGGTGCTCAATCGTTTGGTGGATACTGGAAATACAGTTGTTGTGATCGAACACAATCTTGATGTCATTAAGTGTTCGGATTGGGTCATCGACATGGGACCTGAAGGTGGTTTCCGCGGGGGATTAGTTGTTGCAGAAGGAACTCCCGAAGATGTAGCAAAGGTTAAAGAGAGCCACACCGGACAATTCTTGGGCGAGATCCTCACAACAAATAGGCAGGTAATAAACAAAACTTCGCCAGCAAAGAAGTAATCCAATGGCAGATCCCCAAAGCTATCGGCCAAACAATATTCCCGAACATCCTGGTGTTTATCGATTTTATAATAAACAAGACAAGATCATTTATGTTGGCAAGGCGAAGAATCTAAAGAATCGACTCAGCAATTATTTTCAAGCAAATCTTCCAACCAAGACCTATCGAATGGTCCATGAAGCGGTACGAGTTGATTGGACAATTGTTGCTACTGAATTAGAGGCGTTGTCCCTTGAATTTAGTTGGATCAAACAACACCAGCCTAAATACAACGTGCAGTTTAAGGATGACAAGTCGTACCCTTATCTTGCCCTATCTTTAAATGATGAATACCCCATGATTTTCATCACCCGCAGAGATAAACGCCCTAACTTAAAATACTTCGGGCCTTACACAAACGCTTGGGCACTTCGCAACACATTTGAAGTATTGCTGAAGGTTTTTCCAGTCAGGTCCTGCTCATCGGCGAACTTCACTCGTGCACGCAAGACAAAACGGCAGTGCTTGCTCGGGGATATCGGTAAGTGCGCCGCCCCATGTGTTGATTGGATCTCCAAAGATGATCACAAGGAGTTAGCCCAAAAACTTAACGACTTCATGGAATCAGGAATGGAAAATATCCTGCCTAAGCTGCATGAAGAGATGCAGAACGCGGCAAACAGGGAAGAGTTTGAGCGTGCTGCACGCCTTCGAGATCAGATTGATTCATTTGAAAAGGCCCAAAAATCTACCCAAGGAAATTTTTCTGATGATCTAGATGGTGACTTTATCTCCCTGTATCAAGATGGTTTTCATGCGGCAGGTTCAATCTTTTCGATGCAGCGTGGATCGGTTAAGGGATCCAGATCATGGATTGTTGATCAAGAGCTTGTACTTGAGGGTCAGGATGTCCTTACCGCCTTGTTGTACTCAATCTACGGAACTGGTGCTATGCCTGTCCCACGAAATATTTATTTCAATAGCGAGCCAGTTGATAAAGAGCAATTAGAAAAGTGGTTAGAGTCATTAACAACCTCTAAGGTTGATATCCATGTTCCGCAGCGCGGCGAAAAAATTGAGCTGCTAAATACTGTTAAGAGAAATGCGCAGTACTCACTTATTCAATACCTCAGCAAGAGAGCTACAGATGCTGCGGTAAGCGGTAAAGCATTAACTGAAATTGAACAATCACTTGACCTTGAACGTACGCCGCTTCGAATCGAGTGCTTTGATATCTCAAATATCTCAGGCACCTCGGTAGTTGCCTCCATGGTTGTGTTCGAGGATGGAATGGCGAAAAAAAGTGAGTATCGTCGATTTATAGTGAACACCGATGAAGGTTTTGATGACACCCGTGCCATGCATCAAGTCATTACTCGTCGTTTAAAGAGATTGATTGACGATCGTCAAGAAAATGAGGCCGAGGTGGCAGAACTTGGCGGCAAACCCAGCAAGTTTGCCTATCCACCACAGTTAATCGTTGTTGATGGCGGTGCCCCACAGGTTAGTGCCGCCCAACGTGCCCTCAATGAACTCGGGATTAATGACATCGCATTGTGCGGATTGGCAAAACGATTAGAAGAGGTCTGGCTTCCTGGTTCGAGCGATCCGCTCATCTTGCCCCGTAGTAGCGAAGGTCTTTATTTACTGCAACGAATTCGCGATGAGGCACACCGTTTTGCAATTTCATTCCACAGATCTCGCAGATCCAAAGTCATGTTGGAATCGATTTTGGATGACATTCCACAGTTAGGTTCAGCCCGCAGAGCAGCGCTGCTTGAACGTTTTGGATCTGTCGCTGCTATTCGAAAAGCCACAGTAGATGACATCGCTGCAACCCCGGGTATAGGTCCAAAGATTGCCTCGATCATTGAAGAGCATTTGACGATAATTACGATGCAAAAGATAGACACCGAAACCGGAGAAATCAGCAATAATTAGAGCATGACACAGGAGACCTTGATTCTAACCGGCATGTCAGGTGCGGGCCGTTCAACGGTGGCCCACGCACTCGAGGATCTTGGTTGGTATGTGGTCGATAATCTCCCACCATCATTGTTGCCCTCTTTAGTTGCTAAGGGAACAGGTCCGCAAGGTAAAGAGTTGGCTGTAGTTGTCGATGTTCGCGGGGGAGAGTTCTTCGATGAGTTGACTCAAGCATTAACACAACTCAAAGAAAGTAAATCTCCATATCTTTTAGTTTTCTTAGACGCCACAGATCAAGCGCTAGTACAACGCTTTGAATCAACGCGCCGTCCGCATCCTTTGCAAGACAAGGATCGCATTGTTGATGGAATTGCACGTGAGCGGGCTAAATTAGAAGATGTCAGATCCCAAGCCGATGTTGCAATTGACTCTTCAAACTTGAATGTACACCAGCTCGAGAAGCGTATTGGAGAGATATTTGGTTCTGGAAAACTGCAAGGTATCCGGGTCAATGTGCTGTCATTTGGTTACAAGTATGGAATTCCAGTTGACTCTGATTTGGTTTTAGATTGCAGATTTATTCCAAATCCACATTGGATTCCAGAGCTTCGCCCTTTGACTGGCCTAACGCAGCAAGTGAGTGAAAAAGTTTTGGGCAGTGAAGGTGTGGCAGATTTTATTGAGGCTTATGTGAAGTTGGTCAACTCCATGGTGCAGGGTTACATGCGCGAAGGAAAAAAGTACGTAACTATCGCGGTGGGTTGTACCGGCGGTAAACATCGAAGTGTCGCAGTTACTGAAGAGATCGCCCGTCAACTGGGTCAGATCAGTAGTGATGTATCCGCACACCCAACTCATCGAGACGTAGGTCGTGAGTAGTTTTGATTAAAATTGTTGCTCTCGGTGGAGGGCATGGTTTATCCGCAACACTAAGCGCACTTCGACAAGTAACTCAGGACATCACCGCAATTGTTACCGTCGCAGACAATGGAGGATCTAGCGGACGCCTGCGTAAAGAGTTTCCAATTTTGCCTCCAGGGGATTTGCGCATGGCATTAGCTGCGCTGTGCGCTGATGATGATTGGGGACGCACTTGGGCTCAGATCATGCAGCATCGCTTTGAAAGCAATGGTGATCTAAATGGCCATGCGATGGGTAATTTGCTTCTTGCTTCCTTATGGAGCGCCGGTGAAGATCCCGTTGTCGCACTAGATCGGGTTGGCCAGCTGTTGAAAGTGATTGGCAGAGTTCTTCCTATGGCAGCCGTTGCCTTAGATATTGAGGGCACATTTAATACTTCAACTGGTCGAATTGTTGTTCGCGGACAAACTGATGTTGCAACAGCAAAAGGTCATATCCAGTCCCTGCGAATTCTTCCGGAAGATCCGCCTGCTCGACCAGAGGCGCTGGCTGCGATAGCTGATGCTGATTGGATAACAATGGGACCAGGTTCTTGGTTTTCGAGTGTTATTCCACATTTGCTGGTGCCGGCACAATTGGATGCGCTAAATAATTCCTCCGCGAAAAAGATATTGATATTAAATCTAGATGCAACCAGTCAATCGCAGGGGGAAGAGTTTGCGGGTTCGACCCCAGAGGCCCACCTAGAGTTTTTCCGGCACTATGCCGCTGGATTGAAAGTCGATTATTGCCTTATTGATCAATCTGTAGTTCGAGATGAGCATTCCCTGCGCCAGACAGCATCAACCTTAGGTTCAGAGATTGTGGTCGCAGATATACGCAAAGCCCCTGGCAGCGTTCACCATGATTCTGAAAAATTAGCTCTCCATTTGGGCCACATTATTTCTCGTTAAATGGTTGGATAACCCCATGGCAATGACAGCTTCAGTAAAAGACGAGCTATCTCGCATCTCCATTACAAAACCGTGTTGTCGAAAGGCTGAGGTTTCCTCTCTGCTGCGTTTTGCTGGTGGCCTACATATTGCAGCTGGAAAGATTGTTATTGAGGTAGAGCTAGATACTTCTCAGAGCGCTCGTCGTCTTCGCAAAGATATTGCAGATATTTATGGACATGATTCTGATTTAGCGGTTTTATCGTCAAGTGGATTACGCAAAGGCTCGAGATATGTAGTTCGCGTAATCAATGAAGGTGATGCACTTGCTCGCCAAACTGGTTTAGTCGATGCAAATGGTCGTCCAGTTCGTGGGTTGCCACCACAAGTTGTTTCTGCAGCCATTTGCGACTCGGAAGCAGCGTGGCGCGGCGCATTTATCGCGCACGGTTCATTGACTGAACCGGGTCGTTCATCCTCGCTCGAAATTACTTGTCCTGGCCCAGAAGCGGCGCTTGCATTAGTCGGCGCTGCACGACGGTTAGGAATCGTGGCAAAGGCTCGCGAAGTTCGCGGTGTCGATCGGGTTGTGATTCGAGATGGCGATGCAATCGGTGTTTTGTTGACCCGTCTCGGTGCGCATGAAAGTGTGCTGGCTTGGGAAGAGCGACGGATGCGGCGTGAGGTTCGAGCGACCGCCAATAGACTTGCAAATTTTGATGACGCAAATTTACGTCGATCAGCCCGCGCTGCTGTTGCGGCAGCAGCCCGCGTACAACGAGCGATGGAAATTCTTGGACCAACAATTCCTGATCACCTTAAAGAGGCAGGGGATTTGAGAATAAATCATGGTCAGGCCTCGCTAGAAGAGCTAGGTTCATTAGCAACACCGCCTATGACAAAGGATGCAATCGCAGGACGCATCCGCAGGCTCCTGGCAATGGCTGATAAGCGCGCTGCCGAACTTGGAATCCCAGACACAGAGAGTGGTCTTTCACCGGATTTGCTCAATGAATAGCCGGTTAACAGCAACTTTTCATTAACTTCGCCCTGATAAGATTAGCGACAAGCCCCCAACGTTGTGGCAGTTTTATGAACCACTAACAGCAAGGACACAAAAAATGATAAATGTCGGAATTAATGGTTTTGGACGCATCGGTCGCAACTTCTTCCGTGCCAGCCTGATAAACCCAAATATCAACATAGTCGGTATCAACGACTTAACTCCGAATGAGACATTGGCGCATCTTTTAAAGTACGACTCAATCTTGGGCCGACTAGGTCTAGAAGTTACCTACACAGAAGACACAATCACGGTGGATGGAAAGACAATCAAAGTTTTCTCAGAGCGCGACCCCGCAAATCTTCCTTGGGCTGCGGTAATGGCTGATGTTGTTGTTGAGTCAACTGGAATTTTCACTAAAGCTGCAGATGCGCAAAAGCACATCACTGCAGGTGCCAAGAAGGTAATCATTTCTGCACCAGCTACAGATGAAGACATCACAATTGTTATGGGTGTCAACCACACTCAGTATGACACCACCAAACACAACATCATTTCAAACGCTTCTTGTACAACAAACTGCTTGGCTCCGATGGCAAAGGTTCTTCAAGACAACTGGGGAATTGTTAAGGGCCTGATGACAACTATTCACGCCTACACAAATGATCAACCCATTTTGGATTTCCCTCACAAGGATCTACGCCGTGCTCGTGCTGCAGCAATCAACATGATCCCTACATCTACCGGTGCTGCAAAGGCAATTTCTTTAGTAATGCCTGAACTCAAGGGCAAGCTAGATGGATACGCGATGCGGGTTCCAGTTCCAACAGGATCTGCTACAGATTTAACTGTTGAGTTAGAAAAAGATGCAACAGCTGAGCAGATAAACGCGGCGATGAAGGCTGCAGCAGAAGGACCGCTCAAGGGATTTTTGTCGTACACAGAAGATCCAATCGTTTCTTCTGACATCGTGACGGATCCAGCATCATGTATTTTCGATTCAGGCCTTACCAAGGTAATTGGTAACCAGGTAAAAGTCGTTGGTTGGTATGACAATGAATGGGGTTACTCAAACCGCCTAGTCGACTTGATCGATTATGTTGGTCAAACTCTGTAATGCCAGAGCTTTCAACAATAGATGTTGCCGGAAAGCGAGTCTTTCTTCGTTGTGATCTAAATGTTCCTCTTAAGGATGGAATCATTAAAGATGATGGCCGAATAAAAGCCTCGCTTCCGACAATCAAATTGCTTTTGGATAAAGGCGCATCCTTAGTAATTGCCGCTCACCTAGGTCGACCTAAGGGCGAGGTGAAAGCAGAACTCTCACTTGCACCTGTCGCACAACGCTTAGCTGAACTTCTTGGACGCGAAGTAAAGTTCACAGGCGAGGTAACTGGAAGTGCAATAACTGCAAAAGCCAAATCTCTCAAGGCTGGCGAAATTCTGATGCTGGAAAATATTCGCTTTAGTGCCGCAGAGACAAGCAAGGAAGAAACTGAACGCGCAGCATTTGCAGCCGAACTTGCTGTACTTGCCGATCTCTATGTTGGTGATGGGTTCGGGGCCGTACACCGCAAGCACGCATCAGTTTTCGATCTACCAAAATTACTTCCACATGCTGCTGGCACACTAGTAGCAGCTGAAGTCGAGGTTCTCAAGAAACTAACCCACAATCCAGAACGCCCATATGGTGTTGTCTTAGGAGGCGCAAAGGTTTCAGACAAACTTGGCGTAATTGAAAACTTGCTTGGAAAAGTTGATGTTTTGGCAATTGGCGGTGGGATGGTTTTCACATTCCTGAAAGCGCAAGGAAAAGAAATTGGAACATCTCTAGTTGAAATTGAGATGTTGGATGTTGTTAAGGGACTGATTGCATCAGCTGAAAAAAATGGCGTGAAACTGCTTTTACCAACTGACATCGTTGTAGTGCCAACATTTAGCCAAGATGCCACACCTACTTTGGTATCGGCAGATTCAATTCCTGCAGATCAAATGGGTCTAGACATTGGTCCGGTTTCAGCAGCTGCCTTTGCTGCAGAAATTATTAGATGTAAGACAGTTTTCTGGAATGGGCCAATGGGCGTATTTGAATTCCCTAACTTTGCAGCTGGCACAAAGGTTGTTGCGCAAGCGTTGACCGAAGTTTCAGGAATTTCAGTAGTAGGTGGGGGAGACTCGGCTGCGGCTGTAAGAGCACTTGGTTTTGCAGATTCACAATTCGGTTACATCTCAACTGGTGGCGGGGCTTCACTGGAATATCTTGAAGGTAAGGTTCTTCCTGGCCTGAAAGCACTTGATTTAATCTAGAAAGAACTTACAAACAGGGGAGTCACAATGCGTAAACCATTAATGGCAGGAAACTGGAAGATGAACCTCAATCACCTTGAGGCGATCGCAGTTGCACAAAAGTTGGTTTACGGACTAGATGACAAAGATTACGACGCAGTAGATGTAGCGGTAATCCCACCATTTACAGATATTCGTTCAATTCAAACATTGGTAGATGGAGATCGCCTGCGCTTGACTTACGGCGCGCAAGATCTTTCTCCCGAAACTTCAGGGGCATTTACCGGAGATATTTCTGGCTCCATGCTTGCAAAACTGGGCTGTACCTATGTAGTTGCTGGTCACTCGGAACGCCGTGCAATTCATCAAGAATCAGATGCCTTAATTAATCGTAAGATCAAAGCTGCATTGGCAAATGAATTAACACCAATTTTTTGCGTGGGCGAAGAACTTTCTATTCGTGAAAGTGGCGCACATGTAAGCCATGTAATCCGCCAGGTGCGTGCAGGTCTTGAAGGATTTACAAAGCCAGAGCTAAAAAAGATTGTGATCGCCTACGAGCCGGTTTGGGCAATAGGCACCGGAAAGACTGCAACGCCAGAAGATGCACAAGAGGTATGTGCATCAATCCGCGAAGAGGTGGAAAATATCGGCTCACCTGAGATTGCTTCAAATATGCGCATCTTGTACGGCGGTTCTGTGAAGTCATCAAACATCGTAGAGATCATGAAAAAAAGCGATGTCGATGGTGCTCTCATCGGAGGGGCCAGCCTAGATCCCGAAGAATTGGCCAAGATCGTTAAATTTCACACGGTGAGCGAGTAAGCATTAACCCCATGGGGAAGGTATCCTTACCCCCTACGAACTAGGAGTTTAAGAAAAGTGAAACTAGCTCTATCTATCGCGCTGATAATTACCAGCCTGCTCATGATCCTTTTGGTACTTCTTCACAAGGGTAAGGGCAGCGGTCTTTCCGACTTGTTCGGAGGAGGCATCTCTTCAAATTATGGTGGTTCATCAGTCGTTGAACGGAACTTGGATCGCATAACTATCGTTGTAGGTGGTTTGTGGTTTGCCTTAGTAGTCGCGCTTTCATTAGTCCTGAAGTAAACAATTTTCATTTCGTTTTAATTAAGTAAAGCAAGGGGATACGTATGGCAAGTGCAATCCGGGGTAGCCGCGTTGGCGCAGGCCCAATGGGTGAGGCAGAGCGTGGGGATTCCATAGCTCGTGCTTATGTCTCATATTGGTGTGCAAATGGTCACGAAGTTCGCCCATCATTTGCCGTTGAAGAAACTGTTGTAATTCCGGCTGAATGGGATTGCCCAAAGTGTGGTTATCCAGCAGGTCGTGATCGAAACAATCCACCTAGCCCAGTTAAGAACGAGCCTTATAAGACTCATCTTGCATATGTTAAGGAACGTCGCACAGATGCTGAAGGTGAAAAACTTCTAGAAGAAGCACTTCGCAAACTCCGCGGAGAAGACGACGAGTAGTTTTAAAGAGCTTTAGCAGCCTCCAGTAATTCAGATATACCCACTTGTCGATTTGTAAGATTGAATCGAAGGAGTGGGTATTTTCTTGAAGTTAATGCCTGGCCATCTCCCAATGCTTGAGCAGCAATGAGAGTTTTGAATCCATATTTTTGACCTGGGATTGAAACATCCTTTTTTGGATTACCTGTTATTTGTAAGAAGGCTCCATTTTGCTGACCACCCTTATGAAACTGTCCCGTTGAGTGCAGAAAACGCGGACCCCAACCAAAAGTTACTGGTCGTCTAGATTTTTCTGCCAACATTTGTCGCAGCTCTGAAATTGCTGCATCGTCTTGTCGATCTAGATAAGCCATGACAGCGAGATATCCATCAGCTGGAACAGATGCAATTAGATTAGCTAGTGCTTCGATGATAGAGGTACCTGAACCAAAAATTTCGACAGCGCCAATAGTTGTGTCGCCAGAAAATGAGGGCAAGACTCCCTGCCAATTATTCAGCAACGTAGAAGTTTGCTCCTTGGCTTCTGTGACATTTGGTTGATTAAATGGATCTATTCCTAGTGCGGCACCAACTAAGGCGGTAACCCATTCCCAGACAATAAACTGTGAAGCTAGATCACCTTCAACAACTAAATCAGCATCCCCGAAAAATGCTATCGAGAAAGCATCACCTTCCAGCCCCGTTTTTAAACTTTCCGAGACCACTGGAAGTCGGCCAACTTGGTTTTTCCCGGTTGATTCTGCAACCAGCTGTTCGATCCAATCGCTCAGTCCAGGCATGCCTGATCCTTGATCTGTAAATGCGATGTATTGACTTGATGCATATGTCATCAGATAAGCGATGTCACAGACAATTTGTGAATCAGCAAAGAATTTCATCTTCGTATCACTTGCATTGTCGAGCAAAACTGAGACATCTATATCGATTAAGGCTGCAGGCAATAAACCGAAAGGACTGAGCACACTAAATCGACCTCCCACATTCGGATCGGCGTTTACAACAGAGAAACCACTGTTTCTAACTTGTAGGTCTAACGGTGAACCAGGATCTGTCACAAAAATCATATGGTGCACAGGATCTAAGCCGGCATCCTTAAAGGCGCTTTCAAACAATGCCCTCTGGGATGCGGTTTCAATCGTGGACCCAGACTTAGAACTTACGACAACGATAGTTTTAGATAGATCGTTGTTTAAGGCATGCGACACATAATCAGGATCAGTTGAATCCAAAACAAAGAGCTGCTTCGAAAATGTTTGGGCGATTACCTCGGGACCAAGGGATGAACCACCCATTCCACACAAGATGACATGGGTCTTGTCTCGATGTTTGGCTGCCAACGCATCCAATTGTGGAAGGAGATCCCTTGAAGACTCAGGTAGATCTATCCAATTTAATCGGATTGAAGCCTCTGCTTGGGCCTCATGCCCCCATATTGTTGAATCCTTTTTCATTAATCTCGTGTGAAAGTTTTGCAGATTTCTGTACTCTGAAGTGTTTCGGTCAATACTAGAAAGAGCGCTACCTTTTATCTCGATCATATTTGTTGAGCAGCTTTCACATTTTCCAAAAGTTCATCCCAAGCTTGTGCAAACTTTTTCACACCGTCGATTTCTAACTCTGTCGTAATTTGATCAAGTGATACGCCATGTGCGCTCAAACCCTTGAGCACATCGAGTGCTTGTGGGTAATTGCCTTCAATGGTATTTCCGCGAACAACCCCATGATCAATTAATGCATCTAAGGTTGACTGCGGCATCGTGTTTACGGTTTCGGGTGCGATTAACTCGATAACATATTGAGTATCTGGATAGGCAGGGTCTTTTACTCCAGTTGATGCCCATAGTGGGCGCTGCTTATTAGCACCCTTGGAAGAAAGCTCTCTCCAACGCTGACTTGAGAATTTCTCTTGAAACAATTGGTAGGCCAAATGTGCATTTGCAATCGCTGCCTTGCCAAGAAGCCCTTGGGTTTCGGGTGTTCCAATTTTCTTTAACAATGCATCCACAGTTGAATCTATTCGACTTACAAAAAAGGAGGCAACAGAGTGGACTTTAGATGGGTTAGCACACTGCTCCAAACCCTTTAGGTAGGCATCAATAACTTGACCATAACGCTTGACCGAAAAAATTAAAGTTACATTCACGCTGATTCCGGCTGCAACGAGTTCTGTTATCGCAGGCAATCCTTCAAGAGTTGCTGGGACTTTAATCATCACATTCGAGCGATCGATTATGGACCAAAGTTCTTTTCCAGCCTCAATTGTCCCTTGCGTATCGTGTGCCAAGCGAGGATCAACTTCGATACTCACCCGTCCGTCAAATCCTTTGCTGTTTGAAAAAATTTCTGCAAAGAGATCACAGGCGGCTCGAACATCATCGGTAGTAAGTTTCTTGACAACTTCATCAACTGAAGCACTTTTCATCAGCGCGATATCGGCTGCATATTCGGCGGCTCCGCTAATGGCTGCACTGAAAATGCTCGGATTTGTGGTTACGCCAACTACGCCACTGTTGGCTATTCTGGCTGGAAGGCTATGAGAATCTGTTCCGGTTAGCTTTGCTCGTGATAAATCATCGAGCCAGATCGATGTTCCGGCTGCTGCAACTTTTGAGACACTCATTAAATGGCGTTCTTTACTGTGGCAACTACATTTTCAACTGTAAAGCCAAACTCTTTAAACAATCTCTTTGCATCAGCTGATGCACCGTAATGTTCAAGGGAGATTGCAACTCCGCTATCACCAATCAATTCGCGCCAACCTTGTGCTATTCCCACTTCGATACTGATCTTGACAACTCCGGGGGATAGGACTGAATCTTTATATGCCTGATCTTGTTCTGCAAACCATTCTAGACAAGGAGCACTTACTACTCTCACATGTATGCCTTCGGCAGCAAGTGCTGTTTGTGCATCGATGGCCAAGGAAACTTCAGAGCCAGTCGCGATCAAAATAGCTTTCGGCTGAGCAACGTCCTTTAATGTGTAGGCACCTTTAGCTACACCCGAAGCTGAAGCGCAGACACTGCGATCAAAGACCGGAAGATTTTGGCGAGATAGCAGTATTCCAGCCGCTCGTCTTCGAACAATTATTTGCTTCCAGGCTTCAGCGACCTCATTGGCATCTCCAGGTCGGATGACATCTAGACCAGGAATTGCGCGCAGCGCCGCAAAGTGTTCGATTGGTTGATGTGTAGGCCCATCTTCTCCGACGCCAATTGAGTCATGGGTCCAGACAAAAGTAGAAGCAACATTCATGAGAGCCGCTAGTCGAACAGCTGGGCGCATGTAATCGCTAAATACTGCAAATGTTCCACCAAAGCTGCGAGATAAACCGTGCAAAGCAATTCCGTTGAGCACAGAACCCATGGCGTGTTCACGAATTCCAAAGTGAATTATCCGCCCATATGGATCAGCGCCGGGTATTGCAGAAGTCGCAGGTAAGAACGAGCCAGAGCCTTTGATACTTGTGTTGTTAGAGCCAGCTAAATCAGCAGATCCACCCCAAAACTCAGGTAGTTTGGCGGCGATTGCATTGATGACTTCTCCAGATGCGGCTCGTGTTGCCAATTCTTTGTCGGGAGAAAAAACCGGAATTTCGGCATCCCAACCTGTTGGTAATTGATGAGAACGCAATCTCTCCAGCAAAACTGCTTTTTCTGGATGAGCAGATCTCCAGATATCAAACTTGATGTCCCATGCTGCGCGAATTTGTGCGCCTCTATCCTTTACTAACCGTGCATGCGCCAACACATCGGCGGGCATAGCAAAATTTTCATCAGGATTAAGACCCAACGCCAACTTTGTGGCTTTAACTTCTTCAACTCCTAATGCCGAACCGTGCGAGCCAGCTGTACCTTGAGCTTTTGGTGCTGGCCATGCAATAACAGTGTGCAGACGAATTAATGATGGCTTTGTTTTTTCATTTTTTGCTGCAAGTATTGCAGCATCTAAGGCAACGAGATCTACATCGCCAGTTGCGAGTGCCGGAACTTCAATTACATGCCAACCATATGCTCGGTAGCGCGCTGATACATCTTCGGTGAATGCATTATGTGTGTCACCTTCAATGGAGATCCGATTGTCATCATAAATTAGGTTTAGATTTCCAAGTTGTTGGGTACCCGCTAATGATGATGCTTCGGCGCTTACGCCTTCCTGCAGGTCACCATCGGAGCAAATTACCCAAATAGAGTGATCAAACAATGAAGTATCTGCTGGGGCGTCCGGATCAAGTAATCCACGCTCAAAACGAGAGGCCATCGCCATGCCAACTGCGGTTGCAACACCTTGTCCAAGTGGCCCGGTCGTTATCTCAACGCCAACTGTGTGGCCATACTCTGGATGACCCGGTGTGAGCGAACCCCATGTTCTAAAACTTTCAAGATCTTTCATTTCTAGGCCGTAGCCACTTAAAAACAATTGAATGTACAGAGTTAGCGATGAGTGACCACATGACAAAATGAATCGATCACGACCGAGCCAATGGGCATCAGCTGGATCATGAACTAGATGGCGTTGAAAAAGTGAATAGGCAACAGGGGCCAATGACATGGCGGTTCCTGGGTGACCGTTGCCTACCTTCTGAACGGCATCTGCGGCTAGTGCGCGCGCATGGGCAACGGCACGAGCATCCAATTCTGTCCAACCAGCAAGTGTGCTCATTTTCTATCCATTCTGTGTGATGACCGACAAACGAATTCGCCAAGCTGAGATCCAAACCAAGGTCGCACCCAGCAAATGAGCGGCGACTAAAAGTTCAGGTATGCCCGTGAAGTATTGAACGTAACCGATAGCTCCTTGTGCAACGGCAATAATGAAAAAGATTCCTATCGCACGTTTGGTACGTTCAGTGGTTCCTTGTGCAACACAAAAAGCAAGAGTTATTCCCAAAAGAAAAATAACTAAGTCGGCATGTATCCAGGCGACAGTACGGATATCAAATCCAAAACGTTTTGCTTGCGCATCTCCTGCATGTGGTCCAGAGCCAGTAACAACGGTGCCTAGAACTATTACTAAGAAAGTGAGAATCGTGTGGCTTGCGGAAATTATCGAAGTAAGCTTTTCTGGCTTAATAAACATAGCAGGGCTGAACCTGCGCGAATACAGAGAAGTCGCACCTGCAATTAATACAATAGAAAGAAGGAGATGACCTGCAACGGGGATTGGGTTTAAATCTGTGAGAACGGTAATTCCACCAAGAACTCCCTGGCCGAAAATTCCAAGCAATTGACCCACCGCTAAACCACGTAAATCTTTCCGTCCACTTTTCAACACTGCGACAATTACCGCTATGGAAGCAATTACCAAAACAAATGTTAATAAACGGTTTCCAAATTCAATCCAAACATTTAATTGCGGCTCGACTTGATGCGGAACGGGTGTGTATGAACCAGGTGTGCATTCAGGCCAGGTGGGACAACCGAGTCCAGATCCGGTTAGCCTGACTGCTCCTCCCGTAACCACAAGGGCCGCCTGCAAGAAAAGCAGCAATCCGGTAACCGGAGCCAAAACCCGAGTAGCTAATTTCGAGGTTTGGGACATGCCCTAAGCCTATGTCTGTTGGGGCTCGCCAGGCGCTCGAGTGGCCCTCTGTGTCGAATTACGACACAATAGTGTTGTGAAAATGTCCGGAGTCCATCCATCGGGAGATGATGCTCGCACCCGCGATTTAGTGGCCCGATCAATCTTAGAAAATGGCCCTTCAACAGCAGCGGTACTGGGAGAACGATTGGGATTAACCGCAGCAGGTATTCGACGACATTTGGACCTTTTGGTTGCCGACGGAGTTGTTCAGGCACGCGAACCTCGCTCTTCATCTATTCGCGGACGTGGACGTCCCTCCAAAGTATTTGTGATGTCAGATCAGGGACGTGAGCAGTTTGAACATTCATATGATGATTTAGCCGTTGCAGCTCTTAAATTTATGTCCGCACAATCTGGTGCCCATTTGGTTGACGCTTTTGCCCAGTCTCGTGCCGATGACATTGAACGCCAAGGGATTAAGTACATGGGTAAGCGGGTTGGCGATGTAGATATGGTCGCAGAGTTCCTTACTGAACAGGGCTATGCCGCGAGTGTTCATGAAAAACCTATGGGCCAAGAGTTGTGTCAACATCACTGCCCAATCGCACATGTTGCCTCTGAATTTCCTCAACTATGCGAAGCCGAAACAGAAGCACTATCAAAAATCTTAGGAACACATGTTCAGCGCTTGGCAACGATTGCCCACGGTGACGGCGTATGTACAACTTTTATACCGAAGAATAAAACTACAACCCGAAAGGTACGTGCATGACTACAGCACATCCAGAACTCGAAGGTCTCGGCAACTACGAATACGGTTGGTCAGATAAGAGCTCGATTGGCGATAACGCCAAGCGCGGAATCAATGAGGAAGTTGTTCGCGACATCTCAGAGAAGAAATCTGAACCACAGTGGATGCTTGATCTGCGTTTAAAGGGGTTGGACCTATTCGGTAAGAAGCCAATGCCAAACTGGGGATCTGACCTTTCCGGTATTTTCTTTGACACAATCAAATACTTTGTTCGTTCTACAGAAAAACAAGCCACCACATGGGATGACTTGCCAGATGATATAAAGAATACTTACGACCGCCTTGGAATACCTGAAGCTGAAAAGCAAAGACTTGTATCAGGCGTAGCTGCGCAATATGAATCTGAGGTTGTGTATCACTCGATTCGTGAAGACCTTGAGGCTCAAGGAGTCATTTTTCTTGACACAGATAGCGCTTTAAAGCTCCATCCTGAACTATTTAAAGAGTACTTCGGAACAGTTATCCCTGTAGGTGACAACAAGTTTGCCGCACTTAATACAGCTGTGTGGTCTGGTGGTTCATTTATTTATGTACCTAAGGGCGTGCATGTTGATATTCCATTACAGGCATATTTCCGTATTAACACTGAAAACATGGGTCAGTTCGAACGTACCTTGATCATTGCTGATGAAGATTCCTATATTCACTATGTAGAAGGTTGCACTGCGCCTATTTACAAATCTGATTCACTTCACTCAGCTGTTGTTGAAATTATTGTCAAAAAGGGTGCACGCGTTCGATACACCACAATTCAAAACTGGTCTAACAATGTGTACAACTTGGTTACCAAGCGCGCAACTTGCGCAGAAGGCGCAACCATGGAATGGGTCGATGGAAACATCGGCTCAAAGGTCACTATGAAGTACCCAGCGATTTTCTTGATGGGACCACATGCAAAGGGTGAGACATTGTCACTTGCATTTGCTGGAGAAGGTCAACACCAGGACTCAGGAGCCAAGATGGTCCATGCCGCGCCATACACATCTTCATCTGTAATCTCAAAATCAGTAGCCCGAGGTGGAGGTCGTACTTCATACCGCGGACTTGTGCAGGTACAAGAAGGCGCTCATCACTCAGCTAGCACTGTTAAATGTGACGCATTACTAGTTGACACGATTTCACGTTCAGATACCTATCCATATGTTGATATTCGTGAAGACGATGTCTCAATGGGTCATGAAGCAACTGTTTCGAAAGTTAGTGATGATCAGTTGTTCTACTTAATGTCACGTGGTCTTAACGAAGATGAAGCTATGGCAATGATTGTTCGTGGATTTATCGAACCAATTGCTCGCGAACTTCCTATGGAGTATGCACTTGAACTTAACCGCTTGATCGAACTTCAGATGGAAGGTGCTGTCGGTTAATGTCAGTCCTAACTACTAATTACCTAACACCAACAGGACGTGAAGAAGCTTGGCGATTTACACCGCTCAAGCGACTTCGTGGGCTACATGATGGAACATCAGTTCAATCCGATCGATCTTCTTTGATCACAAAGGGTGAGCTACCAAAGGGAGTAACATTTACACGAGAAGATCTTGAACCACTGTCGACAACTGACGATGTGATTATTGAACGTATTCGTTCTTTTTCTCCATCTGTGGCTCACCTGTCTATTGCTGCTAATACTGAAGTATCCGAGCCAATCTTTTTGGGTCGCACAGCAGGGGCGTTAGACTCAGCTGAATTTTCACGAGTGCGAATCTCACTAGGAACACACGCGGTTGCTACTGTGATTGTTGAAAACACGACAGACACCATTTTGGCTGAGGATCTCGAAATAGCTTTGGCTCCAGGTTCAAACCTGAAATTTGTGACTTTGCAAGAGTTTGAATCCAAATCTGTTTACACAGCACGTCACCACGCTGTCATCGACAAAGATGCAACCTTCAAATCTGTAACAGTAACGGTGGGTGGAGATGTTGTTCGAATCCTGCCTACGGTTGAATTCATCGCACCTGGTGCTTCAGCCGACCTACTGGGTGTCTATTTTGCTACAGCAGGACAATTCTTCGAGCACCGTATGCATGTTGATCACGCGGTTCCACACGCAAAGTCAAATGTGAACTACAAGGGTGCACTAGCTGGTCAAGGTGCACATACTGTGTGGATTGGCGATGTCCTCATTCGCGCAGCTGCAGAAGGCACAGATACTTACGAACTAAACCGCAACTTGCTCCTCAGTGATGGTGCTCGTGCTGATTCAGTTCCTAATTTGGAAATTGAGACTGGCGAAATCATTGGTGCGGGACATGCGAGTACAACAGGTCGTTTTGATGACGAGCAGTTGTTCTATTTGATGTCTCGCGGAATAGCAATGGCAGATGCTCGTCGCTTAGTTGTCCGAGGTTTTTTCAATGAGATCGTCCTAGAGATCGGAAATGAAGCGGTTCAAAATCGAATTATGGATCGCATTGATAATGAACTAGAAAAGGCGGCCAACAATGTCTGATTTGACGTTAGACACAATGATCGAAGGCAAACCGGTTCTCATCGAAAAGAACGGGAAATCAATTTGCGTTGCTCGAGTTGGCCAAGAAGTTTTTGCTGTTGACGACACGTGCACTCATTCAGATGCCTCATTGTCCGAAGGCGATGTGACTGGATTCAAAATCGAATGCTGGCTACATGGCGCAGAGTTTGATTTACGCACCGGGGAAGCGCTAACCCTCCCAGCAAACATTGCATTGAAAACTTATGCGGTATCAATTGACGGAAACGCCGTCACGGTAGAGATTTAGTAACGAGAGAAGAGAGAAAAATGAGCACACTAGAAATCCGCGGCCTGCAGGTATCGGTTGATACAGATAACGGTACAGTCGAAATCCTTAAGGGTGTCGATCTAACAATTAAGTCAGGTGAAACTCACGCGATCATGGGACCAAATGGTTCAGGTAAATCAACTCTTGCTTACTCAATTGCAGGACACCCTAAGTACACGATCACAGGTGGGTCTGTAACGCTAGATGGTGCAGATGTTCTCGATATGACAGTTGACGAACGCGCTAAAGCCGGCTTGTTCCTAGCTATGCAGTACCCAGTTGAAGTTCCAGGAGTTTCAGTTTCAAACTTCCTGCGCACGGCAGCAACGGCTCTACGTGGCGAAGCTCCAAAGCTTCGTACATGGGTTGGCGAAGTTAAGGATGCGATGGAAGCACTCAACATGGATCCATCATTTGCGGCACGAAACGTTAATGAAGGTTTTTCTGGCGGAGAAAAGAAGCGCCACGAGATCATGCAGCTAGAACTTCTGAAGCCAAAGATGGCAATTCTGGATGAGACAGACTCTGGTCTAGATGTTGATGCTCTTCGCATTGTTTCAGAAGGCGTTAACCGCGCAAAGGCTTCCAATAACCTTGGCGTATTGCTCATCACGCACTACACGCGCATCCTTCGCTATATCAAGCCAGACTTTGTGCATGTATTTGCAAATGGTCGTGTTGTTGAACAAGGTGGACCAGAGTTGGCCGAAAAGCTAGAAGCAAATGGCTACGCAGATTATGTGAGCAAATAAGAAAGTTATGGCATTTAACGCTGCGAATGTACGTAAAGATTTCCCAATCTTTGAACGTACCATTCGTGACGGAAAAAAGCTTGTCTATTTAGATAGCGGAGCAACAAGTCAGAAACCACTTTTGGTAATTGATGCCGAAAGTGATTTCTACAAGTTTAATAATGCAGCTGTTCATCGCGGGGCTCACCAACTGGCAGAAGAAGCGACAGATGCCTATGAAGGTGCACGACTCAAAGTTGCTCAATTCCTTGGAGCACGTGAAGAGCAGATTGTATTTACAAAAGGTGCGACAGAATCTCTCAATCTGATTGCCTACGCTATGGGAAATGCTGCACCTGGCACGCGATTCGCATTGACCTCAAAAGACAAGATTGTTGTTACCGAAATGGAACACCATGCTAACTTGATCCCTTGGCAGCAATTAGCAGCGCGAACAGGAGCGCAGCTATCGTGGTTTGAAGTCACACCAGATGGGCGATTAGATATTTCAAATATCAACTCGGTGATTACAGAGAACACTAAAGTTGTGGCGCTTACTCATCAGTCCAACGTTTTGGGAACAATCAATCCGCTTACAGCAATAGTTGCACGCGCACATCAAGTAGGCGCAGTTGTTGTCCTAGATGCATGTCAGTCAGCCCCGCATATGCCAATAGATGTGAAAGAGCTCGATGTTGATTTTCTAGTTTTCTCTGGTCATAAGGCATTAGGCCCAACTGGTGTTGGAGTGATGTGGAGTGCTTCACTCGAAGATTTACCTCCGTTTCTCTATGGCGGTTCAATGATCGAAACAGTGACGATGACTGAGGCAACATGGGCACCGGCTCCTCGCAAGTTCGAAGCTGGTGTACCCAACATGGCACAAGCCGTTGGACTAGGTGCAGCCCTTGATTACCTAACTGGTATTGGTATGGAGACGGTGCATAATCATGAGGTTGCACTAACAAAGTATTTGATCGAGAAGTTGTTGCAGATTCCAGAATTAAAAATTCTTGGACCAACAGATCTTGATTCCCGTGGCGGAACAGTGTCATTTACAGTGGGAGATATCCACCCACACGATTTAGGCCAATATGTCGATAGTCAAGGCGTGGCAGTTCGCACGGGGCATCATTGTGCGTGGCCATTAACGCGCAAGCTCGGGGTACCAGCAACTACGCGTGCATCGCTGTATTTATATAACGATGAATCAGATTGTGATGCCTTATTTGACGCAATCCTCGGTGCACAGAAATATTTTGCATAATGGAATTAGACAACCTTTATCAAGAAGTCATTTTGGATCACTACAAACATCCCTTGCATAAGGGTTTATCTCAAACCTACGACGCTCAAGTCCATCATGTTAATCCCAGCTGTGGCGACGAAATCACCCTAAATATGAGCGCCAAGGCGGGAATTATCACAGAGATCTCTTGGGATGGAGTTGGGTGTTCCATTTCTCAAGCGAGCATTTCTATCGCTAGTGATTTGTTAATCAATAAAAGTTTCGAAGAAGCCGATACAGTTCTTAACGAGTTCACCGAACTCATGCAGAGCAAGGGTTCTAAGTCAGGTAACCCTGATGTTCTAGAAGATGCTGTAGCACTTGCGGGTGTTTCTAAATTTCCAGCTCGTATCAAATGTGCGCTTTTGGGCTGGATGGCATTTAAGGATGCAGCGGTTAGAATAAATACATCAACAGGGGAGAGCAATAATGACGACAAGTATTGATGATGTGACTGAGGCGATGAAGGATGTAGTCGATCCTGAACTTGGTATCAATGTGGTTGATCTGGGGCTCATTTACGATGTTATGGTTGATGAGGCGAATATCGCGATCTTGAATATGACGTTGACTTCTGCAGCTTGCCCACTACAAGATGTGATTGAAGATCAGACACGCGCAGCTCTTGCTGGGATGACAAGTGACGTAAAGATAAATTGGGTGTGGATGCCGCCTTGGGGACCAGACAAAATTTCTGATGACGGAAGAGAACAGCTTCGCGCCCTAGGTTTCACAGTTTAACAATGTCATTGCAAGCAGCGTGGATGACCCACCGCTCGATGACAGCGGACCCCTCAGTAAAGCAGCAGAAACTAAAGCCTGGTACCGTAAAGCGAATTTTTAAATTTGCATTGCCATACCGTCTATACATAATCATTTTTCTAGCTACAGTTGTTGTAGATGCGGCACTTATTGTTACAACCCCCTTATTACTCAAACGACTTATCGACGAAGGCGTTATTCCACAAGACGGAGCGGTTGTTACCCAATTAGCGGTGATTGTAGGTTTAATTGCGATCGCAGATGCGGCGTTTAACATGTTGGGCCGATACTTTTCTTCTCGCATTGGTGAGGGCTTAATTTATGATCTTCGCTCATTAGTCTTTGCTCACGTTCAAAAACAATCTATCGCCTTTTTCACAAGAACCCAGACGGGTGCTTTAATATCTCGAATCAACTCAGATGTCATCGGTGCACAACAGGCATTTACTGCAACATTATCTGGCGTAGTCAGCAACGTAGTCAGTTTGGTTTTGGTCGGTATCACCATGTTGATTTTGTCCTGGCAAATCACCATATTTTCGCTTTTGCTTCTCCCAGTCTTTTTGATACCAACGAAGTGGGTGGGTCGCAGACTTCAGGCTTTAACTCGAGAGTCATTTAATGTAAACGCTGAAATGTCGAGCACCATGACAGAGCGATTCAATGTTTCCGGAGCTATGTTGGTGGCTTTATATGGTGAACCAGAACGCGAAAAGGAGTATTTTCGAAGTCGTGCGCGTCGAGTAGCTGATATTGGTATCAAGATGGCAATGCTTAACCGACTTTTTTTCATAGCCCTAACAAGTGTTGCGGCAATCGCTACCGCCTTTGCCTACGGAATAGGTGGTCATTTAGCGATTAGTGGAGGAGTGACGGTGGGAACGTTGCTTGCTATAACTGCCTTACTTGCACGGTTGTATGGTCCGTTGACAGCACTTTCTAATGTACGAATCGATGTGATGACATCACTCGTCTCATTCGAGAGGGTTTTTGAAGTATTGGATTTAGAACCAATGGTTAAGAATCGTCCTGGTGCAATCAAACTTGTTACGAGAGAGCCTCGAATCGAATTTAAAGAAGTAGATTTTTCATATCCTCGTGCTGAAGAGATTTCACTAGCATCCCTTGAATCCGCTGCAAAAGCCGAAACTGTGCAAAGTGGGCAGGTACTTCGCAAACTTTCTTTTTCAGTTGAACCAGGAACTTTGACCGCTCTAGTTGGTCCCTCTGGCGCAGGAAAGACAACAATAAGCGCGTTATTGCCACGACTCTATGACGTAACTAACGGTTCGATCACAATAGATGGGCATGATCTTCGGGATTTAACACTTGATTCGTTACGGCAATCTATAGGCGTGGTAATGCAGGATGCCCATTTGTTCCACGAATCAATAGCGGAAAATCTGCGCTATGCAAAACAAGATGCGACCCCGCAAGAAATGCAAGCCGCATGTGAAGCAGCACAAATCTGGAGCCTTGTTGAATCTTTACCCAATGGATTGGACACAATGGTCGGTGAACGCGGACATCGACTTTCCGGAGGCGAAAAGCAACGCCTAGCAATCGCTCGTTTATTGTTAAAATCTCCATCAGTTGTAATTTTGGATGAAGCTACTGCCCACCTAGATTCCGAAAATGAACACTTAGTTCAGGCCGCACTGCAGCTTGCATTAAAGGGTAGAACTAGCATCGTGATTGCGCATCGATTAAGCACAGTAAGGGATGCTGATCAGATTCTTGTGCTGGAAAAGGGTTCGATTGTGGAACGTGGAACTCATGATGAACTTGTCACTAGAGGCGGCCTTTATTCAGAATTGTATGACCGTCAAGATCTAACGGGTTCTACGAATTAAGATCCGTCCATAAATAATAAGGCCTGCAAAAAATAGCCACTGTAAGGCGTAAGCCATATGGGGCCCATCACTTAGCTCTGGTAGTTGTGCAGTCACCGCTGGTGTCAATGAAGCGTCAGATCCTTCTAGAAGATCAATATAGAACTTTTCTGTATTGAGTTGAGATTGCGCATTGAGTTCTGAAACTAGACCTTGGCCTTTTCCTGGAAGAGCAAAGAATGAACCTCGTGGTAATGATGAATCCAATCGCAAGCGTCCAGTGATTGAAACAATGCCTGTAGGAACTTGAGTAACTTCAGGAGGAGTTGTTGCCGTTGCACCTGCTTGTACCCAGCCGCGATCGACCCACAGATTTCGTTTATCGACTGTTGTGAAGTAAGTTAAAACTTCGTAACCATATTTTCCTTCGTTGTATCTATTTCTTAAGAGAATTTGTTTGTCGCTACTAAAACTTCCAGTAGTGGTGACTTTTTGCCATTCATAATCAGGTAATGCACCGGTGGCACTATCCAAATCGATTGAAGACTTAGTAATTCGTTCTTCAATAACAGTGTTGCGTGCATGTCGATCAATCCCACGTTGATATTGCCATTGAGCACCCCAAAGGCACAGGACGACAAGTACTAAGGCGACAAGTGATTTGAATATAGACCAAGGTTCCTTTTTTACAGGTTCTCTGAATTTGTCGGACATATTTAATCGAGAGCAAGTGGCTTGTCTTCAACGACATCCTGGCCAGGTGAAACAGTTTCTCGACCGGCATTTGCAATCACAACAGCGAAATACGGGAGTGTTACTGCGCCAAGTAGCGCAAACCAACGGTAAGGACTTGGTAAAACAACTGTCAAAATAAAGCATGCAGTGCGAATCATCATGGAAATGAAGTATCGCTTTTGTCGGCCAGCTTGATCACGGGTAAGTGCCTTTTGGGCACTAGTGATGTCGTAGATTTTCTTTTCTTTGGCCATGTGCACAAGGGTAGTGCTCGGCTTCAGCCTCGGCTCCCTGAAGATCAAGCTATATACCCTCTGATTTGAGCCCAATTTCACCTTTTCACCCACAACGGGTAATCTTGGGTCCAGACCAGTGGCGTTACAACCACTGCAAGAGGAGTTACCGCTCCCACCTTCATCGCCACTTGTGCGGGCTGGTTTGTCGGATAAGAGAAGTATTTCTCTTGCCCTTGCGGTTTTCTTTTGCAGCGCTGTAACACCAAAGCGTTAACGAACCGAAGGAGCACAAAGTCAGCACTGAACCCCGCATTAATGATCGAATTCGTACACCTGAAATTCGTTTGATCGGTTATACCGGCGAACAAGTTGGGGTTGTAGATATCGATACAGCGCTCAAAATGGCAGATGAAGTTGGTCTCGACTTAGTCGAAATAGCTCCAGATGCTAATCCGCCCGTTTGCAAGATCATGGACTTCGGAAAGTACAAGTACGAAGTTGCACAGAAGGCTCGGGAAGCGCGTCAGAACCAGACCCACATTGTGGTGAAGGAAGTGCGGTTGACACCAAAGATTGAAAATCACGACTACGAAACAAAGCGTAGTCAGGTGGAAAAATTTCTTAAAGGTGGCGACAAGGTAAAGGTGACAATGAAGTTCCGTGGACGTGAACAAACGCGTCCTGAGTTGGGTTACAAGATGTTGCAACGTCTTGCAGAAGATATTGCAGAGGTTGGTTTTGTTGAGTTCGCTCCGAAGCAAGAGGGACGAAACATGACCATGGTTCTTGGACCAACTAAGAAGAAGACCGAAGCAGTTGCAGAAGCAAAGGCAGCACGCAAGGCGAAAGCTGAAGCTGCTGCAGAAACTACCGAGTAAGGGAACATAACCATGCCAAAGATGAAAACACACAGCGGTGCGAAGAAGACCTTCCGCATCACAGGTTCTGGAAAGGTTATGCACGAGC
>Ga0114968_10000431_pt1 | contig 31216 bp, 31 predicted proteins | sample M_130807_EF_Meta_FD_87020 | JGI IMG/M metagenome (GOLD analysis project Ga0114968, IMG submission 87020) | Freshwater microbial communities from Lake Montjoie, Canada to study carbon cycling - M_130807_EF_MetaG | ecosystem: Environmental > Aquatic > Freshwater > Lake | place: Lake Montjoie... | reverse complement strand
AACCATATATTAAATAAAGACTACAAGGCACAGTTGGTCAAGTTATTTAATGTGAAAAAAGAGTTGGTCAAAGAAATTTTGTTACTTAAGTCGGCTTTTTCTATCATTGACCAAATGTTCCACCAAGAGATTATTAATGCGGAAATTATGAAAGGACGATGGTTTTATAGCTGGTTTTTTCATTATGATAAACTAACGAGTCCTACTGAAATCAATCCCTTTATTGCTAATTTAATGGACCCTTTTAAATGTAGAGGCTAAAATAAGACAAAGTGAAATATGATCCTCTGAATTATAGATGATGGTGCATATGTGTTGTTTGGTGGGTTTTGTGGCGGAGGTGCTTGAAGTGGCGGTGTTGCTGGTTCCGAAGGTCTTACTGGTTCTGGTGGAGGCGGTAACTGGATATAACAATATTTATTTTTTATTTCTTCGCGTGTTTTTTTGTTCTTTATTTCCAACACGGTAATTGTTTTGCGACAACACGCACAAGTTGGTGACTGGTCGTTATTATTTAAACTTTTGAAATAACTTATTAGACATTCTTTGCAGTAGTTGTGACTACAACCGGTGTGTATTATTTCGCTTGGGGAGAATGTTTCATAACATATTGGGCACTCTATCTTATTGGTAATGGGTGTGGAATATTGCCGATTGGTTGTTACCACTTGTATGTCAAACTTTCTTTGGGGTGGACGGTATTTATACACATAGTTTAATATCGTCTCTTCTACTCCAAAAGTGAGACATAATGTCCCACTGTTGTTCAATATTTCATCTGTATACTTTTCATAGTTCTCGTCGGAAATCGTCCCCAACATATGAGTTAATGTATTTAAATCTTGGTTTAACTTTTGATAGTAATATTCTACTAATAAATTTACATAGCTTGACTTTTTGTACTCGGTTGAATACTTTTTTATTTTCGTGTAGTAACACAACATTAATAAATTTAACTCTGAATGACTGCATAAATAAAGTCTTAAGTATTTTTTTGCGACTGAAATATATGGAATTACCATATGACTAAATATGGTTCTTTCTACAACGTTGTGGTTCAGTTGTTTTATTGCTGAGTGGTTGCAGTTATTTATTTTGTGGCCGGGTTTGTTACAATATGAACACTTGGTTTTGTTGGTTGGGGTTTTTGGAACGAACGGTATCGTGATTTTTCCAGAACGTAGTAACATATTGATTTGTTTTGTTTTATATAGTTGTGTTTTTTTTTCAATTTTTATTTTATTTACAACAATTTGGGGTTGTACAGTAATATAAGCAACAATTTAAATAACTCCGGCTGTACTGTCTCTGGTGGTAGAAAAAACACTAGAAAAAGAGTAAAAAGAAGTCGTCGTCAGCGACGCACAAAAAAATATGTAAAAAAGCGTAAAACAAATAAAAAACGCAACTGATATTTTATAATTATACACTTATAATTATAAAAAGTGGTGGGTTTCCGAACTGCTGGGATTGAACCAGCGACCCTTTGATCTACAGTCAAATGCTCTTCCAGCTGAGCTAAGTTCGGTATTGGCTACTTTACTTTGTATACGACACTTACACCACACTTATTTGTGTTTGTGCTGTTGTATATAGATTTCACCATATGAATATATGGTCGTTTCTTTAAATAAGTTTTTATAATTTTATTATATAACTGAAACATAAAAAGAAGGTTATAAAATTTCGGAAGTGCCTACTAGTACTTCACTAAAAAAATGTATTCTTTCAAATTTATTGTTATGATACGAATTATTTACATCAATATAATATACTTTCTTTATATTATTTAATGTAAATTCATTAAATATTCCGACAATAGGACCAGTATTTATTGCTATAATTATTTTTGCATGAGTTGATATGGCAGCAATCGTTTTAATCGTATAATTATCATCAGATGTGCATGGAATACCTTCTAATTTGTATGTAGTGACTACTTTATATTTGTTATTCAAGTTGCATATTGTTTCATTCATATCATTTACAAAATGAGGTGTCATTTCTACTTGACCAGATAGTGGCTCTGAATTTATGATTAAAATATCTATATCTTTATATTTTTCAGATAAACCTTCATATCTCAATAGTAGATCATTATCCGCATATTTAAATTCATTCATTATAATTGGGATATTTATTTTTTCAGAAATTTTATTAAAAAAACATACCAAATATGTATCTAATATTGGTATTTCTAATGTTTTTATATATTTCCACCAGTTAAACTCTATTTCATTAGTTCCAATCCAAATATTTATCCCTTTTTTTTGTTCGGTCAAATTACACAAGACAAAATTGTCGGATGGTATAAATTCAGATATCTGACGTATGTACATCTCTGGAATATGATAGAACACTTTTATATTTTCTTTTTCAATATAATCTTTAATGGTATGAAAATAGATACATGTAAAAACATGATCCCCTAAATGAAATTCATTCCAAAAATGTAATTCCCTATTTGCCATAATATTATAACTTGATATAATATTATATCACAACTATCTCTATTACATATTTTGTTGTTTTATTTTATTTATTATATTTTAGTCCTCAATGTAACCATCAAAAAATGATATTGGAAAACGCTGAAGCTACTTAATTGTATAATAGTTGATAATTTAATGATTAAATAAAAATTGAACTCAAAATAGGTTTATAATCAATATATAAAAACATAATTTATATTCATTATTATAAAAATGACTAATTTAGAAAGTAACGAACTGTTGTGTCCTAGTCTATGCATTCCTCGTGTGGTTGCTAAGGTTACCAAAGAACAAGTATTAAAAATTATTCAAAGTCTTCATTTAGGAATTATCCAAAGAATAGATATGATTCAAAAAAAAAGCGAAAAAGGTGAGACATTTTCACGAGTTTTTATTCATTTTAGTAAATGGAATGATTCTGAAGAGGCTCTACAAGCCAAAGAAAGAATTCTTTCTGGGAAAGATATTAAAGTCATTTATGACGAACCTTGGTTTTGGAAAATATCTGCGAATCGTTCTAGTTTATCAGTCGCAACGAATAAAAAATGAATTCTGAACAACTAGTGCTATATATCGCCTTTTTTTACTACATTTATTATCTCTGTTTATCATATATACAAAATGTCTATTCAAGCATTTAAAAAAAAAGGTACGATTCGTTATGGCGCAAATGTTTCCGCTAAACAACCGGGTGGTGTTTGGTTATCCCAAGGACCTTTCGGTAAAGGAACTTTGGCATATACCGTAGGCGGTGCGGGTCCAGTAGGCTTTTCTTTGAATGGTGGCAGAAGAAATGTCGGATACGTCGGACAAAGTATGGCCATGTCTAAAAATGGCACTCCTTTTCGTGGTCAGTTTGCTTATGGTAGTGGCGGCACCAACGGAAGATACCCAAAAAGTGAACCCGTATTTAACGCTACACAAGCCATTGTTTTAGGCGACCAATACAAATATATTAAACCATCGGTACTATCTACCAAGGGTATGTTGGAAAAGAAATACAAATGGATCAACAATGGACAGTATCCAAATTACTGGGTACAACCCGTTTATCCAAATGGTACTATGTCAGATAATTCTAGTCAGTTGTTGTATATTCAAACCAAAGCTGCTGCAAATATTTGCGTAAATGATACAAATAAACCACAAGTATATGTGGATTATAGAGTACGTGGTGGTCCAAATGGTTGTTCTACTAGTTCAGCAAAATACGTGTATAAAATTCAAGAGTCTAATGCTGGATATACTAAAACTCTTCATATTCCACAAACTGCGAGTCAATATACTTTACAAGTTCAACGTAAATGTGCTCATCCTACTGGAGCATTGAAACCTTTTCCTTTCGCGGTCAATGGAGGAACATCTAGTGCTAGTGCTCCTTACGCACCAATTCCAGTTCATAATGTTATTTATGACACTCCACCAGAATGGTATACCAAAGATGATTAATTTTTATTACATAGTTGTAATGTTCGGTTGTTGTTGTAGTTTATTTGATATGAAAATATTTTTATAAATTAAACTATAAAATATATTTATATATTATAGTTTAAATGCCAAAAAGTAGTTCTATTCATGATGTTAATATTTTTATTCCTATGAAATCTGGAGATAACGCAACTACTATGTATGTTTCCATTATTTCTGTATTCATTATTTTTTCTCTCATCCTCTATCTTAAACCAGAGTTGTTTCTTTCTATTTTTGGTTCTCTTTTAGGAAATATTATTCTAATTGGAGTTGTTTTGGGATTTTCTTTTTATCATTTGAAAACTGCAATTGCTGTTGGATTATTCTTCTTTATGCTTGTTCTTGTTGTTCGTCGTTCTAGTATTCAAAAAGTCACTGACTTGGACAAAAAAGAAAAATTTACAAATATGTATTCCAACGCAACTACTGTCGGGTCTAATATAACTTCTGGCGCTATCGTAACTAGTGGCACTACTAAAACTACTGGAGTTACTGGTTCTACTAGCGCAAGCGGCTCTACTGGCACTACTGGCGCTACTGGCGCTACTGGCACTAGTGGTGCTACTGGAGCTACTGGAGCTACTGGCGCTAGTGGAGCTACTGGAGCTAGTGGAGCTAGTGGAGCTACTGGCACTAGTGGAGCTACTGAAATTATTGATTCTGTTGATCCTACTACTTCATACGGTTCTAATCGCGTAACTACATGGCCATCTACTTTAGTAACTGAATTTTTAACCTTCCAAAAAGGATTGAATCCAAATATTACATTTGATATGGATATTGTTCAAAACCAAGCTACGCCAGAGGAAGTGGCATACTTATTCAAAAATTATAAGTGGCCTTGGTCTGAAAAACTCCAAGGTTTGTACAATGAAGCTATTGCCCAAAATTTGTTCATTAGTGTTGACCCAGGGGTTTCCATGATTAGTGCGCAACAAATATATAATGAAACTGCTATGAAACAACTTATCAGTTATAATACCAAAGAAGGAACTTTTTTATTAAATGGTGTTACAGTTGGTCATAATAAAAAGTTACCTAGTAACATCAATAACAGTATTCAATGCTCTACTAATTCTAAAGGAGAACCTATTTTAGAAAAAATTGTTTATAATGGTTACGATTCTATTTATGGAAACTTGAATTCTACCGTTACTGAAATTGATTATAAAGACTTACCTAACCAAGTGAATGGATTTAAATTCTTAGGCGCCCCTTGTAACCCTTGTGTTGCTTCAAAAAGTCCTCCAGATTATACTTGTCCTTTTGCACTCAATACGGGTAATGGATATGAGGTTAGTCCTATATGGCAAATGTTATGGAATGTTACTCCAGAAAGTGTTGAATCTTTAAACGCCAAAACTGTTTCTAGTAGCTGTTCATCTAGTTTTCCTATTTTATCCCAACTCAAAAATGAAGTGAATCAACTTGACTTTATTAGTCAAATGAAAACAAATACTGGGGTCAGTTCTAACGATAGTAGTCTAGGTGGTAGCGGCGCTTCTACTGGATCTACTACTACAGCTACGAATGCCGCAACTGCTCCTAAAAAATCATAAAATTATCTTCCATTAAAGGTTTTTATTATTGGAAACTGTGCTAATTTATTTTCTTCACGGTCACGTATGTATTCATCAAAATCATATGACCAGTTACAATACTGGTTTATATAATTATGTATGTCACCCATTAACACTTTGTTTTTTATGCTAGGGTCGTTGTGACAACATACTATACCAAACAGTCTTTCCAAACAACAACGATCTATCTTGGTTTTTAAGTGATCAAGTAAAATGAAAAAATTGTATTTTTCGTGCAAGACCTTTTCACAAAATTCCAAAGTTAATATTGAAATGATGCCAAAACAACCACACCATTTGTCCTTACTTTCATACAATTCTACTAATTCTTCTGAGTGGTTTAATTTTCCTAGTAAATTTTTTATATCATTTACTATGTAATGTCCCGGTAACATTTCCCAATGATGACTAAAATTCCATAATAGTTTTACTTCATCGTCTCCGAGAAGAGATGTAAAGTCCATGTGTGACTGCATATAAGTTGAATCATGAAGTATTATTGCTTTCTTAAACAACTTGTATTTATACATGTAGTAGTATGGTAATATTTCACCTCTCGTAGGATACTCCGACTGCACAAAAAAAACATTTTTTAGAACTGTGTTGGGCAAAGGTGCAACGTATTCATATTTACTGTTGTCATCTATAATCATTATTGTTTCTTCTGGATAATATTTTCTTATACAGTTGTAAGCTTCATTCCAAAATTTGTTGGTTTTTTCTGAACTCACGTGCCGTGTTAGTATAAAGCCAAACTCCTTCGACATTTTTTTGGTATATAAAAAATATATGCTATATATTTATATACTTTTCATATTGTTTGATTATTATTTGATTATTAATTTATTATATTTCTTCGGTTGAATAGCATTATATCATCTAACTCTGTTAAGGGTTTGATGTCTTCTAGTTTTATGTCATTACTGGATAGTAACGGAGGACTTGAACTACGACTGTTTATTGAAGTCATTACCTTCAACTGCTTTGGAGTAGTATTTACACTCAAAATATCATTGGTTGCTGCTGTATCAGTTGTTATGTTTAGTTTATTGAATATTAACGGCTCATCATCGTCCTCCTTGTCGTATGGTGTATTTGGTTGGCTTGATACTACATAAGATGTCTGACGACCTTGAGAACTTTGTCTTGACCCAGCATACATCGCTCCTTGAATTGTTCCAAATGTTTTATAAGCTATATACATATCTTCATACAACATTACAAAGAATTTATCACTCGTATAGTTGTTACTTTTTATGTATTCTTTCAAGAACTCTAAAAATGATTTTATTTCTTCACGTAGATTCTGCATTTTGTCCGAAATTTCTTTTTTTGTATGTTTTGACAAGATTAACATTGTATTTGATGCATTCTCTATACTCACTGCTACACTTCTGGCGTGATATAAATATTCTTGCGTCTTTTGTCGTAAAATGTATTTCGTCAAGTCGGTTTCTAATACGATGTCTTCGGTTGTTGATAACTCTGGAAGTCGTTCAACATTATGTTGGAAATCTTCGTTGGTGATCGCGTTTATAGCAGTTATGTTTGCTTTGATATCATCTGGATTTTGCGCTCTTATATGGTAGATCTTTTCCGATTCACTCAGTATAGACGATACATATAAATTTGATGACCACGTGTTTGTTTTGTAATCATAAATTTCTCCATTTTCTACTGCTACATTAATATTTTTTAATGCCGGATATAACAAACCGTGCATTATTTCTCCAAAGATAAGTCCGGCATATTCTATCTTATCAACAAAATAGTAATAACCATTCTTTTTACTGAACGATATTGACTGTAGTAGGTTACCATTGTGGTCTTCTCCATAACCAATGTAAATATGATTGTTGTCTGTTTGTGTTGGTGTTGCTGTTTTTGATTTTTCTATTTGTTTCTTTATTAAACGGCAGATATTTGTATCACCCGCAGTTGGTAGTCCGTCGGTAAGAAATATTTCAGTTTTTTGTTGTTGGCGATGGTCTCTGGCTAATGTTGGTGAGTCACTAGTTTCGTTATACATTATTTCTCTGGTTTTTTCTAATGCTAGTTCTATATTGGTGCTGTTACGTGGTTGAATTGATTTTATTTTATTTACTATTTCTGTCATATTTTCTTTTGTTATTTGAGTTTTTGGCATTATTTCCTCTATTTCATCGTCAAATACGAATACTTCTATGAAAACTGGCGGACAGTTTTCATCCGAATTTACTATTAACTTTACTATGTTTTTTATAGTATGTTTTGCGTGTTCCATTTTTGTTGAATTTGTTTCAACTTCATCTGTCATTGACTGCGAACGGTCCAACATAAATAATATGTATTGAGGGTTTTTTGTCATTGGTGTATCGCTTACTTTTATGGTTAATGTTCCGAATATTTGTGTGGAGGTTTCGTCTGCAAACGGAACTAAAAATTTTGAACTTATCTGGTCTGCTGTTTTTGTGTGAAATTCAATGTATGAATAATCTATTACGTTGTTTGTTGATAGTAGTGTTGAGGATGTTTCCATTTTTAAGTATATCTTTTATGGTGATTACTTGGTCTTTGATTTCCTTGGATTTGTATTCAATTTTTTATTTTTATGCATTTTTTTCATATTTTTTTATTTTTCGCGTGTTGATTTTTCGCAAATGACGAATAAATAAAAATTGATTCTATTTTGTTTTGTGCTTTGATAATTATAACCAATACAAAGAATAAATGGACAACTCGGTAAAACTTGAACTCAACAACATTTACAATGAAGATTGTATTTGTGGAATGAAAAAAATTGCTGCTGAATCTGTTGATATTATCATCTGTGACCCGCCCTACAATATCGGCAAAGATTTCGGTAACAACAGTGATAAACAAGAAATGGATAAATATTTATTATGGTGTGATGAATGGATTCAAGAATGTTTGCGTATTTTAAAACCTTGTGGCACTTTGTATATTTATGGATTTAGTGAAACGTTGGCGTTTATTAGAACACGGATATTTTGCAATGTTAGATGGCTTGTATGGCATTATACCAATAAAGTTGTTCCTTCCTTGAACTTTTGGCAAAGAACTCATGAAAGTATATTGTGCTGTTATAAAAATAAACCCGTGTTTAATCGCGATGATGTTAGAGAACCTTATACAGAAGGATTTCTAAAAAATGCGGCGGGGAAAGTGAGAAAACCAACCAAAGGTAGATTTAGCAATGGAGAAACCGAAACAATCTATAATGCACACGAGGGCGGAGCTTTACCAAGAGACGTCATTAAAGTTGCGGCATTAGCTGGTGGAGCCGGAAAAAAAGAAAGAGTTGATCATCCTACACAAAAACCACTGGGGTTGTGTGACATATTAATTAAAGCGTCTAGGAACAAGGTCGGCGATGGGGAAACTTTAGTGGTAGTACCTTTTGCTGGGTCTGGTTCAGAATGTGTGTCAGCAAAAAATAACGGAGTCAATTTTATTGGTTTTGAAATTAATAGTGACTACGTTACCCTTGCCAAAGAAAGATTAGAATTATAAGGTTGATGCTAATTGAATATAATTTAGTTTTGGAGTTTTACTCGTGGTTGCGCTGGCAACTATAAATTTTTTTATGTCTTCTGTCATTTCTATATGTATCCATAATTGAGAAGACATACTGAAAGTAATTGACATTTTACACCCATTTATTTCATTGGTGGTTTTCCAACCCGTTTGAATTTGGTTGTTTTTTTTACTGAGGGATGGTTCCCAAGTATATTGGGCCGGGTCTAATGGAGGATAGTTACTTGGAATCAACATCCAATCATAGGTTATGGTGGTGTTGGCGTCACTTGTCTCATCTCTCAAGATGAATGAATAATAGTCAAAGTTTTTTCTTTTGTTGATTTCTTCTATGATTTCTTGTGGTGTTCCGCATTGGGAACCGCTACAAACCGTCGTTAATCTATAGGAACTAATGTCTATACTTTTTTTATTTTTTGAGTACTTGGCGGATTTGTTGGATAATTTTCCAAAAGATGAATTGATATCCATTCCGGGTGCGTGACTTCCTTCACTTTTGGAATATACTTCTATATTGGATGAAGTAAAGATGAGAGAATTCAAATCTTCCCAAATCGTTTCATTGATTGGAGATGAATTTACCAAATGGTATCCTTTGACGCATTTAGAGAAATTTTCTTGTAATAATTCTAAAGACATTTTGTTGTTTTTGTTGTTTTTGCTGTAATTGCTGTAGTTGCGATATAATCGGTGCGTTTTGGTTCTTGTTGTGTGTTGTTGTCTTTGTTTGGTGTTTGTTATTGTTTTTTAATTTTTTTATATTTTACCGTTATTGTGAAAGAACTATTTATATTTTATATTTTTCGTTAAATAGACTTAAAAATAATCTCAAATATAATTTATAAATGGAAAGCGAAGGAAGTGGAGCTGCTGCACAAGAAAAGAAACCAGAGGTTAAGTTAGTTGATGTTGTTGTTACTGATGAAAATGTTGCGTTGAATGTTTTAGTTTCTTTCTTGAACTTGGCACAACGTAGAGGTGCTTTCTCTATTGATGAATCATCCAAAATTTGGGAATGCGTCAAAATTTTCCAAAAGAAGTGAGCTTTTTTGAAGTTAACTTGGGAAATACTGTGTTAGTACATTAGAATTTTAGATAGTTATAGTCCAAAGTCATTTTTAGAATATTTGGGTAAAATTTTCATAAATTTATTATTGTTATTATTTATATGAAAAGAGTTGTTGTTTTAGGAGGAGGAGGGTTCATCGGTGGTCATTTAATTACTAAGTTGAAGTCATTAGGATGTTGGGTAAGAGGAGTAGATATTAAGTACCACGAATTTAAAAATACCGACGCTGATGAGTTTATTATTGCGGATTTAAGAGACCCTATCAAAGTTGATGTTGTAATTGACAACAGTATAGATGAAGTATATCAACTTGCAGCAGATATGGGAGGTTCTACTTATATAAATACAGGGGAACACGATTCAGACGTTATGCACAACTCTTGCATGATAAATTTAAACGTGTTGAAAACATGTTCACTGAAAAATGTAAAAAAAATATTCTACTCTTCATCTGCTTGTGTGTATCCAGAACATAATCAGTTAGACCCAGATAATCCAATGTGTAGTGAAGACAGTACCTATCCAGCAGAACCCGATAGTGAGTACGGTTGGGAAAAACTATTCAGTGAAAGACTATATTTTGCATTCCATAAAGACTTTCCTAATATGGATATTCGTGTAGCAAGATTTCATAATATTTATGGACCTTACGGAACTTATGAAGGAGGTAAAGAAAAGGCGCCCGCCGCTTTTTGTAGAAAAGTTGCACTTGCTAAAGATGGCGATGTTGTGGAAGTTTTTGGAGACGGAAAACAAACACGAAGTTTTTTATTAGTAGATGCTTGCATAGAAGGAATTATAAAGTTGATGGAGTCTGATTTCAAAGGACCTATAAATATTGGATCAGAAGAAATGATAAATATGAATGATTTCATGAATATGATAATTAAAATATCAAATAAAAACTTGACTCTAAAAAATACACCATTTCATGGAGTAGGAGTAAGAGGTAGGAATTCTGATAATAAATTGATTAGAGATAAGTTGGGTTGGGAACCAATGTATTCCCTAGAAAAAGGTATCAAAATAACCTACGACTGGATAAATAATGAAATTGTTAATAAGTCACCAAAGTGACGCTCATAATTGTGTTAAAGATTTTATCATTTAAAATATTTATGTATATTCTATGAAAACTATACATAAATAGTTTGGGATGTATGGATAAAGAGGTCCTACCGAGATTTGAACTCGGGTTTCCAGATTCAAAGTCTGAAGTGATAACCACTACACTATAAGACCTATGTTGTTGTGTGGGATGGATAGAGAGGGGAGGGAGATGCGTCAATCGGGAATCGAACCCGAGACGAAACCTTGGCAAGGTTCCATTTTACCACTAAACTATTGACGCTTCTACAAGGTAGAAAAGGGTAGTCTTTAAGTCGCTTTAAGTTGAAATACTTTTTGGGCGGGGAGGGCTGGGGATTTATTTCCTAAAAGCGACGGCGAGGAATGCAACTGCTATAATACCTAACACTAGACCCGTATGATAATATCTTTGCATTGACTTGTACATTTCTAACCACGCTTTCGTTTGTTCCGGAGTTTTTATATGGTCCAACATCCAACTTGTTTTAGGGCTCAACATATAATAAAAATAGTTGGTTAAAAAACTCGTAGATATTACTATACAAACCATATGACTCGTTGATAATTTTGACTTGTTTTGATAGTTATAAATAATGATGATGAGAGAAAGTATGAAACCTAGGGAGTAACCATAATAATATATATGGAGGCGCTCTCGTTGAATTTTTCGGTAAATTTCTTGGAGGTTGGATGGAAGTTGTGCTTCATACCTTTGAATCGTCTGACTTTTGGTCGTTGCATTGTTCATATAAATCATAGAAACTACGAAGATGAATGAGAGAAAACAAGAGAAATGACAAGGAGCAGCCATACTTCTTGAGAGAAACTTATATTATATTGTTATATTTTTTATTGGGATTTTTTTATTGGTTTATATAAAGTAGGATGGAAAAAATTGACTATTTTATTACATTTTTGTTAATTATTAAAGTTCTTTTTGTTGTTTGTGCTTTAGCTCGTGTTTATCTTGAACATAAGAAAGGAGAGAAAAATGAGGAACTTATTGGAAAAGTAGAATACTGGAAAGACCGTTTTGAATTCATTTTTATTGCCGGAATGTCATTGTTGCTCTTGTACTTCTTTTTCCCACGCAACAACAAACCCATCGTAACTACTTTTGAAACTAGATTTTTGTTCTTTGTTTATGGTATTATTATCTTTGTTAAACTTGATTGGGCTTTATTCATCAACGAGTCTAAAGTGTTTGATTTAATACAACGTGTAGTATAATTTTAGGTTGTATTTTTCTTTTGGTTTGTCTTGTTTTTACTTTATTACTTTGGATTAATGAGAGAAAAGTTGTTCTGTTTATATTAGTTGTTGTAATCAATATAAATACTTTTTTTAATACTTTATACTTAATTATGAGTTGTTTAATAGTAGGCTGTGGTCTATCCGGAGTCGTCATTGCCGAAAGAATTGCAAATGTCTTAGGACTGAAAGTTACTATTATTGAAAAAAGAGACCATATAGGAGGTAACTGTTATGACTATACTGATAATGACACTGGCATTTTAATGAATAAATATGGCGCACATTTATTTCATACTAATAACGAAGATGTATGGAACTATGTTAATTCATTTGATAAATGGATTAGATGGGAACATAAAGTATTATCACTTGTTGAAGATAAGTTTGTTCCTATTCCAGTGAATATTACTACTATTAATGAGTTATGTGGCGAACATTTACAAAATGATTCTGATGTACAAAAATGGTTGGAAAATAATCAATTCAAGTATGATACTATCAACAATAGTGAAGAAATGGCAAAGTCTAGAGTTGGCAGTGTTTTGTATGATAAGTTAATTAAAGATTATACATTCAAACAATGGAATAAATATCCCAATGAACTTGACAAGTCTGTTTTAGAAAGAATACCTATACGCGCTAACTTTGACACCAGATATTTTAATGATAAATATCAAGCATTACCGCACAAGGGCTATACACATTTTTTTCAAAAAATACTTGACAGTAATCCAAATATTGAAGTATTATTAAATACCGATTATTTTGATTATATTAACTCAATTAAAGATCAAACTGGTTCGCAGTTTGATATCACTATATTTACTGGACCGATTGACTCTTATTTTTCTGACTTGGACAAACTAGAATATAGAAGTATTGATTTTAATATTGAAGTAAAAAAAAATATGAATTATTTCCAACCTAATTCTGTTGTAAATTACCCTAGTAGTGATGTCCCTTTTACCAGAATTGTTGAGTACAAACATTTTTTAAATCAATATTCTAACGATACTGTTATTGTCACTGAAACAACGAATGATGTTGGTGAGCCGTTTTATCCAGTTCCTAATAAAAAAAACTTGGAGTTGTATGAAAAATATAAGACTCTTGCAAAAGACGAAGAAGTCAAAAATGTATTCTTTGTTGGTAGATTAGCAAACTATAAATATTTTAATATGGATGAAGCTATATTGAATAGTCTGAATTTTTTTAATAATACTATCATTCACAAATTTAAATAATGTTTTTGTTTTTGTTTTTGTTTTTGAGAGAAAAAATTGGCGACGGTAGAGCTGTAATAAAAAAATTGATTTTATTTTTTATATTTTAATTATTTTACAACGAGCGCATAAATAATTAAAATCTTTCTAAAATGATGAACCCAGTGATGAATAACAAATTTGATACTGTCTGGAATATGCACGACCTTGTGAATGACTTGATTGATGAGTTGAGAATGACCAGAGGAAATTTTGTCAGTGAAATTGCACATGGACTGAATGATCGTCACAAGTCTAGTCATATTTTGAATGTTTTAGAATATTATGATACTTTAGTCCTGGAAGAATTACAAAGTTACATGAAAAAATATAGTAAATCCTTATTTGAAATTATACAAAAAAGAAGAATGGCGTATGTTGAAAAAGTTCGTAGTCGTCGTAATTTGGTAAGCGGGGGAGGGAAACGTTCTGTTTATCGTTATGATGTGGATGGAGAACTACGCGTTGACTATGAAGATGATAATACAATTGATTTGTCTCGTGACCAAGATGATACTGCTAATTTAGTTTGTGGAATGCAAGTTATCTCTCGTGGTGTTGAAAAAATAGAACGAATTATTCAAAAGAAAGATTATTTACTCCAACAAGAAAAAAAAGGTGAAAACTTACGTTGGTGGGCAATGTTCTCTACTTTTGCAACAGTCTTTGTTTTAGCGTATATTGTACTATCCACATTTTATAAAATATAAATTAAATATAAATAATATATAAATAATGTTCAAATACTTGATTCCATCTATCATAGGGGTTTGTGCTGGCGGTGTAGGAGCGGTTACTGGAACATCCGGGTCTAGTGTTATTTTACCCGGATTGTTGATTAGTGGCGTGGTTCCCGACTATAAAACCGCGGTCGGTACAACATTGTTATCCATTTTACCTCCCATCTCTCTCGCGTCTTTTTATAGTTACTGGAAAGCGGGGAAGTATCAATTTGACACTGCTATTTTTGTTACTTTATTTTACGTTTTAACATCCTTTTTTGTTGGTATGTGGGTAGTGAAAAGAGCTTCCGAAAAATCATTGTACTTATTTTCATTTTGTTATTCTTTACTTTTAGGTTCTTATTTCTTGTATAAATACTTGAACGAGTAACACTTGATTCGTTTAGGTTGATAAGTGTTGGTAAAAAGTATTTAAGAATAATTTCGTTAATACACCGTATTATTTCTCTCGTTTTACTTTATAAATGTTGATAAAATACGGTTTCCAAGACAAGGTTGTTGATGTTACTGAAATTTGTTTTAGCAAATTAGTAAGAAATAATACTGTTACTATACCAGCTGATGATATTGTTCGTGGAAATATATTCCCCGACCCGGCGTTTGGACAAATTAAAACGCTGTATATTGTTGATGATAATAATAATACTACAGAATATGACAATCAAAAAATAGTTAAAATAGATATTACTACGAATGTTGTTACGGTATTGGACTATGAAGAAGTTAAAAGTAAGTTGGCAAATATTCAAAGTAAGTTGAAAATAAATTATGGTTCCTTTCACAATGAAATTGAAGAACAAAGAATGGCGGTGAATTATTTAACCGGTTATGAAAAAGTTTTAGAAATTGGGGCTAATATTGGTAGAAATTCACTGATTATTGCACATATCTTGAATGAAAAAAATAATTCTGATTTTGTTTCTTTAGAATGTGACCAGTTTTTAGCTAATATTTTGACTCAAAATAGAGATTTAAATAATTTAAAGTTTCATATTGAGCCTTCTGCTTTATCAAAAAAACAACTTATCCAAAAAAAACCAGAGGACCCTCAATCACTTTACGACTGTAATCATTTTTGCCACTATAACTACCGCACTTTTGAAAGTGATGTTTTATACGATGGATATACTATTGTAAATACATTGACGTTTGAACAATTAAAAGCTAAGTATAATATTGATTTTGACACTTTAGTTTTAGATTGTGAAGGTGCATTCTACTATATATTGAATGATATGCCAGAAATTTTAAATAATATTAAACTCATTATTGTGGAAAATGACTATTCAGAACTAATTTACAAAATACGGGTTGATGATGTTTTGAAAAAAAATAATTTCTATGTTGACTATGTGGAAGGTGGTGGATGGGGAGATTCCAGACCTTTTTTCTATCAAGTTTGGAAGAAAGATGTTGTGTAAATTTGGGGCGTTGTTGATTTATTTTAAGTGTTATAAATCAACAATTAAATTATTGTTGTGAGTTAAAAAGGAGGAGAGACGATCATATATCGTTTACTATGTTTTGTTATCTTTTTTTGTCGGTATGTGGGTAGTTAAACGGGCTTCCGAAAAATCATTATATATGTTTTCATTTTTTTACTCAATCTTATTAGGGTCTTATTTTTTATGCAAGTATTTTCAAGAATAATTAAATATATATCTTTATTTTGTTAATATATATATAATTTGAATGGGACCAAAGAAGAAAAAATATAAAAAAGTAGAAGAAAGTGTAAAAAGTAAACAAGTACATAGTTCAACAGAAGAAGGTGATGCAGTTCTTGTTCTTGAACCGATAAAAAGTGGAGAAAAAGAAGATAATACTGTTGCTATTGACGACTCACTTGAAATAACACAATTAAATGTTTTTAGGGATATTAGCGTAAAAATTATTGAATCCGGTTTTCCTTTGGAAAATACGCCTAACGGGTTGTGCACACTTTTAACTGCTGGTGATAACAACAATTTGTTTTTTCCAGAACAACCATCACCTGATGATGAAGGAAATAAAGAAATGATTCCCTATCGCTTTTATAAAAGTGATGGCACTCCCCAAAAAAGGTTATACTATTTAGCAATTGCATGTTGTAGGTTACTTGATATTATTAATATACAATCAAAAAATAACAATTTCAGAGAATTACTTGACTTTATGGGAGGACTATCTGAAACAGATGAAGATACCGATGAATTCAATAGTAGCGCAAGTGGACGAGGTTGGTGGTCAAAAACTAAAAATAGTGTTCACAAACTAAATCTTGAAAAATTAGTGTTAGACACTATAAACACTATAAAACAAATTAGTGAAAAAAAAAATAAGCAACCGACTGATGGTGATTATGCGAAATTATATACATGTTCTTTATGGTCAATCATACTTGGTAAAAGTGCTTCAGATGTTCTTCAGTTATTTGCAGCAATAACTGAGTTACATACCATTAAAATGTCAAATAAACTTGATTCCACAAATACAAAGTCATTTTGTAGTGAGGAGGTCTCTAGTGGGAATGCGACTGGCGCTGATAAGAAAAATATTGCTAAGAATGCTCTATGCAATACTCCAAACTTAGTATTTGTTTCATCCGACTTGATATGTGCCGGTCTTTCATCTACGATTCTTAAAGATCTAGCTATTCCAGTTGCAGTTGTATGTCCAAAAAAATCGCCGGGAGGAAAAACTCTTCAAAGTGTTATATGTCAAAATGCTTTCATTTCAACTATTTCAGTTATATTGTCATTAGCAGATAACGGACCTCCATTGAATGACTCCTCTATACTTTCATTTTTTGATCCGTCAACTGATGCAAAAGGTACTGCTGATATTTTAATTTATATCAACAACAAGTTAAAGATACTCTATGATAGTACTACACTCTCTAATGACGATTTATATGATTCACTATTAAAAAGCAATATACCTTCAAATAATTCTACAACAGATGAAAATAGAATAAACAAAAGAAGAAGTAACTTATTTGAGTGTGTTTACGATATAGCTTTGTTTTTGGGTAGTAGTAATAAAAATTTTATTTACAAAACGTCTAAATTTTTGTTGGAAAATAAAAAAAAATGTAATTGTCGTGTATGGACATATCACATGGCCCAGGATATATATAAAATATTAGCCTGTCATAATGATGGTAATCACTTTGATAATTATTTGAAAAAACTCAGTCCTCAAGATACAATTTATCAAGTTCATCAAAATCTTTGTAAAAATACACTTATTGCAGCAACAGTTGATGGAACTTATGGACATGACTTCGCCGGATTAAGTTGTATTCAAGCTCTTGGTGAGTCATTTATGCTTTTAGATGAGGAATTTAAAAAATATAAACTAGAAGATAGTGCATCTAAAAATGAATCTACTGCGTGTATCAATGCACTAAATTTAAATCACTGTATAACAATTGACCAAGAACTTGATTATTTTATTTTTAACTTTAATAATGAAACTAATTATTTATTTGGTGAAACCAGATTTTCAACGTCAAAAGAGTTGTATTTGGGTTCAAGTGCATTTTCTAGTAATAAAAGTATTTATGCTGTTGACTATGTAAATACCGCTCCTAAAGTATTAGCATCAGTTTTTTCATCTTTTAGAAAACTAGTTAGTGACTCTATAAATATGGTCAATAAAAATGGAGTTTCCCCTTTACTTCTAAACGAAGGAATAGATGACTATCTAGAGAATAGAAGTTCAAAGTTAAATGGATTACGTTTAGTAAATGCTACCTCTTTATATGATGGAGCTGCTGATTATCCTACGGATGTTTTAACTTCTTCGGATGTGTTTAAAAAAATTGTGTGTAGTGTGAATATTGGAGGCATTCTACTTAGTATTACTACAGAAGTCAATCCTGAATATAATCCAACTAATATTAGAGTTAAACTTTTAGAAAGTTTGATTCCATCACCAGTTATACCATTGGTCAAATCAATTTATAAAAAGTTAGAAGAAACTCATGGTGGTATTACTGAAGGTAAGGTAGTTGCCTTATTTAAACGTAAAATAAAAGAAAAAAATGTTCCTAATAGTGTAGATTATTTGATTTATTACAATAACTTATGGGGAAAACTTCTTAATTTAAAAGTAAAAAAAGATTCACATTCGAAAGTAGTAGTTAATTTTAGAAAACAAAAAGAATATCCTCAAATGGTGAAAGGTTTTAGAGTATGGTGTACACAAAATAATGACTCGGTAACTCAGTCCAAGGTTATAAATGAAATTTGTATTACTGCAAACGATACAAAAATTAGTGACGAATCAAAAATTATTGATATCATGTCTCGTATTTTGTATCAGTTATATTTATTTTATGATGATAGTAGTAGCAATGATAAACCAAGTCGTGATTTAGTTAGTAATTTAGTAAACATGTTTCAACAGTGTGTTGAAACTACATTATCAAAAGGAGGACCTCCTAGAGATAAGATTTTCTCAGAGAGTGTTGGGAGTCAACCGCCTAGCGTTAAATCTGATGCCACTGCTGAAAATTTAGAAAAATATATGAGGAGCACTTTTTATAGTGATGAACGTGCTCCTTTCAGTACAAGGACGTCTATAGATCCTCTTGCAGAACGTGTGGGGAATCTTGGAACACCACTAGGTGCAACGATTGTGATGGCGCCAAGCACTGTTGTAGGTGTTTCTAATAGAGATGAGTATGGTAACCTAAGTAATGGAGACAAAGACTTAGTTGATTTAGTAACTAATCTATTAGGTAGAAGTCAAAGTACCATTATGAGTTTTTTTAATGAATTATTTAGTTTGCACTCTTATACTGCGGATACATATGTAAAAAATTTTACTGACCGTGAAGCGAATATTATTTCATCTCTTAAAAGTGCAATTCAAGGTGATGAACCTGAGTATAAAAAAGTGTATGATTCCTTTATTAATCGTCTGAGAGATTATGAAAATATAAACAATATAAAAAGTATGTCTTCTACATTTATTGAAAAATTACGCAGTTTATTAAATGAGGGCAACAATAGTATAAACTATGATACTGACTGTCTTAATAAGGTGGTCTTTGAAAAAGGACTTGCATACGAGATACTCTTTTTACGAAGGGTTTTTTACTATGGTAATAATATTGATAATTCGTTACTTGAACAATCACTTCAACAATTATTGTATAATTTCTCACTTGAAAATTCTGATTTTGATTTGAAGAAGTTACTTGAACAATGTATAAAAGAATCAAGAGTAGATAGTTTAGGTATATTAAGTGAAAGAACAGATGATCAAGAAGAACAAGACAAAAAAAAATTTCGGACTGCAACAGATAATTTGACCCAACGGTTGTCAAATGTTCCACAAAGTAACATAGAAATAATTGCAAATATGAATGTTGACAATACTAAGGATATTAATATTGACGACGAAAAAATTAATATTATTTCTGAAACTTCTGAAAATTTTAAAAATTTGAATAGTCTGGTTGATGAATATTTAACTATAAAGAGTAATATGGAGGTGGATGATAATGATTCTAAAGAAGCTGTTGAACAAATTAAAAATCAAATTAAGAATAACGGATTAACAAATAATTTTGAAATTTTACTTGATACTCTTACTAAAATAGAAACTAAATTAAAATCAGATATAAATGATCTCCAAAGTAGTAATCTAGGTTATCAGAATAATCGAGAAACTAATGAATACATTAGTAACTTGAAAAGCCAATTAACGTCAGTTAGTAACTTAATAGGGTTGACTAACAAATTGAATGATAATATTAGTATACTACTTGGTGATCCTTCTGGTGGAAGAAAATTGAAGTCAAAAACATTCAAACATAGAAAGCAAACAACAAAAAATAAATTCACTCCAAATAATAAAAAAAATCAAGGTAAAAATAACACCAGAAAACAAAAAAGAGTCTTCAAAAAAAGTCAAAGAACAAAACGTAGTTACTCATAGAGTCTATTTTAATTTTATTTTACGCCTATATGCTCTGCCTATATGCAGTGGAAATTCGTTGCTATGCGGTATTTTAATTATATAAAGGTTGAATGACTTGTTGATTTATGATAAGTGTTAGTTATAAATCAACAAATTACTTGTTGTCTTAAATTAAAAAGGAGGAGAGAAAGTATGATGTATCGTTTAATATGTTTTGTTATCTTTACAACGAATTTGATTCCCAACTATAAAAAATTGATGAGTCCTTATATCACTCCGACAGATGGTATTCTTGACTCGGTATTGGCTTCGTATTTGAACAAATATTTTAACAACATTATTGAGGAAAATTATGAAAAGTTAGTCATGGTTAGTGCAGTGGCGTATGACGCGTGTAATAAATATGCCGAGGGGAGTGGTGTTAAGAACAACAAAAGTTCGGAATTCTTTAAGAGCACGATGAGTGGCGTGGAAACTTATGTGTCTAAAATTGTTGCAAATAAATTGGCTTGGAATAAAAATGATACTTGGAAAAATAGTCGTGGGGAAGTAGAAGATTTGTTTGATGTTGTAGAGTTTTATCATGGGAATCGGTTAGAACACGAAGAGCAGTTGTTTCGGTTCTATAACTTTGACAAATGTATTGTTTATAATCACAACAAGGATAAATGTAATATTGTTATTTGATTTTGGGGTGGTTTCGTCGTCGTCGTCGTCGTCGTGTTTTTTTGGTGGGTCTTTTTGATTTTTTACCACCTTTTTTTGATATTGGTCTGGTTGATGTTTTGACTGGTTTTATTGGGGATACCGATGATGTTGATGTTTGTGATGGTATTACAAACTTGCGTAATTTTTCTGTCAAGTTCTCTCCATCTTTTGTCATTATATCTCCAAATTGGGGTTGAGATAAACTTGGCATTCCCAGTCTAATATACAAGTAATAAACCATACTTATGTTATCCGTGTGGGTGTTTATCCAATAATTGAATTCTTTATTGACGGTCCATCTTTCCATATTTTTAAATACTATTTCTTTATTCTCATTTCTTGGAAGCACCGATATATTAAAATAACTTAACTCTTCTGTTAGGTTTAATCCATAGTATGTGTATATTACACCGTAACATATATCTTTGAAACTCACATTTGTTGTTCCAAATATTGAATCTTTGTTTTCTTTTATTTTTATTGCTAAATCTAGTAGTATTTCTTTTTCCTCTTCAGAACAACACAAGTTGGTCAGAGTAGTTAAACTCGGATAGTATTGACCAGTTTTCTCTGCAATATAATTCATTTTATTTATGAATGCATCTTTTACACTATCAAATATTTGTTCTTCTGTTGAAACTATCCTATTCATTGAGTTACTCATATATATTTATGTTATATTTTTTATCATTTTTTGCTTTTTACACCTTTGGACATTTAATGCGCCGATTTTTTATAATCTTGAACGCTAAATCCATCTATTAGAAATCCGTGGTCTTTATCATTAATGTATTGACCGTTTTCATCAATACCCAAAATATAACAATTCATTCCCTCTTTATAAATCCATGCTTCCTCATATATACGATTTCCTTTTGGTTGGTCTTCAAAGGACTTACTATTATTCGGTCTATAATTTTGTCTTCTAATTCGTATTTCAGGTTTTATATTTGCTACTGATTTATGTAAATAATAATACCAACCATCACATTCAATAATAGGTTTATCTTCTCTATTTGTTAAATCGTTTAGATTTAAATTTTCATTTATAATTTTTATTGCGTCATTAGCAAATGGTGCAATACTTTCTTTCATATGTGCTTTAGTTATACGAGGCATATTTTATTTTATTATATTATGTATTTTTATTAACTTTATTATTTCAATTTTTTTTTTAGTTAAAATAATAGGCGTTTTAATTGTCCAAAGGCGTAAAAAGAGAGGGAAGAGAGAAAAGGCGGGACTCGGTTTTGGATTTTACTGGTTACACAATTTTTCAAATTGGCAACAGTTGTTGTTCCTTTCTTCTTCTGGGGTGAAATTACTTATTTTGCGGTCAAAAATGTGTGTTTCTATAAGGCCTTCTTTGTTCAACTCAAAATAAAACATACCTTCCCAAAGTGGAGTGTCTTTTCTGGTATTGTGTGTTACGGTTGATATTAACTGGTTAGAAGATGATACAACATCAACTAAACATTGAATCGTTCTAATGTCTTCAATGTATTCAACTTTTCGTACGCGTACGAATGGATAGTTTGAAGAAACTGCTGATGCCATTTGTATTGCTCTAACTGCGCCAATGTAGGCGGTTTTGGACACCACTAGTGAGTGTGGTTGGTTTCCATTGACAACTGTTATTTGTGAAGAAAATATGCTAAAGTCTAGATTTTTTACAGCAAATACTAGCGGTAATTCTCTCACTAAGACATCTAATGCTTTACCAACATTCAACGTATATTCGGTATTATGGTTGTTCGTCTGATGTGTTGGTACTGATGACAATTTTATATTAGTTGATCTCAATTGTCTAGTAGTCAAGTATTTATTGAATGGTCTTGTTTGTCTGAACTGTATCGTGAGTAGAATCAAGATGGGTATTAATGTGGGTAAGTATCGTATTAGCAACATTTCTATTATGTTTGCGTGGGCTTACATATAGGGAGAGAGAAACCTTTAAGTTGATGGGATATATGTACTGTGGCACTCTGTAACCCTACCCCCGGGACCCTTCTACCCCGCGTGCGCCCCGCTCCCTTTTAAGTTTTCCAATTTGATGGCAAATTTTGTGAGCATAATAGTGTGCATATATGGATTACGGCGAAACGAGAAATGAGTGACAAAAAATAGATATGAGTGACAAAAAAGGGCTCGGTATATTGGGAGGGTATTTTTTGGAGAAGGTGGTAATCAGTATGGTGTATAAAAAAAATTGATTTTTTTTCCGAACACTTTACTGAAGGCACCCAAAAATTTATCAACTTTTTAAAATGTCTTCAACACTTTCGGAAAAATATCAGAACTTTCTGTCCCACGGGGAGACGGGATACAAGCAACATCAATATGAGGGTCTTGAATGGTGCATCGCCAAAGAGAATCAAGAAACTGCTGAGCACGACGTTCGTGGCGGGTTTATCGCTGACGAAATGGGGCTCGGTAAAACGATAATGATGATTGGTTTGATTGTCGTAAATTTCTTGTCCTATCGTCGTACCTTGGTGGTGTTGCCTACGGTGTTGGTTCAACAGTGGGCGGATGAAATATTTAAAACCACTGGACATCGTGTCTTGATATTCCACGGCGCCCAAAAGAAAAAAATTACTCGCGAGCAATTGGAGCGCGCACCTATTGTCTTGACTACCTATGGCTCGGTCGCAATCTCCCTTCGTAAGATTGACTCTGATTCGGACTGTCTTCTTCACCAAGTATCTTGGGACCGCGTTGTCTTTGACGAGGCGCATCACTTGCGAAATAAAAATAGTCGTTTCTACGGCGCCAAAAGGCTCAACACAAGGGCTCGTTGGTTAATTTCTGGAACTCCCGTCCAAAACAATCGCCGAGATTTCTACAATATGTGCTCATTACTTGGGTTACCCGCTAGCTTTTATGCTGGGTCAGAAAATATGGAAAATTTAAAAACTAATTATATCTTACGCCGCACCAAGGCTCAAGTCGGTATTGCGATGCCGGAGCTATTGATGAATGAGGAAAATATCCGTTGGAACAACGAAACTGAGAAAAAATTTGCGCAAGCCGTTCATAATTCTTCTGAGTACTGTAGCAAGGGCGACAAGTTGAAGATGATGATGTTCTCTCGTCAGACTTGTATTTTACCCAACATACTCAAGAACAGAGTAAATGGTTTGATATTTGATGGATTATTGTCGCCAGAATTCTTTGGTTCTGACGTCTCTAACCACTCTAGCAAAATGGATTCCGTCCTTGGCCAAATCATTGAGAGAAAGGAAAACGGCTCGGGAAAAATTGTATTTTGCCATTTCCGTGAAGAAATTGACTTTGTAGTTCAACGGTTAAAAGCTGGAGGCGTTCAAAATATTGTGGTGTTTGATGCTAGAACTAGTTTGATCAAACGTATGAAAACACTCAAGAATGACCCTATTGACGTGTTGGTTGTTCAAATCCAGACTGGTTCAGAAGGGTTGAATTTACAGAGCAAGTTCTCTGAGATTTACTTCGTCAGTCCTCATTGGAATCCCGCAGTAGAACAACAAGCCATCGCCAGATGTCATCGTATCGGACAAGAAAAGGTCGTCCACGTCTTCAAGTATGAAATGGATTCCTTTGAAGTAGAGGTGGAAATGGGTGATGAACCACGCACCATGAAAACTTTGGACCAATATATTCACAATATGCATAATGGCAAGAGAGAAATTGCACAACAATTTATACAACAATAAAATCCATAAAAATATTAGTATAGTCTTCTTATTTGTAAGTTAAATAACCTTTTTTTAATTGATCAAAGAGAGAAAACCTTTGCGGGTGACCGGGATGCCGGGGTTCTTACGGACATTTTATCGGTTTTTAACACTTTGCGATTTTTAATCAAAAAATGGACAAATATTTTATTTAGCTAATATATACATGGTTGTGAAAAAAAGAATAATTACACATAGGAGTAGTCAAAAAGGAGGAAATCCAATAGTTAGAATGATGATCGCAATCATGGAGGGTAATACTGGTCTTGTCAACAAATTACTAGATGAGGGCGCTGATCCAAATACAAAAAACCCCGTTGATCATGTTACCGCATTAATGATGGCATCCAAAGAAGGTAAAACTGATATTGTACGTTCTTTAATTGATCATGGCGCAAATGTAAATTTAAAAACAAAGGATGGTAGGACCGCATTAATGGCTGCGTCTCTTATAAGAGATACTGGTATAGTGCAAATATTACTTGATAATGGTGCTAATGTCAATTCACAAGCGGCTAATGGTAAAACAGCATTATTGGTTGCCGCAAGTAATGATGATATAAATACTATGAAATTATTATTAGATCGTGGTGCTGACATGGAATTACGGGGTGGAAAAAGCCGGCATCATGGAAGAAAAATGAAAAATAGTCGTAAAAAGAGAAAAACTAGAAAAAATAAAAAATAAAAGTGTTCATTTTGAAGGATTTTTCCGAAGGCAAGAAATGGTAAAAATTTTTGCCCAAAAGTCGTAGGGGTTTCAAAAAATGGACAAAAATAAATGTCCAATTTTCAAAACCTAGGGGACTTTGGCGACAACTTGTTTTCAAAACGCGTTTTAGAGCTTAATGCTCTTATTTTAGTTTTTTCACATTTTGTGCGAGAGCATAATTTTGTGAGCATAATTTTGATTTTATTAAAAAAGGATTTAAATTTTTTTTCTATTGATACATTAAGCAACATTAAGCAACAATAATGGCAACCGAAATAGGACAAAACGGACAACCTAAATATTTTTGTGTTAGTTGTAACTATACTACGTCACATAAGGGACATTATGATAGACACATATTGACACCTAAACACTTGAATAGCAACAAAACAACGGATAACGGACAAATTACTTACAAAAAAGGACAAATTTCGGACAAAAAAGGACAACACGATTATAAGTGTAGTTGTTGCAATAAAATATATAGCGATAGAAGTGGTTTATGGCGTCACAAAAAAAAATGTAAAACCACCGAAGAAAAAACGGATTCTAACGAAGAAAATATTACTATAGAAATCTCCGAAAAAAAATCAGAAAATCCCCAACAAATGAACGAAAACGTTATTCTTGAATTTCTCAAACAAAATCAAGAGTTTCAGAAACAGTTATTAGAAGCCATCAAGAGTAATATTGGAACACATACAACCAATAGTCACAACACCAATAGTCACAATAAATTCAATTTGAATGTTTTCTTGAACGAAACTTGCAAAGATGCATTCAACATTAGTGATTTTGTCAGTGGAATTACACTCGGATTTAAAGACTTTGAAAATTTTGGAACTTCGGGATATGTCAATAGTATCAGTAATATTTTTATTCGGGAATTACAAGATTTAGATGTTACCAAAAGACCTATTCATTGTAGTGATTTAAAGAGAGAAGTCATACACGTCAAAGATAACGACACATGGGTCAAAGACGAGGAGAAAAAACATATGAAACGTGCTATCAAACTAATTGAGCACAAAAACATTAAAATGATTCCAGACTGGTTAAAAGCCAATCCAAAAGCAGACGATATTACTACCAAAAAACACGAAGAATATATGAAGATACTAGATAATTCTATGGGAGAGATAAAAGACGAAGACAACGAAAAAAACTACGACAAAATTATCAAAAATGTATCAAAGAAAATACTGATTGATAAAGAAGGTTCTTAGCTTTGCCAGCTGGCAAACCAAACTAGAATCCCATTTCTAACACATTTATTGTTTTTGTTTTTTGAATACAAACAATATAAAAACTATCACTTTATAAATACATTATTACAATATGGACGCTTCCTTCAATATTGTAGAGTTAATTGAAAATAATCCAGTCGCAACATTATCTAATACATATCAGAATAAACTGCTTACAAAGATAAAAGAAGAATTTACCGGTTATGAACAACAAATGTTTGTTGCAAGTTTTTACGGTTTTTTGAAATATGACTCGCAAAATGATTTTGTCGTTGATTTAGATAATATATGGAAATGGTTGGGTTTTGGACAAAAAGTGAATGCTAAAAGAGTTTTAGAAAAAAACTTTATACTTGATAAAGATTATAATTTATCGCTTTGCCAACTGGCAAAGCAAACAACTCACACCAAAGGAGGTCACAACAAAGAAACAATTTTATTGAATATCGTTACCTTTAAAAAATTCTGTTTAAAAGCCGGAACAAAAAAAGCAGATGAAATACACGACTATTTTATCAAACTGGAAAAGGTACTTCAACAAGTCATTCAAGAAGAAAGTAATGAACTTAAAATGCAGTTACAACAACAAAATCATATTAACTTACAATTAGAACAACAAGTTATTCATACTGAAACCGAAAAGGAAATGATTAGAGAAAAAACTATACTTGAACAATTCCCCAATAATACCCAATGTGTTTATTATGGTGTCATTGATAACCTTAGCAACAACAATGAACGGTTAATCAAGTTTGGTAACTCTAACAACTTGAAAAATAGGGTTACCAAACACAAAGATACTTATCTTAATTTTCGCTTAGTAAATGCTTTTAAAGTTGATAACAAGTTACAAATTGAAAATGCTATTAAAGAAAATAGTTTCTTCCAACAAAAAATACGAAGTATTACTCTAAAAAACAAAAAATATGTGGAGTTATTGTCTATGGAAGGAATTTCTTTTGCTGAGTTAGACAAGACTATTAAAAATATTATTTCTTCTATTGAATACAGTCCGGAAAATTATGTCAAAATTTTAGAAGAAAACAAAACTCTTAGAAACAAAATTGATGAAATCAACGAAAATAACAATACACATAGTCTTATTTTATTAACGTCTGAACATAAAAAGTTACAAAATGAATACCTAAAACTTACTAAACTTTTCAACAAATTCAAAAAAATGAATAACATTAATAATGACATTTCTACTTATGATGTTGAAGTTACTCAAGAAGAAATTAACAATTTCCCCAACACACTCAACAGTATTCAACAAATTAAACAAACATATTTCCCAAATACCAAAAAGTATGACAAACTTATTGGAACTAGAGATGACGTATGGAATGGTTGTGCATACAAAACAACTGGAGGATTGACTATTAATGACTTAACTACCAATAAATATGGAAAGATTATTTCAAGAAAAAAATCCATACAAGAATCCATAGATAATAAATTTTTCAAATATGGGGTAAACCAATAGAGAGAAAATCAAGCACCCTTCTACTATCGCATCTTATTATCCCCTATTCATTCAAATACTTTTCTTCCTATAATGAGAGAAACATCGCGTACCAATATGGTCGCCACATCATACTATGCTGTCAACGGTATATATCGCGAAACGAGAAATGAGTGACAAAAAATAGATATGAGTGACAAAAAGAATACCCTATATTATACAACAATTATTTAGATTTTCTTTTCTTTTTCCTTTATTTTTCTCTTTTATTATTCAATCAAAGAGAGAAATCTTCACACTTTTTAAGGGATTTCCGAAGGATCGTCGGATTCTTCTTCTTCTTCTGGTTCCTCTACGGGTGCTTCCTCTGGTTCTTTTTCGTCTGCTGCATCGGGTTCCGGATGTTCTTCATTCTTGATTTTTCCTTCATGAACCAAATAGAATGTCGTTATAATTAGTAATCCAACACTTCCCCCAAACAAATATTTCATTCCGATTTCGTACGGCTCTTTGTTCTCTCTTCTCTCCCAAAATGATTTCAACATCATAGTTAATATCAAACAAACGACTATATTCGGAATATAATGGTCTGTATTTTCTATACTATTTTCCACATCGTATTTTGTATTGAACAAGATATCACATATATCCGGACCCATATTCTTTATCCTTAACTTGTGATGCATCTCGTGCACACGATTCACGTGGAAAATTGAGTAGTTTATGTTGTGAATTGTCGTGTAGAACAAGTAAAAAAACATTATCACCCATTCGTTCAAGAAACTCATCGCTGCTATATTGTATTTCATCCACATAAATGACATTAGCGCCACAAATTCTACTACAATTTGAATAAAATGAGAGAAAAAGTTATTGTGTTCGTGGTGGTATAAATGCACTATATTTTGCGGATACGCATTCTTGAAGTGTGCCCAGTAATGAAGCAAATGTGATGCTACGAAAAGCACACCAAATGTTGCGAAACCGTTACCTAAACCATCCATTCCATTTATTGAAGATATTACTACTAATGCAGTTATCAACAACAACCATGATTTATAGTTCATCATGAGAGACTTTTTTATACTATTCAATTTATCCATAAATACTACCTAGATTTATTTAATCCACGTTTAACTCTATTTTCAACATTTTCAAACAAATCAACATTACTATCTTACAAGCGGTCAGTGCCCAGAAATTCACTACTAATTCTAGTTGGGATTCGTACAAGTGCGAACAATTATACACTAAACCGTAGCTTTTCAAAAATTCGTTGATTTGTCTTTTTCCACTTACCCCCAAATATTTTTCTTCCATTTGAGTCAATGGGCAGTCATGTCGCACCACTATTGCAAAAGCGTCCAACGAAATGATAAATAATATTATTGATAAATGAATCAGATTTTTGCTAAATAAAATGATTGCTGCGCCCCCTATGATTAATATCGTGTGCAACAGTCCGTAATAATTTCCTATTACTTGTTTTATAAAATTACTTGATGTATTTGATAAATCTCTTATCTTATTTTCGTGTTTCTTTAATTTTTTTTCTAATTTACTTTTCATTATTTCCTACTTAGAATTTTTATTTTGAGAGAAAACTAATCCATATTTGCAAAATATATTGCTAGGAAGGCAAAAAATATCGCCATCATATCGTGCATTTTTATTTTTTCTTGTAAAAAAATATACCCAAACAAGATTACAAATATCATTGACATACAACTCCACATTAAATTCACCTTTCCTAAACCTCCATTGTTTTTATAACACAAACACAGCAGACAGCATACTATAAAATACAATCCTAAAGCCGTTAATAAATACAAGTAACTACTGCGTTTTCCTACTTCAAACTTTTTTAAAAATACTTGTGCCGTTGCTTCAAACAGTGTTATTAATACAACCGCATATATGATTATTGTTTTCGGTTGTAGGATATAATTTACCGTTGTCATATATTATTCTTAGATTTTATTTTAATCTCGCTCCCTAGGGACTTGTTCCGACCCCGCTCCCTTTTTGCGCTGCCTAGGGTATTATACCGACTCCCGCCAGCGAAACGAGAAATGAGTGACAAAAAATAGATATCGCCGAGGAAAAAAAGGGGTTTAATTACATATAAAATACTTTCTATAAATTTATTCTTCGTCTTCGTCTTCTTCTTCTAATTCTTCAAAGATGATTTCCTTCTTTTCTTCGTCCCATTTACCTACTACATCTTGGGTTTCTGCGTCGTATAGGATATTTTCACTTGATTTCAAGTATTTTTTTCCATTTAGTTCTACTTTCTTCACGCTTATTTTCTCTTTCTCTTCTTTTACTGCTACTGCTGCTGCTACTGCTGCTTGCACTGGTTCTGCTGCTTTTGCTTGTTCTTTTTCCGCTTGTTTTTGTTTGCGTTTTTCTTCGCCTTTGGCTTTCATTTTTTCAAAAGCGGCTATTTGTGCTTCAGTGCGTGGTTTCTTTTCCTTTTGGGCTTTTGCTTCCTTTTCTGCTTTTTTTGCTGCTTTTGCTTCTTCTTTTGCCTTCTTTTCCGCTTCTTTTGCTGCTTTCGCTGCTTCTTTTTCTGCTTTTTTTGCTTCTTTTTCTGCTTTTTTTGTCATTTTTTTTGGCTCTTCTACTTTATTTTCTGATGTTTCGCTTGTGCTACCTTCTACTAATGTCGTAAAGATATCTACTTTTCCCGATACTTCTACTTCTTTTTTTTCTTTCTTTGGACGACCTTTCTTTTCTACACTTTTTACATTTTCTTCTACATATTTCTTTCCTTCTTCCACATCAAATCCATACTTTGATGATAACATTTCTACTATGCTATTCATTTGCTTTGATGATGACATTTTCACTTTCAGTTGGTTGCTTTATTTGTTTGGTATCTTTTACTTTACTTCCACCACACTTTTCAATTTTTTTTTTACACCACTATAAATCACTCTTACTACACTATAATTTT
>Ga0114968_10000430_pt1 | contig 31233 bp, 55 predicted proteins | sample M_130807_EF_Meta_FD_87020 | JGI IMG/M metagenome (GOLD analysis project Ga0114968, IMG submission 87020) | Freshwater microbial communities from Lake Montjoie, Canada to study carbon cycling - M_130807_EF_MetaG | ecosystem: Environmental > Aquatic > Freshwater > Lake | place: Lake Montjoie... | reverse complement strand
GCAGGGGCCGCCGCGGGCGGCGGAAGGACCCCCCCCCACAAGTGGTATGCCATGTTGGCATGCCCCCTGGGTGGGGGTGGCAGTGGTCGTCTGTTCACGTGTTCACACGTTCACGTGTTGTAACGTCTGATCATTTCATGAGCAACGTCGAGCACGTTGACGCGTCAACGTCAACGTGCTCGAGCTCGTGCACGCATTCCCAAAAACTAAATGTCCAACTGGATATTTCGTGAATAAATTCGCGGCCGATTGTCGATCCCTCTTGCCATGATATATCCGCATGGATATATTCATGACGTCGGCCGCGTTGTGCGGCTGCGAATGATCAGAGAACACGAGAGAAAAGGATTCCCAAATGTCCACAACTTCCACGATCGAAGCAATGAACACCGATACGCTCAACGTCATGCCGTCCGCCGATACGATCCGCGAACACGCGGCCGCCATCGCAGCCGCCAGGCGTGCACGTATGACCGCATACCTTGAAGACTTCGATACGGCCGTAAAGAGTCTGTTCGGGGAGAATGCGAAGTTGACCAAACTCCCGGGCGGTGCTCCCGTGCTCGCAAAGGGCGTCAGTCTTGCCCCTGGATTCTGGTCCGGCTTCGTCAACGTATGCGGGAATCTGACGAAGGGTTGTTTCAATAGCTGCGTTTTGCAGTTTGCCGGCCGCACTACCGGCGCCGCGGTCCGGGCAGCTGCTCGAGCACGGACGGGCCTGTTCAAGTATCGGCCGGATCGGTTCTACGCTCGTGCACGCCAAGAGTTGGGGGCGATCGTTCGAAAAGCCGATCGGCTTGGGGCTCGTGCTCACATCCGATTGAACACGGCATCGGACATTGAACACGGAACAGAACTTCCGACGTTATTCCCGACGGCCGTGTTCTACCACTACACGAAATTTGATGAGCGATGCATTCAATACGCTCGCGGCATGCGGCCGGCAAACGAGCACTACTCGTTTTCCGTTTCAGAAAAGAGCACGTTCGACCAGGTCAAAAGGCTTAATGCCCTTCGCGTTAACCTCATTGTCGTTTTCGATAGCTGGTATCATCCGCAGTATCGTTGCCGGAAAACTGGTGCAAAGGGCCGGTTCGGTGTGCTCCCCGAGCGTATCGTGTTCCGATCCAAGAGCACGGGGGAGGAGTTTTCCGTTGACGTCCGAGACGGCGATGCGCACGACCTGAGAACGCCCGAGTATGACGGCCGCAGTGTCGCCGTCGGGCTGCGATTGAAGGGCTCGAAGGCTGCGAAGAAAAACGCCCGCGATACTGGCTTCGCGAAGTCTATCCCGGGCGGACCGCGCGGAACTATGTTCGTCGGGGAGTTGGTCCAGCAGGGTACGGCCGTCGTCGAATTGGCTTGACGGCCGGCCGCTGTCCGCCCTGGTGCTCGTGCACCAGGGCGGCGTGCGGCATGCCGTTGACGTCATGCCTGGCCGGCCCAGTGTGGGCCGGCCGGATCCCGTTTCACGACCCCCTGGAGGCTTTCCCCATGCTACGTGCCGAATGCTGCGCGGATTCCAGCGCCTGCGATTGTTTCGATTGTCGGCCGAGCCCGTTGACGGCCGAGCACGTCGCGGCCGTGCTCGAGCGGTCCGGCGCCGAACTAGACTTCACGGACCGCGATGTGCTCGAGCATATGACGGCCGACCAGCTGGCCGACCAGCTGGCCTACATTGAAGACTTTCAGGGGTAACGCGTTGACCAGGTGCACGCGTCGCGACGCCTGCCCACGTGGGCCGGCCGGCGGTCGTGCACGTGGCGACGTGGCGACGTCCGCGGCCGTTGACGGCCGCGGACAGGCGCCGGCATGCCCATAGACTTACAAACCGATAACGGCCGTCCGTGGCCACGTGGCGACGCAGGGGAGCACCCTGCAGGCGCCCAGGCGCGCACGGCCACACAGCACAGCACAGCACAGCACAGCACGAGCACCACGGCCGACGTCGGCCGTCCGGGCTCGTGCACGATCGACCACGGACCAGCCGACCAGCTGGGCCGGCCGGGCGTGCACGTAGAAAAAAATTTGGCCGGCCGGCTTGACCAGCTGCACGCGTACAACACAAGACACGATCGACAACACGGAAAACAGGAAACGGGCATGCATGCCCGGGGAATGTGCACGCATCCGCGGCCGACGGCCGCGGACTGCCACCACCCCCCCGGCGAGCCCCCTACCCCCCTGACGGGGGTCTACCCCCACCAGTGGGGGTAAGAAAATTTCGACGACCGAATTTCCGAAGCCTCTTGCTACGTAGTTCCTCTGACATTTTTTTTTGGAATTTCCGGCCACGATTCCGTGGCGGCGGCCAAACAAAAATGCTTCGACCATTTGTCAGTGAGAAGTGCAGAAAAACTCCCGCCACCACGCCAGTATTTCCGACTGGATATTTACCGGTCGTCGCGTAATAATCCTCCACAGGTCCACGCCACAACGCAGAAAGGTTTAGCCATGCCAAGCCCACCGTCGGATGAATTGCTCGTCGAGTTCCAAGGGAGGATGAGTTTCCTCGAAACCATGTGGGGGTGCAAAACCGCCTACGATGTCGACCTTGAAACTGGCCGCGGCTGGCTCGAGGTCAGGATGCCTGGCACCGGCGCCGTGCTGCGGCTCAACAAGTTCAACGTGAAGGACGTGATGGTACCAGGGGAGGGCGGCGTGCAGCCGTCAGTGAAATGAGCAAACCCAAGTTGATCGATCCCACGAAATACGTGCGAGTCGGAAAGGCTGCAGAAATTGCCGACGTGACGCGAGCTTATTTGAATCGACTAATTGTGGCCGGCGTTTTCCCTGGAATCGAAATCGATGGCCAGCATTTTGTTCTGCGTTCCGACGCTGAAAACTTTCAGCGCCAACCAGGACGAGGACGGCCGCGGCTAAAAAGTTAACTAGCTCGATGCATAAGTTTGCCGGGGGCGTTTTGTGCGGCTTAAGGTCGGCCGCGGCTCAGAAATTAGCGATCGCCAACCAGAAGTTTTCCGGGGGGGGCATTTTGTTCCGCCTGAGAAACAGCCCGAACGATCTCGCGGGCTAAGTCGACGAGCATCGCAGTCTCCACGATCACCACGCTCCCCCTCCGGTTAGCCTTGTGCCACACCACAGGAGTTTTACCGGGGGGGGAATCTTTTTTCGCCTGTTCGATCGCGGCCCACAGCTGCAGCCGCTCGACGCGTTTTGCCTCGACGTGTATTGCGACGCCGTCAAGCACCACGTCGGGAGAATCCGGCCCGCCCTGGAATTGAACACCCCGGCGAAATTTAACGCCAAGCAGCTGGCCGAGTTCGGCTGCGCATTCGCGTTCGCCGCGTTTCCCTTTCTGGCGTGACATGCGTCCCATAGCCCAACCCTTATGACAATGTGTCGTTTTTTCGTTGCTTTTGAAATATGACTGGGGGGGGCATTTTCCTGCGTCACCTCGCCGCCATGTACAAGCCGACGTTGCTGAACGCATAACCCGCATACGCAATCGCCAGCCCAGTCTTGCCGTGCACCGCCAGGTCGACGGCCACCACCAAATAAATCACGCCGCAGATCGCAATGAGGTGGGGGGACATTTCAGCCTCCTGTTACGCGAAGTGTACGGGCCTTGCCCTGCTTCCAAATAACAACACCGTCACGCCGGAGCCGGTTCAGCTTCTGCTGGACGTCGCCGACGTTGGTGCCGACGGCCGTCGACAACTCGCGGACCGTTGGCGGCAGACCGTCGGCCTCGGCCGTCAGCCGGCGGATAGCTTGGACGAGCTCAAGTTGCTTGGCCGTGGTGCCGGCCGACTTGGCCGCTGGGATTTGCTGCAGGGTGTTCATGCTGTTGCCTCTTGTTGTTTCGCTTTGAGTTCCGCCAGCATCCGGCGCCGAGATTCTTCCTCCGGCCCACTCCAGACCCGGGGGGGTGCCTTTTCCGTGTCCGGCGATACGCGAGCAGCCTTCGCCGGCTTCGGGTTGTCATAGAGCCCGCCGAGCACCCGCGTGACGAACCCATCGCCGCACAGCTGGTGCAGCGTGGCCTTGCCCTGGTCGAAGTACCGGCACGATGGCAGCCGCTCAATCGCCAGCTTGGCTTCCTCCAGCCAGCCGGGCTCCGATAGCCGCTGGTCGGCGGTCTGCGGCAGGGCAGGGGCATTCCACGGCTGGGCGTGCCCGGCCTTCACGGCTGCCTTCCAGGCCGCCCGCAGGGCGGCTCTGGCTTCCGGCAGCGCAGCGATCGGAGGAGGAGGAGGATTATCTTCTCTAATCTTCTCTAGTCTGGTGACGGTCCCACCGTGACAGGCACCGGCAGGGTTGTCACGCTCGGAGCGTGACAGGTCACCCGGGGGGGCCTTTCCGCGGTGCCGTTCCTGCCGAACGGCCGCTAAACCACGCTCTTTTGCCGTTTCCGAGTTGTGTCGCTCCCAGTGGGGGATCGCTATCCCGCCGTCCTGGTCCGCGAGCCACCCGACGCTGACAAGCGCCGCAGCGAACCCGGTCACGCCAATGAGCTCGTCAACGGCCTCAAGCTCCTCGTCGGCCACCACGCCGTTGACACTGTGGCGGTCGAACCACGACCAAAGCCGAAACAGCTTGCCGTAGACGTCGTCTTTGGTAACGCCAACGGCCCGAGCGAGCCGCCGGATCTCAGGGGCATCGATGAGGTCGTGACGCATGCGAATCCAGCTACCGGCCATCCTTGGCCTCCTTGCATGCCATTTCGATTGCCCACGCAATCGAAGTCGTTTTAATCCTGCAGCCGCTGCCGTTCTGCATCAGATGAAGACCTGTCTCGTCCATCGCCTTCTCAAACACGTCCTGTTTAAACTTCGCCAGGTCGACACGACGCCGCACGCACAACTCAACGGCCCGTTCGCCGACCAATGACCCGTAGAAGAACCGCGGCCTGGTTTCGGAGATCCATCTCCAAACTTCTTTATGGTCAGTAACGTCTGGCATCTCGTCGTGGCAAAAGGCACACAGCGGAATGATGTTCGACGGCTCGAGTGACCCGCCAAATTGCTTCGCGATGATGTGGCAGCGTTGCAGCGTCCTCTGTGCGCCGCATCGCCAGCACCGATCATGGGCATCGCTCCAATCGACTCCGATGTCGCCCTCATAAACACGCTGCGACCAGTACGAAACGCATTCAAGAACCCAACCATGTATGGCGGGAGGTTTCTTTTGCCTAAGCTTTTTTGCCTCAGCAATGCATTTCGGATCTTTGCCGGATTCAGCGATTGCTTCGTCCATGCGCTGAATGGCAAGGTCATAAGTGCCCATCAAACGCACCTCCATTCCCTCTCCCCGCGCCGGCTCGCACTTGCCACCGTCCTACCGGTGAGCGTGATCCGGCCGGCGACCTCGAGCTCCTTCAGCCGTTTACCGACCTGGTGCGGGTTCAAACCGCATCGCTCCGCGATGCGGCTGGCTCCGGCCGGGCCGGCCGCCAGTGCCTTGAGGATCGCCATGTGTTGCTCGCTGGTGAATTCTTTGAGCACTGCCGCCGCCGCATGCGACGTCTGGGGGTCTGAATTCCTTGCCTTGAACAGCGGCATGTCGAGCTCGATCGCCCGCACGTTTTCCGAGAAATAGTCGCTCACCATTCACCTCCGTACTTGTGGGCCATCCTGTTGCTCCACTCGTCCTGCCCGGCCGGGCTGCACCGACCGACGCACCGTGCGAACGCAGGGTGCAGCGGTGGCATCGCCGGTGCCGGCGGCTCCGGCGTCACAGGCTCAGGCTTTTCCGCGATGATCCTGTCGAGGTCCGCCTCCAGCCGGTTGCGCCGGCGGCGGGCCTCCATGCGATCCTCATCTGGCTCGTCATCCATGACGCTGCTCCTGGTTAAAACGGGACGTCGTCGGAACCAATCGCGGGCGACGCCGCCCGCACCTTCGCCGCCGGAGTCCTGACCGGCGCCTCGCGAACAGCCTTCGGCAGCGGCTCCGGGCCGGGCTTCCACGCGACGACCTTCACGAACTCGTTGCCGGCCTTGCTCAACGCCAGCACCGTCTCGACGGTGGCCATCTGCCCCTTGAGCTCACGCTCGTCCCACTCGCCTCGAGGTGGATCAACGCGTGCCGCACGGCACAGCTGCTCGACTTTGCCACGCTGGTGACAAGGGATCGACTCCCACACCGGCTTGTACTTGGCCGACACCTCGAGCTTGACGGAAAGCACCTTGCCCTCCGGGTTGCGGTCGTTCTTTGCCCAGTCTTTGTTCTGGATGCCAACCCACTTGATCTGAGCCACGTGCGTGCCATCGGGCACGAAGCCCTGCTCGCCCGTCTCGCCAGCCTCAAACTCGTCCTCGCCAAATTCGTCCCAGTTCATGACTGCACCTCTGGTTCGTGTTGCTTGTTGCCAACCCGCACGATGCGGTTGGCGTCGCCGTTCAGCAGTTCCTCGATCTCGTCCTTGGCCTTGTCAAACGCGATGTCCCGAGACTCATACGCCCGCGCCACTGCGGCAATCTTTCGCATGAGCTCTTCGCGTTGGACCTGGCGGACCTTCCAGGGGGGGCAGTCAGACCACGACATTGGCGACCTCCTTTGGCTCGAGCTCCTCGTGCCGGGCTTCCACGGCCTTCGTCAGCACGTCGGCCTGGTCGTCGGTCAGCTGCCCTTCCGAGAGCAGTGCGTCGATCCTGTCGCCGATCTTTCCCAGCGTGCGAACGGTCTTCGCGTCGGCGATGTGCCGTGAGATCAGATCCTGCAGCGGCTCCCCCAGACCGGGAGCCGGCGACTGTACCTCGGCCTTGCGAGCCTCGGTTTTTGCAGGGCGGTGCGCACCACCCACAGCCGCCGGGGCCGGCCCGGCGAAGATGCTTTCCAACTGGCCGATGTGCATGGGCATCTCAGCCGGCAACCCAAACCGGTTCTTTGCCGACCACGCCGCGGAATGCTCCGCGTGCATGACACGCTCCTTGCCACCCTGGGCCTTAAGCCGGCCGTCGCCGCCCTCGACCAACCGCATCTTGTAGGTGCAGAAAAGCAGCAGGTCGCACCACTCACGAAGCAGTGGGCTCACCTGCTTGGTCAGCTTGAGCTCGTAGCGGTCATACCCGTCGGTCTGGTCCGGGGGGCTCACACGCTTAACGCACGAATGAGCCACCCACACCACGTTGATGCCGTGCGAGACGAGCGCGTCGCACGACGCGAGGAACCTGGTCCAGTGCTCCGCGAGCATCGTGTAGCCGCGGCCGAAGCCGAAGTCTTCGATGCTCTTTTTGCCGCTCGTCTTCAGCAGCCATTCGATCAGCAGCTTCTCGGCCCAGTCGGCCGAGTCGATGACGATCGTCTGAAATCCCTGCGGGTTCACCGCGAGCTCAGTCACGGCGAGCGTCAGGGTTTTCCAGTCGTGCACGGAGACGCGTGCCACGTCGAGGTGGTGCGTGCCGTCCTCGGTGTCGAGCACAAGCGGCGCCGGAAATTGCGTCGCGAGCGTGCTCTTGCCGATTCCCTCGTCACCGTAAATCGTCCCGCGAACCGCCGCTTGGCGGCGGCCGCGTGTGATCTGCAAAACTCCGCTCATGTCGAGCTCCCTTCGTCTTTGCGAACAATGCGTGCAGCCTCGGCCAGCGCCGTCCTGAGCGCCAGAACATCACCGGGCTCCACGCGATACAGCCCACGATCCAACTGCTCCATGCCGGCCACCATCACGCGAGCAAACCGAAACACCCTGCCCATCGCAGCACCACGGTCGCAGTTCAGCTGCGACCTCGACCGGGCCGCCCGGTCAGGCATGAAATTCGTCGCCATTGCTTTCAACTCCTTCTGGTTTCTTCTGAATAACCCACGGATCCATCCGCTCGAGCAACTCGTGTCTCAGCACAGTCACGCCCTCCGGGGCTTTCACGCCGAGCTTCACGCGTCCTCTCTCGATTGAGGTGACCATCACCTCAATGTCGAGTCCTTCAAACACAATCGATTCATCAACCTTCCGAGACAGAATCAGCATCCGCGTCGCTCCTTCTTGGCCGCGAGCGCGGCGATACGTGCGAGCGTGTCGGCACCGGCGAGCACCTCGCCGAGCCCGTCACGCCACGCGGTGAGATCACTGATGCACGCACCGATGACGTCATAGGCCACCATGCGATCGCCACGGGCGATACGCTCGTCGAGGTCCAGGTCGTCGGCCTCGTCGGCCGTACCGTCGCCGCTGAGGTACGTGCACCTTGAGAGCCGATCGGCACAGAGCAGGGCGGCACCGCTGGCACCGCGTATCAGTGCACTCCGAGGATCGTGTCCGCCAGCTTCGCGTAGTGCTCCTGGACGACCCACTCCTGCCGGCCCTGGTTCAGCCGCCACTCCGGCCACTCCTGCCGGATGATCTGGCAAAGCCGCTCGATCTCGGCGGGGCTTGGGTCGTCGGGTCGCATTGTCCCGCCGCCCCGTCGTCCGCGATTGCAGGCCAGTCCGTTGTCGTCCGTGATCACGTGAGCCTCCTCGAGATGCGGAGGGTTTCGGCTTGCTTCGTTTCGTCGGCATCCGTTGCCTCCTAGAAAAAAGACCCGCTCGGCGTCGTGCTCTGCGGGATCCGTGCTTCCTTGCCATGCCGGCTCCGCCGGCTTCCTTCCGCTCGCCGTCTCCGACGTCGAGCGGTCCTAATCAACTAACTTGCTTAGTAGTGAACAACCATCCATCCACATTCTTGAGCGTGGGAAAATAGGGGGGGGGGGGGTGGGCAAGTCCCTCTTAAAAAGCCCTTTACTTGGGTGGTGTACTGGTTATCCGGCACTATACAGCACACTGGTGTACGGCTGTTCAGTAGGTGCTTCTGGCCAGCATATTCACGCTGGCGCTGCTGTCAATAAAGTTTTCGGTGTGGGTGATTTGTGCTGGGAAAAGCATGTGTTTCCACTCTTTCCATTGCCCATGTCGGTAGCTTTCGCGGCAAGGGTATCCATGTCGGTAGCTTTGTCAACAGAAGAATCTGCCGAGGACCGCGATCGCCGCGTCAATTACGCCCGCGATCGACTGAGCGAGATCGCTTGATGTGCCGAGCTCCTGCCCGAGGCGCACCATCACCAGACTGTCGATCACGCGGGACCAGGTCAGGCGTTGCATGGCAGACCTCGCAGCAGCTGGGCCGGGAAGGGGGCAATCGTGACAAGCGACGGCGGCACGATCCATTCGTAGCGTTCGCCAGTGGGGTGAACCGACGGCGGCAGCGCCGATTGGGCCGCCCGCCCGCCGAGGCGGATCTCAAGCGAGTCGGCTTTGACCACGGCTGTCAAAGGCATCCAGGGCTCCCAGCGAAACAGCCTGTGCTCGCCGCGGGCCGATCGCCACGTGGGCGTATGCAGGTCGGTGATGCCGAACGCCGCCAGCTGCTCGACGCCGGCAGGCTCGTCAAATTCGACGTCGACCACGCCCGACTCAGGTCCGAGAAGCAGGCCGATGTTGTGACCGGCTGCCAGCCACTGCTTGACATACGTCATGTCGTCGGTCGCCTTGGTCTGCCAGGCCGCACCGAGCGGCCTCTTCTCACGACGGGCCAGCCGCACAAAGCGGCAGCCGGCGGCGGCGAGGGCTTCGATTTCGTTCATTGGTTCCTCCGATTGGTGGCGAAAGATCATTACCGACATCGGTAGCTTTATCAAGGCCAGATGAGAATTTTTCCAGAGGGTGCCATTTGCACGCGAAAATCACGTGTCGGGCGAGAATCCGCCGGGGGCGGTTCCGCGGAGTTTGCCCCTGCCGCGGGCCTTGTCACGGGCCTTGGCCAGCCGCTCGAGCTCGCCGGCGTCGAAAGCCATCGCCCTGGGGCCGACCTTCTCGCTCCAGACCGTGCCGGCCCTGGCCATCTGACGCAGCCGACCCATCGTGCAGCCGTAAATTTCGGCTGCCTCGCGGGTCAGGACCAGGCGTCGTTTTGTCGGCTCAATGGCCATTGAGATCATGTCCCGATGCTATCGGTTTTCGCCCACGTGGCAAATCCGACAAGGCCAAACATAGACAATTTGGGGGGTTCGTGTATTTCACGACGCGATCACAGCAAAAATGCCGTGTCGCAGCCAAAATTGACGATTCGACACCCGCCGCCGTAGGGTGGGGCTGCCGAGAGTTTTCGAGCGGAGGGCATTCCCGTTGCATATTGGACGGATGTACAGTACGCTAGGCGACCTCGGCAAGGATGCCGGTCCGACTGCAATGGCAGTCGGCGGCAGTCTAAAACCCTGCCGCGAAGGACGTCGCCATGCTTGTCCGCTCTCTCCTGCTCGAACGATACGCACCCCTGCACATGCTCTCAGACCGCACCGTCGGTCTGTACACCTACACGCTCGACCGCTTCCGCGATTACCTCGCGACGGTGCCAGGCCGAGTTGATCCTGAGCCCACGCTTGACGATCTCGACGACCTGGTCGTGAGCAGGTTTTTGCGGTATCGCGAGATCACGCCGCACCGTGGAAAGATTTGTTCTCGCAACAGCGTGTTGAAGGATCGCACGCAGCTGGTCGCTATCTGGACCTACGCAAGTAAGAAGAAAATGCGTAACAGCAGAGGCGAGCACGTCGAGTGGCCGTCGCTTCCTCCGTACCGTGCCACGGAGCGAGTGCCTCGAGCGTATTCGTCAGAAGACGTCGCGAAGCTGATCAGACTCGCCAGAACACGGAGCGATTCATACAAGGGTGCGATCGCCGGCGTGCCGAATGCTTGGTGGTGGTCGACACAAATCTACGTGTCGTGGCTCACGGCCGAAAGGCTGGGGGCCATGCTTGCCCTGCGCTGGGAACAGATCGACATTGAGGCTGGCGAGATCACGTTCCTCGGTGCGACTCGCAAGGGTAAGACAAGGGATATCGTTCGCGGCATCAATCGCCAAGCGGCCGACATGCTGGCCGCCGGTCGCCGCCGGCCCGAGGATCTCGTCTGGCCGTGGGACCGGAAGCCCACGTCGATATGGGGGTCGCTCAAGGTTCTCTGCAGGCGTGCCGGCGTCACGTATCGTGGCTTCCACGGATTCAGAAAGGCGAGCCTGAGTTACTTCCATGCCGCTGGTGGTGATGCCACGCGTCTCGCTGATCACGACCGGCCGAGCACAACTCGCAAAAGCTATTTCGATCCGAACATCGTGAGAGACGGGCCGTCGGCACCGGACCTGCTGCCTCCGCTCGACCTCGGCGAAGAGCCGCCGGAGCGGCCGGCGGCGTGAGCGCACGGCCGTTCACTTCACTGGCTTGATGCCACCCACATACGATCTCCTCACTCTGAAGGAGGGATCGTATGTACTACCAGCAAAGGCCCGATCCGATTGCCGCATTCGTCAGCGGCGTCGCCCAGGTGACGATTGGAGTGTTCATAGGCGGACTGCTTGCCGCGTTTGCCTTCAAAACAATTGTCACCTGGGAGGCGAAGCAGGCCATGAAGGATGCCGCCCGCGAAATGAAAAAGGCGGCGCAAGACTTTAAGATGGCTCCGCGATCTTCCGAGTAAGCACCTTCAGCGTCACGCGGAATTCCTGATCTCGGAACCAGAGCTCAAGCAGCACCAGCCAGCACGCACTCGCCGCCTTCGCGAGCATCAGGTCCCAGTCGGGCGAGATTCCGTTGCGGGCCTCCCACTGCTCGCGGACCTGAGCGGCGAGCAGTTTGCCGACGTGCGGCAGGTCGGCGTGGTTGCGGCCGCCAGAGCGAGCGATGATGCGGAGGTGCTCGTGCGGCCAGTGCCGGATGACAAGCCGCATGATCGCGCCCAGCCGCTCGGCACCGCAGTCGTCGGCGATGCCTCCAAGCTGGCGGGCGATCTGGTCGGTGAGTCGCTGCACGGGCTCCACGGCTCACCTTTTAGGGCATGTTCCGGTCGGGCATGTCTTGCATGGGCAGGCCCACCGAGAGCCGTCAGATCGCACCGTATAGCCCTTGCCTCCACACGGGCAGGCCGCGGGCACCGCCGGCTCCTGCTTCGGGGCTGGCGGAGGCTCAGCGGCGAGCGACGCATAGGCCACGTTCACGGCGCCGGCCGTGCGGGCACGCTCGTGCTCGAGCAGCTGCGGGTCGGCCGAGGTGGCCGTCAGCACGTAGAGGATCCAGTGCCACAGTGCGTGCATCACCACACCTCGTTCCTGAGTTGCTGGTGGCCGTCTGGGCCGAGGACCGCGTGAGCGAGATGAACCTCATCGGCATCCTGCGGAGCCGGCTCGGCGAACAGGAGGGCCGTCAGGCCGAACCGGGCAGCCACGCCGGCAACCCGGGCGAGGAACCGCAGGACGGGCCGGTCGGGCCGCGGGGGCGTCGGGCGCAGGGGCGACTCTGGAGCGGTCGCCAGCCACCAGGTGAGAGCCACAGCGATCACGCCAGCAACGACAAGTTTCTTCTGCGAGTTAGGCATTCGTTTCGCTCCAGATGCGGTGCAAGTACAACACGGCAACAGCCCCAATGATTGACCCGACGAACCCTGCCGGGCCGGTGCCGAACGGCAGCCCGCCGGCGATGCTGCCGATGCAGCCGATCGCGATCGTCGGCAGCCATCCGACTGGGATCTTTGACGGCAGCAGCGAGCGGGCGATGCCGCCGACGATCGCACCGAAAATGGCCCACATGATGAGATTCATAGCGAGAGCCCCCAGTCAGCGTTTTGCAGATCCCGCCATTCGTAGCTGGTGCCGATGGCCCACGAGTCGCCCTGCTGCAGGGCCGCTTCGACGTCACGCCGGCGAGCCCAGAAGCTGCCATCCGGTTGATCGTCCGGCCACTTTGGACCGGAGCACCAGTTCGTATTCCAGCTGTTTTGGATTAGCCCCATGTCGTCGGGCGATCCGTTGTGCTTGTGCCGCACGCCCCATATCAACATCGCATGCGACCAGGACGAGCCCCTGGAAAGAGCGCCGTCAGCGTCACGCACTCGCGGCGTCGGACCGTAGCCCACCTGCGAGCAGATGGCCACAGGCGTGCCCCGCTCAATGGCCGCACAGAGCTCCTGCCACGTCTGCACTTGCACGCACTTCGCTCGACGCGTCGCAGCCTGGCGGCCGAGCTCAAGCGGAACACCATCGCGGCCCCACGTCTTTGAGAGCGGGATTGAATACGTGCTCAGATCGAACGGCCCGTACTTCGTGCGGTACAGCACGCCGCCGACTGTCTTGTCTTGGCAGTTGCCGGTGAGCCAGCGGGCAGCGGCACCGCCGTAGCTTCCATCCCCTCCGAGATTTCGCTCCATCGGGGGCAATCTCGCCGCGGTTCTGGAACCTCCATAAATTGGCTCGCTCGCGCAAACAAGCGGCGGCTGTTTCGTCTTTCCTGCAACGTGGTCGACTGCTTCCGCTGCGTATTCTCCCAAACCAAAAGCCATGCTCACGCACGTGCCCGCTGCCCCTTGGTCCCACGACCGCCACGGCTTCCCGTAGCGTCGCTGGTGCGACACGTTGACCGCACGATAGAGGAATGTGTCGCGCCCTGTAGCGTTCTTCATCGCGTCCGCCCCGGCCTCTGCGAACGTCGGCTCTTGGAGCTCGCGGAGGAATTCGCGAACGCCCTCCGGGTTGGGCGTGTAGCCAAACGATGAGTCGACTCGCCGCAAGAGCCGGTGAGCGTAATGATCTACAACAGCACCGATCAGTGCGGCGACAATGACGAACGCGATTGCCGACCAGGTCCATGCGCGAACGATGCGGGTCATTCAGCCTCCTCGCCGATTCGCCGCAGGCGCGGTAGCACCCGCGGCAGCACAGGCCCGGGGCCATCTTCTGGCTTGATCTCAATAGCCCTAATCTCATCGCGGATCGTCACAAGCTCGCGGTGAATCATGCCGAGCCAGATTGGGCAGGCCACGGCCGACACGGCGATAAACAGTGCCGCGACCAGGTGCAACACGTAGAGGCCGTTGTCGATGACTTCCCACAGCAAGTCGCTGAACTTCATCGGATCGACTCCTCGGCTGCGGTTGCCAGTGCCCGGTATGCCTCAACCCAGCGACCTCGAGCAGCTGCGTCCAGCGGCCCGCCCGATGTGCCGGCCACCTCGTCAAGGTATTTGCCGGCGGCCGCCACAGCGTGCGGTTGCTCTTGCGTCAGGCGACGCGGCAGAAACCGGCCCTCGGCCGCGGCCACCTTCACGTCTTCAATCTGCACGCCCGTGGTGATCCTCGGCTGCGGCCGGCTGCCGTCCGCCTCAAGGGCGTCGGCCAGCCCGCGGCAGAGGCCGGCGAACGCAGCTGCGTCCTCGGCGGCCGCTGGCCCGATCCACTTGCCGCGGAGCGAAAACTGGCCTACCGGGTCTGGTGCTGGTGTTGAGTTTCGGGGACCGTACTCAACGTAGGCCGCGAGCAGAGCCCCGGCCAGCAGAGCACCGGCCACAATCAGTTTTTCACGCGTCATTTCTTGCTCCCGTGGAGCAGGTCCAACCAGAGAATGTCGACGGCCTTGGCAGAGTCCTCGTCGAGGGCCTCGGTCGCGGCCAGCCGGTCGCGGACCTCGAGCAGGGAATCGATAGCGTCGCGGGCATCAGGCGCCTGTGGAGGCTTCGGGACCGCCGGCGGCGGCACGCGAAACAGATCCTCTGCCGACGGCAGGGCTGGCAGAGACTGCGAGCCCTTCGGCCAGAACAGGAACGCGAGAGCAGTGGCAACGAGCAGGAGCGTGATCATGCAGACCTCGTGATCGGGATAAGGGATTCCACGGCACCGGACGCGATCGCGAGCACGAGCGTGCGAGTCGCGGGGCGGACGATGGACCAAAATGGGTACATGGTCAGCGGCACGCAGCGGTCGGCCACCGAGTCAAAAAGCGATGCGACGGCCGTGAGCACAAGCGCCTTCTTCTCAGGGCCTGACAGGCCCGAGATGTGGTCAAGGCCGGTGACGGCTTGGTGCAGCAGATCCACGAGCATCTGGCCGAACTTCTGCCACGTCATACCCGCAGCTGCCTGAGCGCGTGCCGACGCCAGAAACGCAGTGATTTGCGTCACGGTTGTGTGCAGGTTTTCGGTGGCCGCGACCATTACGAATTGTCCAAGTAGGAGCCGACGCCAGCGAGAGCGATGTCAAACGTCACGCTACCGCCAGACGGATTCGCTATGTAGAGCGTTTTGTTTCCCGCAGTGATCGCGATCCCGTCCTGGTAGTCAGTCCACCGATAGCTGCCGCCGCGGTTGATGCGGGCCGCGTAGCCGGTCGTGTCGTTTGCCGAGATCACGCCGTAGAGCAGGTAGCGGTTGGCCGTTGTCTCGTTGTTCACGACGATCACGTCTTTAAGCGTCGCCACGTTGACCTTGCCAACGTAGCCAAACGCTGACGCGGCAAGATTCGTGAGGTCGATGGAGTAAGCCTGCCCAGCCGGAAGCGTGACTTTGGTAGCCCACGCGACGTTGGCCTGGCCGGCCCCGGTGCCGTTTGCCACGGACTGCGTTGCCCGCACCTCAACCTCGCCTGTCACGCTGCCAATCAGCTGTGTGTCGGCCAGCGAGAAGGTGAGCCGGTTGTTGCCGGTGAGCGTGAGCGTGGGCATCAGTTACCTCTTGAGCTTTGAGTGGTCGACGTTGAAGCCGAGTCGGCATGCCCAGCACCGGCACGCGTTTTCGGCCGTCTGTGGCCTTGAGGTGATGACGCCAATCCCTGCCCGCCGCAGAGGCTGGTAGTGCACGTGCTCGTCGCTCGGCGGCGCCAAGGGCTCCCGCCCGCGGGCCGTGTTGCGAAACAGCGTGTCGGCCATGCGGTGCTGGGACGGCTTCAAATGGCGGCTCCTGCCTTTATTGTACCTTTGTTCAGGTCGGCGGCTTGCAGCCAGGGCCACGCAGATGGCCGTCGTTGAGCTCCTTCCAGAGCTCGTGCGAATGGCAGGCCGCAAGGAGGTTCCAGGCGGCATGCCCGAGGTGCGGCTCGCTGCGGTCGCCGGCGAGAAACTGGTAGATATGGGCGATCGCGTGGTTCAGCAGATCGTTGACCGGCATGCCGCGCTCCCAATTCCAGTCACCGTATTTACCGGCCCCCTCCGCACATGCTCGAGCTACCTCGCGAAGGCCGATCGGCGACACGAGGTCATATCGAAACTCCTCGACCGTGTCCGACCGGACGGCACCCGTCCCAAATTTTGCCGTGGTTCCTGGCTGCGGAATCACAACAGGAACGACAGGCACGTCTTCCGGTTCGCCGCCGATAACTCGCCGATCAATTGGATCTGCGGAATACGGATCGCGCAAACGCTCGTGGAGCTCACGCTGCCGCTCCTTCACGCCGGCCCACGCAGCCTCCAGCTGCTCCGGCGGCATCGAAGCCACTGGGATCGGGTCCTCAAACGTGGCTTCCGGCACCGGCACTGCCGGCGTCAGCGTGTAGTCGGCGTATCCTTCCGGCAGATTGAGGGCAGGGGGGGAGTGGCATTTCCCGCCGTCGCAGCATCCGCCACGTGATTCGATGGCGGCCCGCATGGCCGCGTTGTCCTGCTCCAGTTCAGCGATCGTGCTCATGAGTTCCTTCCTTTCGATGATCAATCTTGCGGAGTCGGCGGCGATCGATCCTGTTGTGCCGCACCACTGTCCCTGGAATCGATATGCCCGCTGGCGGGCCTCTGCGATGTATTCGTCCGTGAGTCTCACGAGGTGCGTACCACACCGTCTTTCGTGATCCGCATGTTCTGGACGTCGAAGCTGCCGTCGGCGTGCACCTCGACCGTGGCGAAGCCGTGGTTGTATTTGTTGAGCCTCGCGTACTCCGGCCGCAGATCCGCGAGGCAGCCGGTGCTCCAGCAGAATGTTTCGTTGCCCCACATATCGGGCTCACAGTGGCCGCTGGTGCGATGCCCGTGTCCCTCGAGCACGGTGTGATGCAGACGCATGAACGCACCACGGGCCTGGTTCACCGGAGCGGTCATGCCGCCACCCTTCTCGTGACCGTGCAGGACGGGCAGCTTTCCGAGCATCACTGGCAGCTGGTCGCCGACCATCGCGATGTCATAGAGGTTGCAGTGCAGCCAGACCTCTAAGCACATTTCCGGCTGGAGCGAGAGCTCCGCGGCGTGCTGCCAGAGCCAGTGCTGATACCGCTCCTCATGGTTGCCCTGCTTGTAGATCATTGTCACGCCGGGGAACTCTCCCCGCAGCCACTTGAGCAGCTGCCGAACCTGAGCGAGCTCGGCACCAAAATCGCGGTTTGCAGGATTCTTCACGTATCGCGAGATGCTGTAGAAGTCCGCGATGTCGCCATTGAGAAGCAGGCCAACAATCTGCTTCTGCTTTAGGTGCTCGACCGCGGCACGCAAGGCCACCTCTGAGTGGTATGGCACGTGGATGTCCGAGAGCACGCCCCACAGGCCGGGCAGTTTCGGATCGTATGGCTCCCATTTCGCGGCCCGGCTGGCCGGCATGGCCACGCCTTCTCCAGGCGATCGCGACGGCCGCTGAAGGCCAGTGCTGCGACGGCGGCTCTTCTCGCCGCTTTGCCCCAGCATCTTGCGAATCCTTGTGCGAGCCGTTTCCAGCGTGATCGCACCGTTGGCCGCCTCGACAAGTCGCCTGGCGAGCGAGCGAGCCGGGTGCTGCGGATATTCCGCGATGATCTGGCGAGCCATGCGCGCGATGTCGTCTGGCGGTTTCGGCATCGGTCCTCCGGGTAGGGGGCGTAAAGGCAGAGTGCCAGAACCGGAATGGGGTGCAATAGCAGCGGGCGTCAGGCAGATTTCTTGCGTGCGTTTGCAATCGCCCGCCGCACAAGCAACCTGCCCGCAATGTCCAAGAACGGCAGACCGCGAGCCTCGGCCTGCTCGCGGAGCCAGCCGACAGGTATGTCGATGTTCTGCTCAACCCAATCTGGACCAGCGGCGTTAAGCAATTCTTCACGCTCCATGCACAGACGGCATCCGTTGTCAACGATGCCGAAAGACGCCAAGAGCTTTTTTAATTCAGTGCCGACCACAGAACGCTACACCTCAAACGTAAAGCTATCGTTTTCATTTGGGACATGAACAATTACTCCTAAGTAAGGATCAAAATTACCTGTTGCAGTAGTGACAACCATGTTGCGACGTGTTGCAGGAGAAGTCCAAGATGACCCGCCACTTGAAATGCAAGGACTATACACACGATCACAATGCACGGTGTCAGTGAGAACTACAGTTCCTAAGCCATACTGACTAAGCGGTATACGTAAAGTGACAGAAACATTGAACAGGTATTTGACCTCGCACCCACTACTGCATGCCGTAGTGTCTGGCCACTGCGAACCTGACCCAATGAAGTCACCATTTTCTGGTGGCCTGTTGTCCGTGTGGGCATTGTTATCGGTTAGAGTGGCCTGCACGCCCCTTCCGAAGATGAATCCACCCTCTTGGGACACCGAAGAAGAGCTAGAAAGCGACCAAATCAGCGGCATGCCAGTTGAACTACGCACAAGCGAATCAAGCACAGTCTCATGCGACCACGACTCTTGCCAGTAGCCCCCACTGTATGAAGGCCTAGAAAGCCCTTGAGGCCATCCGGCGACGTTTGCTGTAACTTTCCACGGCCTGCTCGGATCCGCTATCCAGTTGCCGTCGCAAAACTTTAGGGAACGTCCTTTCTGCGCCTCGCGCAAATCAGTTGCCTCAGACAGCGTGACAGGACTAATCCTGTAGGCGTGTCCGCTGCCAGTCATGTACGGATTGGCTACCGATGCCCCTTCAAGGACTCCTGTCTGACCGGATGCAGGCGAGTGCAGTCCGATGAGGGTGTTATCTGGGAGATACAGCGCTGAACTCGTAGCCCTAAGGGATGCGTTTGCCAAATTCGTCCCCGGGAACTGCATGTCTGCCGCTACCTGAAATTGCCTCAGCGCGTCAAGGTTCCTATAGCTGGGATACCCAGAGGCAGAGCCATCTATTCCAGCCAAGGACGATTGCGACACATTTCCGTACCTGCCGCGACTAAGGCCTGCGAGCGGTATGCCTGCGTATGCCCCGCACTCGCTTATTGATTTCACGAGTGGCGCGGAGTTCCAGTAGCACGCGCAGAAGTCCAGCGAGGCGGTTGGCGTTCCAGTCCATTCAAACCTGGAGTATTCAGACAAAGGGCAGCAGCAGGCGCAACTCTCTGCGATCTTGCCTTCCTTGACGATCAGTGCGCCGTTTTTTGTGGCGAGTGGCATTAGGTGCACCCTGTCGTGCCGATGGTCGATCCCGTGATTCCGGTGGGTCCGTACACCCACGCACGCTTCTTCTCGACCGCGATGCCGTTAGCGTCCAGCGTGACGTTCGTCACCACGTCAATTTGCGTGCCTCGGCCGTTGCCAAGACGCACCAGTGCCCACTGGCCAGATCCGGTGCCGGCCTTCCACAGGATCACGCCCTCTCCGTTGTCCGTGCTTTTTAGCTCAGAAGTCGATGACTTGCACTTCGCAAACACGTGCAAGGAATTGGCGACCTCTATCTTCACCTGCACCACGCCACCAACTGCCACCCTGCCTATCATCCCTGCCGCGATCGGCTCGACCGCCACGCACCAGGCCGTCGTCGTGTCGCTTGGCGTGCCGCCAGCGACAACCGGCAACTGCTCAAATTGGCTGGTGGCGTTGTCGCTGCTTCCCGGGACGATTTCCATGCCCGTGATTGCGAGCACGCCCCAGCGTGCAACCAACGACCCGGTGTTGTTTTTCGCCATCACCCACGTGTAGGGCGTTGGTTGCTCGGATGCGGCCGGCGATCGAAATCCTGCGTCCAGATTCAACAGGCGATTGAGTCCGTTGATCTGGCTTGCGGCCAAACGGATCGGATCGCCCGGATTGACGCTCTGTCGCGGGTCCATTGGTTACTGACTGGTGTTGTTGCTAAAGAATCCCTGCACAGCGGCAGCGGTTGCAGCGCTTGTCGCCTTTGTCCCCGTTCGCCTTGCGCCAGGTGCTTCATCAATTTTGAACCCAGACCATTCCTTCTTCTTGTAGATTTGGTCGATGACGAGGCACGCCGGTTGCTGCACCAAGAATCCACTGCCTGTGGAACTCTGCCTGTAGACGACCCACGCGAACTCCCACCCTTCCTTGGTCGTCTGAGGAAGTCCCTTCACATAGAACTCAGAGTCGTTCGCGCGACACTGAAAATCAAAAGTCACCGTTGTGTACGGTTGGTCGCCGCTCCACTGAGCGCGCGCCCCCATGAAGAGCGCTTCTCCTGGCTGAAACGCGCGGAACTGAGATGCGTTTACCGTACCGGTCAACGTGTAAACGCTCTTCACGAAATCCACGGACATGCCGATTTGCGCCGGCATGATCCACGTTTCAGAATACTTCATCGCAGGCACAACTTTGTCGATGCCCTGCACGCTGGTGCCTTGAACATTGATCGCACCGCCGAAGTCTGCCGCGCCATCGCTGCCAATCACGCGCTCGCTCAACGCGCTGGTGATGTGCTCTGTGGAGCCGGTCGTGTCCCAAGCAATAGACCCGGGGACGAACTCATAATTGCTATCGTTATTATTGCCGCCGTCGCCGCCTCCACCTCCGCTGCTTACAGGCACAAGCGTCGTGTATTCGCCAGTGCACTCAAAGCACTGTTTGCCGACCCCCTTGATCGTGATGCCCTTGCGACGCCAGTAGCCGACAGGGGACGACCAGTACCGCGGCATGTATTCAGCTATAGCATCCTTGACCTCACCCATGCCGCCCGGACACTGGCCGATCAGATACTTCTTCGTGACGTTCCAGACCTCACCCGACTCAAGGTTCTCGTTGTCGATACTGCCGCTCTCGGAGTCGCGGAGCTCGTAGACTTTGTAGCTCATTGGAATGCCAACTCCGTAGAATTCTTTTCAGCGATCTTGTTGATGGCGCCTAGCATCTGTTTTGACACTTCCGTGCCGGCGTTTATGGCTGCGACGATTTCGCTGCCGACCTGCTGGAAAGCGATTCCGATCTGTGATGTTTCCGTGGCCGCCTGCATGCCCTGAGCCGCTGCCATCTGCCCGGCTACTGCCCTTGGCGCCACGACGTCCATCGCGACGGCTGGAGCTCCCCCAATCGCCTGCGGCACAACAGCAGCGCCGCCACCATGCATGGCTAGCAGCTGCTCGGCCGTGACATTTGGATCGGCGGCCATAGCCGCGACGGCATCAAGCCCAGCCTGGAACTCGCCTGGAGCCATGTCTGCAGCGGCGGCCAACGGCGCGACGCCCGCGGCCGCTTGCGGACCCTGCTGGCCGGCAATCGCCCCCACAGCATCGGCAGTCCGCTCCGTTGCATCTGCAGTCCGCTGGGCCGGATCCTCAAGCCGACTGATCTCTGGGCCAATATTGAGCCCAACGCCGCTCCAGTTGCCGGCCGAAGAGATGCCTTTGTCCTTCTCTGCCTTTCCACCTTCCGGGGGCGGCATGAAAGCTCCAGGGGGGGCCGCCTGGAGCATCGGCTTGATCGGCTTACCCTTCTCGTCAACCTTCGCTTCTTCCGGTGGTTTGTCAGGCTTTCCGAGGGCACGCTCACGCGCCCTTGCAGCGTCCTTCCTGAGCTCCTTGATCGTGTCCTCAAAGCCGGCGTCGCGCCGCTTGATCTCCTCGTTGCGGCCTTCTGCGGCTTTTTCTCGCTCCTGCTTCCGCTGCTCTGCTCGAGCGTCTGCGGTCGGGGCACGCTGGCGGGCCTCTTCGACGCGTGCCTCAACCTTTTTGAGTGCGTCAGACATGCCGTTAACAGCGAAATCCCAGTCGAACGCAGCACGGAAATACACGCCGAGTTTTTCAAACCCGGCCTGCAGCGTGATGATGTCGGCGCCGAACAGCCCCATGAACCGGTCGAGCCCTTGGATCAACATGTCGCCGATAAAGCTGCTGGCTGAAAGCACTGTGTTCTTCACCAGGTCGAACGCTTGAGCGAACGCTTGGTGCATCTGCACCAGGGCGATCGCCAGGTTCACGTTCATGACCTGCCACGCCGCCCCAAAGTCGAGCCGCATAAGGGCGGCACCAATCGCGTCAGTCTCTTCCTTGAATGCCGGCGATAGCGTGCGGGCAATGACCACGCCGCCGGCGATCGCGGCCCCCATCGCGGCGATCGACAGGCCAATGGGCGAGAACAGGGCCGGGATGAGCGGCAGGATGGCTTGGATGACACGGAGGCCAGTGGCGAGCCCCTGAAGGGCGATGCCGGCGGCCAGCGAGGCCACGCCAAGGCTGAACAGGGCGGCCGCACTGCCGGCCACAATCGCGACCAGCGTTCCGTTGCGTGAGATAAATTCGCCTACCACGGCCATCATCCTTGTGAACGCCTGAACGGCCTGCGTAGCCATTGGCCCCATCGACTCGATTACTTGGATTTGGAACACGCCAAACTGGGCGCCAAGCTGCTTGACGGCTCCACCAAATGAGCTCATTACTGCAGTCGCTTTATTGAGCGCCGTTCCGCCGGAGTTCTGGATCGTGCCAAGCACGTCGTTGAACTTGTCTCGCATGGTCGAGAGTGACATGGCGGCATTCGCGCCGCGAATCTCAAAGATATCGGTGAACATTCTGATGCGGTCAACATTGCTCATGTTGGCCGTCTTCTTGCCGAGGTCCTCAAGTACGTCGATGAACGGCCGCATGCCGCCGGCCGCGTCTCGAGTGCTGACGCCAAGCCCGGCAAGTTTTTCCTCTTCGTTTGCGATCGACTCAATCACGCGGGCGAGCCCCGTGCCGCCAAGGGATCCGCGAAGGCCGGCGTCGGCCAGTGTTGCGAGAGCCGCTGCAACGTCATCAAATGACTGCCCGGCCTCTTGAGCTTTAGGGCCTACGTATGACAAAGCTTCGCCGATAAGATCCACGCTCGTAGTGGATGCGTTTGCCGTGGCCTGCAGTTTGTCGGCTATTGTTCCAAAATCGTCGGTTGTCATTCCGAACTGAGCCATTGTGCTCACGGCTACTTCGACGGCCCTGGCAAGCTCCATGTTGTCGGCAGCCGCTACCGCGAGGATCGGACTGATCGACTTCATCACGCCCTCGGCGTTAAGGCCGGCCTTCGCGAGCTCGCTCATGGCACCGGCCACCTCTTCCGGCGAGCGGCCAAACTGCACGGCCATTGCCTTTGCCGCCGCATTAAGCGATGCAAACTGCTGGTCTGTCGCACCCGTGTTCGCCCGCACGCGGGCCATCTCCAGCGAGAACGCAGCCGCCGTTCTTGCCGCGAAGACGAACGGGGCGCCCATCGCCGTTCCGCCGATCGTCATGCCGGTGCCAGCCTGCCGCAGCTGCGTGCCAAGCGTCATCATGCGAGCACGGATCCGGCTCATCGACTGCTGAAACTGCCCATCGCGGGCGAAGATTTCCACGTAGGCACTGCCGGCCCGAATCGCCCCTGCGCTAGCCGCCATCTGGCACCTCCGTGTTCACAGGCCGGAACCCAAATGCCATAAGGATGTCTGGCGTGGCCTCCATCGGCTTCGGTTTTGGCACCTTGTAGAACGGATGGAACGTGTACATCGTCGGTGCAGGCTCGCCGCTTTCGTCGGAATGGTGAATCTGAGCCCACAGGCTCATGAGCGACGCCGTGTGCGTCCAGTTTTCGTGCTGCCGGCCTTCCGCCATCCAGACGAGCTCTCGGAGAGTGAAGCTCCAAGGGGCGACTCCGACGATGCCTGCGAGGTGGAACCCGAGCTCCCATGCGTCTTGAGGGCTTCCTCGAAGTCGCACTGGCTCAATGCCTGTTCTATCGCCCTCTCTGCCTGGGCCTCCATCTTCCGCTCCGTCTCCCTCAGTTTCGCTATCACCTTCTTGACCAGCCCCTTCCTGGGCTCTTGGAAAAAATCAGATACCTGGTCAACCAGCCGTTCGACGGCCTCCTTCAAAACCTGGCCGTCGCACGCGGCAAAGAACTCGTCGTCGGCCATGTCGATGGACGCAAGCTGCGGCCGCACCACCGCACAGATGACCTCGAGCACTTTCAAATCGTCGGCCACCCACCCCGAGAGCGATTCCTTGTCGAGGTTGCAGATGTCGAGCACGTTTACGCCGCACAGATCGCGAACGCGCTTGACCGTAAGGTAGTTGACCTCGATCGCCAGTTCATGGCCGTCGAGTGTTTTAAACTTATTCATTTTTGTAAGGCCAGAGCTTTAGGACAACCTCGTAAGCCATCACGCCGCCGAACTGGCCAGATACTTTGACTTTGTGAACAAGGAAATTCGCCTCGGCGCCGCCGACTTTAATAGCCACCGGCTGCGGCGGAAATTGATTCCACTTTGCCATGAATCGACTAACATCTGCTGCGTCGTAAATCTGCAGCGTGACCGTGTTCATCTCGGTGAGAGTGATCTCACCACGCGCTGCAGAGTTCCACGGCGTCACGTCGACCGTGTCAAGCTCTAGCTCAACATCAAAGTCGCGCGTGCCTAATAGCACAACATTGTCCGCGCTGATCGATTGATTTCTGGCGAGGCGGACCTTGGCCACAGGTCACCTCTGCGGTCAGGACACAGTCGGTGCGTATGAGATGGTGTACTCGCTCCGCCCCTTCGGGGTAATCTTGTTCTTGACGTCCAACACCACGCACGCAACAGAGCTCATGCCGCCGACAGTGATCGCACCGGTGGCACCGACGGTAGCAGAGTGGTTCGTGGCAGTCACTTCGACAGTGACGTCGAGAAGACCGCATCCGATCTGCTTCTCTGTATCACCGAAAACAGTGATATCCACCTCGTCGCCGCTGGCGTTCAGATCGACGTCTACAACGTCGTCCAGGCTGACGCCTGGTGCAGTGATGAGTGCCGTCTTACCGAGCTTGTACTTGGCCATGTGGTCCTCTAGTTGTAAAACTTAGACGGTGACCTGATCGTTGGAGTCGAGAGCGATGCCTGGCTTGATCGTGATGCTGACGGCCTCGGCTCCGCCGATTGGCTGCGTCCGCTTAGCGCTGGTGACAACGCCAGTGATGGCAAACGCAGTGCCACCGCTGGGCGTGACGGTGACGGCAATCTGCTTGCCGTAAGATTGCGTTGAGTCGCCAAGCACCGTCGCTTCAAGCGTCCGCGACTGCAGGCCGGCCACGGTCCGCTTGTAGACGCCAGTAGACCCCTTGGTCGTCGCGTCGACCTTCTCGGCCTCGATCGTCATCGAGACGTCTTGCACGCCGGTCAGTCCGCTAATCGTCGTGTTTTTGCCAAGTTGGATAGTGGTTGCCATAGCTTCCTCACGTGGGGTGGGCACCTATCGCCAGTATACCTGAACGGATGGTCAACCACTGCGGAAACGTCCCGCGAACTCTTGTGCGATCCTGCCGCGCCTCACGCCCACGAGCATGGCTGGTAACATGAACGGGCGCTGCGGGTACGGGAACGTCTTGCGGAAGCTGGTGATCTGCCAGTTCGCCTTGCTCTTCGGGCCTTTGCCGACGCGATACCAAGCGAGAATGCCCTTGTAGCCGCGGCCATACCGCGGTATCCACGCCCAGGCCGCCATCTGCTGCGAGCCGCCGTGCTCGTGCAACGCTGCAATGTATGGGGCACCGTCCATAAAAGCACCGACAACCACAGACTCAGTGGACGGGTCATATTGGTAAGTGATTGAGCGGCGAAGTGTGCCCGCGTGAGTGTGAGGTGGAGTTTCTGGCTGCGATGGCGGCTTGAAACGGATCTCAAACAACCTGTCAGAAATCTTCCGTTTTGTCCTGGTGCTGATGTCGTTCCTTGCGAGCAACTGCCGGAGCGTCGAGTCAGGATTGGCTCGCATGACCCTCAACTTTGGCTTCGCCATGCCCATCTTTTTGATCGACCGTCGACTGATCTGCATCACCACCGAACCAGCCCGATACAGCCCGCGATAGATCGCCTTGTCGAGCGCAGCCTGCACGCTGGCACGGTCGAAGAAAAAATCAAAGTTGATCCGCATCGGGATCCCCATCGATCCCGACAGACCGGCACCGAGCGGATTCCGGCCAGCGTCCAGCATGCTCATGGGCCGGTGGCTCCCGTAGCGCCTGTCGGCGCCGCAGGCGCCCACTTATCCACCGGGATATCCCACTGCACAGCGATCTGCGCCATGAACACATTCCTGGCCTCGAGGAGCTCAGGATCGTATGGCAGTGGGTTGCTGACCTCTGTCCAGTCGTTGTCTTCTGGCAGCCCGCTGGGCTTGATGTAGTCCGACCGAATCGCATCCACGATCTCTTGGCAGAGATCCTCCAAGGCGACGATGTCTGCCTCGCTGCCGACGTGCTTGGCAACGACAATCCCGACGGTCGTGTCGGCGAGCTCCATCCCCTTTGTCTCTGTCTTCATCGCATAAGGTCCGGGCACCACTGACACGCGCAGGGATCCGAGATCCTCAAGCCCGTAGTCGGGTTTGCGTTGCATGGTGGCCGCGATCGTGCCGCCCGGCACGCTGCCCCAACTAAATGCCGAAAGGGCGGCCGCCAGACGCGTGGCGAGGTTGCGTGAGAGGTGCGGCGTGACTGGCATGCTATCGCTCCTGCGGGCCGGGGATATTTGTCGTGAGCTCGAGCTCCAGCTTCGCGACGGCCGCTGCCGTCTCCTGCGACGAGTGGCGGCGGAACGCCTCGCGGGCGTGCGTCAGCGCCTCCTGCTTAAGCCCGATGCTGTAGGCCGCTGCGGCAGCCATCTCAGGTGCTCGGTGCCCGTAGGCCACTGGATCGCTTGTGTGCGTCTGCCTGTCATGGGGAGCCATCGCAGCACGCCTCGCCCAGTGCAGGGCACCGACGGCGTCGCCGGCATCCCAGCACGCCTCGCCGAGGGCAAGGTAGCCCTCCGGCTCGTGTGGCGACTCCTCAATCGTCCGCAGGAGCCAGTTGCCGGCCTTCTCCGGCTGCCGGCGGGCAAGCACGCGGTAGGCGTATGCTCGCTCGCACGCGGCCCCGCCGGGGAGCGTAAGGTAGTGCTCAAACGCTTCCACGATCCCAGGCTGGTCGTGGTAGTCGAGCTCGCGGGCCAGATACCAATTCATGCGGGCGTCGTGCGGTGCCTCGCGGACTGCCTGCTGCAGCAGCGTCAGGTCTGTCTTGTGCTGCTTCCCGGGCTGCCGGTGATGCCGGATGAGCGTCTGCTCGCAGTGCGTCTGCACCTCTTCGCCGTGCCACCGCACGAGGCCCTCGTGGGTAGCCCCGGTCCACCGGTAGCCCGCCCTCAGGTGAATGCGATCAGACTTAAACCGCAGGGCGTCGCTCCACTGATACCAGTACCGAAGCTTGGTCGTCTCCGGCTTCCATGCTGCCTCCAGGGCCTCCCGCCAGCCCGGCTCCAGCACCTCGTCGAGATCGAGCCGGATGGCCACGTCCACGTGGCTGGGCAAGTGTTGCATGGAGAGGTTGTGACTATCGTCCCACCTCCACGGCACGACGTTGCCGCGGGCCACGTCCACGCCCTGGTCCTCAAGCAGCTGCACCGTGTCGTCAGTCGAGCCCGTGTCGGTGACCACCCGCACGTCGGCATCGCGGCACGACGCTTCCCACGCCGGCACGTTAGCGGCCTCGTTCTTCGCGAGAGCGTAGATGCCGACGATCATCAAGCCTCCACAAGCACGGCGGCCTTTCGCAGCCCGTCGTGGTAGTAAACCGGTTCGCGGCCAGTCTCTTGGCAGAACTCCTCAACGGCCCGCTCGACCTCCTGGTTATCGCAGTCGTCCGCCAGGATCACCGGCACGTGGGCCACCAACCGCAGGTCGGCCAGTGCCCCTTGGTAAGAGTGGTCGCCGTCCACGTGGGCGAAGTCAGCCGGTGGCAGCTGCTGCATGTCGTGGCTGTTGCAGACGATCAGCTGGGCGTCGATGCCGAGCGAGTCTACTACGCTCTGCCAGTGCTGCAGGCACGCAGGACTGTCTGCGTCGAGGGCACCGTCCACGCAGAGGAACTTCGCGTCGGGCGCCACGACGTGGAACGATGCGAGCGAGTAGCCGCACCGGGTGCCGATCTCAATCACGCTCAACGGCTTGTGTTCGCGGCACACCCGGGCCTTGGCGGCATAGTGGCCCACGGCCTCCGGCGAACACGGAAACCAGTCGCCCGGCATCCAGTGCATCCGCAGACGGTCGCCGACCTGGTCCTCGAGCTCGTCACCCATCATTTCCTCCAATCATGGCCAGCACTTCGGCCAGACTCATTTCAGCCATCCACGCTTCGGCGTCACGCACGCCAAAGGTTGCCACGAGTTGGTCGCCACGCCGGGCGAGCCCGGCGGCAAACTCAATCGCTCGCGTTTCGCGAAACGCGAAAGCCGGCGACCAGCCGAGAATGTCGCAACTGTCCCCAAACAGCACGAACCGATGCTCGTAGATGCGGCCGCCCGTGTATTCCGCCACCTCGTGCACCAAGGCGAGCCAGCGGCCGTCTCCAGCCTCCACGACCTGCGAGCCACCACGCCAGCCGCGTGCAATCGCCGGCGACTCGCCCCTGCGGTCGATCTTCCATGCACTTCCGTTGCGTGAAGCAAATGCCGTGCGGCCTTGTTCCCAGCACGAGTACAGAAACACCTCAGTGCCGACAATTGGCATCCAGTTCTTTTCGTGCCGCCCGCTGACAGGCTCGTCGAGTAGCGTGGCGTCGATCATGCTGCCCATGTATGGCAGCAGCGTGGCCGTTGCGATCCGGCACGTGCCGTCGCGCCCGGCCCAATTGCGGACCGTGGCACTCACAACAAGCTCGCCATGAACAGCATTGAGCCGACAGTCCTCAAAGCCATGTACGGGATAGCCGGATTTTGGGTAGATCGGATCCGGTATCGCAGACTGCGATAAAACGATTAGATCCGCGCCGAGCGTGGCCAGCACGTTGATCGTGCGGATCGTGTCGCCGTCCGCCGGTGGGATCACGTACTGACCATCAACGATCTGGTAGTTGCTAGACCTCACAATCGCCAGATAGCCGTCGTCGTGCGCGATGATAGTGGGGTTGAACTTCGACCATCCGTCCGCCGCAGGCTCCACGTCAAATCGCTGAAACCGGCACGCGACGAGCTCGTCAAGCGTCTGCGTGTACCAGCTGCGGTTTCGTCGCACGAGCCGCTCCTTCTCTGGAGTCAGTTCCATGCCTAGCAATCGCTCGCACGCCCGGCGGCCGGCGTCGAGCTCGCCAGCGTAGTACGCGTGAACGGCCAACTGGTGGAGGTGCTCAAGCATCCGTGCCTCACGATGCGGCCGCAGACTTAATCGCGGCCCTGAGAGTGGCGTTGCTACCAATGGCCGCAATCACGTCGGCAATCGTCAGCGAGCCTGTCGGGCCGGTCGGACCTGCGATCGACACTGCTGCCGGCCACAGGTCATTTGCCTTCGGTCCGAAGAACTGTTTACCGGTGATGTCAAACGCCAAGTCGCCGTTTCTGCCAACATTGGCATTTGGCGTGCCGCCAACAGCGACAATTGTCGCCCCCCCGACTCCGGTTGGACCCGTGTTGCCAGCAGCACCAGATGGGCCTGTGAAACTCTGTCCTGCCGGCCCAGTTGCTCCAGTGACGCCAGACGGCCCTTGGGCGCCGGTCTGCAATTGCAACGGAGATCCCCACGAGCCGTCGGTCTTCGGCCCGTACAGCCGGCCGTTGGTTGTGTCGATAAAGAAGTCGCGACTGTTCCCGAACCCGGCGGACGGGGCACCAGATCCGCCGTAGAACTGCGAGCCGTCGCTGCCTGCTGGGCCTGTCACGCCGGTGGCCGGAAGCCACGCCGAACCGCTCCACGCGAGCACCTGGTTAGCAGCTGGGGCAGTCGCCGAAACAGCGCGGCCTTGGAGTTGCGTGGCGTTACCACTCAATGTTGCCGGGATTGAAAAATACGGCATTTCTCTTACTCCGTGAATTGTTTGTGCCACGCATCACGAGCAATGCAAATAGCATTTGTAGATCAACCAATCTGAACGTAGAACCCGTTTACAAATTGAAAAATCTTCGACGGGTCCGATGCGATGTAGAGCACACCAGTGACTCCAGTTGCTGGGAAATTGGCCGTGGCTTGATAAGCCACAGCAGCGGAAGCACCAGTGGCCCCGGTGGCGCCCGCCACGCCGTTTGATCCAGTGGCCCCAGTCGGACCAGCGACGGCAGATGCAGCGCCTGTCGCCCCCGTGGCTCCGGTTGGGCCGGCAGCCGTTGATGGGGCTCCGGTTGCGCCGGTAGGCCCAGTTACCGTGGAAGCGGCACCAACAGAACCGGTTGGCCCAGTTATGGTAGATGCAGCGCCAGCATTACCCTGGCTGCCGGTTGGCCCTGCGGCGCCATCGCTACCTCGAGGTCCGGTGCTTCCAGTAGCCCCAGTCGCCCCGGTTGCACCCACGGCTCCGACGCCACCATCGCTTCCACGCGCGCCAGTTGCCCCGGTGACGCCTTGGCTGCCGACTGCCCCCGTCGGCCCGGTCAAACCAGCAACACCCGCAGCACCTGTCGCGCCAGTGGATCCAGTGGCGCCGACGCCATCACTTCCCCTTGCTCCGGTTAATCCAGCTGGACCTGTCGGACCGGTTGCTCCGGTGCTGCCCGCAGCGCCGGATGCACCAGTCGGGCCGACCGGTCCCTGCACTGTTGACGCGGCCCCTGTTGGCCCGGTCACCATCGATGCGGCGCCAGTGGGGCCTGGCACGCTTGAAGCTGCCCCAGTTGGTCCGGTGACCGTTGACGCCGCACCAACAGCCCCAGTGGCACCGATTTCGCCTTGAGCACCATTAGCACCGCGCGGGCCAGACGGCCCAGTCGGCCCGACGCCGGCCAGCTGCACGCTGAAGGTCTGCCCGTTTGTGATCGCAGGCGAAACCCCTGTTGCACCGGTGACGCGAACGGTGAAGGGGGCAGGGCCAGTGACGCTGACGCGAATGTCGCTCATGGAGCCCTCAGCGTGAACGTGCCACTTGTCACAGCACGATCAAGGGCAGACGAACGCAAGAACCAGCGATAACTCTTGGCCAACGAAAGACCCTTGATGGTCGACGCTGACAGCGAGAGCGTGATGGCACCGATTGAATTATCTACACGAGAGATGGACCAGGTTGCCGCTGGTGCTGGCGTGGCCGCGATCGCTGCTGCGTACCCGGCAGCAGTGTCTTCGTAGATAACAGCAGTCAGCGTGTCGCCAGCGGTTGAGAACCCGAGAGCCCCCGTAATAGCCAGGCCGTCAATGTGTGACACAACGACGTTGAGCTCGCCTGGCAGCTGACTGTATGTATTCATCGTGCCGCCCCCTCAATTGCCATGCCAATCTCATACGCAAGATTCGCCGCCTCGTCGCTTTCGGCCCAACGCACAAGTCGCGTAAGGATGGCAGGGCCAACCAGCGCAAGAGCGCAGTAGGCGAGGGCGACGGTGATGGTTTCGTTGTCGGTCATGCGTCAGGGAATGCCGCTGTTGGAACGGTGATTGTGCGAGCCACGCCCTTGGTGATTCGCACATCATCGATGTAACCAGTGAAGTATTTCGTCG
>Ga0114968_10000426_pt1 | contig 31375 bp, 22 predicted proteins | sample M_130807_EF_Meta_FD_87020 | JGI IMG/M metagenome (GOLD analysis project Ga0114968, IMG submission 87020) | Freshwater microbial communities from Lake Montjoie, Canada to study carbon cycling - M_130807_EF_MetaG | ecosystem: Environmental > Aquatic > Freshwater > Lake | place: Lake Montjoie... | reverse complement strand
CCTTCCTTTTCTAAAAGCTTGACAATATCTTCAAATGAGATATTTTCAATAGGTCTATTTCCAAAACTTTTTAACGATTTATTATTTTTGCCCCATATAACATAAAGACCAAATTTTCCATTCTTTAAAATAACATCTTCGCCTTCGTATTGACCTAAAATATGTTGTTTTTGTTCCTTTTTAACTTCAACAATGTCTTCTAGGCGATATTCCCCCGCCTCCAATTTTTTCAGATCAATATCTTTTTTAACACCCTTGAATGATACGCTTTTTCCATCTTCTTCTAAACATTTTATTACTGGACCGAATTTTCCAATCGTATAAGTGTGTGCGTCATCTATTCGGATTTCAAGTTTTTTTTCGCCATTTTCTTTAAGCTGGTCTATTAAATAATTTATTTGGTCAAGACATTTTGCACATACTTCATACCACACGGCATTGCCTTTTGCAACTGAATCAAGGTCATTTTCCATTTCTTTAGTAAACTCATAATTGAATAAACTTTGAAAATTTTTATCTAAAAACTGAGAGACAATTTCACCAGTTTGTTGAATCACTAGTTTGTTTTTTTCATTGCCAAATTCGCGCGCTGTATCAATCTCGTAAATCTCGCCATTTTCTAATTCATAATCACTACACTGAATTTTTATTCCCGGAACATCAGCTCTCTTTACATATCCTCGCTCTTGTATTTTATCAACCAGCATTGAAAATGTGGATGGTCTTCCAATGCCATTTTCCTCTAATAATTGGACGAGTTTTGCTTCTGTATAGTGAAGCTTTGTATTTGCCAGCGTAAGTTTGCTTTGTATTTTTTTAAACGCAGATTCGTTGTTTTGTTTTATAGTTTGCAAATAATGATACTCTTTATTATCAACTTCATATTTTTTTTTAACTATTTTCCAACCAGGAAAATCAATGTTTTCACTTGAATATGAATATTTATTGCTTCCGTATGCAGTTATGTTAGCAGTTATAGAATAAAATGATGCTCTTTCCATGCAACTTTCTAGTGTATTTTCCCAGATTAACTTGTAGAGCCGCTTTTCTCTCGGTTCCATTTTTTCGGGAAGGTCTTTTAAATAAATATTCGTAGGGCGTATGGCTTCATGCGCTTCTTGAGCTTTAGGTTTATTTGAAGCGCCGTCCAATTCTTTATTAGATGCGGATTTTTTTGGTTTTTTAGTTTTGACAGGTTCTTGAGTCTTTGATGTTCCAGTAATTAGCAAATCAATGTCGTTTCGTATATACGTTGCGTCGTAAGTTGATTCAATATATTTTTTTGTGCAATCAAGAAAGTCGCCACTATATGTCTTGCTATCTGTTCTCATATAGGTAATGTAACCGCCTTCGTAAAGTGTTTGACATATTTTCATTGTTTCTTTTGGAGAGATGTGTAAATCATTACTAGACGCCTGTTGTAATCTAGAAGTAGTAAACGGCTCGGGTTGAGATTTGAACATTTTTACTGGTGCACTACATGAGAAAATATGGCTAAAATCTATCGACTTCTCTAAGAACTCGAGTAACTCGTCTGCATCTTCATATTTCTTGGAGAGATCAAATGGAATACATTTATTTGTAAAGTATCCAGTTGTGTTGTATTTTTTTGTTCCAGGATTACTTTCAATATCCCTTTGGTTATCATAGATGAGTCGCAGTGCAGGTGTTTGACAACGACCGGCACTAAGACTATTATCTGCATTTTTTGATATATAGCGCCATAGAATCGGAGAGACCTTGAAACCAACAAGTAAATCAAGAATTTGCCTAGCTTGTTGCGCATTTACAATATTCATATCAATATGTCTTGGATTCAAAAGCGCATTTTGAATAGCCGTCTCGGTAATTTCATGAAATACAATACGCTTTGTTTGAGCTATGTTTAGATTGAACATTGAGCAAAGATGCCATGCAATTGCCTCGCCTTCTCTATCGTCATCTGTTGCCAAAATAACATCTCCAGCAGAGTCGATTTCATTGCGTAATTGAGAAATCCGCTTCTGCTTTATTGGATTTTCAATATTTGTATATGTTGGTTCAAAATTGTTTTCTATATTTATATTTTTTAATGAATTTAGTTCTCTCAAATGACCATAACTAGCAACACACTTATATCCCGGACCCAAATATTCTTCTATTTTTTTACACTTTGCAGGAGACTCGACAATGATAAGAGTAGTTGAAAGTTTTGCATATGATTTTGGCATTTTAAATATATTATAACGCACAATATATTTAAGTCTTTTTCAACCTTTGGAAAAGGTTGAGCCAAAAAGCCAAAAAAAAACAAAAAACAAGAAAAAGTACAAACAATAAACAACACTACATTCAACCCTTATTTCTTAAACAGCTCAACAAATTCATTGTATTGTCTTTTTAAACTATACGCTTCTTCTGGCGTTAGAATAACCTTATCCCAATATCTTTTATGCGCATAACGTTGATCAACTCTAGTTATAGCCCAGACATCCTCGTCATCAAGTGCTGTATAAAGGTCATCAATGCTTTCATATGTTTCTTGATGAAATGTGCTTTTTGCAAAAGTGTATATGCCCCAATCTTGATAATAGAGTCCAGCCTGCTCGTTATATTCATACTCTTTAGTGAAAATCTTCCCGTCTCGCAAAATCGTAATGAAAAGTCTAGTTACTGGTTCAAAACCATACGGAGCATCCAATAGGGCGTGATGTTCTGTAATCAATTTTATGAGTTTTTCTTTTTCTATATTGGTCTGTTTTTGGAAATGAGGAAGTATTGTTTCCTGTAAACTAAGCGCAAGTTCAGGATTAACTTGTTGAATAAGTTGACTTGCAGCCTTAACAATAGCCTCATTCATTTTGTGTTTTGCTAATGAAAGATTATGCTCTTTTGAAAGAGCTAATGAAAGTTTTGCAGCCACATTGTCGTATTCAATTTGCTCGAAATCCATGTTGCGTATTTTATTTTGAATTTATAATTGCTGCGTTTATCATTTCAATTTTTTATAAAAAAGTTGAATAAATTTGGCTGAAGTTATAAATGATTAGGAGTGGGAAGTAAGTTTATTTTGTACCAAACTATTAATCAAATAATATCCATGATACCCAAAGGACGCAAAACCTAACATTAGAGAAATTTCAAATGCTTTTCTAGGTGTATCTTCTTTATATAAACCTATGTAAATGAGTAGAGGCCCTACAATGAATATATGAACATAGTTGATCCAGGCGTCTTTTTTAAATAATGATTTATAAATATGGTATACAACAACTAAAAGTCCCAGTGAAAGAATAATAGGATACATAAATTTTGGCATTTTTTCTTTCATAATTCCAATATACCACAGAAAAGTAGAAAAAACTAAAATATGAGCTAAATGAACAAGACTTTCTTTCATTGTATATTATACACAATTAAAATATAAAATTTTCAGCAAAACTCATGTTTATTTTTATCAAAACGAATTTTAGCAATGGAACCTGGGTTCCTCGCTATTTGAGATGATGCAGCGAATTAATTGTGTTAGTTTATTTTTTTGAAAGTTTTGCGCTACTTTTTTCCAAAAGTTAACTTGTACTGCTTCCAACTAATATTTACTGGTTCTTTATATTCAAATTGTGGTTTATCGCTAGCATGTTCTTTATCTAATTTATCAGCTTTTTTCAATGCGCTATCTACATATAATTCTTTTAAAAGTGTGCCAACGGCAAACGACCCTTCGTGTTGGTCCATTTCACCTTCTTCAATCTTTTTCAAAACATCAATAAATTTACTTAATATATTTAGGTCTATCTCGTCTTTCTTTATTTTATTATAAATGTCAGTGTAATATGTAAATAAAAAATTACATTCGCTCATTGATTCTAAAAGCAACTGGTCGGGGTCATCTCTATATTTAGCTTTAAGCAGAATGAGGGCATTAATATCATTTTTAAGAATTTGACTATGCTTTAATTCTCGTATTAATTCTGTTTGGTCTTCAACATTGTTCGCTTTAATCATTTTTTGCAATTGAAGTCGCGCTCTATCGTCCATAATATAAATAAGTTATTTCTTTTTATTTTTAAACGTTTTTATATTTGGATATATTAGTAGATTAAATAAATGGCTCAATCAAATTCTTTTACTAATTCTTTCCCTCCAATGCAAGTGCAAGCTATGAATGGAAGTAGTCCGCAAAATGCGGCATTTAATAATTTTATTCAAGGGCAAAATGCAACAGCTAATTTATCAAAATTAGCTGGAGGTAAAAGTAGACGCCAAAAATATAGAGGTGGTGGACAAGCGGCGGTGGTGATACCACAAGCCCCTTTAGCATATAAAGATCAATCGATTCCTTCAATTAATGGATCAAATGGAATTATTGCAAACCTAATTGCTAGTTCAAATCAAAATACTGCAAACGCTGTATATGATAAAAATGTTTTAAAAGGCGGAAAAACACGGCAAAAAACTCGTCGTTTTTTGCCATTAGGCGGAATGAGAAAAGCAAAAAAAACCAGAAAACCCAGAAAATATCGTAAATCAAGAAAAACATTTTAGGATTGAAATAGTGAAAGAATTATATAATAATAGTATAAGACAATGCCAACAGGAAAAAATTGGTTAAATTTTATTTATGTAAATATAATATTCATCGCACAAATATTAATTATTTATTATTTTATTTCGTTAAAGAAGATTCAAGAAGATTGGCCAAAATATAGATGCAATCCAACGTATATGATGTTTTCAAATAATGTGCAACAGGACTTTGTATACTGTGTTCAGAACATTCAGTCAAGCTTTATGGGTCATTTGTTGCAACCTTTAACTTATATAACAAGATTGCTATCATCTTTAGGAGGTGATTTTGTAGGAAATATTAACGATGTTAGAGAAATGTTCAATAAAATTAGAAACTTTATTACATCTACCATTCAAAACGTTTTTGGCGTATTTTTAAATTTAGTTGTCAAATTTCAAAAAATAACGTTAGGAATAAAAACAATGATAAGTAAAATGATAGGAGTTATGGTAACATTAATGTATGTAATGGATGGAAGCGTTAAAACAATGCAAAGCGTGCGGGATGGACCACCAGGTCAGTTAGTTAAATCCCTTGGACATTGTTTTGACCCATTAACATTAATTCAATTGCACGATGGAACAAATGTTCATATAAAAGATTTACATTTAGGATCTATTTTAAATGATGGAAGTAAAGTAAAAGCTGTAATGAAAATTGAAAATGACGGATCCGAAAAATTGTATCGTTTAGAAAAGTGTGGGGTAAATGAAGAAAATATTTATGTTACTGGAAGTCATTTAATAAAGGATAGTGTTTCAGGAAAATTTATATGTGTAAAAGATTACTCTAGAGCAGTTTTAGAAAAAGAAAAGAAGTTAGAATACTATAGTTGTTTAATAACAGATAGTCATAAAATTAAAATAGGAAAGGAAACTTTTTGGGATTGGGAAGATTATATGATAAAATCGACTTTTTAAAAGTGGAATTTAGTTTTGCTCCACTTTTTTAAAAGTGGAATTTAGTTTTGCTCCACTTTTTTAAAAGTGGAATTTAGTTTTGCTCCACTTTTTTAAAAGTGGATTTGGTTTCCGTGTGTTAAATATTATCCAAGTACTATATATGGATAATATTCAAGAAAGTGCAAATAAAATAAAAAATATGTATAACAATCTTAGTTATTATGAACAATATGGTGGGCAAATATTTTTATTTATTATTTTAACAATTTTAGTATTTTTAGTTTATGCATATTGTGCCATTATGGTGAATGTTCAACCCATAAAAGATAATTGGTCAAATGAAAGATGCAATCCTAAAGTTATGCCCTTTGCAGGATTTATTAATAAACCAGAAGGAAAATCTTTTTCCGAATTTACACAGGAAAATTTTGCATATTGCCTGCAAAATATACAAAAGACAACTAGTGGAAATGCCTTACAACCATTAACATATGTTACAGGCCTTTTGCAAAGTTTGTATTCAAAATTTGTAACGGATAATCAAAATATACGCGAGTTAATGAACAACGTTAGAAAAGGAATGGAAAATGTTACAAAAGACGTAATGGAAAGAGCAATAAATTTTGTAGTACCTTTACAAAAAATAGTTATTGGGATAAAAAATATGCTTGGAAAAATCCAAGGCATTTTAACAACGTCGCTATTTACAAGTTTGGGAAGTTACTATGCATTAAAAAGTTTATTAAGTTCAGTAATCGAGCTTATAGTTATTATATTAACTACATTATCAGTTTTAATTGCGTCGCTTTGGATTATGCCAATATCTTGGCCGGCCGCTGCAGCTAATAGTACAATTTTCATCGCACTTGCTATTCCATTAACAATAACAGCATTACTTTTAAAACAAGTTATGGGAATACAATCATCAACTATTCCGCAACTTAAATGTTTTGATGAAAACGTTGACATAGAGTTAATAGATGGATCTTTTAGTAAAATTAAATTAATAGAAGTTGGTGATAGGTTGCACGATGGTAGTATTGTAACTGGAAAAATGATAGTTGACGCATCTAATTTAGATATGTATTACATTCGAGGAATCATAGTAAGTGGTTGTCATATAGTTAAATGTGGAGAAAACTGGATTCCTGCGTCAGAGTATCCAATGAGTAAAAAACTTAACAAATACAAGAAACCATGCGTTTATTGCCTTAACACAACAAATAAAACAATTAATATTGGCGGAATAATTTTTTCTGACTGGGACGAAATCTACGCGTCAAGTCTAGAGCAAAAGAAGCAGTTTATTTCAAAAACTTTTGGAATCAGCAATGCAGACGTTAAAAATAGTGATATTCATAAATATTTAGATGGCGGCTTTGATAAAAACACATGCGTCTCGTTGAAAAATGGAACCATAAAATCAATTGTAGATGTAGAACTAAACGATATTTTGGAAAACGGAGAAAAAGTTTATGCTCTTGTAGAAATAGCAGGTTTAGGTCAGACCAACTATAATTTAGGAAATAATTCATTTTTTTTGGGGGGAGGAAAATTGGACTTTTTTGATAAAAATTTAGGACAAACTTCAACTTTATTGTTGTCTAGCGATTATTATTTTCCAAAAAATAACTCTTCAGAAAAATTATATCATTTAGTGACAGATAAAGGAACATTTAAAATTGGCGACTTGATGTTTAACGACTATAATTCTTGCGTAGACCTTACGTATGGGGAATTACTTCTTTGAACTTTGTATTCCATAGAAGGAAGGTTTACGGCCCATAGAAGGAAGGTTTACGGCCCATAGAAGGAGGGTTACTTCGTTGAACCTTGGTTCCCGTAGAAAATTATTATCTATGAAATATGTATAAATGGAAATTTCGATTCTTGGATTTAAATTCAGATTAGAAATACTTATATTGATAGCCGTTGTTTATTGGATTTTAGCCGGACATTTGTTATGTTCTTGCACAACCTTTCCTCTTATGGAAAATTTTCAAGCATTAATTGACGGGCGTGAAGGATTTCTTGGTCCTATTAACGATGGCGAGTCTTCCGCATATAGTTTAGGTAGTTATAATGGCGTTATTAGGCCTACGTCGACTTGGGGAGCACCTACTCTTGATGTAGTTCCCGGCAAACCTTTAAGCAAAGGAGTTAAAGACATTCTTAATCGTGAAAAACAACCCGTTCCTCTTCCTGAAGGTGAGTTAAATATGTTTGAAACAACTCCTTTCAAACCTGAGTGCTGCCCTAATGCGTACTCTAACAGCATGGGATGTGCTTGCATGACTGTAGACCAATACAATTATTTGATTACTAGAGGCGGAAATAATGTCCCCTACTCCGAGTATTAATTTTTTCATTTATAAAATAATAATGAAAAAATTTATTTGCGCGCTTTATAAGATTTTTTTCTTCCAGCCTTAGCTCTTCGGTTTGTTTTATTTTTGTTTGTTTTTTTCAAGTTTGATTTCGATTTCGATTTCGATTTTGATTTCGATTTTCTTTTTCTAGGCGATCCTCCATCAACTTCTTCCATAGTACTTATTTTAGGTTTCGGATCTTCCTCTTGACCGGTTGTACGCCAAGGTGACTCTTCTCCATCCGATCCAACTTCGCGCCACGCCGACTCTTCCCCTGTGTTAACTTTTTGCCATCTATCGTTTTCATCATCATACTCATACTCGTTCCAAAATTTATTCCATTCTTCTTCGCCAAGAATAGCTTTCATGACTTCATCTCGAGCTATTTCTTTGTAATCATCTCTATATTCATTAAAAAAATCAATTAATTTATTTCTAATTGAAAATGCTGAACAAGGACGCATAGATTTCCATGTTGCGATCGGAATAAAGCCATCATTAATTATTTCGCAATATTTTTCTAAATACGCAAAATATTGTTTTATGTATGCTTCTTCAACTTCAGGAAAATTATTGGCAACGGCGCCAATAGCATAATTTTTAAGTCTAATATAGTCAATATTGTCTTGAACTTCTCTTTGCATTGCTACTATAAAATAATATTTTAATTTTGATAAGGACAAAAAACTTTTTTAATGGTTTAGTAAAAAATAACAATTGCAAATTTTATATACATTATTAATATAGATAGAATGTCGGCATTTGGAACTGGAAGTAATTCTAACGGACAATTTTGGTATGGCGCTAGCACAAATTTCCCTGGATTTTTATATAAGAAAAATGTAGGCGTGGGAGGAAGACGCTCTACAAAGTTTGCGCCGGGCGGTAACACAACATGCAATACATATCAATACTTATATAACAAGTATTCGCCCGGACAAGGAGGGGTTGGTGCATCGTCAATAGCCAACCGCAGAGCAAAAAATAGATTGGCTACTATTTGCACAACTAATAAATGCTTCCCTTGTTTCATGACCCTTGGCCAATATAGCAATTATACGCATAATCCTAACGGGTTCATTCCTTGCCCTGACCCAAAAAGCATTGCTCCGCATAGTTAGTAAAAAGATTATTTGATTTTATACTTTGGCACTTTAGTATTTGTAAAATCAGTCATGCACTTTTTACAATAACGTATAACCTGACTTTTATCTGGAGTCAAATCAATATAATCTACAATAATTTCATGAACACACAAATTTTGTTCATGAAAAAAATATTTCTCTGAATTCTTCTTTTCAATGAGAAGTTTCTTCATACAATTATACATTAAAATCTATTTAAGCAACTTTTGCGCAACTTTTGATAAAAGTTGCGCAAAACTAATTGCAAAACCGAGTGAAAAACCAAGTGCAAAATCGGAAAAAAATTATATTCGGGGAACCATAGGTTCCCTGATTAAAAGGAGGGGTTCGGGGAACCATAGGTTCCCTGATTAGAGGTACAAACTCTGGTAAGACATATTAATATCAGGCTTCTTTATTAGCTTATCAACAATAGCGGGAGTAATAATGAGCGGGAATTCGACCTGAAGAGACATATCTTCTTCAAACAAATTCGAACCCGGCTTCATCAGCCTATACAAGTTGAGCTTAGTATGAATGATTTCCAAACAGCGCTTCATGTTTCTTACACCATCTTCCTTATTGCAATGGTTCTCAATAATGTAACCAATCGTTTCATCAGGAATGACGATTTGTCCCTCGTCAAACTTGACTTGCTCTCTAATTCTAGGAAGAAGATACTTGTTACAAATGATGGTCTTCTGCTTGCGTTCATAACCCTTGGTGTGAATCTTATACATTCTATCCTTCAAAATGGGGTTAATCTTACTCTCGTCATTATAACTAAAGATAAAGAGGCACTTACTCAAGTCAAAGTCGACTTCAGCAAAGTACTTATCATGGAACTGATTATTCTGTGAAGTATCCGTTAAATGGGTAAGAATACCAGCAATCTCTTCGCCTTTGGGCGTGTCACTAATCTTATCCAACTCGTCAAAGTAGATGACAGGGTTCATGACCTTACTTTCAATCAAAATCTGAACAATCTTACCCCACGTACTACCCTCATAAGTATACGAGTGTCCCTCCAAGAAACTACTATCCGTTGCGCCGCCTAACGCAATAAACGCAAAAGGGCGGTTCAAAATCTTGCTAATGCCTTCTTTCACGAGCGACGTCTTTCCAGTTCCAGGAGGGCCCTGAATAGCAATTGCAGTCCCAATCGAGTTGGGATTAGTAATGAGCTGACCCATCATTTGCATAATTTGCATCTTAGCGTCGTTCAGGCCGTAAACAGCTGCGTCGAGCGTATTCTTTGCAGCCTCCATGAAGTCGTGACACGGCTCGACACCATGCGAAATATTTACGGGTAATGTCTCAAACTTTCCAAAAGGAATGCGCATAAACGTATCTACCCAGTTCTTAATCTTATAATACTCGCCAGAGCCGGGCTCCATGTAGCGAAGCGAATTAATCTTCTTAATCGCATCCGCTTTGAAATGTGCTGGCATGTTAGCCTCCAACAAAGTCATGCGATATGGTTTTTCAATTCTTGTAATCTTATTGATTTCACGAACCTCCGCCAAAATCTTCTTTTGCTGATCAACGTCCAGCTTTTCAAAGAAAGCAGCATCATTCATAGTATTCTTATCTTTTATAATTCGTTTGAAAATTCGGCATTGCTTAGCCTTTTGCTTTGCACTTTTCTTTTCCTTTCTAGCCTTCTCTACTGCAATCTTTTCTTCACACATTTTAATACACTCTAGAGTGGTAGCACTCTGCGTCTTTTCATAAATTTCTTTGAGTTGTGACAGAAACTCTTCTGGATTATCATTTTTTGTAGTCGAATCCTTCTCATTTTCCTTATCTTTTTCCTTCTTATTTTGAATACGGATTGACTTACGCTTTTCAAGTTTTGTGTCTTCACCGGATTCAGTTTCGTCTTCATTTTCAGATTCAGAGTCTGAAGATACCGATTCGTTTTCGTCCTCGGTTATTTCGTCATCATCATCGTCTTCATCCCAGTCCTCGTCCGCCCAATCATCGTCTTCGTCTTCATCTTCACCTTTTCCGCCAATTGTAAAGATAATATTAAACTTTCCACCAGCCTTTTTCCCGCCGTGCGCAGTATCTACCTCTTCATCAACTTCTTCTTCATCCTCATCATCCGTTTCCCAGACTTCGCTTTCTTCGTCTTCATCATTATCTTCGTCTTTTAATGGTTTTTTGGACTTTTTGCTGGAACGTTTAGAAGGAACAACTTCTTCTTCTTCCTCTTCCTCATCCTCAACAATGCGCTTCTTTGTCTTTGACTTTGACTTTTTTACATTTTCTTCTTCAGATTCTAGCTTTTTAGCTAAACTCTTAAGTTTTTCACCAGACTTTATCTTTTTATCTAAATGCTTTGAAGGGAAAATTTTCTGTAAAAACTTTCTATATTCGTGTGAATCCATTTCGTCCTCATCATCACTAGTAAACAAACTGGTATTATCATCATCTGAATCCGAGTCGTTGCCCTTCTTTTTTTTCTTTGAAAGTTCCTCATTTTTTTTGGAACGCTTTGTATCTTTCTTTGTTAACTTACTTTGGCTATCACGCACCATTCTACACTTCTTGGATATTTATTATTTTTCTTTTTATATTGAAATCAATTTTTATTTTAACAAATTATTAAAAAAATTGATTCCAAAACAATCTAAATATTATTGTTGTAATATAAGGAGATGTCTAAAAATAGCAGTTTCAAAATGAACAACCCCTCTAAAATCATTGGTATTCAATTTAGCATCTTATCGCCAGATGAAATACGCAAGGGGTCGGTTGCTGAAATTGTTAGTCGTGATACGTATATTAATAATAAACCAGTAATTGGAGGCCTCTTTGACCCTAGAATGGGTGTTCTTGAGCCGGGCTTGATTTGTCCTACGGATGGTCTAGATTATATGCAGACCCCCGGCTACTTTGGACATATTGAACTTGCGAGGCCCGTCTTTTACATTCAATATTTGAGCACAATACAAAAAATTTTGAGGTGTGTTTGTTTCAAGTGTAGCAAACTTTTAATTAGTAAAGAAAAGTACAAGCAAGCACTCAAACTTACCGGCGATGCAAGATGGAAATATGTATTTTCATTGGCTAGTAAAATGAAACAATGCGGCGAAGATACAGAAGATGGATGTGGATGTTTACAGCCAAACAAAATTAGAAAAGAAGGATTAGCGACAATCTTTGCTGAATGGAAAAATGAAAGTGAAGATGGAGAAAATATTGTTATTAAGTTGACACCAGAAATAGTGCTTAAGATATTCAAGCGCATTTCTGATGAAGATGTCTCGTTCATGGGGTTCAGTCCTATTTGGTCAAGACCAGACTGGATGGTTTGTCAAGTAATGGCGGTTCCGCCGCCTGCGGTTAGACCATCTGTAAAGCACGACGCACAACAGCGCTCTGAAGATGATTTGAGCCATATTTTGGTGAACATTATCAAGACCAATAAGACTCTCCAAGAAAAGATTCAAAATAATGCTCCTGCAAATGTAATTGACGATTGGACTACAGTTCTCCAGTACTATGTTGCTACTCAGGTAGATAATAAAATTCCTGGTGTTGCATCTGTTGCGCAACGTTCTGGTAGACCATTAAAGTCAATTAAAGACAGGTTGAATGGAAAAGGTGGGAGAATGAGAGGTAATCTTATGGCAAAACGTGTCGACTTTAGTGCCCGTTCGGTTATTACTGCCGACCCCAATATTTCCATTCGTGATTTGGGAATTCCTATGAAAATAGCAAAAAATATTACAAAGCCAGTTTCTGTGAATAAAATTAATAAAGCGTTTTTAACAAAGTTAGTTCTTAATGGACCGGATGAGTGGCCAGGAGCTAAAATATTAGAAAAGAAGAATGGCGAGTCTATCACTCTACGATATGTAGATAGAAAGTCGCTTGTTCTAGAAGAGGGTGATATTGTGCACCGCCATATGATGGACGGCGACCCCATTCTTTTCAATAGGCAACCGACTCTTCATAGAATGAGTATGATGTGTCATATTGCAAAAATTATGAAGCGAGGCGATACTTTCAGAATGAATGTTGCGGATACTAAGCCGTATAATGCGGATTTTGATGGTGATGAGATGAATCTTCACATGCCACAAGACGCAGAGTCTGAGTCTGAATTGAAAAATCTTGCTGCGGTTCCTTATCAAATTATTAGTCCTGCCAATAACAAACCAATTATTGGAATTTACCAAGATTCAATGCTTGGGTCATATCGTTTTACAAGAGAAAACGTTAATTTTACGTCTAGAGAAGCTATGAACCTTTTGATGATGTTTGAAAAAGTGAATGTTGATGAGCTTTTATCAAAGGGCGACAGAATTACTAGCTTTGACATTTTATCTCAAATTATGCAACCTCTAACAATGAGTTATAAGACCAAGGCATTTAAAGACGATGAAGACGCCAAAACATCAAATCACATTCTCGAAATTAGAAATGGAAAGTATCTTCGTGGTCAAATAGACAAGGATGTACTCGGCGCAGGGACAAAGGGGCTAATTCAGCGCTCATGTAATGACTTTGGAAATATGGCTGCATCTAACTTTGTAGATGATTTGCAAAACATTATTACTGAGTACATGAAGTCAAGCTCATTTAGTGTTGGAATCAGCGATTTGATTTCAGATGATAAGACGAATCAAGAAATTATTAATGTTATTGAGAAAAAGAAGCAGGATGTTAAGAATCTAATTGACCAAACACAAGTTGGAGTATTTGAGAACAATACTGGAAAGACAAATGAACAAGAGTTTGAGACTCAGGTCAATAATATTTTGAATCAAGCATCATCGGAAGCCGGTAAAATTGGGCTTAAGAGTCTTGATAAGAATAACCGATTTGTTATTATGGTAAATGCGGGATCAAAAGGTAGCGATTTGAACATTTCACAAATGATCTCGTGTCTTGGTCAGCAAAACGTTGATGGAAAGCGCATTCCGTATGGGTTTGATCAGAGAACGCTTCCTCATTATACAAAGTTTGATGATTCGCCTGGTGCCAGAGGCTTTGTTGAAAGCTCGTATATTAATGGCCTGTCTCCACAAGAGTTATTCTTCCACGCAATGGGTGGACGTGTTGGTCTCATTGACACTGCTGTTAAGACATCAACAACTGGCTACATCCAGAGAAGGATTATTAAAGGTCTTGAGGACTTGATGGTTAATTACGATATGACTATTAGGACAAACAAGAGTAAGATTGTGCAATTTGCGTATGGCGAAGATGGTATTGATACCATTCGAGTGGAGAATCAACAGATGCCCATTGTTTCTATGAGTATTCAAGATATTTATGCTCACTTTAATATGCCTGATGAGTCTGGAAAATTCAAGAGTTTGGCTATTATGTTTCTTAAGAATACACTTACCCGTTTTAAGAAGCAACTCGTTGAAACCAATGAAAAATGTAAAAAGTACACAGACTTTATGATACAAAAACGAGAGGAAATTATCAAAAATGTATTTAAGAACAAAAGCGATAGTGTCGTGAACTGCCCCGTGGCATTTTCCTATATTATTAATAATATTCAAGGGCAGCAAAATATTAATGCCAATTCGCTTGTAGATATTACACCTCTAGAGGCATTTGGTATGATTGAAGAAATGTACGAAAATTTGGAGCGAATTCACTATTCGCCTCCAACGCAACTATTCAAAGTTTTGTACTATTATTATTTATCTCCGAAAGAGTTACTCTTTGTCAAGAGATTCAATAAAACGGCGCTTTCTGTATTGCTTAATACGATTCAACTGACTTACAAGCGTGCAATTGTCACCCCGGGTGAAATGGTTGGTATGCTTGCGGCTCAATCGATCGGTGAGGTGTCTACACAAATGACGCTCAACTCAGTAACATTTGAAACTAATATTATTGTAAGAAATTCTAAAGGAAAAATTTCTAAGGTTCAAATTGGGGAGTTTGTAGGTAAACACATTGACGCTGCTAACAAATTAGAATATTATTCAGAAAACGATACCACTTACGCAGAACCTAAAGAATATTTTGAAATTCCGTCTTGCGATGAGAATGGTAATGTTCTCTGGAAAAAAATTGAGGCAGTAACTAAACACCCCGTAATAAATAAAGACGGAACAAATACAATGTTGAAATTTACAACAGACGAAAATAGAGAAGTTATTGTTACTAAAGCAAAATCTTTATTAAAGTTGGTGGACGGAAAGATTGTCCAAATGGATGGAGATAAGTTCAATGTTGGAGACTATATTCCAGTTAGCACTAAAAAGATTGATTTTGTCGAGTCAAAGTCATTAAATTTGCGTGAAATTCTTTCACCCACAGAATACATTTACTCTTCAGAAGTAGAAAAAGCGAAAAATGTTATGCACGAACGTCGTTGGTGGTCAAAACATCAGGGGTCAACATTTATATTGCCATATTCTAGAAGTGACTCTTTTGTTGCAAAGGTGTCTGATAAGCTTAGAACTGATTGTAAAAGCAAGACTGGATTTGTGGAGGGGTGCGTTTATACAAAACAGACCAATATGAATGCATACACTATTCCCGAAGAAATACCATTAGACTATAATTTTGGTTACTTGCTTGGCGCATACGCAGCCGAGGGGTGCATGACAAAGTTTCAAATATCAATAGCAAATAACGATGAAAAATATTTTGGTCCAATCCAAACTTTGATCAAGAATTGGAATATTACAAGTAAAATTTATACGCAAGAAAATAAAGGAAAAGAAGGCTGGACAAGTCAAGATTTGCGAATTTATAATACGATCTTATGTCGTATTTTGGAGTCTCTTTGTGGAAAAATAAGTCACAACAAATTCATAAGTGACAAAATTGTATTTTCAAACAAAGAATGCCTTCTTGGATTCTTGGACGCGTATATTGGTGGCGATGGAACTATTGATAAAAAAAGTAAAATGATTTCTATGAGTTCAGTTTCTAAAGAAATGTTAATTGACGTACAACAAATTTTAAACAATCTTGGTGTATATAGTTTTATCAAAAAACTCAAAAAACAATCTGAAAATAATAGAGGAACTTTACCAGAGAACATTCAGCAAGGTTATATCTTGTATGTGCGAAACAAACAAGCTCAACAATTGGCGGGAATGTTAGATATTAAAATTAACCATAAAAATCAAAATTGCAAATTCATAAACGAAAACATTTTGAAATTTGATTACAAAATTAATAGAAGTTACTTGTCTGTTCCAAATGAAATAAATGGAAAAATTGTTATGGAAAAAAGAGTAAACGGACTTCTAGATGATGTGCTTTTTGATAAAATTGTATCAATTGAAGAAGTTCCAAACACTACAAATTATGCATATGACTTGACTGTAGAAGACACTAGAAATTTCAATATTTATAATGGCCTTGCTTTAAGGGATACTTTTCATTTTGCCGGAGTTGCAGCAAAGTCTAACGTGACTCGTGGTGTACCAAGAATTGAGGAAATTCTTTCGCTATCTAGCGAACCAAAAAACCCTTCACTGACTGTATTCTTGAAAAAGGAAGACGAAACTGATAAAGACAAAGTACATTCAATCATGTACATGTTAGAGCATACTATTTTGGAGGAGATTGTTGAGTCAGTTGAAATCTGCTTTGACCCGGATGACTTGAATACACTCATTGCCGAAGATAAAACGACAATGGAACAATATAGAGTATTTGAAAGTATGGTAGATGAATGCGCGGATGTTACTATTGCCGATGATGAGAATGAAAAGTCTAAATGGATTGTGCGAATGGTGATGGACCAAACTATGATGTTGGAGAAAAATATTACTATGGATGATGTCAACTTTACCCTAAAAAATAGTTATGGAGATGAAATCTCATGCGTATTTTCAGACTACAACTCTGATAAGTTGGTATTCCGAATCAGGATGAATAACATTATAAAGCAAAGTGGGTCTAAAAGTGGACAGAAGAAGAAGGTGAATCCACTAGACCAATCTGACCAAATTTATCTTTTGAAGAATTTTCAAGACCAACTTCTCAAGAACATTGTTTTGCGTGGAGTCAAAGGAATTAACAAGGTCATTATGCGCAAGATTAAAGATAATATGGTTGAAACAAATGGCATTTTCAAGAAGCAGGACATTTGGGTTTTAGATACAGTTGGTACGAATATGATGAGTGTTTTGGCGCTTGATTATATTGATGCATCTAGAACTATTAGCAATGATATTGTCGAAGTATTCAATGTACTTGGAATTGAGGCAGCTAGGCAAACTATTTATAACGAGTTAGCAGATGTGATTGAGTTTGATGGAACATACATTAACTCGCACAACTTTAGTTTACTATGCGATAGAATGACTTTTACTAGTAAAATGATTTCGATTTTCAGGCACGGCATCAATAATGATAACATTGGGCCTATTGCCAAGGCGTCATTTGAGGAGACACCAGAGATGTTCTTGAAGGCTGCTAGACATGCGGAACTTGATACAATGAGAGGTGTTTCGGCAAACGTTATGTGTGGCCAAGAGGGATTTTATGGAACAAGTGCATTCCAAGTAATTCTTAATATTGATCAGATGAAAGAACTGGAAGAAGCAGTGCAATACGAAGTTGCAAATGATGAAGAAGATATAGAAAAGATGTTTGGCTCGGTCGAAGACCAAGACGATAAATGTAGTATTAGTAAGCTAGCAATACAAAATAATGTTGTTAGCATTGGTTCGGCTAACTTAGGTTCGGATAACGATTACAACCCGGGATTTTAAACTGAATCAAAAAACTTTAATTATATTTTTGCAAATAATATTAAACGCAAAACTATAATATTATTAATGGAATCTTTTTTCTATGTTGCTCAAAAAACAATGAATCCGGCACAGGACCCATATGTTTTTACAAATAGAGAAGATAAACTCTTAAAATTTTCAGAAATGTTAAGAATTGGCAAAAAAGAATACGATTGCTTGCATGATTATGTGTATATGGAAGTCATGAATGATCAAAATAAGAAAATGACAAAATTTCAATGGCTCAATTCTATCCTTGAAAATATATTTTGCTCTGATAAGTTTAAAGAGAGAGCATTAGATTTGTTTGGTTCTATTCACAAAAAGTTGTCAGCTTTCTCCAGGATAGCATACTTATACAAACTAAAAAAAGCGCCAATTAAAATAAAAACAGACATATTTTTGAATCCAATAAAGGAAACGGATAAAAATGTTATGTGCATTTTTGATTCGCAAAACTTGTGCAAATATTTATTTACTATTACGGATTTAATGCAAATAATAAAAAAATCGTTAATGCATGCTCCTAATTTTTTTTCGGACCCGTCTGATTGTAAAAACCCATATACAAATATTCCATTTAATAAGTCAACACTTTATAATATTTATTTTTTCATCAGGCAGCGCAACTATGTTATGCCACAACTAATACATAATTTTTTTATTGAAAATTTTGACTTGGAACGTTTCCGTAAAAATAATCTATTCCTTATTCGAGAAAATGCTATCAAAGACCATGTAGATAATATGGAAACGCAGGAAGCTGTTGATTATATTCATTCTATGCTACGAAGTTTCTATCCCAAAAAAGTATATATTAGCGATGATTTTCCAAAACAAAGACTTATTACCATAATGAAACCATATTTATATTATTATTTTACTAGTATTTACTCACTATGCTTTGAGAAAAAACACGAATATTATCATAAATTGGAATCAAAATTGAGAAAGTTTTTCCGGTTTAATCCAAAATTCGGAAAGAAATATCTAAAGTTGCAAGCAGAACCAGCATTAGACTTGAATAACATAAACATTCAAAACCCTTTTGATACTACCGCCCCACAAAAACAAAAACATGTCATTTTTGATGATAAACACATAAATTTTTATGAAAAGGGCGATGTTAGTTTTTTAACTTCGCATATTAAAAATAAAGACGATGATGATACAAGTGATGAATCTGAAGAAGAAGAAGACTTGGCGGAAGATGTGTCTCAACATTTAGCTGAATTTAATTTGCCAAATCTTAACTTAAACCAGAACACAATGCAGAATCAAAATTATACAAACCCCGCTCAAGTTCCAGTTCCAAGTCGGCTTATGGGGACTCAAAGAAATCGTAATCAAAATCCTTTTGCAAACCTAGATATAAGTCGAATTAGAAACCAAAATTACAACTATTACACCGGCCAAAATCAAAACCAAAATCAAAACCCAAATCAAAACCAAAATGAAGAAGAAAACGAAGACGATGATTCTGCAGTTGATATACTAGAGCAAATATTGCAAATGGAACAGCTTACACATTCAGAAAATAATTACGAAGATGATGTTCAGGATGATGCATCATATAGTTAAGTTAACGCAAACTATTTTGGAAGTTGCGGCGCAGTATCAACCTCTTCGGTATCTTCAATTAACAAAATTTGCTTAGGTTTTTGCTTCTTGTAAACATACTTTGAACTCTTCGTATAGGATGTAAGATAATCTTGAACCGACCTAACTTTGTCTAGCGCACTATATAAATTTTCGCTATTTTTTAAGATGGAAAGACTAAAGAATGATTTATTGTCGTTAGATTGAATAACTTTGAAATTCGGTATTTGCTCTGCTTTAAATCCAGGGACTACAATAAAACAAAATGCGTTATCAAGAGCGCCATAACAAGCAAACTCATGCATAGAAAATCCAGTTTCAAATAAATTTTGCCCACTAATAAAAAAAGTCGGAATTTGAAATTTATTTACAAGTAAGTAATAATCTATAGTCGTTAAATAATAACCTTCGGTATGAATCAAATCGCTAAAGTTCAATTTCTTCGCTTTTACTTGATTTGCTAACAACTTTTTACCCTGTGCTATCATTATATCTAAAATTTGTTCTTCTAATGTTGGCACATATTTTGCATATTCATTGTATAACTCGTTACGAACTTGCGCTATATTTAAACTCGACCCCGTTTTCTCACGAATCAAATCAATAATAACGCCAAAAGTGCAAGATATTGTCTTACTATATTCTTTTTCTTTAAAGTTCTTGGGGAAAACCTTACGCCATAATAATGAAAAAACTTTATCGTTTTCTGTAGGAACACAATCTTCATCTTTTGGATTCATTATTTCTTCTATTAAATACGAATTTTCATATACAGGATGCTGAACAGGTTCTACTTCATCATAACTATTAAATTTAATATACTTATTAAATATAGCCGGAACCAATCCCTCAAAATACTCTTGCGTTAACATAGATTGAATAATTATTATTTCATCTTCATTCAAGTTGTAACTCAAATTTGTAAAAGATAAATAAGACTGCGGCTCTAGTATGAATGATTTTATCCGACTATAACGAATTAACTCATCCGCCATTTTACCATAATAAGTAAGCTCGTTATCTAATCCAGTAATTAAATTCTGCTTTGGTAAAATTATTTGGCATTTGTCTTCCGTTGTAAATGCACATAGCGGGCTTTTGGCTTCACACTTTGCCTTATCTTTATTAACTAAACATGTTGAAACTTCTGCTATAATATTGTAATCGTAGTCGTCGGAAAAAATAATAGTATTTTTTGTGAGCGTCTTCAAATATTTTTCAATGTTTCTTAGTTTTTGGCTATAAATAATGTAGTGCTTATTCATTTCTTCTTCAATAGTTTCTCTCATTTTAAGATTTTCATAGTCGTTTAATAAAATGCGTATTGTATTTCTGAATACATTGTAAAAGTTTGTTTCAAGTTTTATTTTTTTTATATACGAAACTCTCTCCTCGTCAACGCCACTAGAAGTTGTAATGACTGCATCGGCGGGAATCAATGGTTCCACATCTTTATCAAGAATGAACCCTCCATTTTTAAAAACAGGTATCGCATCACGAACATCTCCCATCGAAAAAGGCGTGGCCAGTTGAACAAACTGATTTGTCTGTGTTAATATTCCAACCACCATTTCGTCTTCCACTATTTTAAATTCCGGTTTGCATCCCAGTTTCCCACTAGTATCCTTATCAACGAGTGTTAAAAACTCAATTGTTGCGTTATAGTCAAGCCAAATAGTCGGTTCAATCATAAATACATAATCAAAATTATAATTAACTGCCGATGGATAACACGGGATAAATCCACGCTTACCTTTCTCAGCAATAACACCAATGACCTTGCTTTGATAGTTGACAACCTGTTTCAAAATAGTGTATTTCTTTTTTGTTAATATGTCAATTACATTAGAGAGAATGAGCGCGCGCTTTGCCTTATATATATTTTCCGAAACACTACTTAAAGGCGCACAAATGCGCTGAAAATAAGGTTTAATCAACTTATTAAAAATTAGACGCATTGAGCTTGATAATTTTGGGTCAAATTCACTAAACAATTTACCTACAAAAAGTGCCTTTTCAGTATTTCTATACGAATAAATGGGTTCAAAATAGTCGCCTCGCCTCATTAAAATTAATGTTGGTTTTCTAGCTTCGTAAAATGTATTAGAGTAATGATTTGTAGGGCAAATTAATTCTACATTATTGGTAATATCATTATCTGGAATTTCCAAAATAACCAAATTAATGCCCGATGCGAATAAACTTGCATTGGGTTTGCAAATAATATCCCATAAATAAGTATAATCAATGACAACTTTATCGTCTCTCAAAAATGCGATAAAATTTTCATATGCGGAACAAAGGTGCGCAAAATACTTTGCATCATATTCATTATTTTTTGATAATTTGGAGTAAAGTTTTGAAGATGTATATTTGGCTTGCGCTATGTCAATTTCTCTCTTTGGTTCCGCAAAATCTGTTGCAAGATTTCCATTTTGATACGTAATAAAGTTATCCAAGTTTAATGTGGAAATAATAATGTTTTTCATCTTTTTTATAGTATCGTTTCTCAATACATCTTTACTGGTCTCGTCTATTTTCGTAAAAAACATCGCATCAGCTATGCATGCAATGAATGATTGCGTTTCGCTTATTTCAACCCCATGTCTCAATAAACAGGGGTGATTTAATTTCACATTTGTATTCATTTTACTGATTTGGCAATCTTCGCTTGTTTCATATAAAAATTTTTGAATTTGAACCGGCAGATATCCCCACCTACCTGTATTCAAAGGAAATTTTTCTGGTCCTTTTACATATTCATCATCTTGTTTTGGTTTTTCTTTTTCTTGCGTCTCTTTTGCATTTCCAGAACATATTTTCCTTCGTTTAATTTGGTCAGGCGTATTCCAATTTGTAAAGCAACAAGGAAGACATAGTCCATCTGGATGTTTATTGACTTGGAAACCAGGATTTTGTTTAAAATCTTTATCTACATTGTTTGGTGGAGAGAATTCATAAATATATTTATCATTGGTAGCTTTTTTTGCGTCCTTACCCTTTTTGGGTATAATATGATTGAATAAGTTTTGTTCTTTCATTTCTTTTGGAGTAACAATTGTATTTGTTTTTAGATCCCAATATCTTGGGCAAATGTAGTAAAAATTTTTATCTGCACTTGAACCATAATTGATAACATCTTCTTCTTTTAAGAAACCGGGATGCTCTTCATTTATTCCATCTAATTCTTCTTTTGTCAAAATAATTGGTTGCCTTCTTTCGGAAGAAGGACATATTCTTGAATATGCGCCATATTTACCTTGTTTTTCAGTCAATATAAGTGCTGGTTCTTTTTCGGATATTTTGTCTTGAAAATAGTTTCGTAATGACATATTGTTTATATCTCTAACAAAGTTTGCCACTCTTGGCGGTCGTTTTTTTTCTACTACTTTTTCTTCTTCCTCTTCCTCTTCCTCATCCTCTTCTTCTTCGTCAGAGTCTGGAGCAAGTTCTAGTTTTTTTTGTAATGCAGATGCGGATGCAGATGCAGGCGCAAATTTAGATGAAGATGTAGATGCGGGCGCAGATGTAGATGCGGGCGCAGATGTAGATGCGGACACAGATGTAGATGCGGGCGTAGATGAAGATGAAGATGAAGATGAAGATGCTTTTGGCGACTCTATTACATCGTCTATTACATCATCTAAAGGCGTCGCCTCTTTTTCAATAGGTTCAGAACTTTTAGCTGGTTCAAGTTCACTTAACGATGACTCAAAACTAGATAAAGATTCCTCACTACTAGAATCATTTTTCATTCCACCTGTGCTTTTTTTGCTGTCTGCATTTTCATGTTCTTCCTCTTCTTCGTCATCATCATCTCCGTAAAAGAGAGAAATTGCATTTTGCACTTTTTCTTCATCATCTGAACCTTCATCCAAATATTCCGCAAGTGGTTGATAAGATAGTTCTTCGCCATCCAAGTGTGGAATTTCTTGCTCTTCCAATGAAGCCTCGTAAAGCGATACAAAATCATCTATAACAACGCCTTTGCTTTCTTTATTTGAACAAAGTTTTTTTATCATTTTTTCAGGATACGCAGTAGTCATTGCCAAATCGCCTTGAGTTAACCTTATCATCGTATCCAAGTAAATTGGAATAGTAGATAAATAAAAAATATTATTAATATTTTCAACACGAATTGTTATGTCACTTGCTATTTTATTTAAATGAATTGTTGTTTTAAAACCAGGGTTGATTTTAATGGATATTTCGTTTCGCTTAACATTGCGTTGAATTTCAAGCTCACTTGCTAATTTTGCCAATAACTCTGTAGCTTCGCTTTTGCTCACTTGATAAACTTTTATGACTTGGTCAATAATTTCATCGCCTCTTAGTCCCTCGTCTTTTTTCTCTAGAATAAATGCTTCCTGGCTTGTTCTCTTATTAAAGTTTGCTACACGCTTAAACCGCATTGCAATGTCTTCTTTTGCACTCAACGAATCAATTATGAAAGCGGATGATAAACATCCTCTTAATTTATCCAATTTAATTGGTTTATTGATTCCTATGGTCGTCTCATAGTCCAGTTGCTTAATTTCAAAATTATGACTTGTTATACTTGTAAACAAATTAATAGTATATCCGCTTTGTTCGAGGTATGTTTTAACAACTTCAATTATGGGATTTACAGCATCTTTTATTAAATTATTGATGTCGTTTAGAGATATGACTTTTTCAAATTCCCCAGATATTTCAATATTTCCATTTTCTTCGAATTCACACACTAACGAGTATAAGGGTTTATTATCAATCCAAACAGCGACCGATTTACTCTTCCCAATTTTTTTCATAAGTTTAATTATAGTCGCTTTAGATAGATAAGGAATTCTTCTACCATCTTTTGAAATTTTATCAGCATACAATCTATAAATTTGTTCCTTTCTGCTCGAGGGATTATATTTGATAAGTGGCGCTCCTTCTGTTGCATGAACTAATTTAAAAATTACATCCAGAGGTATTTTTATGTTATATTCGGGTCTGAGTATTGCTTTTATTCTTTTGATTCCACTGCTCTTATATTGCAACTCTGTTTTTCTCTCTTTGAAAATATCATAAAAGAGGTTTATGTTTTCAAAACCATCGATTACTGCTTTATTATACTTTTTTTTGTTATCTTCAATAAGTTCTTCTCTAATTTCGTCAAAACTCAGCAAATTTTTGGAATAAAGAAAAGGGAAATAGACTTTTACCATATATTCATTTTCTTCTTTGAGAACATCGCCGGCCAAGCAGAAATAAATATTATTTTCTATTAACTCTCCATTGTCTAATAATAAATTGTTGTTAAGAGTTGAAAGAGTTTTTCTAGATGCTTTTTCCAAGAAACTATCTTGGTCTAACGCATCAAATGGATTTACCACAAATGGATATTCATTTGCTATAATGAAAAATCTCTGACCTAAAACACTATTTACCCAAAACTTTTTGTTTTCTAGCCGCAAGCTTAAAATATCATCATAGTCATAGACTTCTTTATCGGGTAAATCAAATTTCACTAGATTTCCGTTATCATCTCGTATTATATTGAGAAGGAACTGGTCTAAGCGCACTCTAGTTAGAGCAAGGCGCTTGTTTTGTGTCAATGTTTGATAAATTAGAACTGGATTGAAAGTTTCTTCTTTCATGCAAAACAAATAAGTTTCCTCAAAAGCAAAAGTGTTTTTAAATTCAAGCATAATTTTTACTTTAATTGTTCCAATTGTGTCATCAAAGTGTATTTGTTCTTGAGAGAAAATAACGGCAATTTTTTTTTCACGAATATTTTTTAATTCCTCGCCGTTGAATATTGGTCGACCTGTAGTTTTATCTATGAATGCCTGGTTTTCCGGTTCTCTCTTAAATAATTCTGTTAGACCAACGTTTTTGCCATAAAATACGATAATTTTTTGAATTTCATTTTCATTTATTAAATGGTTTACTTTATATATTGGGTTTCCTTGCGACATAGTATATATATCTGTGCTATTATTTTATATAATTAAAATACTAAATAACGTATTTTAGTTATATGCGGTTTTTTTAGATTTATTTTTATCTTTGGCTTTGTTTTCTCCTTGTAACTTTATTTTTCTTTTGTTTTGGCACTCTTTTTTTTGTTCGCTTGCGTTTACCGCCACCTCTGCCGAATTCTTTTGGTCCTCCTTGCCTCTCGTATAAACGTTCATCTTCTGGGCGAACCCATCTAAGTTCATGAGGGTCTGGTGGAGCACGTGTTCCAACATCTGTTTCTACTGCTTCAACTGCTAGTTCATCGGTTATACCTTCTGGAAGAGGTTGAGCAACAGAAACGTCTTCATATCTAGCATCAGTTTGTGTAGGTTCTTTGCAATAGCTATATAAACGAATGCCCACGTCAGCCAAAGGTTTATTGAAGGTTTCATTTAACTTTTCATCATTACATATAATTTCCATACATTTTTCAAAAATGGGATCTGCTGGTCTTCTTTTATTATACAAATCTAAATATTTAACTACAAGAGTAACGTAAGTTTCATTAGAGCAAAGTTCATTTTTATACTCTTCTTCAGTGTCTTCATAATCGGGCCTTTCAAAATCAAGCAAATATTCAAGACCCGTGCTACCTTTATAATCAACTTGAAATTGGTGATCGTCGCCATCTTGGTTATGCGCATCTATGTCTAATAATAAAAGAGCAAGTTGTAATGTAGGCGTTTCGCTATCATGAATACAGCAAAAAAGCAACGCATTTCTTTCTTTATTATTAGTATGTTCTACTCTAGCGCCTTTTTCAATTAATTTTTCTGCAACACGAACGCTCATTTCATCTTTGCTGTCCGAACAATACATGAGAGCAGTATCTCCCTCATTATTTTCTCCATTTACATCAACATTAGGATTATCAAGAAGTGCAAATGCAGAATTGTATTTAAATTCTTGACAACAATATATTAATACATTATTAAATTCAGGAACAAACATTCGGTTTGATAAAAATATTTTTACTAAATTATTTAAAAATAAATCAATGTCTTGTCCGTTTTCTTCGTTTGCATCTAGTAAAGTTTTAAATGAATCTTTTATATCGTCATCTATTCCGCATATTTCTTCTAATCTTTCCTCTAATGGGTCTAGCTCTTCCTCCCGGTCCATTATATTAATATTAATATTATTTTTTCTTTGAACATTGTTCGTTTTATAAATCGTAATATGGATTGTCTCTTATTGTCATTCCGCAATATTCCCTTGGTTCTTTTTTATAATTAATTGGTTGATAAATATTTGCCGCTTTTGCATTATCAAGTAAAAATTTGAAATTCTGCCAAAAATCTTGTTTATGTCCTATAGAAGTAGTCATAACGTGGGACAATTCATGTATTGCAACAAATGTTAGTGTATCTATATCAATTAACTTATCACCTTTCTTTTTAGTATTCAAGCAAAATGCTATTTTCTCTCCTTTATTTTCACTATATGCTGTTAGTTCGCTAGTGGGTAATGTTTCATTGATAGATTTCGGATTAAACCCTTTCACAAGTTTTTTAACTCTTTCATCACTTGGATGTTTTTCTTTCATGTAAGCAACAAGATCTTTACATTTTTTAGTAACATTGGCCAATAAGTCGGCGGCTAATTCTAATTTTTGCCTGTCTCTCACACAATACTTATTACCATCAACGCTCGATATAATACATTTGAGGTTATATGCATCAGATTCAGTATAAATTTTAAGACATAAAAGTAAAATACCTGCCAATAAAATATACCCTAAAATGTCTTTTTTAAATAACTCAAACATATTTGTATATATTTTGTTGTTATTTTTATTTATAAGGAATAAATAAAAACTAACGACGGGTCTTTGTTTTTCTTCTTCTTCTAGAACCTCCTTTTAATTTCAATTGCAATTTTCTAGACTTGCGTAGTTTACCTCCAGTAATTATAATTTCATTTATGTCTACTCCTATTAATGCATCTACTGCACCAATTGCGCCAGACGCAACTCTATCAATTGCATCGCATATTCTTTGTCTAACAGCTGCATAAGAAGCCATAGTTGTTGCGCTAGCATTTGCACCAACATCCACGGCAGATTGATACCTATCATTCACGGCTGCCCTAGTTTCCGTAATTTTAGCCATTAGCTCGTCTTTTTTTGCTGCAATAGAACGTGTTACTGCTCCCGTGCGTTGTGCTAGCGAGTCATATTGTGCGTATAAACCATTTAAAATGGCCATTGCATCTTCTCTAGCACTCAAACCAGTTTTAAAATATCTACCAAATAACATGGGAGGTGCTAACATTGCGGCTGAACGTAGAACTGATGGAGCTGCGGTTGCGGCGGCTCCAAATCCGGTGCCAGCTAAACTAGCAATAGAACTTGTCATAGGTCCAGCCGCTGCTCTAGCTCCTGCTGCCGCCTCCAATGTAGTTGCTAATGCAGCAGTCAACGACTCGTAAAGTGCTTTAACTACCGCAACAGACGCAGCATCTAAAGAATATGCAGCCATAAATGAATTCAATGCGCCAATGCCTAGATATCCAGTTCCCGCAATCGCAGCGGCTCCAGCCAAAATAATCGCAGAGTCAATTGCCAATCTAACAAACATGCTATCACATGCGCCTGCACCACCTCTCAATGAACGCCTTCTTCTTCTTCTTTTACCTCCTTTACTTCCCATAGGTAGTCCACCAGGCCCCAAAGGCCTGCCTTCGCCTGTTTCTGCGAGAGCAGCATAAAATCCTGCTTCCCGACCAGGCACAAGGCGCTTACCTAAAGTAAGTTCTGACGCAGCATTTAACTCACTTACCAATTCAGTTAATGCTGCAACTTGATCCGGCGTTGGTTCAGATGACATTGCTATATATATTTAGTTATAAAATATTTATAAATGCGGCGTGTTTAATCAAACACAATTATATAAATATTTTATTGGTTTCCGGCACCAATTTCAAGGGGTGGTCTCATGAAGTCGGGCTCAATCGTGCTCATGTTCCAGGGGCCAACATAGACTTGAGGATTAGGAGGCTCAGAACGAATTTGTAAGTTAGCATTGCGCAATGTTTGGCCAATTGTATCAATGCCAATATGGTAGCCAGCCTTCAACAAATTGATATTAGATAACTCGCCCTTGCCAGAAGGGTTTAATTGTGCCCATTGGCTATTTGAATCCTTGGGTAAAAGTTCCGCAGGATTTTGTAAATTGGCGTTTGCGCATGAGGCGGGCACGCCGGGGCTGCTAGTTTGAATGCCATTAGCAGAAGCAAACACTTCATTTTGGCCTAAAGGCATAGATGCAATAGGATTGTGTTCTTCATGTTGTTCATGGTTTACATACGCGGTGTTATCGTTTCCAGAGTAAGATTCAAAACCAGAATCTCCTTTTGACGTTAAATAACCAGCGAATGTACTAACGGCATAGGCAAGAACTAATAAAAGTACAATTACGCCAATTCCGTAATCGGTCCAAAGCTTTTTTAAGGAGAAGCTCATTATATAATAAAAACGATAAAATAATTTTTAGAATACATAATTATTTATTCTAAACATTAGAGTTGCTGGATTTTCAAATTTTTAATAATTAATTCGGCACAATTATCCTTCCTCAATTTCTGATTCTATGTTTTCTACATCGCTATCATCACTAGAATCAATATCTTCCAACATATACGCTTTTTTTATGTTCTTTGCTTCTAAATAAGCAAGCACCGCTTCTTTTTTTGCAAGTTTAGCTTTTTCTCTTGCCTGTTTGTATAAATTATAATAAACTTCATTTGGTTTTTTCAGAGTTATTGTTTCTAAACTTTCTTTGTCAAAATCAAGTTCTATATCAAAAACACTTGGTTCTTCTAAAGTTTGTATCTCTTCATTTGATTTTACTTCTTCGATTGAAATATTTTGATTAAAATTTGTCTCTTCAGTAAAGGTCAACTCTTTTTTGTTATTGTCTATTTCATTTTCTAACTTGTTGTTATTGTCTAATTTATTAGTATTGTCTAGTTCAATATTATTGTTCATATCACTATTATTTGCTAATTCTTCTCCTATAATTAAATTAGTTTCTGTCCCATCTTTTTCTAAATCTTCTGCAAGCATATTGATACTTTCATTTGCTATTTCTGTTTCTGTTTCTCTTTCTGTTTCATCTGTGTTTTGTTGAGGTTGGTTTGTTTTTTTCTTAATTACGCAGCTTTCAAAAATTTTATCAGTATTCAGAACCATGCTCTGTTTTAACTCAATTTCTATTTGAAAATTTCTAGATGTAAATTTTATTCCTTGTATTTCTAAAATTGAAATAATATTAGTTTCATGATTAACATCGTCTATAGTTAACTGAGTTTCGCTTTCATTGTAAATTTTAACTATAGGCGCACTTGTTAGTGAATTAACCTTAACATTAGCTTTTACTAAATATTTTTTTCCAGATTTATAGCTTTTCAATAATGTGTTGAACGCTGATTCAATATCATTCATGTCTAACGAAGTTTGAAACCAAGAATCGGACTTTTCAAATATGAGTGAATGGCATCTAACTTCTAAATTTTCAATCCAGTTAATAAACTCCTCATCGTTAATATCAAACATTAAATCGCAGTAAATTTTTTTCCCATTCTTTACAAACCCCTGTTTTGTTAAACTTTTAGGCGTTTGAATGTATAAAGGTTTATTATCGTGCAATAGTTTTGTAAAGTAAGCGCCGCCTTGTATTCCCGTTGGGTGCGCTAAACTTAACTTTGCAAAATTAAACGACGAATTTGGTTCTACTATATCATCCATTAATTCTTCTATAGAATTTTTAACCCAAATTAACACGCAAAAGTTTATTTTATTTTTAAATTTTATTTATAATATTTATGAAAGACTCTATAGTTCAACAATGTTTAGAAGTTTTAAAGAGAGAAGATGTTAAAAATGAAATGAAACTATTATGTAAACCTGTTATAGATTTTATTTTTTATGAAATAAATCCATATATCTATATTACAATTGTCCTCGTTTTTATGATTTTTATAATGATTTTAGCAATACTTATATTATTAATGTTAATTCTGCGTAATAAATCTTTCTTTTCAAAAAATTTTTAATATTTTCTCTTTTATGTATATAATGACATTAAGAGGACGTAGAAGACGTGGCGGACAAATAGAAGAAGAGTTCGAAGAGGAAATGTACGATGAAACACCCGAAACTACTAGCACCCCTAGTCCTATTATGGGAGGTCGCAGACGAAGGGGACGAAGTCGTAGAAGACGCGGAGGTCAGTCAGCCACGTCATACGCCATGAATACTGCTGGTTCTGGAGATACACAATGGAACAATGTTTTTAATAATGCTAAAACTATGACAGCCTCTACTGGCGCAGGTCTTTGGTCTGCCGATTTAACACAAAATGTTGCCGGCGTAAGACCTATTGACCCTTCATTGGGAAAACTAATGCAAGGTGGAAAGAGACGTAGGAGCAAGAGAAGAGGAGGAAATTTAATGGGTGTAGTTGGACAGGCGGTTGTTCCTTTTGGTCTTTTAGGATTACAACAAGCATACTCTAAACGCAAAGGACGTCGTGGAGGAAGAAAGTCTAGGAGAAGAGTTAGAGGCATGGGACTCTAATTTTTTTATTTAAGATAAAATCATAATAAATTCATTTATTATGAATTAAAAATTTAGTAAGCTCATTAAAAATGATGTGAAAATTTATAATATTTTATTCACTTTAATTATAATGAGTTTCGAAGAAAAAATACAACAATGGGTCATGCTTGATAATCAACAAAAATTTTTGAATGAAAAGATACGTGAAATACGGGATAAAAAAGGTGACTTGGGTGAAACTATTCAGGATTATGTTGAAAATAATAGTTTATCTAATGCCGTTGTCCAAATAAGTGATGGAAAATTAAAATTTGTTAAGACAAAGGTAGCATCGCCCCTTACATTTAAATACCTAGAAAAATCTTTAGGAGAAATTATAAAAAATGACAGGCAAGTGCAGCAAATTATGCAATATTTGAAAGAAAAACGTGATTATAAAGTAATACAAGAAATAAAGCGGTTTTCTAGTAATTAAATATTATGTGCACATTTTATATGAAAGAAGAAATAGGCGAAAAAGAGATAACAGATGACGATGATTTTGTAATG
>Ga0114968_10000424_pt1 | contig 31432 bp, 16 predicted proteins | sample M_130807_EF_Meta_FD_87020 | JGI IMG/M metagenome (GOLD analysis project Ga0114968, IMG submission 87020) | Freshwater microbial communities from Lake Montjoie, Canada to study carbon cycling - M_130807_EF_MetaG | ecosystem: Environmental > Aquatic > Freshwater > Lake | place: Lake Montjoie... | reverse complement strand
GCGTTGTGCCAAGACACAGTCGCTTGATAATCCTCAAACCAACGTGTTCCTCCGGAAATTGGCGTCGCATTAATGACTTGATCTGCGGCAGCCAGTCGTCGATCTGCTGGATCTGCGTCCGTGACAATGGCTGTAGGGATCTTGAGGTGCCTACGAATTCTCTCAGCACTCCAGCCAGCCATAGCAACGTAGTCGGTTTGTTCATTGTCAAACGCAAATATCAATGCGCCCGTGGTCATCGTTTTTTACTTTGTTCTTCATATTCTACCAGCCACGCATTCATTTGTTCTTGCCAATGCCCATGTGATCGAGCAAACAGTTCCGGAACGTTTACTCGCACAGGAGTTTCGTACAAGTCTAGTAGCACAACATCTTTGTCTTGAGCACAACTTAATAGAGTGCATTGCAGTTCAGGTCCTGCTCGCCACATGCCGCCTGCATGAGCAAACAACATCCGAGCCTCATATTTTTCTTTCAATACACGTCTTGCGGCCACGTGATCAAAACGTGCTCGTGCGTGAGCAATTAATGCGTCAGTATTCATTGTAGTATTATAAAAGAAATCAGGGCAAAAGTCTACCTTTTGCCCTGATTGAGTTTGCCAATTAGGCTACACTGGCTGCAATAGTGGGTGTTCCCCACGAAGCAGATAAACCTTGAGCAGTTGCTGGTGGGAAGTATGTGACCAAAGTGGTTGGTGCAGTGGCCGCACCAATTGAAGTGGCTGGACTGGAAACTGCACTGCCGCCTGAAATATCAGCAGTGGTACCTGCGCCTGATGATCCATCACTGACCCAGGTTGTGACCAAAGTCAACACTGTGGAACTTGTGGCTGTGGCTGTGGTACGAATATACTCACCGGAATATGGACTGGTGGCATTGTTCAATTGGAATATGGTGGCAGGCGATGCTGTTAGATTATACCAACCTGTTGTGGTGGCTAGTGTAGTCTCTGTGCCACCTGAGCCACTAAGGCGGGTGGTACCAGTATATGCTTGTCCAGCAATAGTTTGGGTGGCAGCGTTTACCCGGCCGGTAAGGTAGATTGACCCACATTGGCCAGCAAGTGTGTTCCAGTCTGGATCAGTGTCAGTACCAGTTGAACTCTTGCCATATTGCAAACGTACAATGCCGCCTGCATTCCAGAAATAACGTGCTTGGTTGGCTGACGGGAATGTCACAGTGTGCGTAAATGTAATGGTCCAAGCGTCTTGTCCTGAACCAGTGGCTGTGGTTTTGCTTGTGGTGCCGGTGAATGTGCCATACTGTGTTCCTGATGCAACCGCGTTACCACGGTTGGTTGTGACACTTGTAATATCTGTTTGTACGTTGGCCAAAATACCAATTATGTTTCCTGTAACAGGTGCTGTTCTTGATGTTATGGTTGTGTTAGTTTGTGTACCTGATGTGCTCAAGTTGTTAACTATTGTGGCCCATTGTGTGGCTGTTACAGTTCCACTGGTGGCCACAGTGGCAATGTCAGTCTGTCCCCATCCTGCATCACCTGCACCTGTACTCCAGACACGATTTAGGCCTGCTGTGGTGTTACCTGCAAAGGTATTGTAATCTGCGGCTAGTATTTGTGATCCTGATGAATAAGTCATTTCTTTTTCCTGTTATTTGATGGTGACAATGGCTTCTACTGTGCCAAGTCCTGCGTCTAATTTATCTACCAATGCGCGACCGATAACATTAAATGCATTTGCCTCTTCGGGTTGAGCAGATCGAGCAATGCCGTCCCCGGCCGAAATCAATCTGTCGCCTTTGCGTACTGCACCTGTAACACGCACAGGCACACGACCTGTCATGGCCACTGGAGGGTGTGTGTCGTTTTCGCCTGCACCACCGTTCATGGTAAATGCAGGGCGTGTAGAAATCACACCAAACACATTGTTGCTGGCATCTGTCCGGACCATGGTAATTTCGGCTGAGCCGCCCAGTTCAACCACTGTACCGGGTGTGTAAACTTCATCTGCGGCAAAACGTTCTGCAACGTCAGCATAAAGTGCTGTGGTTGCTGTGGCAAAAATTGTGTTGAAGTAACTGCCCGATGATCCAATGTTACCAATTGCATTGCCTGCACCGTTGATGATGCCAGTAGCGGCACCGCCGGTGTTTACTGTGATTGTGCCCGAGCAAGCAGTATTAGAATCACTGCGCATGAATTGACTGCTGGTCAAACTATTCAAGGTCAATGCATTTGTTGCATTGCCCCAAACAGCATTGTTAGCAATACCAGTGGCCAAAGTGAGACCTGGGTTAATATCTTGTATGCCCCAACCTCCTCCAATTGCTGTTCCTGGAGTAAAAGTAGAGTATCTGCTGATCATTCCCACAATTGAAGCATTGGAATATAATTCAATTATGGAACGTGCCACAGTTGAGGTGTCTGTTACTGTGGCAACAATAGCACCTGTTGTGCCTGTGCCCGGAGTAAATGCAGGACCTACCACAATCCAGGCAGTGCCTGTGTAAACATTCAACTGTTGATTAACTGTATCATACCATAAATCACCAGCGACATTTGAAGTTGGGGCAGTAGAACTGGCTGCGGCACCACCGATGGTCTTGAACGTAGAGCCGTTGTAGACTTGCATTGTGCCCGACGTTGAGTTCCACCAAAGTTGTCCAGTTAGCGGTGCTCCAGGTGCAGTGGTGTTGGCACCGTTTTCTAGTAGACGAATAAAGTTGTCATCTAAAAATTGCCCGTAACCAGCCCAGTTTTTGCCCACCAGGGTCATGCTGGAATCAGTGTTGATGGTGCCATCTGCTATAACAGCAAAAATTGCGCCATCAGTTAGTGTAATTGTATATGACATGTGTTGCTCCGAATGCTCTATCTATATTTATGCTGTGCTCAAGTTAGTCAGCGTTTGTATGCGCACAGTATAGTCAATCTGTATCTGACGGTTTAAACTCTTTTGTACTGGGTGGAAAATTACATGGGTTAGCAATCTCAAATCGGTTGCACTACCCGCCCAGGCTTTTAGCCCTAATTCATCAAACACATATTCACCGTTGAAATTGGTTGAATTATCAAATGCTTGCTGTCCTGGCGGCTCGCCGTAATCCAACAAACAACTGACCAAAATATCAGTATAAACCTTGCCCGATGTATGTAATACAGACATGTAGTTATTGGTAGGGTCTGTATCAGCGGCCGAATTGTCATCAACTACTTTGGCGTAGGTTTCGTTGTAAAGATCGGCATTGATGCCGGTGGTGTTTGGGGGCAAATAGGTAATAATGCCAGTGGGATCCACGCTGGATCCTCCGTTGCCAAATGCCATTTCGTAAATCCAACCACCGCCTTGTGCGCTGGTACGATTACTGAGAGTTTCAGCAAGACTGATACTCATGTTTTCATAATGAATAGCGTTCTTTTTGTCCACAAAAATTTCGCCGTTATTTGGGTCAAATATTTTGACAAATCCTTCAATTTTTACCATACCCGGAGAAATCATGCTCTAGTCTCCACAAAAGTTTCTTTAGTTTTTGGATCAAAAATCTTTACAAAACCTGTAACCGAAACTGAACCCGTTTCGTTGGGACGCTTTGGTTGTGAGTTTGTTTCTTGTTTGATAGGTTGATCTTTTTGTATCATGTTTTATTTACCTTGTTCTTTAGCCTCTAAAAAACTGTGCGGCCACAGTGTCAGTGTATTGCAAGCCTACACCATCGTACGCTGTGGTAGAGCCGGCGCCGTACCAGCCCAGTCCTTGACGTATTTGGATAGTTACTTGGTATCCTGCTGTGGGTGCTGTGTCAAACTCTACAGTAACTGGATTGTCACCAGTTACTGTATACCCGCTGGTTTGTAACAAACCACCTACATACACTAAAATGGCCTGTGCATCAAAGGTCGAATCTTCTAAACTTAGATCAACGTCTGCTGTAAAGATTGTGGTGGTTCCATCGGCCAATGTATCGGAGCCTACATATTGATTTTGATATATTACCGGTGCTAGGTTGTCACGACTTAAATTATAAACTATTGAATCTACAGAATGCAAATCAACTGCGGTTCCTGCAGTTCCTCTCAAGAGGCTGCTTACTGTATTTGCTATTAAATCACGTTCACGATACATGATGCGCTCACCATTAACAGTCAACACACCCCAAATGTTGTTGGCTAAATCAGGCTCTGCAAGAGCGCCAGCATTGTCTACATATACAATGTCATCATTGGCATACAAAGTTTGAGTCAATGTAGTGGTAGTTGCTGGGGTCATTCTATAGGTGGCCTGTACTCCACGCATGTCTTGGAAGATACGCAATTCAAGTCCTGATACAGGATCAGTTTCAAGAATAACAATCACTGCACCTGCTGCCGGAGCAGTATTAAAAGTAACACCTGCGTTTACGCTGTCCCCATAATCAACAGTGTATTCAGTAGGAGAAACTACAACATTGTTGACCGCAACTTCCACTTCCACAGATGCAGTAGGAGCGGCATATGGCCCAGCATCGCTGCCATCACCAGTGTACGTTGTGATTTGACGTGTGTAAACACGGAAGTCCATGGTATCAAATATTGCACCTGGCACTAATTCTTCAGGAGCATGACTTTCGTAAGGTCCAACAAATTCGCCACCATCTACGTTGATATCAGTTGCTAGAGTTCCTAGATAAGGGTCAAGGAACGAACTTTCATAGATTGCATCAAGTATGGCAGGATCGTATGTGGGGCGACCTTCTGGACCATAACTGATGTTGTCAAAAGGATTGATGTCAAAGTTGCCCACATCAAAGCCTGTGTTTTGAGAGAATGTGGGTGCGGTGACTTGTACGCCTGGATAGTCTACACCGTCAATTAACAAAGGTAAATCTAGTCCAGGTTCATTGGGTCCTGGCACATAAAAGCCCATGGTACGATCAACACCACTCAATGAACTGGCTGTAACCAAAGTCCAATCGTCAGGATCAAATGTTGTTCCTGTAACTGGTTGCCATGCGATTGCAGTTCCTGTGCCACTACCTGTACCAGTGGCAACAAATGTTACTCCTACTGTGTTTGAAACAGCACCAATTGATATAAAATTAGTAGTGCCTAATGTTTTAATAGTATACGTAACACCAATTGTAAAAGATCCTGCAGTCACAGTCTTTGATGCTGACCATACGCGATCATCGTAACGAACTAGAGTACCTTTAGGATAACTTACATTGGCTTCCCAAGGTACAATGGTGCTCACATATTGATAACGGTCATACTTGATAGTGGTGTTGATGCTACGAACCAGGTTGTTGCCCATTACAGCAACAATCCGACCGCCTGTTCCGTTACCGCCCGACACAGTAATAATGGCTGTGCTGATATAGCCTGATCCAGGATCGGTAACAATTACCTGACTGATATTACCCGCACTGTTAACAACCGCGGTCATAGTTGCTTGTGTTACACAATCTCCAGTGACTGTGAGTTGAGGAGCAACAGTATATCCTGAGCCGCTGTCCGCAATCACAACATCTTGTATACTAAGTGTGTAGTTTTCAAACCAGAAACTATAGGGCTGTGTTTGCCACAGTGTACTATCGGGTGCTACATCACTGTAGGTACTAGGGTGGCCAGTTCCTGTTGCTGTACTCAAAGTGTAAGGAGTCAAGATTGGACTCATGTACTGATTTGGTACTTGTTCAGTGTTGTAGAATGCTGGCAAATCAAAGTCAGCCATACTACCTTGGTAATCATCAAAACCGTTATAAATCAAATTAAATTCACGTATTTGCACATGATATGGTTTGATTTCTTGAATATAGTTCAGCACAAAGTCCTGGTTGTTTTTCTGATATGTTTGGTACGGAATCAGTTGGGCAATCTTGTGATCAACGTCGATCAAACTGGTTTTGGTCAACCACTCAGGTGCTTCAAACTCGCTGAGTACAAAATTAAACATCAGCATCAATGCACGATTGCGTTCGATCAATAGGTCGCCAATCAACAGTTGTTCGTTGATGGCTTGTATAATCTTACGTGTTTCAGTCACTGGTTCTTGATCAAAGTGCTGTGCATCAAAAACTTCCACATCAAATCCAAAACGTCCCAGCGCATAGTCCCATAGTTCTGCTAGGAACTGTATGGTCCCATCTTGCAATCCCACACGGTCCCATCCAAGATTTGTTCTTAGATAAATTTCATATTTGCCTTGACTGTTGGCAGTGACTTTTGCACTACTTCCCACTGGGGCTTGCGTTAAACTCAAGGTATTGAGGCTGGCCACGTTAGCGACTTCAGCAATGATTTTAACGCTGGAATTGTATCCTGGCAAGTACCAAGTGACATATACCCAATAGTTTCTGGTATCGTAATTTTGCACACGACTCAAGAACAGGGTGGCAAAAGTCTTGGTTGCTGTCACAGTGTAAATGGTCCATAGACCGTTTTGTGTGCTGTCGCTGACCACAAGATATTTGTACCCTACTGCAACCTGAGCAAAATCTTGGTAACTGAGTTCTTCAATGTTAGCCACACGTTTGTTCCAGGCACCAGTTCCTGCTTCTGGTTCAGCCTCACTGCTGTTTAGTAAACTGAAGTTTCTGGTTTCTGATATAGGGAATTGTAATAACACAGCATTGACATATTCCAAATAGTTTTGCAAGGCCAGGAACCTATCTGCAAACATACTTTGACGTGGACGGAATTGCACACCATAACGTTGTGCTGGACTCAATGTAGGATCAGGCACAAGAGCACCTTGTGTGTTTACTCCGCAGAAACTGTCTTGTAATTTTGCATACAAATTGTCTGGTAAGAAACCATTAGCACGATCTTGTGGCAACAAATCATATTGCACATGGACATTGTCATCGGTTAGTTGTCGATCAAATTCAATACTGATCACAGTATCCTGGGCACTAATTTCTCCTATGGCATTGTAAATGGCTGTGGCGCTGGGGCTAACAAATGCCACATAAGGAATGCCACTGCTACGAGGGTCAGCAATGTATCTGGCAATACCGCTGGGGCTGAGAGTTTTACCTATTGCAGTATTGATTGTGGTAATGTTTTTAACCCAGAAATAATATGTGGTTCCAAATACACCTGTTTTATTCAGTCCAGTGGTCACACTATAATTGGTTACAGTTCTAGGTGTACCAGGGCCTGTGTAGTTGGCCGGTGGGACAGAACTAGCAACCCATTGATATACATCAACACTACTGCCTGGGAACAATTGGCTCCATCTACGTGCGGCATACACAATGTCATCTTGATTGGGGTCAATAAATCTCACTGAATTAGTATCCCACCAAATTTGTCCTTCTCTTGTGGCAGCCCAAATTTGACCATAATTGTTTTTGGCTCCTACATTGTAAGCAGCCGGATCAACTGCACCAATGTAGTCAATGTTTTGTCGTGCGGCACCTAATATTTTGCCTTGCAATGGATCAATGAAATCAAAGAATGTGGTTTTGGCACTGGTAATGCGATCGTATGTGAACACACCATTGATCAAGGCAATATCCACCACTGGTTGTTGTAAATTGATCGGTGTCCATGCCGGAGAAAGATCAGGATTATTAAAAATAGAGACTGCTCCGTAATTGCGAGCAACCAATGAACTGTCTCCAAGATCATCTTTAGGGCTGCCGGCCAACAGTATACCATTGGTATAGTCAACAGAGGTGCCATATTGATCTAACTCAGTTACTGTTTGATCATAAATTTGTAGACCAAACGCAAACTTACCAGGATTTGTAACAGAGTCAGTGTCACTGGCAAAATAATCATATGTGTATACTGCACCACTTTGAATCAATGGTCCATTGAATATTGTGGTCTTGCTGTCGAAATATGTGGTGCCACCATCAAATGTAGTTGGGCGATATATATTACCACGCGGTGCACCCACAGTGAGTACAAGAGAAGTATTATCAATGTTGACATCGCTACCAAAGGCTGCATAGGCCACTGGGTAAGGACTAGAAATAGTTTGAGTGTACACAAAAGTTTCAAAAACCATGCTGTCAAAGATATTACCAATCAGGCCAGGTAGCACAGTCAACTTGTTGCCGGCTGTTGCGGCATCTGTATTCTTGACACTAACTGTGAGCAAACCAAATGTTTGTGTTCCTGGAACAGCACCGGCACGGGCTATCACGTTGGGAACTGTGCTTGAGTTGATATCTTGGGCAAGCACTGCGGCCCAACTGCTGGGCTGCCAATATGTGGTATCATTCAAAGAAGTTCCTACTGGCACAGGTTTAATAGCAATCCAAAGACCTTGATTGTATTCAACTATAGTATCAACGGTATAGGTCAGCGCATTGTTCCATGTGGTTGGTGTACTCAGGGCCACTTCCATGTTGTTGATTCTAATAGTGTTGCCAGGATTTAGTCTAGCATTTACTGTTGATGTTGTTATGCCATACACACGACTTTGATTTACATCACGTTCTACTGATCCTGCTTCTGGCAAAACACTACCGTCTTGTGGTGCACCCACATACAAACTACAATTGTAGTGGCAAAGATCCACAGCCTGTCCAAAGTTTGCACCCTGGAATGGTGCGTTAGATCCAATGGTTTGAATCAGGCTAAATGTGTTTACTTCAATCTCTAATATATCTCCTACTGCGGCAGGAATGGTCAAGGTAATCTCATTGGTGCCAGTTACTGTGTAGTCTCCTGAGGCATTACCTTCGGTGTTTGTTAAAAATTGATTGTTTAAAATTACCGATGTTGGGGCCACCAAAGTTGTATCAACTTGATACACAGTCTGCGTGTTGTCTGTCACAATAAATCTTTGTACAGACCGATCGTACACATAAGTTGATCCAGCATCGGACACTGAGTCATATGTGTCGTTTGGACAGCCAATTATGATTTGTCTACCGTCTGTGGAACAACTAACCGATTGGCCAAATCTTGCACTAACGTCAAGTCCTGCAGGGCTTAGTGTTTCAACATAGGTATAATAACTTTGCGTAGTCACAGCAATTGTGCCAGTTGGTATATGTGCAGAATCGAAGGTTATATTTCTAGTGCTATTGTTAAATGTATAATCGATGTTGGGCCGTTGAATTATGTCGTTTACTGTGACTTTAAAACTGTAGATATTGGTAGCACTATACAAATATTCATTTAATGAGAAAGTTTGTGTGACTCCGTTGCCTGTAAAAGTTTTACTTACTCGGCGGCCAATTCTTAACACAAGATCCTGGGCTGGTGCTGTGTTTAACACCACGCTGGTCGCGGTCACTGTGTAATCAGTTGTGTAGGTCAACAGTTGATTGGCAAGAACCACAAACAACTGTTCGTATTCTCCAGAATCGATTATCACGTTACTACTATAATTATAAACTGTCTGGACTCCATCAGTAACGTATTCTACCTGTTGGGCTTCTATCTCTACCAAGCCATATGCATACACTTGATTGATGCCTGGTGCACCAATGTACATCCAGTTTTCATCTGGGCTGACCACAACGCTGGTGCCGAATTCACTGCTCGAATCTATGTAAGTATCATCAGGAACAGTTAATAAATTTGACAACACAAAAGTAGGACTGTTTGGAAATCTATAGATAACCGCCGCATAGCCGGAGTTTGCACTTGAGTCTGAGCCGATACTGGTTGGAGCGCCTACTGCTCCCCAGGTTTGATTGCCGATACTGACAACTGATCCAAATCCATATGCTCCGGGATTATTACACTCTATTATACTGTTTTGAGTAAATGGATTAGACGAAGTTCTCACATAAGTGTAAAGTGCGCCCGACTGTGTGTCACCGTAACCTGGTGCGCCCACAAAAGCAAACACGTTGTCTCGGGCTTGTGCAACGCTTGTACCAAATTGACTGTCGGCCGACGGCGACGTCACTTCAAGTTGACCACTAGTATGGAACACTTCTTGTTTTTCTACAACTTCCCATAGCCCTGCGCCATTGTTATCGATCCAGGCACGATCTCCGGGTATCAGATTATTAGCATATGGCAATGTGATAATGTCGCTGCCTTGTGTGACTCGTTGAGTTTGCAAAGTAAATGGTGTTCCAGTACCCGTAGCCACAGTTTGACTAGTCTGCAAGAAAGTGAAAGCAATAGTGACCTGGAAAATGCTCGGAACATTTAATACTCGATACACTCCGTCAACACCAGATCCAAAATATTTGATTAACAAAATATTGTCTGCGACTAATCCGTGTGCTTGATTAAACGTAGCCACTGCGGTGCCATTGAGGTTGCTGTTGACTTGTGTGATGATGCCTTGTACTTGGGCTGTTCTATAAATGCCCCAATCGTAGTCATTGATTTTGGCTATCCATACTATAGAGCCCACGTTGACATTGTTTAAATTGCCTGCCAACGAAGCAGTATTGTCAATATTGAACACAGTAATATCAACATCATCAATGTTTACATATCCTGCCGATGGCAGGACTGTGTCTGTAATTTTAACCAGTGTAGTGGTCAATATGTCAGGGCTAGGTATTTTGTAACTTTGATTCCATAAGTTACTGAGCAATACTGTTTGTTCAGCCAGGCTTGATTCACCAGGAACGACCACTTGAATCAGGCTGGGATTTGAAGTCAACAATGCTTCATTCAATCTCATTTCATAAAAACTTCTGTTGGCATTGGCACCATATACGCCACGTTGTACTGCCCAGTTTTCATAAATGTTATACTCGGATACGCCGCGGCCAAAATCAGCAAAGGTAAAAATCTCTGCCGCACGTACAGTACCTTTGGTTCCAAGGAATTGTCGATACAAGTTAACTTGACTGGTGCTGTCTAGATTCAGCGACACCATGTATTCTCTAGGTTTGAATCCAATTAAATTGTAGGCAAATAAATCTTGATTGAGTTCAAGATTGGCCTGATACACATCATATGTGTTGGCCAACTGATCACTCTTGTTGGGCAAGTTGGGCAATAAACCTTGCTGGATTTTGGTATAGTCACTGCGTGTCCAGTCGTTGAAATCAAACTTTGCTTTGGGCTGTACAATGTCAACTGCACTGTAATAGAAATTTTTGTATAACACAATTTCCCCGCGGGCGTATTTGCGCAGAGGTTCCCATTCTTTGATGTTGTTTTGATTCAGTATAAAGCCTGGCGCATTTAATTGACCGTTCCATTCCTGGGTAGTGGAACCAATCAGTCGCACTCGACTTTGTCGAGCACCGGTTGCAGGATAATAAATCAAATCAGCAAAAATACTCTCATTGTCCAACACAATCATGTTTTCATATGATGTAAATTTGATATGAAAGTAGTTTATGGTATCAGCAGTTAGACTCTTGAGGGTAAATGTATTATCCAATCGTTCGACCACAAGATTTCTTGTGGCAAATGGAGTACGATCAGCATTGAGTACCATGTTTTCTGTGGTCTGCAAAGCAATGCTGTCAACTATGGCACCTGGCCTTACTACCGTCACTTGTGATGCCGCCGAATTCAAATTTATAATACTACCTTCGGCCCAACCTTGACCACTCCAGTACAGGAATTCACTGACCATTTGGTTCCAGTCTATTAGATAACCATTTTCCATTTGGTCAAATACCACACCTTGCTGTTGTAGCAATGCACCATAACTCAATAAGAAATCTGCTACCAAGGTTCTGTTGGTAAACACATATCCGTAAGGAACCTGTACCACTTGATCACTATAAGTCACTGGTACACGGACGTCAAATCCTCCCGCACTGATTGTACCCAATACACCATTGACTTTGCTGACCAAGATATTGAAATAAGGTTGTGTGGTACTGTATCCGTATACTGCCCAGCCATTGCCAGTCGACTGCACAATTATACTGCTGTAAGTCAACTGATCAAAAGGTACATTTTTGTAAAACAACAAATTGTAACTTTCGTCTGGTAACAACAAACTTGAATTGAGACTGTTAGGACTCGACTTTTCAGTGTAAATTTCCAACAGATTTTTACCAGTAAATGCTGCCATTCTATAACACAACCGCACATCAAGATTTTTAAGATCTGCTGTGAGTGCGTCTGTGGAATTGATTCCGGTCACACGATTGTAGTCTACGATCCAGTCGATATAACTGGCCTTGCTGACACCATTGCCATAAATTTCAATGCCATTGGCATCTAGTCTGTAACGACCGTTATAGAGATACTGCCCAAGTTCTGCATTGTAGCGGTATAAGTCACGGTCAGCAAACAGGCTAAAGAATTCTGCAGGGCGTGTGAGTACCAACATTCGCATGATAGCAAATGGATAAGCACTACTTGTTCTCCAGGCATTTTCTACAGGAGCATCATCACCAACAGTCCAACTTTTCCTAAAGTTTGTGCTGTTAAAGTTGCCGACCACGGTTTCAATAGGTGGTAGTAATGTGCCTTCACTGCCTGAAGGAATCACTTGTGTGAGTTTGGGTCTGGCATATTGAGGCAGTATATAAGGTGCAACAGGATCTCTTACTAGACCCAATGCTAGATCATCCCAAAGAACCAAGTTGCCAGAAGTATAAGGAGCAGGGCCATATTCATCCATCCACCAGACTGGCATTACACTAAAACCCAACATCTCCCAGGGTCGTGTGTTAGGACTTATAGTGTCGTAGAAATAATTGTATATGCCGCGCCAGGCGCCCACCGCCAATGGTTGGTTATCAGTCAACTTGTTACTGGCGGTACTGTAGTTCCAAGTAAATCCATTATTGGGCAAATAGTCTTGCGATTTATAATCTAGTTTGTTCCAGCCGACCCATGTTAAGAAATCTTGACTTTCAATATCAGTAATTTCTTGCAAGATGTAATCGGTTGTGCGGAATTGACCGGGCACAACTTCGGTGGCTGTGAGTGGTACAGGATTGCCATCCAGTTTTAAATTGCTGTAAATTCTGATTTCAAATTCAAATAACAACTGATCTCTGAAGTCACCAAACGCCACTGTAATCGAGCCATCATGGCCGCGAATAACTCGCCGAGGTGTGACATAAGTTGTGTCTAGATATATTTCAGGAATAAATGCAGGATACAATCCTAGTTTGGTAGGAGTGTTAGGTATAAAGGTACCATATGTTTCTGCGTATTCTTGTATGACCACGGTGTCGCCCACTGCCAACGGAATGATAATGGTCAGTGTTGCAGAATCAGTAGAAACCACATACTCAAGATCTCTAGTGAGCAGGCGATCGTTGACATAGACCAATAGGCCCAAGTAATTGGCTGAAGTATAATTATAAACCTGTGTGGTATCGAAAATTTGTGTGGAAATTGGATTAATTACAGTAGTAGATTCTGTATAGACATTACCGCCCGGCAACATGTCACTCCAGTAGAATGGATTTGAACTGGTTCGTCCGGCAATGAGATCCGTTATGACTGCTGTCAGTATTTCAGGCACAGTCATATTAACATAGTCATTGCTGATCGCAGTATTCAATAATTGTGCTTTGTATTTTTCGTATTCTCTTGAGTTGTATTCAAGGCTGGCAAAAATATTATACTCTGGGTTACGCAAGAAATAACCAGCCAAGGTCATTGGAGAACTTTGTTGCAGAATATTTAGACCAAAAGGTATAATATTGCCCAGGTCACGTGAGTTGTTGGCTCCGTTGATTTTGCCTGTGAGCCCGATAAGATTTTGACCAATGGTGTCGTAATGCGTTCTTATTGTGCCTAGTGTAAGATTATCTGCGTTTTCGTTCAGCGGGTTGTTTTCAAGGTTGATTGGCACTTGATAAAATGCCACTGCACTGGCTTGATCGCTTAGAACCAAAACTTCAATTATTTGCCCAGGCACAATAACTGTGGTGCTAGGAAATGTTATTGTTGTGGTGTTGTCAGTTGTGACGTAGGTATATGTACCTGGGTCCTGGAATGTGCTATCAATATAAATTTTAATTGATGGAACTGTGTCCACAGGCAACGCTGCCACGTCTAATAATAACGGCGTGTTTTCAGCATATACAAAACTAAATTGTTGATAAATTTTGCTTTTGACTGCGGCTGTTTGCCAACCAATTTCTCGACGATAAACTGTACGGTCAGCGTATTGTCTTACAAATCCTATGCTGATGTTTTTTGTGTAACTTACATTGTCTTTGACATAGAGAAAAGTGTCAGCATAAAGATTATTGTTAAACACAATGTCGCCAATGTTGTTGAGACTCAGATAGCGTAAAGGAAATCCTAGTACTGTATCATCTGCGCCTGGGCCAACAGCATAACTAAACAACTTGGATCCCGCAAATGTGCTACTAGGATACGCCACCAGATTGCTGAGACTGTATCCGTTACTGTCGTAGATATCAAACAACGGTGCTTGGTTTACACTGGTCTTTTGTTGTGCTCGAATCCATTGAACACCGTCATAATAAAAACTTATGCCTTGCAATGTGGTGCCACTGAGACAGACCACTGTTTGATCAAAAAATACGTCAGCGTCGCTGGCTGGAACTAGATTGATAACTGGATCTGAAAATGAACTGCCATCATCGCTGAGGGTTACAAATTCAACTGTATAAATTTTGTCTCTTACATCGGGATCTGTGTCTCGAGCAAAAATAACTCTGGTTCCAGCAATGAATGTATATCCATCAACTCCGTAACCCACAGTCCCGTTTATGGTGCTAAGAGCGTCGGTTGTGACAAAATCAATGATATCCACAGGTTGCTTGCCTTGTGTACCCATTTCATACAGTCTAGTGCCGCCGCGGAATTCCAAGATAGGACGTCGTGCTCTGAATGCATTGTCCAGCACTGGTACAGTATTGTTGTATGTGGCCGAAGCATTGATCACATCAACGTGGAACCAACGATTGCTACGACTCCATGCATTAAGATCCGGAGAATCCAGGGCCATGGTCAAGTAGTCTGGTATCAATGGTTGGTTTAGGCTGGAATCAAAGTTGCCCACATCAAAAGGTGTTGAGTCAAATGGCACTGTGGCACTTTGTGTGTAGGTTTCCGGAGTGACATAGTTGCTGGTGGGCAATAATTGTATGGCTGTGCCAACTCCAGCCACATAGTATTCTTGATTTGCATAACTAGTGGGCACCACTGGTGCAAGAAACTGCACCTTGAGATTGTTGGTAAACACTACCCCATTGGGGCTAGTGTAGTTTTGTTTGCCTAAAATGTCAGTAACAACATTAATAGTTGAACTGTCGGCTTGATCGACCAGTCTGATCTGACCAAAAATATCTGGGTTGGTTCCATCTTGATACCACAACACGTCTTTAATTGCAGTGAGCAACGGAACTTCAGTAATCACACTGCTGGCATTACTGTACCACGTTGTGCTGGCCCACTCAGTACCAAACAACACATCAAACTTGGACAGAGTGCTTATGGTAGAGATAGGAATCAAGTTGATAATTGGCAAATTGTCGATGTCGTAGATGTACTGTATCTGCCAAACGTTGTTGGTCGGAAAAGTAGGAGATGTTGTGAATACCAGGGTCTTGTTGTTGAGATTGGTAATGCCATCTATGCCACCATAGTTAGAAATGATATCACTGAGATAGACTCCGTTTAACTGATCGTAACTCAATGCACTCAACAGGTCCACGTTGCCAATGCTGGTCAGGTCATAGTAGAACTGTTGTGCATTTTTAAATGGTACATAAAAAGTAACTGTGCCCAGGTCTTCGCCGTTGTTGGTAACGCCCAGCACTGTTCTACTGCTGATGTTAGGAGCATAGGGTAACGTTCCGTTGATACCCGGGTCAGTTTGTATCCAGAACGGATTGCCAGTTTGACTCACTTGAAATGTGTAGTTGCCTCCACGTACCAGAGTGATCACAGGATTATTGCCGGTAACACCACTAAAGTTGTATGATGCTGTGTTACGAGTAACAGTAAAGTTATCAGTTAGTGGTATCTCTGTTGCATACACATCTACCACATTAGGTCCGGCAGGCAACCAATAATATTGACTGTAGTTTACAAATTTATCAAAACTAACAAATGGGTCCCAGGTATAGTATTCGCTGGTGTAAAGTCTATCACTCTTGGTTGTGTTGGCACCTTGAACTGCTAGTGCATCAGTAATGCCAGGATATGTAATAGCATCTTGTATTTCTGTAGTGTCTGGCTTGAGGCTGATGACACCAGGTTCCAACTGATAGTTGGCTCTGACTGCATCGGGTTCTAGCACATAGTAGTCATTGGGATTAACCCCAGGTCCAACTCTACGGCCCACATAACCTTGTGTTTTCTTGAATGCAGGTTCTTGGACCAGTTGATCTAGTGTGGCATTTAAAAATTGTTTGTTGGGAGTGGTCTGAAATATTTCAGGTAAAAAATCAACAGTGCGTATAGCCATTAAATTACTCCGCTGCCAGGTGCAGTTCTAATATTAGTACTGGTCAATGCAGTAATTACTTCCACACTATTGACTCCGGCGCCATTGACAAATATCTCACTGGGGCCACTGCGTATTTCGTACAGGTCACCAAAACTCTTTAGTGGGTCCAATGGTACCAACACCACTGAACTTACAACTCCTCCCATGTTGGAATGAATGTAGGCTGCCAGTTCTGAGAAATAAAACGTCTGTCCAAAGTCCCATTTGTCAATGCTAAAATAAGTGTTTAGATTTGCTACCACTAGATTTTTTATTTCACTTTCACTGGCTGTGCTATCAGCGGCACGAATAACTTTGATTGTGGCCTGTAACTCTTTGGCTGCCTTGGGTCCGAACAATGGTTTGAATACCACGCTGTTTACAATCACGTTATCACTGATCATTTTATAATCATTGAGTCCTTGATATGCTGTGTTTAATTCGTCAATAGTCGGAACTGCGGGTTTTGGCACAGTATCAGTTACATCTCTCAACCAATTCTGATAGGCAGTATAATAGGCCTGACTAACCACATACAAGTCAATGATGTTGGTTGTACCTGGATCAATTCTACTGGTCAGTGCGGCATTGTGTCTGTATTGATAGTACAGGCTTTGGCGGCCAACTCTGGCCAACCATTCGTCCGACACTTCAATCAGACTACGCACACCTGTTCCACTAATAACTAGTTGATAAAATGCAGGATTTGTTGTATAGGTATTGGTTGAAGTATTGTAAACTCCGTAAGCATAAAACACTTGTCCAGGAACAAACTGTAACAGTACTGCGCTAATGTCGTCTTTGGTGGCATATTCAGAAATCACCCGACCAGGTTCTACCAAAAGATAACGTTGCAGATTGTCAAAGTCCACGGTCTTTTCAAAGAATACAAATTTAGTAGTAGGGTTCACATCAGGTGCTACAATTTCATCAAAAAAGTCCGGGTCATCAGGAACACCATCATTGTCTGCATCTTGGTAACTTACAAAAACTTGATAGTCGTCAACAAAGCCGTCGCTGGCCACTGGCTGGCCAACAATAGCCATCTTGATATCTCCAGGTAAGGGAGTATTTGTGTCAGGTCTTGAATTGGTTTTTAATACATTAACAAAGTCAGCGATTACTGTGCCTGTGCGGCTGTCGTAGATTCGTTGGTTGGTTTCAAAGAAAAATCTAGTCTGTAACACTGATCCAAACAGATAAAACAATGCACGACTGGTAACTGTATATGTGGTTCCGTTAGTAACAAACTGTATCAACCAAGAAGCATCTTGATTGGTGCCCGACGTGTTTTGTGCGTTGGCCAAACTAAATGGTGCGTTTACATCTAAATTTGTACTTGTAATTACATACCAGGTAGCGGTAGTATTGTCGTAACCAAGACCAAAATTACGATACAATACAATCTGATCAGTTATGGTACTAACTGTAGTATTTGGCAAATTTGTCACTAGTAAAGGAATAACTGCCACTGGAATAGCGCCAGTCGGCACAAAATTGTTTAGTATGACAGGTCCGGTACCGTTTGAGAAATTACCCTGACCTTGATTGGTGCCGTCTAATACTATGGCAGTGGGACTGGCCCAAATTATCAATTTGTCATTGTCTTGGCTAGGCGTTCCTAGTTTGAGTCTATTATTGACATCAAAATAATAGCCAGTGGGTGGAACAAACTGCACTAAAGAACCAACTTGTATATATTTACTCACCGTGCTACTGTAGGTTCCAATGGCAGCAGGAAATCCTAGTGCATTTACAAAATAACCAGTAGTCTCATTGGCCAGGGTTGTACTTTGATTCCAGGTGAAATTTAATACAGTAAGATTGGGTCTTGGAAAGTTTGCATAATAAAATTGATCTAATCCAGTAGAAACCAATAATGGTTGAATGTTATTAGTAATCACTGTGGCTACGTCGTTACGAGTCAACCAAGAAAAGTTAAAGGTGGGCAGTTGATTTTCTTCCCACAAGGCTCCATCGCTACCAAATGTGTTAGTTGATGAGTACTTGCCAGTATTGTCCACCAGGTCAAGATATCTTGAAGTTCCAATTGACGCACGATTTAGTGCATTGCTTTTGATAATTGAATTATAAAGAGTGAACGGAAAGTTACTGTAGTCTTCTCCGTTGACCATACGATTCTGTGTGTAATATCTAGCAGGCGCACGTTGCTTGATCTCGTCTAGAGTTTCACGAGGTTGTGCGTTGCTGACAGGTTGTGTAATGCCGCATGTGAATGTAATTGTTTCAAGTTGCCCAGTACGACTCACATAACTGATGGGTATGGCCACGCTTTGCATTTCTTCAGGATTAATAATGTAAGCCAATCCGTTAGAAGCACGAACATAAGCACGGAATAATCCCACTGGGATAGTACTAAACACACCGTCTCCAAAAGTCAGTGTGATTTGATCGTTGGTTCTACTGACCACAGAAAATAATTTTCTTTGATCTGGGGCTAGTTGTTCAGTGGCGGCGGCATAGACACTTTGTACATACTGCCATTCGTACTGTACATTGCCCACATTGTCCAGTTGGAACAACCAACGGTCTTCGTTGTTGACTCCTTCGATATTGACGTTGACTGTTCTGTTGGCCACACGTTCGCCAATATTGAAGTCTTGATTTTGCAGTACGCCTTGTTTGAAATAAAAGAAATAACCTGTGTTGGCACTAGCAAATCCCAGTTGATCATTGCGGAACAACAAATTGAAAATACCATTAGGCAATGGACTAGGTTCGTACACATAGTCGCGTCCTACCGATGTTGAGTTTACTGCCTCGAATGGCATGGCAATACCATTTACTGTGGCAGTATAAGGAACTATTGGTAAAAATCCAGGAACCAAGTTGATACTGTATTCAGATGTGTCAACTCCTACAACAGTCTGTTTATTACCCGGGCGGCCGACTCGTTGTGTATTGACCAAGGCAGCATTAAGAATGGCTGTGAATTGTTCTACCCAGTTAAAGTTGGTAGGATCGTTCCAGTTTATGGTGACATTGGCCAAGTTAACGCCGTTGAAGTCTGTGACATTTTCTGTTGTTTGTACTGAGAATACTTTGAGATAGCCTTGAGAGGCTTGATTTCGTTTGGGAGTATAACTGACCAATTCGGCCAATTTGACCACGCTGTCTCTACGCTCTGCGGTGCCTAAATAATTTTCTCTGGTGTTTAAATCATTGCGGAAACTCATGGCTTGACCCATGTATGCAATGACGTCTAGCATGGCAATAAATTCTGAACTTTCAATGTAGTCATTGAAACTTTCAGGGTAATACTGGCGTATATAATCTACAAAACTTTTGCGCAGGGTTTCAAAGTCATAACTTTGAAAGTCTGCTTCTCTGTAGGTTTGATAGATTCTTTTCCAATCTTCAACGCCAAATACAACTGTTTGTCTAGTAGTTCGTGCCATAATATTCCGTTCCTTTTATTTATTGCAAAAATAAACGGCGTAGTTATACGTAACTGGCTCGTCTTGTTTCTTGATTAAAAAATATATTAAGTTGTTCCACAGTGGTACTAGGAACTATCTGAATCTGCAATTCAATCAATACCCCGTTTTCTTGAGGGTAATAATTTGCATCACTGATATAAATTCTTGGATCTCCACCAGCAATTTTTTGTATTTCGGCTAGGATAGCACGTTCTGTTACAGTGTCTTGACTTTCAAAAACATAGTCTAACAATGTAGAACCATAACCAGGGCGACCCGGCAAGGTACCCTGACGAATGTTAAAAGCATTAAGAAGATCACGTTTAACTAGTTCACCGTCGGTCAGGGTGAATTTTTTATATTGATTGATGGTGCTATACCCGATAAATGTGGCCATACTGTTATTTATTGTCTGAACTACCAGAAACTAGCAATAAACTCAACGGCTTCCGCGGCATACTCTTGAGCAGCCTCAATGATTACATCAGAGCCGCCTAGTAACTCTGATACATCAAAGTCAGTGATTGTTGTGATGTCTAGCCCTAAGGCGTCAAACCCTTCTGTAAATATTGCTGTTCCATACTCTTGAAGCCCTGCTAATACCTCTCCTGACCCAGGTATGTCTTTTAACAACGCACCAACGCCAGGTAAACTTTTTGCTTGGTCTAGTAGGCTGGCGGCGCCTTTTATCTCACCCAGAAGTCCTTGACCTGATTTAAGCAAACTCATGATACTGTTTGCGCCAGGTATTTGAGACAATGCGGCAACGCCGGCCGCAGTTGACGCCAACTGAGTGAGTAGTATGGATGCCGATTGGTTGACTGTGCTGAGTTGCGTGGCTTGAGTTCGTATGTCAATACCCAGCGCAGGATTGGCAAATATATTGCTAGGTATTTTGTTATTACCGATTATGCTGTTGAAAGCAGTATCTATTACTGATCGATTCACTGTGTTTGAATAGCCTCGAGGTGTTTGAACACCCGTCTGTAACGGATTACCTCCGCCGCTTACAGATTGGTTGACTGTGCCAAAATTCTGACCAAATATTGAATTAATGGCCGAGGTGGTCAATTGACCAATTTCACTGCCGCCCACAGTGTTGTTTAGCCATGCTGTGGTTGCGCCTACTCCATAATTGGCCGCATTGTTGATCACCGCACCCAGATCTGTATTGGAACCAAGCAAGTTATTCACCGTAGACGATACTACTCCTAATTCAGATAGATTATTGTAACTGCCGGTCAACGAACTCTGCTGTGCAAGACTTTGTAATGTGGGATTGGTCAGCACCGCATCTAGATCAGTTGCACCGCCTTTGCCAGTCCATACTGTGGGACTACTGAGAGTGCTAACTAGGGTTGACGGGTCTTGGTTGATCAGTTCTGCTGTGCCTGGTTTAATTAGGCCTGCTTGTTGCAATTGATCAGGTGTGAGTCCGTATTTGCCTAGGCCGTTTTCGTTGGTAATGTCTGTGGCATTTTGATTCACTGCTGAGGCGGTGCTTGACAACAATCCTTGTATCTGTGTGGTTGACAGCGGCCCTACAGTACTACCCGCCAACACCGGAGTATTAACAAAAGTTGATATTGTGGTTGGGTTCTGTGCTGGAAGATTTGGTATCTTGGTTATGGCGCTACCAATCTGAGACAATGTACTGGGCGTGATCGATGATGTGACCTGAGACAGGGCTGTAGCAAGTCCGCCTTTGGCCTGAATCAAACTGTTTAATACGTCCCCGGCTCTTAGTCCTGTCAGGCTACCAGTGTTGTACTGTTGATTAAAGATAGCCAGGGCTTGGTCATAGGTAGATCCTGCTGGACCAGTGACTTCAATTGGTTGGCCTGTGGGAGTAGTAAACTTAAAAACGTTCATTTAACTTGAAAATTCCATCCTGATGGTACTGGCTCAGCAGTAGGCGGCGGAGTTGGTTGCCCATCAACAAAATCTACTACCACACTTACACCCTGGTTGTGATATTTATAGGGCTCATGTGTGGGTGCTCGAGTCACAATACTTTCCAATGCACCGGTTTTGACTTGCCAGCCCTTGCTGTTGTTAAAACTAGTGTCATCTAGTGTGCGCTTGGGATACAGTTTAGGAGGCGTTACTGTTTTAGCACTACCGCCATTGAGATCAATACGGCCTGCTTTGAGTGCTAATTTTGTTCCACCTTGCCAAGAACTAGTTGCGCCTTGTAGACTCAAACTGCCATCACTACGAACTCCCAATGCGGCTGTGCTGTATAATGTCATGCCTGCTTCGGCAGCCAAGTTCATTGTGGTTACTGCACCTATGTTAGTGGCCGCACCACTCTTCATACTGATGTTACCACCAGCATACATGTTGATGTCTTTGTCAGCATGCAAGTTGATTGTGCCTTCTGTTCGCACGTTCACAGAGTTTGTGGAGTATACATCCACAGTACCTTCAACGCCTAATTCGATCCAGGTTTGTCCATTGGCATGAGCAATGTAGATAAAGTCTCCAGAGTCGTTCATCATGACCTGATGACCTTTGGCCGATCTCATGCGGAATAAAGCATTGTCGCCATCAAGGTTGCCATCATCCATCACAAGTGTATGTCCACCGTAGCGACCAATCACTTGCACATCCTGTGGCTTCACTGTGCCTGCATCCAATTGCTTTCTTATAGTATCAGGATCTAGGCCGCCTGCATAGATAGGTTTACCCGGAGTAGATATTCCATAAACTGTGCTAGGACTTTCTCTTTGCGCACTTGATCCGATAGGACCACGTTCAGGATCATTATCTAGGCCTTGCTGAAAATATATAGCCGCTTGTACACTATGTACTGGCTTGGGCTGATCAAAAAATCTTGGACTTTGATCTATTTGCTTGTTTTCAGAATTGATTTCAGTGACTGGCAATTGTGGCGAGTTTGCAAAATAGGTCGCTTGTGCTTTGTTGCCAGGAACATATTGGCTTTTAGGAGCCGCACCAATGGCCGGTAACATGTGGTTAAGTCCTATTTCAGGAATACAACCAGTATAGTAACCTTGAGCAGGGTCGCCTGCCACAAAGAAACAGATCACTCTAGTGCCCATATCTGGGGGTGTGAACCACATGCCATAACTTTGTTGATTTCCTGGATAGGTACCTGTGCCGACACTGGTACTGTTTTTTTCAGTAGTTCCGTAAAATGGTGAAACAAAATCCACTGTGCGCCATAGCGAATCGTCAGTGAGATCTGGGGCTCCATCAGCAGTGGTTGCTCCAAATTCTGCTATCCAAACTTGTAGTCGGCCACTGCGAGTGTTGTCAATGTTGTTGACCACTATGCCAATGAATGGTCCCATCTCCGCGGACATGCCGCCGCGATCAAATTTAAACTCTTTTGGTCTACCTGTACTTCGTTCAATATTCTCTGCCATTATAGTCCTCCGCCGCCAAATGCCATACCTTGATCATTCACTGTGTTTGGATCTGTTCCTGCGGCAATAGCGGCTTGTTGTTTCATGGGCAGGTCTCCAACTGTTATGGGTGGTCTCGATTGCTGTGTTTTTACAATTGCTGGAGCCGGGGCCGAAGTTGTATTCACAACCTCTCTCTGTTGTGCATTTGTTTGCGTTGTGTTTGCAGTTTGTTGAGTGTACAATATACCTTTAAGTGATTGTTCAAATCTACCTTGTTTAAAAACACTAACAACCTGTATCGCTTGGTAAACATAACTTTGAGTACGAGCCTGATATTGAGGCGAAGGCGAAACTGCTCTTGCAGGCACTGTGCCGCCGGCATCAGCATGTGTTCCTGCGCCTGGGCCACCAATAGGAGCCGCAGGATTAAAAACACTTTCTGTAATTTCCTGTCTAGGGTCGAAAACACTTTCTTGTATGGTACTACCGGCATTGCTGTTAGTCGATACTGCTTGCGTCTCGGCAGTGGTACGTATTGCAGAGTCGGTGCCCACAGTAGGATTGTTTTGTTGGGTGGGTGTTTCTACAGCATTGGTGCCTGCGATTTGCCCAACACCATCTGCTCCAGAGCCAGCAGGTTGAATGCGCCCTGCTGGTGTGATTATTTGTTGTGGTTGTTGTGGTAACGATGGGTTGGCACTTTCATCTCTGGCAGTGGCGGCGTTGCCCACAATAGCGCCTGCGCTGGCTGTTGGCAGTGTGCCACTAGCAATAGCATTAGCAATAAATTGTTGACCACCTTGTGCCACATATTGAGCGTAGGCTTGTGCTTCTAAAGTACCTGCGGCGGCACCAGAAAAAATGTTAGTGCCCAATGCTATGCTCAATTGGATTGCCTGCATTTGTCTCAATGACAGAGTCTCTCCTGGTATGTAGATTTGACCACCAATAATAATGTTTGTGGCCATATTATGCTGATCTTCCTGTACCGGTCTTGCCTGGTTCCATTAGACCAGTGTTGAGATCATAATCTCCGGGCAAATTAAAGTTCACTTCAAAATACACTTGTCTCGATTCGCTGTTGATTGTGCCATCTGCAAAAAACGGATCTGGTTTAAAACGTGCGGCGCTGGCTCCATACGCCACTTCTCCTTGAAATATCCAAGCAGGATCTCCTATAATTCTGACATCTGCATGAGCAAGATCTTCTGGACTGTATAATTTATCTGCGGCATTGGCAGCCGGTTCATTTGTTCGTCCTTGGGCTCCTTGACTGCTTTGCCCACTTCTCGGTGAAAACTTCTTTTTGACCAGATCATTGAGTTCTCCCAGGTCACTAGTGCGTGAGTCAGTAGTAGGAGCACCACTTAAGATTCTAGTGTACAAAGTATTGTAAGTCTGTTCATAATTTATTATGGCAGTATTTTGCCCTGTGAACCAATAAGGATAACTCTTGTTTACTCCTCGAAATGCTGTGGTTGGAAAATATGCACTGTCTACAGTGGCCACCCAATAAGGAGTCAACACGTATCTTATTTTATAAGCATAGTCTTTGCGTTTTTCATCCCAATCAATTGGCTCTGCCGCAAATCCAACCTGGAACCAGGCAAGATTTTGCCCGCCCTTGCCTTGTGGCTTTTGTACGCCACTGGTGGGATCAACGACCACTGTTTGTTGATCTTGGATATAGGTACTGTTTCTGGCCATTTGGTCCAGGAACTGTATAATTTGCATCCCTGCTTTTGCTCGCAAAGTATTAGTTGCAAAGTCTGCACTTTGTTTGCTAGGGTTGAGTTGATCGGCAGCGGTGCCGCCTTTGGGCATGGCACTGTTGGATGGATCTATACCTCCGCGATATGTTACCAATGCATTAGCAAGAGCATCGCTGGCAAATTCAACTTCATAGATATCGGCAAGACTTTGTGTACCATCTGCCACTAGATCTTGTTGATATTTGTTTAGTGCGGCAAACAATCCTTTGTTTACAGTGAGATTTTTCTTAGGAGCGGTGTTGGCTTTTCCTGGAGCAGCCTGACTGTTAGGATTTACCGGAGGAGTATATGAGGACCCACTGCCTGGTGCGGCTGCCAGTTGTGCTTGTGTTAACACTCCAACCCCAGTGCCATTGGAAGTGCCGCTGGTAGTTGTTATAGTAGCATTGTCAATGGCTCTGATAGAGGCCTGTGTATTAGGTGGAGTTACCGCAGGCCTGCCATTAGAATCCACAGCATTGGCAGTTACTACCAGTTGTCCGGCTAGTGCTTCTTTGAGGGTACCGGCTGCTATTTCGAGATCGTATGGTATAGTTCCACGATTGGATCCAGCATTGATGTTATTACCCGGAGTAACACATTCAAAGTTGTACTCTACTGCCTTGCTCCCAACTTTGAATTTTAATTCGGAGATCTGAAAAGGTATGTATTTTTCTACCACAGCGTTGGGATCTGCACCACCGTCGGGTTTTTGAACTCCGCCACGTACCAAGTTACCACTGGAATCATAACCATAAAATTTTATAACCATTAGATAGTTCTGACCTCCCCAGGGTGCTTGACCACCACCACCAGACTTTTTACGATTGATGTTGCCTTTGTAGATATAGTCCAATACAGCGTCATTGAGATTGTTGATCAAAGTGATCCCGTTCGGCTCAATCACACTAAATTTCATATTGGTACTATTGTGTGGGCTACCTGTGCCTTTGCCCGATATCAGACCATTGATTTCTACGTTGTCAATATAGTAGTCTAAACTGAAATAAGGATTTCTACCTGCTGTGGCGGCTGTGTTTCCTGAGGCGTTGGCAGCGGCACCACCACTTTGAAACAGCAAGGCATATCCTGCAACGTTTCTTTTGGCCGAAGTTATTAGTCTACGATAGCCTGCTGAATCCATGAGATAAACTGAGATGTTGTAGGTGTAACTTGCATATTGATCAAGTACGTTGCCTTGTGGAGTTATTGTCTGAACTGTGGAGAACAGTGTGTCAATTGAATTTTGTGTGGCGTTCTTGGACTGTCCACTGTCTTCATTGCCTGCGGCAGCACCAGGGCCTCCAGCAGGTGCATAGTTCGGACCAGGATCATACAAATCACCATTTTCAGGATTGCGTCTGAGATTAGATACTGTGCCATCATCATTGATAACTGGCAATCCGCTGTTGTTTCTTATAGCCTGTGTTTGTTCAGCGGTCCTGACTGTAGCATTTGTGCCTTCTGTGGGATCAGATTCTATAGTTGGCGTGGCTTTGGCATTAGTGCCTGATCCTGAGCCAGCGGGTGTAATTCGTCCAGTAGGTGTAATTACTTGCTGACCTTTAGGAGGCAAATTAGAATTAGCACCTTCATCGCGGGCTAGATTAGCGTTAGTCACAATGTCACCAGCACTTGCTGAAGCAAGTACTGATTTTAACTCTGCTTCAAGTGCTAGAATTTGCCCCGGAATAGTTGCAACTTCTTCTGTGTATCTTGCAATAATAGCCCGGTTGCTTTGTAAATTTCTGTCTAGATTTGACAGGCCGTTACGAGCGATTCGTAATCTTTCTCTTAGTCGAGCGATCTCACTAGTGATATCTTGTGCTGTGGCCATATGTTAGAAACCTAACACACTTCTTAGCGTGGTAATTTTGGGTAGATAGATTGTGACGCCAGCCTTGAAGTCCAAAGGAGGTGCTGTAAGTGTATTGGGGTTGCGTTGATAAAACACCCACCATAATTCAGCAGAGTCATACAAGTCAAATGCCAGCAAGTCGGGTCTATACTGATAGGTTTGATTGATCAACATCAGTTGATCGTCGGCCTCTTTAGGAATGGCTCGATTGGTCATCACGTCCAAGAAAAACTGACTATATCCAGTATTATAATAGGCGCTGGTTGCGGTATAAGTTGACATTACCAGAATCCTCCTTTGAGTTGATTGCCATTGTTGTATTGTCGATTATCAAACACTTTGCTGACCTGTTGACGACTCTGCATCGGGTAAAGTGTTAGTTCAATATCTATTTTGGTTGGAACATATGTAGGCTGATTTTGCCCCAGCGTCGGTGGTGGTGGTGGATAAAACAGCGCACCTTTGTTTATGCCTTGACTACTGAACAAGTTTTGTAATCTTGCCACCGCACCCGAAATTGGATTGGTTGGAAGGTCTTGTCTGTTTCGTCGAGTCAGCATGTTGGTACCGTTTATGTTAGTGGACCTGGCACGTATGTAGTCTATGTCGCCAGGTAAACTATAATTAAAACTGGCTACTACACAAGGGTGTTGTGCAAATTGATATTCTCCCAGTCCTGTTAGATAGACCAAGGGAGGAGGAGCGCCACGATTGGGATCTTGGCCGTAGAACATTTTGGTCGCTGAGCGAAAGAAATGTATCACAGCCAAGAGGTAATCTGCTTCTGCACTATCCTGTGCTGTGAATGTGGCACTCAATGAAACCTGATCTGCATAACTGCCTTTGTAAAAATATCCTTTATAGTTGCTGTGTGTAAGAGCCTGTGCTTCATAGTCAGCCTTGTAGTTGAGCATGATTTTGGGAGTGTATGGGAATATTACTCCATCTGTTTGCCGCAACGGCAACAAGATACCTGGGTTGGGTGCATTGTATAGATAGGTAGCACCTGGTGCCAATTGTAATCTCACACGCCAGTCACCGTTGTTGACCACTCGCTTTTGTGCGGCTAGTACTGCCTGTTGTTGTGCCAACTGGCGACCAACCTGTGTTTGAATTGCTGAGTTTTCAGCGGCTGTGGTGAATGGTGCTGCCGGGAAAATTGGTGTGCCGTCAGCATTAACTGGATTGCCTGCGGCATCAACAAATCCACCACTGCCATTAGGGTCCGGCAACACAGGACCAAATGCCTGGCCATCAACTGGTGCGGCTGTTCTAGTTGGGTTAATCACTGTGGCAGTGATCTGTTGGGGTCCTATAAAACTAGGATCACTATTGACTTCAACAACAGGAACATTTGATCCTGCTGTGGTGGCCCGGTAACTGGCTGAGTTAGTGTCAATAGATGCTTCGTTGAATTGAATTGTTTCTTGTGTGGTAGCAATGTAGGCTTGATTTTCGTTGACGCTTTGAGTTTGATCAAAGACATTTTGCACTTGAGCGGCGTTGTTGGCTTCCAGTACTGCTCGACGTTCTGCACTGATGTTGGGATCGGCTAGTTCAGCATTGTTCTGTGCAATGTAACTTTCACTGTCTGCAATTTTTTGTTGTGCTGACTGAATTGTTTGCGTGGCTGTTGCTATTCCATCTTGGCCTCGAGAGATTTCAGCGGCTGCCTGATCAATGTTAGTGAGATAAGGATTAGGAGACTCAGCATTGAGTCGGGCGGCCGCGGCCGCTGTCTGTTGATTGGCGGCGGCTATTGCGGCACCAGTGCCATTGTCGACTGTGGGGGCAAGCCCGTTTACGAATGCAGGGTTAATGCCTCTTGTGACTTGTGCTGTTTGTGCGGCATCAAGGATAGTTAATCCGTATGCATCTTGTGTGGGCGAGGCTGCCTTTGATGTCAATGCCGACAAAGATCTTTGTACCGTTGCTTGTTGTGCGTAAGGATTTGCAGCCGGTGTTTTAGCAGTCAATGCTGACACGGCTTTTTGCACCGTGCTGGTGGTTGATGCCGCAACATCTTTGATTGAGTTAAAGAAATTGCTGGTGCTGGGCAAACTAGTCAGTGGTGATCCAGGAAGTTGTGGTATGCCAAGTCTGGCACGTATGTAAGGGTCCGTAGGATCTGCTCCACCAAGATTTTGTATTTGATCAGGCGTCAATCCCAAATAAGGATCAGGTACTGCGGCAGCAGGATTGAATACGCTTTCTTGTACTTCTTGGCGCGGATCAAAAACATTTTCTGTTACAGCATCGGGATTTTGTACAGTTTGTCCAGGATAATTGTCGTCCCACCAGCCGCCGTCGCCTGCTAGACTTTGATTTTGTCCATAGAAATTTTCGCCTCCTTGAGCATCAGCATCGGCGTTGTACAAAAATTCATCGCCATCATTGGCCACAATAGCATCTACGTTTAGCGGTTCGATTGAGATAAAATTCTCTTCATCCATGTTTGTTCCTTGACCCTGTATTTAACCAAAAAATTAACTGGTCCGTTTATAAAAGGTTGACAACTAGTACAAATGTGCTACAATAAGTAATATTTTAAAGGAATCCCCAGTCAATGACTGCAACTATCCGTGCCACACCCAAAACCAACTATCTCAACAACAGAGATATTCTCAAAGAGATACATCTAAGCAAAAATACCTACTGTGCTTTTAGAGATCCGGTCATCGATCATCAATTTGATATAATCTTGCCTTCTGTGAGCAAAATCAATCAAAAGACTATAGCCGAGGCCCGACGCAACAGAGCAGACAGACTCAAGCGTGAAGGTACCATAGTAGATCCCAAAAAAATACCCAACACAGACATTGTGTTTCGAATTACTTGTTGGGAACACATACCCATGGCAGCCAAAAAGGTCACCAAAGCAGAAGCCAAAAAGCGCAAGTTAGAAGACTTGTTGGAACTGGACGATGTCACAGAAGACCCGCTAGCGGACCTTGTAGAGGAGCCTGTGCTGAGTCCTACTCACATGCGAGTGAACTTTCCTCCGTTCTGGCATTATCGAATCGACGACAATAAGGTGCCGTTTTTGGTGGGCAAAAGTCATTGGCGGGGTACTTTAGATGGGGGCGAGTTCTGTAAAGATCATGGCAAAATGACCCGTACTTTGGCCAACATGTTCATGAAATTATGCGAAAGATATGCTACAAGGAGTAACTGGCGTGGATACACATACAACGAAGAAATGCGGGGACAAGCCTTGCTACAACTCAGTCAAATCGGACTCCAGTTCGACGAATCAAAATCGCAGAACCCTTTTGCGTATTATACTGCCGCTATCACTAATAGTTTCACTCGTATCCTAAACATTGAAAAGAAAAACCAAAACATACGTGATGACATTTTGGAAATGAACGGACTCAATCCTTCATGGACACGTCAAAACTCGGGCAAACACAGTATGATGGCCATGAGTGGGCCAGTCACTAGTTCGTTGGATGAATAACATAGTTTTTACTCAAGATGTGGCCGGTGAAAGAGATTGGCTAAACAGTCAATTTCCTGGGTTCAAAAATTTAGAAACTGAATTCAGTGGAAACTGGCCCGACCGTCTTTTTTCTCAATCATGTGATACAATTTGGGAAGTGCCACCAGAATCAACAGTGGATGGGTCTGGAGTCAACTGCGACAAATACAAAAGCCTGTATCAACTTGATTTAGATTTTATCAGTCACAGATGGTGCGAGGCCAACAAGTTGTTGATCAACAACATAGAATTTGAGTCACAACCTCAAGCCGCCAAGGCACAGGTATTGACTTTTACTCGTTGTGGCACAGTATTCCTTGAGTCAATTCTTTACGGTCCAGGTGGATATGACAAAGATCGTGGCTGGAACAAATCGGATCCAACTACTGATCATGCCTTTTTAGGGGGCGACGATAGAGTGTTGTATGATCTAATAGAAAAAAGTCAGCCTGACATATTCTTGTGTTACAAAGACGACTGGTGGTCTTGGGCCACCAGTCTGCTAATTTGTCAGAACTTTGACTATTACCACTACGACGATGATGTTCAGTGGGATCAGATGTCGCCATTTGAAGTTTCCGTTGACGACGTTGACACGTTGGCCAAAAAAGTTCACGCCAATTGGGCGGCGTTGTGCCATCTTCGAACTCGATTTCCTCATTTGAATTTTTATATTATTGAATTTTCAGAGTTGATCAAACATGCCAATTTAACCGATCATCGAGACATCAAATACAATAAAAAAAACTTGATTACCAATTACTCCCAAACACAAACAATGTTCGAAGACACGTATCTTCCCAAGTTCCGGCAATGGCAACACAACTGTTTGGGCCATCTACAGACTATGAAATGCCAAATTATCACCGACTTTGACAATTTTATCGGTTGATCTTTGTTACATTGCTGTGTATAATACAATACTATATGACTAACCTATTCCGGAAAGCCGCGGTCTTTACAGACATTCACTTTGGTTTGAAAAGCAACAGCACTCAACACAATGAGGACTGCCTAAACTTTGTCAAGTGGGCAACTGCCAAAGCCAAGGCCGAAGGTTGTGAGACCTGTTTGTTCCTAGGCGACTGGCACAACAACCGTGCCAGCCTAAACATTGTTACCCTAAACTACAGCCTGCGGGCACTGGAGCACATGAATGATAATTTTGAAAACGTGTATTTCATTCCTGGTAATCATGATTTGTATTATCGAGATAAGCGCGACATACAAAGTGTGGAATGGGCAAAGCATCTCCCCCGT
>Ga0114968_10000423_pt1 | contig 31444 bp, 19 predicted proteins | sample M_130807_EF_Meta_FD_87020 | JGI IMG/M metagenome (GOLD analysis project Ga0114968, IMG submission 87020) | Freshwater microbial communities from Lake Montjoie, Canada to study carbon cycling - M_130807_EF_MetaG | ecosystem: Environmental > Aquatic > Freshwater > Lake | place: Lake Montjoie... | reverse complement strand
AGGTCGCACACCATGGTCTGAAAATTCACCAGCGCTACCATGCGGCCCTGGCTGATCTCGGCCTGGTAAGGCGTGTAGGCGGTGTACCAGGCTGGGTTTTCCAGAATGTTGCGCAAGATGACGCCCGGTGTGTGCGTGCCGTAATAGCCTTGGCCGATAAAGCTTTTGAGCACCCGGTTGTGCGCCGCCATGGCGCGCAGTTCGGCCAAGGCGGCGGCCTCGCCGATGGCCGGGGGCAAGTCCATGGGCGCGCTGCGCCGGATGTTGGCGGGCACGATGCCCGCAATCAGGCTCTCGCGCGAGGCTTCACCGATGGTGGACAGCATGTGCGCTTCGTCCGCGGCCGTTAGCCCAATGTGGCGGGCAACAAAAGCATCGGGGTTTTCCAGGGTGCCCCAGGTGGGGCTTGCTTGCGTGCTCATAGCGGTGTTCCTTGCAAAGTGTCTGGGCGGGCGGCCAGGCCTGCCCTACAGGCTCATTGGGTCAGGGCTTGGTAAGCCGCCTCGTCCATCAGGGCGCTGAGTTGGGCGGGCTCGCTCAGCCGCACCTTGAAGAACCAACCGGCGCCCAGCGGGTCGGTGTTGGCCAGGGCGGGGTTGTCGCGCAGGCTTTCGTTGACCTCGGTGACCACGCCCGAGACGGGCATGTAGACGTCGGCCGCAGCCTTGACCGACTCGACCACACCGGCCACCTCGCCTTGCGCGAAGCTCTTGCCCACCTCGGGCAGTTCGACAAAGACCACATCGCCCAGCGCGTCTTGCGCATGGTGGGTGATGCCCACGGTGGCGCTGTCGGCGCCTTGGTCTACCCATTCATGGTCAGCGGTGTACAGGAGGCTCATAAATATCCTTTGAAAGTGGAGCTGAAGAAAGGAAAAAGGAACGCAAAAAGCACTACGCCCCGCGATGGTAGCGGTGGGGCACAAAAGGCATGGGGCAGACCTGCATCGGCACCTGCTTTGCGCGCACCAGGGCTTGCAGCAAGGTGCCCGGCGCGGCGCAATCGGCGCGCACATAGGCCATCGCGATGGGCGCATCGGCCGTAGGCGCCAAGAGGCCGCTGCAAACTTCGCCCACAGCTTGGCCGCTGGCGTCTTGCAAGGCGCTGTGCTCGCGCACCGGTACCCGCTCCAGGGCGCGCAGACCCACGCGCAAGCGCTCTGGGCCGGTGTGCATCTGGGCCAGCACTTTGTCTGCGCCGATAAAGCCACCCGCGCGCGCGCCGCCGCTGCGGCGCACTTTTTGGATAGCCCAGCCCAGGGCGGCCTCGACAGGGGTGGTTTGGGCGTCCATGTCATTGCCGTAGAGGCACAAACCGGCCTCTAGACGCAGCGAGTTGCGCGCACCCAGACCGATAGGCATGACCTCCGGTTGGACCAACAAAGCCTGGGCAAAAGCGCTGGCACAGTCCTGGTGCAGCGAGATTTCGAATCCGTCCTCGCCGGTGTAGCCGCTGCGGGTAACAAATATGGGGTGACCCTGCCACGCAAACTCTGCACCATCCATAAACACCATGGCGGCCACGCCGGGCACCAGGCGCTCTAGCGCATGGACGGCGGCCGGGCCTTGCAGGGCCAGCAAAGCCTGTTCGGGCAAGGGCGTGACGGTGCACTGCGCGCCAATGTGCTGCGTGATATGGGCTAGATCGGTCACTTTGCAGGCGCCGTTCACCACCACAAAAATGTCGTCTGCACGGCGGCTGAACATCAAATCGTCCAGGATGCCGCCCGCCTCGTTGAGCAGCATGCCGTAGCGCTGGCGCCCTGGGGCCAGGCCTATGACGTCCACCGGCACCAAGGTCTCCAAAGCCTGCGCTGCCTGCGGCCCGGACAAGCTCAGCTGGCCCATGTGCGAGACATCAAAAAGCCCGGCCAGTTTGCGTGTGTGTAGGTGCTCGGCCAGCACGCCGGCCGGGTACTGGACGGGCATGCTGTAGCCTGCAAAGGGCACCATGCGCGCGCCCAAGGCCAGGTGCAGGTCGTACAAGGGGGTGCGCAGGAGCGCGGCAGGCGAAGCGGGGGCAAAAGAGGTGTCAGACATCAGCAGGCTCCAAGACAGCAGCCCGCGCCTGGCGCAAGCCGGGAACCCTGTTGTCCGCTTTACCTGAGAGATTCAACGCCAGCACCTGCCAGCGCATTGCCCCTTCGGTGGGCGGCCGAGGTGGCCGCCTCTCTCCAACAGAATGAAATAGTCAGTCCTTTTGCCTGAGCGTTCAGCCTTCGGCGGTCTTGCGACTCTCTCCTGACGGCGCGATTCTAGTACCAGGCCGGTGCGGGCTCAGTCCAGGGTCACGCCAGCGTCTCGGACGACTTTGCCTAGGCGCACGGTTTCGCGTTTGATCAAGTCGCCAAAGTGCGCAGCCGTACCCCCGACCACCGGTGTGCCGATGCCCTCCCATTTCTTGGCGAACTCGGGGTCTTTAAAGATGGAGTTCAGGGTGGCATTGAGCTTGTCGACGATGGCTGGCGGCGTACCGGCGCGCACCGCGATGCCGTGCCAGCCGGTGAATTCATAGCCCGGCACACCGGCCTCGGCCATGGTGGGGACGTTGGGCAACTGCGGACTGCGCTTGGCCGAAGTGACGGCCAAGGGCACCAGTTTGCCCGCCGTGATGTAGGGCAGCGAGCTGCCCAAAATATCAAACATCACATTGACCTGCCCGCCCACCAAATCGGTCAGCGCTGGGCCTGCGCCCCGGTAGGGAATATGGGCGATATTGATGTCCATCTGCGTATTGAAAATCTCGCCGGCCAGGTGCTGCGGCGTGCCGTTGCCCGCCGAGGCAAAACTGAGTTCCATTTTTTTGGACTTGGCCAGGGCGACAAAGTCTTTGACGGTGCTCACGCCCACCTTGGGGTGCACTTCCAGCACCAGCGGAAACGAGGAGATCTGAATCACCGGGGCCAGATCGGTCAGCGGGTTGAAGGTCATGGTTTTGTACAAGGTGCTGTTGACCGCCATGGGGCCACTGGCGGCCAGCAACAAGGTGTAGCCGTCGGCCGGCGCTTGCTTGGCCACGTCGGCGCTGCCGATATTGCCGCCGGCGCCGGCCTTGTTGTCAATAATGACCGAGACGCCCAGGCGGGTTTGCAATTCGGTTTGCAAAAGGCGCGCCATCAGGTCGGTGGGGCCGCCTGGTGGGTAAGGCACCACGAAGCGGATGTTTTTGCTGGGGTAAGCGTCCTGGGCACTGGCTGCTCCGGGGAGAACAGCGGCCAACATACCAAATGCCAGGGCGGCGATTTTCAGAAAATTGCGGATGTGCATGGAAGTCTCCTTGGTGTAGTAAGTCGTGGCGCCTGCGCTTAAGCCCCATGAAACAGGGCGCGGATATCGTCGGCCTTGGCAACCGGGCGGCCCAGGCACTGCGCCACCTCGACCGCCTGGCGCACCAGGGCCGCGTTGTCCGGTGCGCTGCGCCCATCTTTAAGCAGCAAATTATTCTCAAAACCCACGCGCACATGGCCGCCCAGCGAAGCGGCGGCGCTCACGCATTGGTGCTCGGTGGCGCCAAAAGCACACACCGCCCAAGGCTCGGCGCCGGTGTGGCCTTGCAAAAAAGGCAGCAGGTCGCGGGCATCTGACTGTTGGCCAGCACTGTAGCGGCCCAGCACAAAAAGCAAAAACCAGGGTGCATCGGCAATCACGCCACGAGTGCGCAAATCGTTCCAGCGCTGTAGGTCTTTGTCGTCATACAGGATGACTTGCGTCATGGTGCGCTCGCGCGCCAGCAGGCCAAAAAAATCAGCTAGGCCATGCTCGCCGATGTCCGCTTGGTCCAGCTCGCGCAGGCCGACCGAGACCGCCTCGGGGCGCAATTCGCGCACCATGGCCATTTGGGCCTGGGGGGCGTAAATGCGCGCCGCCTCGCTGGTGACTTGGAGGACCATGCCCTGCCCGACGGCAGCGCGCACGTGGGCCAGCGCGTCGCGGTAGCCCTGCACATCCAGGCTATGGCGGCCCTCGTTATCGCGGATATGCAAGTGCAGCATGGCCGCGCCCGCGTCACGGCATTGCACAGCGGTCTGCGCCAATTGCGCTGCGGTGATGGGCACGGCAGCGTGGTCGCTGTGTTGCTTGTAGGCGCCGTTGGGCGCAACGGTAATGATGAGCGGGCTGGCCATCGCTTGCGTCCTTAGCCTTGCCGCGCCAGCGCGCGTTCGTGAAACACAAAGCCCAGGGTATTGAGCAGCAATTGCGCGGCCAATATGGCGGTAATGCCGGCCGGGTCGTAGGCCGGCGCTACCTCGACCAGGTCGATGCCAACGATTTGGCCCTTGCTGCGTTGCACCAGCGCCTGGATGATTTCCAGCACCTCGTAATACAAAAAGCCACCATGGCTGGGCGTGCCAGTGCCCGGAGCAATCGAGGGGTCGAAACCGTCGATGTCGATGGTGAAGTAGTAGCGTGGTGCATCAGGGATCGCGGCCAGCACGCCGGCCGTACCCATCTGGCGCACCTGGCGCACCGAATAAATGTGCGATCCGGCGGCACGCGCCGCGTCATAGTCGTCGCGGTTGGAGGAGGACACATTGCGGATGCCCAACTGTGTCATGCCGCTGATGTGGTCCATCTCGGAGGCGCGGCGCAGCGGGTTGCCGTGGCCGTAGCGCACGCCGTGGCGCTCGTCGACAAAATCCAAATGCGCATCAAAGTGCACGATGTGGATGGGCCCCATGCCGTCAAAAGCCTTGATCACCGGCGCATGCACCGAGTGGTCGCCACCCAAGACCACCGGCATGGCACCAGCGGCCAGGATTTTGCGGATGGCGTACTCGGTGTTGGCATGGCTTTTTTGCATGTCGGTGTGCACGATGTCGGCGTCGCCCACGTCCACTATACGGGCCTGGTCGCGCGTGAGGTACATCGCATCGTCCTCGTGGTCGTACGCACCGGCATGGCCAAACGAGAACAAGGTGGAGGCCTCGCGGATGGCGCGTGGGCCAAAGCGCGCGCCCGGGCGCCATTGGGTGCCCATGTCGTTGGGCACGCCGATGACGGCGACATCGGCGTCGATGGCGTTCCAGTCCACGCAGGCCGGCGATTTGGCAAAGGTGCAGTGGCCGACAAAAGGCAAATCCAGACGGCCGCGTTGGTAGGCGTTGTCAGACATACAGGGCTTTCAGGCAGGAGTGAGCAGGCCGCGTTTGCGCAGCATGGGTTCGACCGCCGGCGGGCGGCCACGAAAGGCGACGTAGGCTTGCATGGGCTCTAGCTGGTTGCCCGCCGCGTACACATGGCGTAGCAGCGATTGGCCCAGGGCCGGGTCTAGGACGTCGCCTTTTTCTAGGAAGGCGTCAAAGCCGTCGGCGTCCAGCACCTCGGCCCACATATAGACATAGTAGGCCGAGGCATAAGCGTTGGAGGAAAAAAGATGCGAAAAATGGGGCAGCCGATGCCGCATGCCGATGCCCGAGGGCATACCCAAGGCCTGCAAGGTGCTGTGCTCAAAGGCTTGCAAATCCAGCGTGTCCGGGTCGGTGCGCTGGTGCAAGTCCAGATCGACCAGGGCCGAGGCCAGGTACTCGACCGTGGCAAAGCCCTGGTTAAAGGTCTGCGCCGCCAAAATTTTCTCCAGCAGCGCTTCGCCCATGGGCTGGCCAGTGTGGCTGTGGGTGGCAAAGCGTTGCAGGATCTCGGGTTGCAGCAGCCAGTTCTCAAAAATCTGCGAGGGAAACTCGACAAAGTCGCGCAGCACGCTGGTGCCGGCCAGGCGCCGAAAGCGGCATTGCGAGAGCAGGCCGTGCAGGCCGTGGCCAAACTCGTGGAACAAGGTGCGCGCATCGTCCAGGCTGAGCAAGGTGGGCTCGCCCGCAGCGGCCTGCGAGAAATTATTGTTGTTCACCACGATGGGGCGCACAGCGGTGGGCAGCTCGCTTTGGTCGCGGTAGGTGCTCATCCAAGCGCCCGAACGCTTGCCGCTGCGGGCAAAGTTGTCGCCCAGGAACACGCCCACATGGCGGCCATCGGCATCGCACACTTCCCAGGCTTTGACGCTGTCGTGGTAGGTGGCGATGTCGCTGCGCGGCACAAAGGCCAGCCCAAAGAGACGCCCGGCGACATAAAACATGGCTTCGGTCAGGCGCTCGAGTTGCAAAAACGGTTTGATCTCGGCCTCGTTGAGGGCGTATTGGCGTTGGCGCACTTTCTCGGTCCAGAAGTGCCAGTCCCAGGCCTTTATGTCTTCGCTGGCCCAGGGCTGGCCGGTTTCTTGGCTTGCCAGGGCCGCCAGATCGGCGCGCTCGCCCAGGGCTTTGCGCTGCGCCGGCGCCCAGGCGCGCATCAGCAAATCGCGCACCGCGCCGTGGTGGCCTGCCATGGTGTCGGCCAAAGCAAAGTCGGTGAAATGGTCGTAACCCAGCAAGCGCGCTTGCGCCAGTCGCAGCTGCAGTATCTCGCGCATCAGCGGCCGGTTATCGTGGGCGCCTTCGTTTTCGCCGCGCGCGCACCAGGCCTGCCAGATGTGTTGGCGCAGATCGCGCCGCTCAGAAAACATCGTGAAGGGCGTGATGGAGGAGCGCGACAGCGTAATGACATGCGCATCGGCGCCCGGGACGCCGCGCTCGGTGGCCGCTTGGCGGGCTGCGGAGACGACAAAGGCCGGTAGGCCGGCCAGTTCGTCGGGGGTGCGCAGCACCATTTGGAAAGCGGACTCGTCGGCCAGCACGTTTTGCGAAAACTGGGTGAAGCAGCGGGCCAGGCGCTCGGCGTTGGCAGCAAATTGGGCGCGCTGGGCGGGGGCTAAGCGGGCGCCTGCGCGCTCAAAGTCCAAGAGGTAGCGCGCCAGAAGACGCTGGCTTTGCGCGTCCAGCGCAGCGCTGTGGCGGGCGACGGCCTCGATACGCGCAAACAGGCCGGCATGCAGAAAAAACGCCGCCTGGTGGGCGGCAAGCCGGGGCGCTATTTCGCGCTCCAGGGCGCGCAAAGCGTCCGAGCTGTGCGAGGCCACCAAATTAGAAAACACCGAACGGCAGCGCGCCAGCAACTGGCCCGCCGACTCCAGCGCCAGCAAGGTGTTGTCAAAGTCGGGCGGCTTCGGATTGGCCGCAATGGCCTCGATTTCGGCCTGGTGGGCAACAAAGGCGGCGTCAAATGCCGGCACAAAATGCTGCGGCGCAATAGATGCAAACGGCGGAACCTGAAAAGGCGTTGACCATTCGCTAAGTAAGGGATTAGAGGTGTCAATCATCGGCCCACTGTAATAGATGGCGCGGGCCGCGCCCCGGCCTGGGGGCCAAAACCTTGCGCGCGGGCTTACTTTATGATGCCCGCTGCCTTGGCCCCCTTGACCGGAGACTGATCCTCATGCTGTGTTTGGATTTTTTTGCTGTGCACCGTGTTGCGCCCCGTAAGTGGGCCCTGGCGCTCGCCTGCATCGCCAGCCTGTTTTTGGGCAGCGCCCAAGCCGGGGCCAATCCGGCCGACCCCAACAAAGTGCTGCGTATGGCCTTTCCGGCGGCCGAGACTGGTTTTGATCCGGTACGCGTTAGCGACCTGTACTCCAACATCGTGAACTCGGGGATTTTTCAGCCCTTGGTCAATTACAACTGGATGGCCCGGCCCAGCACCATCGTGGCCGATGCCGCTGAGGCGCTGCCCGAAGTCACGGAAGACGGCAAGCTCTACACCTTCAAAATCCGCAAAGGGCTGTACTTTTCGGCCGACCCGGCTTTCAAGGGCCAAAAGCGCGAGTTGACGGCGCAGGACTTTGTCTACACATTGCTGCGCCATATCGACCCCAAGAACAAGTCGCCCCGAGTGGCCGACCTGGACGACAAGATTGAGGGCTTTGCCGCCGCCCGCCGCCAGGCGGCCAAAGAGGGCATGAATTACGAGCAGCGCCATCCCGGCATTTATGCCAGCGACCGCTACACCCTGCACATCCGACTGACACGGGCTGACCGCAACTTCCTCACTTTGCTCACCAGCCCCTACGCCGGTGGCATGGCGCGCGAGGTGGTGGAGGCCTATGGGCCCGAGGGCACCATGGCGCACCCGGTGGGTACCGGGCCGTATGTGCTCGATAGTTGGGTGCGCGGCTCCAAAATCAAACTGCGCGCCAACCCGACTTACCCTGGCTTTACCTGGGACTTCAAACCTGACCCGCAGCACGCGCAGGACATGGCCATTGCAGCACGCCTGCAAGGGCGCGGCATGCCGCAGATTGGCCGCGTGGAGATCAGCATCATCGAAGAGCCCCAGTCCATGTGGCTGGCTTTTAGCGGCAAGGAAATCGATATTGTTGAAATGCCGCCCAGCTTTATCGAAAAAGCCCTGGACCGCGAAAACCGCCTGCTGCCCGTCCTGGGCAACGAAGGCGTGCAGATGTACCGTACCGTCGAGCCCGACATCGTCTACCAGTTTTTCAATTTGCGCGACCCCGTCATTGGCGGCTACACACCCGAGAAAATCGCATTGCGCCGGGCCATTATCTTGGGCTACGACGTGGACGAGGAGATCCGCGTGGTCCGCAAAGGCCAGGCCATCCGGGCGCAGCAAATGGTCTCGCCCGTGATACCTGGGCACGACGCCGACTACCGCAGCATCGTGCGCTTTAGCCCCCTGCAGGCCAATGCACTGCTGGACCAGTTTGGCTACAAAAAGGACGCGCGCGGCTACCGCAGCCACCCCGACGGCAAACCACTGGTTTTCACCATGCATTCATCGACCTCCTCGGTCGATCGCGAGCGTGATGAGCTGTGGAAGAAATCCATGGACCGCCTGGGTATCCGCCTTCAGGTGAAAAAAGACAAGTTTGCTGAAATGCTCAAGCAGGGCAAGGCCTGTTCGCTCTCGTCGTGGGGCTTGGGCTGGATCGGCGCCTCAGAAGCAGAATTTGTGATGGGACTTTTGTCCTCCAAAGCCATCGGACAAAGCAATTACGCCTGCTTTGAAAACGCGGAGTACGACCGTGAATTTGAACGTTTACGAATCCTGCCCGACGGACCGGAGCGTACCCAGGTGCTGCGCAATTTGTACCGCATCATGGAAGTCTATGGCGTGCTCGGCCTGAGCTCGACCCGTATTCGCACCCGCCTGAGCCATACCCATGTGGATGGCTACCGCGCGCACCCCTTGGTGACCAACGGCTGGCAGTTCATGGACATTCGCCCCAACGCGGGCGGGGAGAAATAAGTATGCATGCCTACGTCGCACGGCGCCTGTGGCAAATGCTGCCCACCATGGCAGGGGTCATTTTGCTGGTTTTTTTCTTGTTCAACTGGGTGGGTGGCGACCCGGCCTATGTACTTGCTGGCCTGATGTCCAACCAGGAGCAGATCGACAGCATCCGCACCGCGCTGGGCTTGAACGAGCCGCTGTACGTCCAACTGTGGATTTTTGTTAAACAGGTAGCCACTTTTGACTTTGGCGCCAGCTGGACCACGGGCGAGCCGGTGGCGCAGCTGTTTGCCTCGCGCTTACCGGCCTCGCTGACCCTGATGCTGCCCTTGCTGGTCATCGAGACCGTGGTTTGCCTGGTACTGGCGGTGGGTTTGTCCTGGGTGCGCGGCTCGCGCCTGGACCGCGGCGTGATGGTGTTTTTCACGCTGCTGATGTCGGTGAGTATTTTGGTCTTCATCATCGTGGGCCAATACCTGCTGGCCTACCGATGGGGCCTGTTTCCGGTGCAGGGCTGGGGGGACGGGCTGTGGAAAAACCTCAGTACCTACGCGCCTTTGCCGATTTTGCTGGGCCTCTTGGTGGGCGTGGCGCCGCACACCCGACTTTTCCGCACCTTTGTGCTCGACGAGGTGGACCAGGACTATGTGCGTACCGCGCGCGCCAAAGGCCTGTCAGAGGCGCGGGTGATGTTTGTGCATGTGCTGCGCAATGCGCTGATTCCGGTGATCACTTTTGTCATCTCCAACATCCCCGGCTTATTGCTGGGCGCGTTTTTATTGGAGCGCTTCTTTGGCATTCCAGGCGTGGGACGCGAGATTATTTTGGCCGTGGAGCGCAGCGATTTTCCGGTGATCAAAGCGGTCACGGTCTACGTGGCGCTGGCCACGATGGTGTTTAACCTGTTGGGCGATTTGCTTTACCGCCTGACCGACCCGCGCGTGCAGCTGCGCTAGAGAGCTCTTATGACAATGACTCTGCACCCCGAATCTTCTACGCAGACCAGCCCCAGCGCCTGGCAGTTGGCTTGGCAGCGCTTTGGCGCCGATCGCATTGGCGTTTGGAGCGCTGGCATCGTGCTGTGCTTTTTGGCGCTGGTCGCGCTGACCGCCATGAATCTGGTCGCTTCCAACTGGGAAAAAGAAGTGGCCATCGGCCACGCACCACCGAGCTGGGCGCCAGTGGCCAAGGACGAAGGCGGCGCGGTGCAAGCCTTGCCGCCGGTGCTGGACTACACACCTAGCCCGACCGATGTGGTCGACCCGATTGCTAAAGAGTGGGCGCAGGCGCAGATGGCCGTCAAGCCGGCTGGCGAAAAGCCCGATGTGCTGGCCACCCACTTGCCCATGGGTGCAGACAAATGGGGGCGCGATGTGCTGAGCAAAACCATCAAAGGCGCAGAGACCAGTGTGCTGGTAGGCCTGGCTGCGGCGCTGGTTGCCACGGTGGTGGGGGCGGTGCTGGGCGCGGTATCGGGGTGGTTTGGTGGCTGGGTCGACGACCTGAGTAACTGGTTGTACAACGTGTTTCACGCCATCCCGGGGATTTTGCTGATTTTGGCGATTGCCGCAGTGCTCAACACCAAGGGCAGCGCGGCGGTGGTGGTAATTCTGGGCTCGACCAGTTGGACCGGCGTGTACCGCCTGATGCGCGGCGAGTTTATGAAACACCGGGAGCGCGAGTACGTGCGCGCCGCCGACGCCATTGGCGCTTCCAATGTGCGGCGCATGTTTGTGCACATCCTGCCCAACGTCAGCCATGTGATTCTGGTGCAGTACTCGCTACTAACGGTGGCCTGTATCAAGGCGGAGGTGATCTTGTCCTACCTGGGCTTTGGTGTGCCGGTGGACGGCGTCTCCTGGGGCACTATGCTGACCGAGGCGCAAAACGATTTGTTGGTGGGTAAATGGTGGCAGTTGCTATGCGCTACGTTGGCGATGTCGATATTTGTCACCGCCCTGTCCTTGCTCACCGACGCCCTGCGCGATGCGCTGGACCCCAAAGTCGTTCAATAAGAGGCCTGCCATGACACCTTTGCTCCAGGTCGAACAACTTACGGTGGACTTTGTCAGCGCCTCGCGCGCCCCGGTGCGCGCGGTCGACGGCGTGGGCTTTAGCCTGCGCAGCGAGAGCACGCTGGCTCTGGTGGGCGAGTCCGGCAGCGGTAAATCGGTCAGCGCCTTGGCGGTAATGGGGCTCTTGCCCCTGCACAACGCGCGCATCGGTGCACAAACCCGGCTGCAGTTTCAGGGCCAATCGCTTCTTGGTCTGGGACTGGCCGATTGGCAGCGCATCCGTGGCAAGCACATGTCCATGATTTTCCAGGATCCGATGAGCTCGCTCAACCCGGTCTACACCATCGGCTTTCAACTGGCCGAGATGCTGCGCATGCACGAAGGCATGGGCCGCAAACAAGCGCGTAGCCGGGCGCAGGCTTTGCTGGAGGAAGTGGGCATCCCCGAGGCGGCGCGGCGCCTAGATGCCTATCCGCACGAGCTCTCGGGTGGCCAGCAGCAGCGGGTGATGATTGCCATGGCCCTGGCCTGCGAGCCCGAGCTGCTGATCGCCGACGAGCCCACCACCGCGCTGGACGTGACGGTGCAGCGCCAAATCATGCAACTGCTGGCCGAGCTGCGCCAGCGCCGCAAAATGGCCATGCTCTTTATCACCCACGACCTGGGCTTGGTGAGCGAGATCGCCGACGAGGTGGTGGTCATGCGCCACGGCAAGGTGCGCGAGTCCGGCCCAGTGCAGCAGATTTTTACCCAGGCACAAGACGCCTACACCAAGGCCTTGCTCAGTTGCCGCCCCAGCTCCGAGCGCCTGGGCCAGCGCCTATTGACCATTGACGACTGGATGCAGGCCGAGGCCACCGACGCCCCCACCCAAAGACTTCCCGCCCAGGTGGCAAGACCCGCTGCGCAAGCGGCTAACGACGCCCCCCTGCTCGAAGTGCGTCACTTGCGCAAAGTGTTTGATGTGGGCGGCTCTTGGTTCGGCAAAAAGCAGTTTGTCGCGGTGGAGGACGTGAGCTTTTCCATGTTCAAAGGCCAAACGGTCGGCCTGGTGGGCGAATCGGGCTCGGGTAAAACCACGGTAGGCTTGGCTATGCTGCGCCTGCACCAGGCTAGCGGCGGCGAAGTGTTTATGCAGGGGCGCAATTTGCTGGCGCTATCCAAGGCTGAATTTGCGCCTTACAAAAAGCATTTACAAATCGTTTTCCAGAACCCATACGCCTCGCTCAACCCGCGCTTTACCGTGGCCGAGGTCTTGGACGAGCCCATGCGGCTGCACGGTCTGGGCGGGGATGCAGCGGGGCGCAAGCTGATCGCGCAGCGCCTGCTCGACCAGGTGGGCATGCCCGCCAGCAGCATGGGGCGCTATCCTTTCGAGTTCTCGGGCGGGCAGCGCCAGCGCATTGCGATTGCGCGCAGCCTGAGCCTGTCGCCGCAGGTGCTGGTGCTTGACGAAGCGGTCTCGGCGCTGGACGTATCGGTTCAGGCGCAGGTGCTCAACCTGCTCAAAGACCTGCAGGCCGAATTGGCACTGAGCTATTTGTTTATTTCGCACGACCTGGACGTGGTGCGCCACATGGCCGATACGCTGCTGGTCATGCACCAAGGCAAAGTACTCGAGCAAGGCGATGCAGCCACCTTGTATGCGCAGCCGCAGTCCGATTACACCCGCCAACTTTTAGCAGCGGCGCCGCGCTTGCAGTTTCGTCCGGCAGCTTAGGCGCTGGCCGGCCCCTGCCGTTCAGGGCCGGGTGCCGATTGCCGCTTTGGTTTTGGCGCCCGCAAAATCGCCGGCGTAGACGTGCAGCAACTGGGCTGGAGTGATCCAGCGGGCGATGGCGGCGTTGACATCCTGCACGCTGGAGGCGGCAATCTGTCGGTACAGCGTGTCATGAAAGGCCATGGTGCGCCCGGTGCGTCCATTGTCCAACTGCAACTGGGCCAATGCGCTGTCCTGGGACCAAGTGGTCAGCCGTTGCTGGTCCAGACTGTTCTTGGCATCCTGCAGCTCGGCCTCGGTAATGCCGCTGGCGGCCAAGCGGGTCAACTCCTGGGACACGGCTTGCTCGACCTTGGTGCGGTTCTCGGGCGCAAAAATCGCCCATAAAGTCAGCTGCCCGGAGGGCTCGAAGGCAGACACCCGCAGTTGGCTGCCCGCGCCATAGCTGATGCCCTCTTGCTGGCGCAAGCGCTCAAGCAGCCGCGATTGGGTGCCACCCCCAAAAATTTCATTGGCCAACAACAGCGCCGCGTAATCGGGCATGGTGTCTCGCGCCTTCAGCGGCAAGCCAGCTAGGTAAATGGCGTTGGCTTTATCAGGGGTTTGCAGTAGCACGGTGGAAGGTTTGGGCTCGGACACTGTCTTGTGCATTCGGTCAAACGCCTGTTTGCTGGACCACCCGGCAAACAAGGTGCTGGCCGCAGTTTGGGCCCAGGCCGGATCAAAGTCACCGGCCAGCGCGAAGTGTGCCGAGGCGGCGCCGGCCAGTTCAGCATAGGCAGACTTGACCTGCGGCAGGCGCAGGGCTTGGAGGTCAGCAACGCTCTCGTCAAAACTGCGGGCGTAGCGAATATCCTTGCGTCCAAAGTTGTTGAGTCCGCGCGCCAAGGCGTTGGACGCCAAAGCATCGGGGTCGCTGCGCTGGGAGTTGGCAAAGGTCAGGGCCTGGCTGCGCGCCTGCTCAAATTCGGCAGGCGAAAACGTGGGCGCACGCAGGATGTCGCGCAACAAGGGCATGAGCGCCGGGAGGCTGGCGCGCACCGTATCAAACTGCAGCACCAGGTTTTGGCCTTCCTGGCTCACTGCAAGTTTGGTTTTGAGCGTGTCCAGCATGCTACTAATGTCGCTACGGCTGCGCCGCCCCGCGCCACGCGGGAGCAAGCTGGCCGCGATCTCCAGTGCGCTAGCGCGCCCGGAAAGTGATTTTTCATCGCCCAGTTCGAGCACGATCTGGCCCGAAACCGTCTGGCCACGCGTTTTTTTGGAAATCAGCACCAAGCGCGTGCCGCCAGGCAGCGTAGTGCGCAAGCTGCGCTCTTCGATGGCTGAAGGCGTGAGTACAAAAGCCTCGCCCTGGGTCACTGCCGCCTTGCCTTGGTAATCGGCCAGCATATCGGCCAGCACGGGGGTGGGCGGAATGACGGCGCGCTGGACCTTGGCCACGGGCACAAACTGGCCCAAAGTGCGGTTACTGCTTTGCAGATAGTGCTGCGCTACGCGCTGTACGTCAGCCACCGTCAGTGCTTCGATGCGATCGCGTTGCAGGAAAAACAGACGCCAATCACCCTTGGCGATGGCCTCGGACAGCGCAATGGCGAGGTTTTGCGCGTTGTTAATCGTGTTGTCGATGTCGCTCAGCAGTGTTGCCTTGGCACGTGACAGTTCAGCCGCCGTGATCGGTTTGCGCCCCACCCCCTCGATCTGCTCTAGCATGGCCTGGCGTGCCTGCGCCATGGACTGGCTTTTATCCAACTCCAGCCAAAAAATAATGCAACCCGGCTCCGCAAAATCCAACGTCCACGCATAGCTTTGCGACGCCTTCTTACGCTCTACTAGTTCGGTGTGTAGCCGCCCTGCGGGGGGCGAGGCCAATATCTCACCCAAAGCGACCAGCGCCGCAGTATCTGGATGCGCGCCTGCCGATATCAGGTACAGCGCAGCGAGCCAATAGCTGTCTGCCACGCGGCTTACCGTGAGTTCACGCGCACCGTCGCGCGGCGCCTCACGGGTGTAGGTCGGCTCCAGCACGCGTGCAGGTCGGGGTACGGGTCCGAAGGCCTGTTCCACCATCGACAGTGCCAGGGCGGCATCGAAAGCGCCGGCAATTACCAAAACGGCGTTGTCAGGTTGGTAGTACTTGCGGTAAAAATTTTGCAAATTCTCGATCTTGACGTTTTCCACATCACTGCGCGCGCCGATAGTGTCTTTGCCGTAGTTGTGCCAGTCAAAACTGCTTGCCAGTATTTTTTGCATTAGCACATGCTGGGGACGGTTCTCACCCGCTTCCATTTCATTGCGCACAACAGAAAACTCTTTATCCAGGTCGGCACGCGCGATATAGCTGTTGACCATGCGGTCCGCTTCCATCTGCAATACCCAGCGCAAATTGCTCTCGGAGGCAGGAAAGGTTTCAAAATAGTTGGTTCGATCGGTATAGGTTGTGCCGTTAAAGTCCATGCCGCGCTTGCCCAGCGCGGTCATGATGTTGCCCTGGCTGGGTGTGCCTTTAAACACCATGTGCTCCAGCAAATGTGCCATACCGGTTTCTCCGTAGTTCTCATGGCGGCTGCCTACCAGGTAGGTGATATTTACGGTCGTCGTGGGCTTGGACGCGTCGGGCGCCAGTAGCACGCGCAGGCCGTTGGGCAAAAGGTATTCGGTAATTCCCTCCACGCTGCGCACCCGCTGCGCCTTGGCAAGGCTGGGGCTGTCGGGCGTTTGGGCCTTGGCCCCCGCTGCAAGGCTCATGCCGACTACACATCCAAAAAAGAGGGTCGCGGCCCGCTGGGCCCAGGTATTGAATGGCATGGGAAACTCTACTTTCTAGGGTGTGGCACCCGGTGAGGGCGCCTTGACCAGATTGTCATTGGAATTGCGGTCGATACGCACGTTAAACGGATCCACGCCGACAAAAGCAGGTGCTTTGTCGGTGACCAAATGTACTTCCTGGCTGCCCGAGTGCAGCGCCACGCGCTGCAAGGCCAGCACCGCCTGCGGGCCATAGCCTTTCTTGGCCGGCTCGGCGCTAAAGGCGCCAATCTCGAAGCGTTCGTTCAAAGCTGCCTCGGTTTCCTTGCCTTTTCCGTCGGCATAAAACTTACTGGCTTGCACGGTAAAGCGAACGTCAAACTTGCCATCGGCACGCGCTTGCACAGAAGGTGCGCTGGCCTTGAGGTCGTAGAGCGTAATTTTTTCGAACAGATCAGAAATCAAGGCATGCTGACTCGCATCCACTTCGGCTCGCAAAAGGCGCAGAAAATCCGTGCTCGTCGGGTAGGGCGCACTCTTAAACGCAAATTGCGCCAGCAGCTTTTGCAAAGCCCGGTTGACCGCCGCTTCGCCCACCTCCTCTTTGAGCGCGTACATAGCCAGTCCACCTTTTTGGTAATGGATGTAGCCCTGGTTCTCCACACGGTACAGCGGTAACTCTTCCAGCACTTCGCCGCCCCGGCTGCGCAAGTAGCCGTCCAGCTCGTATTTCAAAAACTTGCGAATCTGATCGCGTCCATAGAGTTTTTCCATCACTAGCAATGCGCCGTACTGTGAAAAGGATTCGCTAAGCATGGTCATGCCCTGCTTATCCGCGCCGATGACTTGGTGCGCCCACCATTGGTGGGCCACCTCGTGGGCGGTGACGTAAGTGACCAGATCAATCTTGCTATCTCGCGACGCCTCTTTGAAATTTTGGATAAAGCCTATGGACTCAGAGTAAGGCACAGTGTTGGCAAAGGACTGCGCAAAGGAGGCATAGGCCGGAAATTCCAAAATCCGCATTTGGTGGAATTGGTAAGGCGAGAATTTTTCGCTAAAGACACCCAGGCTGACCTTCATGGCGTCGAGCATGCGCTGCACATTGAGGTCATGCGGGGCGTGGTGATACACCGCCAGGTCCACGGTCTTGCCACTCGGGCTTTTCCACAGGTCTGTTTTAACCGTGTAGCGTGCCGACTGCAATGAAAAGAAGTTATGGATAGGTGCTTCGGTTCGGGTGACCAAGGTACGGCGTCCATTGGCCGTGGTATCGCTCACGGTGTAGCCCGGCGCCACCGGCGTTTGATCGGCGTCGGTGCTCAGGGTGATGTGCGCTTGCACCCAATCGCTGTCATGGCGCAAATAATGGTGTGCATTGGCCTGCTGGTCTTCTAGCTTGGCCTGGCGCAGCTCGGCGGCAAGCCCCTGCTTGCGGCGCTTAACCCGGTCTTGCAAAAACGCTTCGCGACTGATACCCATCATGGGTGCCACTTCAAAGTTGTTCAGAAAACTACCGTTCTCCACGATGCGGGTTTGGTTGCCCTCGTTCCTAAAACCCCGCTGTTCCAGCGTGTTTGAAAAGCGCAGCGTACGGCGCTCGCCAATCGCCATCGGACTGTCCAGCGCATAAATGCGGTATCCAAAGCGGGGGTATTCCTTCTCCAACTGTGCGCCGTCCATGGCCAGGGCTAGCTGCTTGGCATCGGGGTCCACCTGCACATGGAAATGGCTCAATGCAGCACCGCTGCGGTTTTCCAATACATAGCTACCCTGGGTTTGCGCGCGCTGTTGCCGGGGGTACAGGTCGACCTGCAAGTTCACCTCGACGATGGTGGGCTGGGGCAGGCTCTCAAAGCCCAGCAATTGCTTTTCCATGTCGGCGGCGAGGGCCTCGCGCTCGTCGCGTACCTCGTAGCGGTTGAGCACATTGGTGTTATAGAAAACCCAGATACCTGCGCCCAGCCATACGCTGACAGAAGCCACCAACACCAGAAGTACACCACCCCGAAGACGTCCGGTGATACGGCGCATGCGCGGTAGCAGGGATGTATCCACACCACGGCGCCACATCAAATGGCTGAGCACCAGCAACACGCCCGCAAAACCAAACCAGTACACCTGCATCCAACTGCGTCCGATCCAAAAATGGCCCGACCCATTCATGTCCGACAGGGGCACCGATGTGCTGCTGCCGTAGTTGTACAAATTGTGCTCAAAGCCCAAGTTGACCAGCACAATGGTCGAGACAAAGTACAGCAGCATCACCGCCCAGCCGCTGAACTTGTTGGGCACCAGGGTTTGCACAAAGATGGCCAGTACAGCCAGCAACAATGCCTCAACTAAGTGGGGAACGATGAACCAGGCGCCATAGGCCGAGAGGTCAAATTCGGTGTAGCCGTGAAAAGCCTGAAAAGCAATGCCCCCCAACACCGCCGCCACAAAGGTGGCCAGCAAAACGCCAGCAATAGCCAGCACCTTGGGCAGCATAAAGGTCCAGTCAGGCGCAGCACTGGCGCCGACAATTTCGTGCATGCGCCGGTCGCGATCACGCCAGACCAATTCGCCCGCGTAAAACACGGCGATGATGAATATAAACAAGGTATATGCGCCGCTAAGCGCACTGATGACATTGCGGGTAACGGGGAAAAACTCCACGCCCCGCTGATCCACTGTGCCCGTCATGGCACCCAAAGCATTGAACAAGCCCAAAACCAGCAGCACAATAAAGGCCGGGCTGCGCAGCACATAGGCCAGGTCAAAGCGCGTCAAGGCCAGGCACTGCGCCAAGGCCACCCGGGAGCTGCCATCGCCAAAGGGCAGTGGGCCTTGCATGGGTGGGGGCAGGTCCAGGGACGTCCTGACTGCAGGCTTTTTTCCCTGGCCTTGGGTTGTTGAATCGAATCGAAATATCGCGTAGGCCAGCGCCAAAAACGCCACGCCGATGCCCCCCCAAAGCAGCCGGTTGTACAAGATCAGACCAGTCATCGCGGGCAGCTGTGTATTGCGCTCGGCTGCTGTCCAGTAGCGCGTCAGCTGGTTGAGGGCACTCATACCGAAGGGGTCGGTCCAGGCCGAGACCGCATCCCAAGCCGGGTCGCTCAGCATGATGCGCGAGGTAATGAAGAGCACCAAAAATGCAATGACGCCGATAAATGTCCACATCAGCGACCGCGTCGCGGTGGCCAAGGCAAAGAAGGCTGCTGCCGTCAAGAACAAGGTAGGCACGGCGAAATACAGAAATGCCAGGCCGTAGTGCTGCAATACCGTAGGCCCCAGTGTTTCCGGATCTATCCAGGGCATCAAACTCCCTGCCAACATGCCTAGCGGCACCGATGCCATCACCGCCAAAGCGGCAAAAAACGCGCCGCTAAAACGCCCTATCAAATAGTCGAATTTTCCAACGCGCGTACTGCGTACCAGCGGTGCAAAGCCGGTCTCTTCGTCGCGAATAATGACATTCGCGACGAAGGCAGTGACCACAAACAGTCCAAACAAATTAAGTACCGCAATGGTTTGGGCAATGGCAAACGGCGCATTCACATGCACATTGCCGCCCGCGCCGATACGGATGTTTTCAGAGGCAACACTGCCAAAGGCGAGCAAGAAAAACAAAGCGAAAGCCACCACAAACAGCGGCGAGCGCAGCTGGTAGCGGGCTTCAAAAAGGGCGACAGCGCTCCACATGGCGGGCTCAGGCCTGGGCGGCAAAATGGGGCGCCGCACCGGCGGCTTGCCGGGCCTGGACCACAATGGAAAAATACAGGTCTTCCAAAGAACCTGTTACGGGCGCAAACTGCGCGTCCGGGGCGTTGTCGGACAGCACATGGATGACGGTTTGGCCTGCGCGCAGCCGGTTGGCAATGACCGTGTACTCCTGGCGATACGCGTCCAAAGCACCGGTGGCGATCTCGCGGCGCCACACACGGCCTTGCAAACTTTGCACCAAGGTTTCAGGCGCACCTTGTAACAGCACCCGTCCGCCAACCATAACGGCCATTTGCGGGCACAGGTCAGAGACATCATCGACGATGTGGGTGGACAAAATCACCACCACCTGTTCACCAATTTCTACCAGCAAATTGTTAAACCGGTTGCGCTCCTCAGGATCCAGGCCCGCGGTGGGCTCGTCCACAATGATGAGCCTGGGGTTACCAATCAGCGCCTGGGCAATACCAAAACGCTGGCGCATGCCACCTGAAAATCCGGCAACGGCTTTTTTACGCACATCCCATAAATTCACTTTGGCCAACAGGCTCTCTACCGTGTCTTTGCGCGCGCCGCGCGCCGTGATGCCCTTGAGCACGGCCAAATGGTCTAGCAAATCATAGGCACTGATACGCGGGTAGACACCAAAGTCCTGCGGCAAATAGCCCAGGACTTGGCGCAGTTTTTCGGGTTCACGTACCACGTCGATGTCACCAAAGCGGATGCTGCCTTCGCTGGGCGTTTGCAAACTGGCAATGCAGCGCATCAGGGTCGATTTACCAGCACCATTGGGGCCCAGCAGCCCGAACATACCGGTAGGAATACGCAAATCAATGCCGTCGAGCGCCTGGGTGCCGTTGGGGTAGCGGTGCGAAAGCTGACTGAGTTCAAGCATGGCGAAAGCCCTTTTTGATGAAAAACGATAGGTATTGTGCGCACCGCCGCCCCTCCGGGCAAGGGCTAAGCGACCAAATGCACAACAACGGGATCCAACTGCAAATAACCCATGCCAAGCTAGCGCACCGCATTGCTGCGCATGGCCCGGCCGACGTAGGCCAAACCAGCGATGGTCAGTACCACACCGATCGCACTGGGCAAAAGCCACTGCCAAAGCGCTATCGGCTCAGCGCGCAGAACATGCAGCATCAGGGTTTGCTGCGCCAGCGAGGGCACCAGGTAGTACCAATCGGGCTCGGCCGCGTCATTAAGCAAAGACACCAAGGGCAGCAGCATAAAGACCATGAGCACCAGCGAGTTGCCCGCCTGGGCCTCTTTGATGCTTTTGCCGCGAATAGAAGATGCCATCAAAACCGCAGCTACCGCACCCGCAAAGGGCAGGCATATCAGTCCGAACCGCAAAGCATCAGCAAGACCATAGCGAAACAAGGCCTGCAAAACATCGCTGCGAATGAGCAACTGCGCTGGAATAAAGCTTAGGCTGGTCAAGAGCGCAATCAAGGCGGCCAGCAGGGCCACGGCGCCCCATTTTCCCAGGGCCAGGGCCCAGGGCGAGACCGGGTTCATCATCAAAGGTTCGAGCGAGCTGCGCTCGCGCTCGCCAGCCGTGCTGTCCATGGCCGCGCCCATGGCGCCGGTCAGCACGGCAATGAGGACGTAGAGCGGGATCATGGCGCCGGTGAGCTGCGCTGCACGGGCGTTGGCATTGGCCATATCGCGCTCTTGCACCTCCAAAGGCTGGAGACTGGCCACGGCCACACCGCGCAGTACCAGCGTGAGTGCCACGCGCTCTTGGGCGTAGGACTGAAGCAGCTTGCGCACCAGATCACGCGCCGTGTCCGAGCCGCGGCTGCTGCTGTTGGCGTAGATCTCAATTGTAGGCATTTCCATAGTGTGCAAGCGTTGCTCAAAGTCCGCAGGCACCACCAAAATGGCGTCTTCCAATTGCCCAGCAGCGAGCTTGTCCATGGCGTCGGCGGGCGGCACTTTGATGGTGTAGGCCTGGCGTTCGATAAAGTTTTGCAAACCTGGCGCGTACTGCATGCCTTGCGCATAGATTTCGCGCTTATCAATGCGATTTTCTTTTTCACTGGCCAAGGTGGAAACCAGCAGCAAGACCAGCGGGCCTTGCACCAGGCTGAGCAATAGCACCATGCGCAAGGTGCGCCGGTCGCGCCATGCGTCCTTGATCTCTTTGATGAAAACAGCCCCCCATTGGGCCAGGGCCTTGCCCACTGCTGGCCGGCTCATGGCACCACGCCTATTTGGGGGGGCGTGGCTGCGAAAGCCAGGTGCACAAAGGCATCTTCAAAATCGCTCTGCCCAGTCTGCGCCAACAAATCGGCCACGCTACCGCTGGCGACGTTGCGCCCATGGGCGACCACGACGACCTGGTCACACAGGCGCTCGACCTCTTGCATGATGTGCGTGGAAAACACAATGCATTTGCTCCCGCCTTCAGGTGAGCACAAATGCAGCAAAGTCTCGCGCAGCGCGCGCGTGGCCAGCACGTCCAGGCCGTTGGTCGGCTCGTCAAGAATGATGTTGTCCGGGTCGTGCACCAGTGCGCGGGCCAAGGCGGTTTTGACCCGCTCGCCCTGGCTAAAGCCCTCGGTAGCGCGGTCTAGCAAGGGGCGCAGCTCCAGCAGGTCGGCCAGTTGCTCGGCGCGGGCATGCGCCGCCGGGGCTGACAAGCCTTGCAGACGCCCAAAGTAAACCATGTTTTCCCGGGCGGTCAGGCGCGGGTACAGACCGCGCGCATCGGCCAGAATGCCCATGCGCGCCTGCGCCTTGGCGCGCTCTTGGGTGACCGACAAGCCGTCTACCTCTAGGCGCCCGCTGTCGGGGGCGAGCAGCCCGGCCAGCATGCGCAAGGTGCTGGTTTTACCAGCGCCATTGGGGCCAAGCAGGCCGGTAATTTGCCCATTGGGCGCATGCAAGCTGATGTCACTGACCGCCTGCACCCAGGGCTGCGCTGTGCGGTGCAGGCGCCAGCCCTTGCGCTGCCAACGAGTGCCGGTGCCCTGCGCAGCAAAGCGCTTGGAGACTTTGTCGATCAATATCATGGTGCCCCCTGGGGTTCAGGAACGGCCGGTCGCACAAAAGCCAGCGGCCGGGGAATCGACTGGGCGCAGCTGGCATCGATCGCCAAGGCTTTGGCGTCATCCGGAGCCTGGATAAAGGCCGTCAGCACCTTGTGCATACAGGCATGCGCCAAGATGCCGTGGCCCGCCTGAGGCACCACGACATGGCGCGCCAGCGGCCCAAGCGCCTGCTGCACCTGCTGCCCATGGCGTGGCGGGGTGACCGGGTCCAGGCCGCCGCTGAGCAGCAAACTGGCATGTTGCGCAGCGGGGATGCGGTAGAAGTCCGCGGGCACATCGCCTTGCGGCCAATCACGGCAGGCACTGCGGTACTGCGTCTGCGGGTCGGTGTCGACTGCGCTTGCCGCGCCAGCCGCTGCCATACGCGGGTAGTCTTCGGCGCACACCACGCCCAGGTGCATGCCAAGGGCGAGGCGCAAGTGGGGTGGGCCGTCTTGTAGTGCGCTGTGCATGGCGGCCAAGCCTTCAAAATGGCCGCGTGCGGCATCATGCACAGCTTGAGGCAGCGCCGCCGCAACAGCGGGTGTGTACAGCGCGCCACGCACCGCGCCTATCACCGCCTCGCGCGTGGCGCTGACAGTGACGCGCTGACCGGTAAGGGGATGCGCCAGCGTCACGGTCTTGGGCAGGCTTTGCCATAGCGATTGCCAGTCCGCCGCCAGCGTGGGAAAGGTTTTTTGGCAATGGCTTTGCGCAGCGCAGCTGGCCCACAGTGCATCGAGCGCGGCCTGGCTGTCTGGGCCCAAAGTGGTGGGCAGCACCATATCCGGGGGGGCAAGGCCATCCAATACGCTGCGCCTTACATGGGGGCCGAACTGGCGCATGTACTCCAAGGCAGCGCGCGTGCCGTACGAAGCGCCCACCACATTGATCTGTGCAGCGCCCAGCGCCTGGCGCACTGCGTCCAGGTCTTGCATGGCCAAAGTGGTCGTGAAAAAACCCAAGTCCGCAGGCGCGCCGATGAAGGGTAGGCGCGCAAGCGCGGCGCGGCATTGGGCCAATTCCTTGGACTGCGCCTGCGCGTTGTCTGAGGCGAAGGGCAGCACGGGCCTACGCGGGCACATCAACGGCGCTGACTTGCCGGTGCCGCGCTGGTCCACCAGCACCAGATCGCGCTGCAGCAGCAAGCGTTCAAACCAGGGCAAAACCGCAGCAGCCAAGCCAATGGCGCTTTGGCCAGGACCACCTGCGAGCATGAAAACCGGGTCGGGCTTGCGGTTGCGCGCAACCGAACGCAGGACCACGTAGTGCACCGTAATCTGCGGCCCGCCCGGACGCGCAGGGTCCAGTGCACGCACCAGCTGACCGCAGCGCACCTCGGTTCTGATGCCGGCAATGCGGCAGGCCGTGGTCGGGTCCGCAACTGGGGCGTCAGAGGCGGCGGCAAGCGCGGGCAAGGCCTGGAGCAGCAAGCCAAGCCATAGTCCAAAAAAAGCGCGGATCCAAATTGAAAAAGAAGGCATCATGGCAAGTGCGGCGGCCGTCAAAGTGTTGGCAATCCTAGCGAAAAACCTGCCACGCGCCCTTAGGCATTTGCGCGCCGGCGCATCCACATCCAGCCGCCCAGCAGGCTGCGCCACACAAAGCGCAGCAACAGCAAGGCCATAAATGCCTCTAGCATGGTCACCACCAGCGCCAAAGACTCGTGGTAACGCTGCCCGCGCGCCTGAATTTTTGCCCGCATGCGCTCGCTGGCGCTTTCGATGCTGTCGTAAAAACTGGGCACTACCAGCAAAGTCAGCAGCGTCGAGGTAATGGTGCCGCCAATGATAGAGACGGCCAGTGGCTGGTAAAACTCGCCACCCTCGCCCAAGCCCAGTGCCACGGGCATCATGCCTGCGATCAGCGCAAAAGTGGTCATCAAAATCGGGCGCAGGCGGACTCGGCCCGCGTGCATCAAAGCTTCCTCGCGGTCGATGCCGCTGGCCTCTTCTTTGCGCGCAGCGTCGAGCAACAAAATCGCATTCTTCGCCACCAAGCCCATGAGCATGATGATGCCGATAAAGCTCATCAAATTAAGCGTTCCACCCGTGAGCAAAAGAGCAATGACCACGCCGATCAGCGACAGCGGCAGGGACAGCATCACACCCAAGGGCGCGGTGAAGGAGCTAAATTGGATGACCAAAATCAGGTACATCAAGCCGATACCGCTGACCAGGGCGATCAGCATTTCGGTAAACAGCTCTTTTTGGTCCTGTCCGGCGCCGGCCAGCTCCAGGCCGTAGCCGGGCGGGTAGTCCATGGCCTGGGCGATTTTGAGCGCATCGGCGGTGACTTCGCCGTTGGAGCGGCCTTGGACATTGGCAGCCACAGTGACCACGCGCTTGCCTTCGCTGTGCGAAATCGTCGAGGGCGCCTTGCCCATGCTGATGGTGGCAATTTGCTCCAGCGGCACCAGCTCGCCCGTGCCTGCGACGGCGATGGGCAGGCGTTCGATGTTTTCGCGCGAAAGGCGGTCCTGGGGATGAAGACGCACGGCCACGTCACGCGTCTCGCCCGTCGGATCGACCCAGTCGCCCACCTCGATGCCGGCAAAGGCGATGCGTAAGGCTTGGGCTGCGTCGTTGGCCGAGATGCCCATGGAGTTGGCCAGGCCGCGGTTGAGCTCGATGCGCAGTTCTTTGCTCGGGTCTTGCTCGGACAGGCCGACATCGACGGCGCCGGGCACCTGGCGCAGTTTTTCCATAAAGCGGTTGGTAATTTCTAACAAGCGGCGCGAATCGGGCCCGGTGAACTCGATTTGCACCGGCTTGCGCGCGCCATTGCCCAGGTCGTCAAAAACGGTGAACTCTGCGCCGATGAGGGGGCGGATTTTCTCGCGCAAATCTGAAGCCAGTTCTTTGGCGCTGCGGCGGCGGTCTTTGCGCGGGCCGATGTCCACGTAAATACGCCCACCATTGGGGCCGATATTGCTATTGGTCTCCCGCGTTTCGGGCAGCGTACGCGCGATTTCGGCGGCGCGCTCCATTTTCAGACGGGCATATTCCAGGGATGATGAGGCTGGTGTCCGCACATCGATCATCAGATTGCCCGAATCGGCGGCCGGCAAAAAGGCCGAACCGCCATAGCGCATGTGCAGGGCAATGGCGGCAATCAATGAACTTAGGGCAATCAAGCCCATGGCGCGGCGGTGGTGCAGCGCCCAGGCAATCACACCGGCATAGCGATCGGCCTGGTGGTCAAACCAGTCGTTAAAAACTTGCAGGCGGCGGCCCAACGGGCCCTTGGGTGCCGTGTGGTGGTCTGGAGGGTCACCCCAGTAGGCCGAAAGCATGGGGTCTAACGTGAAAGAAATCGCCAGGCTAACCAGCACCGAACAGGCCACCGTCAAGGCAAATGGCCGGAACCATTCGCCCGCGCCACCGGGCATGAAAGCCACCGGCAAAAACACCGCAATGATGGACATGGTGGTAGCCGTCACTGCCAAGCCAATTTCGGCAGTGCCTTCTAGTGCGGCAGTGCGTCTGTCGGAGCCGCGCTGCATATGGCGCACGATGTTCTCCCGCACCACAATCGCGTCGTCAATCAGCACGCCGATCGCCAGCGATAAGCCGAGCAATGACATGAAGTTGAGCGTAAAGCCGCACAACCAAACACCGATGAATGCGGCAATTACCGAGGTGGGCAAGCTCAGCCCGGTAATCAAGGTGGAACGCCAGGAATTGAGGAAGGCGTAGACCACGACGATGGTCAGGCCAGCACCCAGTACCAGCGAGTCGATCACGTTGTTGAGGCTGTTTTGCGCGTCTTTGCCGCCGTCGCGGGTAATCTCCAGGACGGTGCCGGGGCTGTCCTTGGCCAATTGGGCATTGAACTCTTTGGTGGCCTCACGCACCGCTTTGGCGACCGACACCGTGCTGGCGTCGCGCGAGCGGGTGACGTAAATGCCGACGTTGGGCTTGCCGCTGCGGGTACTGAGGCCGTCGAGTTCTGCAAACCCATCTTCTACCGTCCCCAATTGGCCCAGACGCACCAGTTGGGCACCCATGCGCTTGACCACAATTTGCGTAAAGTCCTGCGGCTCGGCGATGCGGCCCACCAGACGGATGCTTTCGTTTTCATAAGGACCACGCAGTTTGCCCACAGGGGCGTTCGCGTTTTGCGCCCGAATGGCGCTTACTACCTCACCTACCGAGACCTTGTATTCGCGCAGCTTGGCAGCGCGCAGCAAGACCGAGAGTTCGCGCTTGAGCGCGCCTGAGACATTGACCGTGGCCACGCCCGGCAAAGCGCGCAGCTTGTCGGCCAGCACATCCTCGGCCAAGCGCGATATCTGCGCATGGCTTTGGCTGCTGCTGGACAAGGCCAGGTTGATAATCGGCTGGGCCGAGGGGTCGTAGCGGCGGATCACCGGCTCGCGCATCTCAATAGGCAGTTTGTAGCGCACCGAGGCGATCACCCCGCGCACCTCGTCGGCCGCTTCGATCATGTTTTTGCTAAAGGCAAACTGCAAATCAAAACGGGCATTGCCTTCGGCGCTGGTGGACCAGACTTTTTGCGCTCCAGCGACGCTTTGGAGCGATTTTTCCAGACGGTTGACGATTTCACGCTCCACCGTGTCGGGCGAGGCGCCGGGGTAGGCGATGGAAATGAACAGACCCGGGTTTTCGATATCCGGGAACTGGTTGACGCGCAATTTATTGAGCGCCATCAGCCCCAAGGCCATGACGCCCAGAATAAGCACCACCGTGGCAATCGGGCGGCGGATGCTGAAATCCGATAAAAACATACTTATTGCCCCGAAGACGCAGCGCTGGCCTTAGCCTTCGCGGGTGCAGCCACCAGGCTGATGGCTTGACCGTCTTTCAAACTGCTCCCCGGGTTGCGCAGCAAGCGTTCGCCAGTTTGCACTCCCGTCTGGACCGCATACTGGCCGCTGCGGGCGTCACGCGCGCCCAAGGTGACGGGCACTTTGTGCACCGCGCTGGCGTCCACGCGCCAGACAAAGCTGGCATCGCCCACACGCTGCACCGCCGATTCGTCCACGACCGGCACACTTTGGGCCTTGGCGCCGCTGCTGATTTGGCCTTCGGCGTACAGACCGGCCACCCGTGGCCGCGCTGGGCCAGTAATAGCCACCAAGACCTCGAGCTGGCGAGTCGCCTCGTTGGCGCTGGGGTCGATGCGGGTTACCTTGCCTTCAAAACTCTCGTCACCGTAGCCATTGACGCGAAAACGCACGCCTTGGCCCAATTGCACCTGGCCGGCCTGGTCGGCCGAGACGCGCCCGACAAACCGCAGGCTGCTGGGGTCTATCACTTTGAGCAGCTCTTTGCCGATGGATGCGGTGTCGCCGGGTGAGGCTTTGCGTTCGCCGATCACACCATCAAAGGGCGCACGCACTTGGGTGCGCTGCAGTTGCTGGCGGGCTAGCACAGCGCGGGAGGCGGCAGCAGACACTTCGTTTTGCGCGGAGTTGGCGCGCATTTCTGCATCATCTATGGATTGCAAAGTAGCCATGCCGCTGGCACGCAGGGTTTTGAGGCGCTCCAAGTTGCGCTTGGCTTGCTCAAGCTGAAAGCCGGCGTTGCGGGCGCTTTCTTCAGCTGCATTGAGGTTATCGCGGATGGCGGTTTCGTCTAGACGCACCAATAAATCGCCCCGGCGCACTACGTCGCCATTGTCTTTAAGCACTTCGAGCACCACAGCAGACGCCTCGGCACGCAGGTCGGCTTTGCGCTCGGCGGCGATGGTGCCCGATATCACCGGACCGCCACCGGCCGCGCCGTCGGCCACGGTCAGCAGGTCTTCGGGCGCTACCAGCAAAGGCGCAGCGGGCGCGCCGGCAGCTGCAGCCGGGTCAGGCGCTTTCTGGCAAGCGGCCAGACTCACAATGAGGCAAATAATAAGAACGCGGTGCATACGGTAACTACCTCAGAGAGTAAGGCTTGGGTGACGATCAGCCCGGTTTGCGGGCGGCTGCGCAATAAACGAGATGTATTGCAGAGGGCCGTGAGATTCTAGGGCAGGCGCGCTGGGACACGGCGGGCCCACTTGGATTAGCCCGCCATCCGACGGGTCGACAATAGTCTGCCAAAATAAACGAGATCGGCGGTCGGCCAGCGCTTCTTACTTCTGGGGCGGGCTTTCTGCAGTCTGACCCCTGTTTTGTGCAATTGGTCACTTCGCCCTTGGTCTATGCGGCGAGCGTCTGCACAATAGTTGTCGTTTTTTTGAAATAGGATTTTTTATGCGTCTCCTAGGCACTGCGATCACTCTCTCTCTGGCCTTAACGGCCGTTGGCTTTCTGACACCGGTCAGCGCCCAAACCAGCGCAAGCAGCACTTTATTCACCCAGGTCGAGGGCATCAGCGAATACCGGCTGCCCAACGGACTGCGGGTTTTGCTCGCCCCCGATGCGTCCAAACCCACGACCACGGTGAACATTACCTACCTGGTGGGCAGCCGGCATGAAAACTACGGTGAAACCGGTATGGCACATTTGCTGGAGCACCTGGTATTCAAGGGCACCCCCTCGCGGGGCAACATCATGCAAGAACTGGGCAAGCGCGGCATGCGTTTTAACGGCACCACCTTTTATGACCGAACCAACTATTTTGAGACCTTCCCCGCCAGCGAAGAAAACCTCACTTGGGCGCTGGAGATGGAAGCGGACCGCATGGTCAACAGCTTTATCGCCCGCAAAGACCTGGAAACCGAGTTCTCGGTGGTTCGCAATGAGATGGAAATGGGCCAAAACAACCCACGGCGCACGCTATGGCAGTACATGGCCGCAGCCGCTTACGACTGGCATAACTACGGCAAAAGTACCATAGGCGCGCGCAGTGACGTGGAAAACGTCAAGATCGAAAATCTACAAGCCTTTTACCGCCAGTACTACCAACCTGACAACGCGGTACTGCTTGTGGCTGGCAAGTTTGACAGCGCCAAGACCTTGGCCTTGGTCGAACGTGTTTTTGGCGCGCTGCCTCGCCCAGCGCGCAGCCTGGGTAAAACCTATACCGCCGACCCGGTCCAGCAAGGACCGCGCGAACTCACGCTGCAGAGGGTGGGTGACACCACTTTGGTAGGTGCCCTCTACCATACAGCGGCGGCTAGCCACCCGGACGCCACCGCCATGGCGGCCCTGGCCGAAATCATGGCTGACACGCCCAACGGACGTTTACACAAAGCCCTGGTCGATACCAACAAAGCCACTTCGGTCGCGCCCTGGAACTTTGCCTTGGCCGAGCCGGGCTACATCTTGTTCATGGTGGAGCTGGGCAAAGACCAACCTGCGGCCCCGGTACGCCAAAGCCTTTTGGATATTTTGGAAAACCTTCGCAAATCCCCGATTACCGAAGCAGAACTCAAGCGCGCCAAAGCCAGCATGCAGGCGGATATCGAAAAAACCCTCAACGACCCGCAAAACCTGGCGGTGCAGCTTTCCGAAAGCATTGCCTCGGGTGACTGGCGCCTGTTTTTCCTGGAGCGCGACCGCATTGATGCCCTGACGGTGCAGGCAGTGCAAAAAGTGGCTGAAAACTACTTTAAGGAAAGCAACCGCACCTTTGGCCAATTCATTCCGACCGCTGCGCCTGAGCGCATCGCTCTGCCCGAGCCAGTGGACGTGGCCGCGCTCCTGCAAGGCTACAAAGGGCGCGCTGCCGTGAACGAAGGCGAGAACTTTGACCCCAGCCCGGCCAACATCGAAAAGCGCACATTGCGCACCAGCCTGCCCAACGGCATGCAAATGGCGCTCACTGCCAAGAAAACCCGCGGCGAAACGGTCAATGGCCAGATTCGCCTGGACTTTGGCGACGCCGCAACACTACAAAACCAAGCCATGGTCGCCCAAATGACCGCCTCCATGCTGATGCGCGGCGCAGGCACGCTCAACCGCGCCGAACTGGCCGCCCGCTTGGACGAGCTCAAAGCCAAGATACGCGTGACTGGCAGCGGCTCGACGGTGACGCTGTCCTTTGATACCGTGCGCAAGCACCTGCCCGCCGTGCTCGACCTGGCCCGCGATGTGCTGCGCGCACCCACCTTTCCGGCAAGCGAATTCGCCACCTTAACGAAGGAAATGACAACGCAAATTGAGTCGCAGCGTAACGACCCCCAAGCCATGGCGTCGCAGGAGTTGAGCAAAGCGCTGGATACCTACCCCAAGGGCGATGTACGGGCCTTCTTGAGTTTTGATGAACGCATCGCACTGATGCAAAGCATCAAATTGCAAGATCTGCAGGCCTTCTACCAGCGCTTTTATGGCGCGGACCACGGCAAGCTGGCTCTGGTGGGCGACCTGGATCCGGCCCAGGCGCAAACCCAGCTGAGCGCATTGTTTGGCAACTGGAAAAGCGCAAGCCCCTATGCCCGCTTAACCCGCAATGCCTATGCATTTGCGCCTTCCAGCAAGACTTTGCAAGCACCGGACAAACCCAATGCCATGTTCATGGCGGTGCTGTCCATACCGCTGCGCGATGACGACGTCGACTATGTTGCACTGGCACTGGGTAACAAAATTTTGGGCGGTGGCGTGAACAACCGATTGGTCGAACGCCTGCGCCAGAAAGAGGGCATCAGCTACTACGCTGGCAGTCAGTTCTCGGCCAGCAGCTTTGAGGCGGTGGGCGAGATGACACTGGTGGCTATCCACGCCCCGCAAAATCTGGAAAAGCTACAAACCGGCGTGCGCGAGGAAGTGCTGCGCATTGTCAAAGACGGTGTTAGCGCCCAAGAGCTGACAGATGCGAAAAAAGGCTTGCTGGAAGAGTCCAAAATTAGCCTGGCCCAGGATGCCGCGCTGAGCGCAACGCTGACCGGTCAGTTGCATACGGGCCGAACCATGGCCTATACCGCCGCCCGCCTGGAGCAAATCCAAAACACCAGCCTGGAGCAGGTCAATGCCGCGCTGCGCAAGTATGTCGACTACAGCAAACTGTTGCACGTCCACGCCGGCGATTTTGAGGGTGCAAAAAAGAAAGCGCCTTAATCCCTAAGCGCAGCAGCCCAGGGCACCAAGCCCTGAGTCACCAGCACGCCCAAGCCCACCAGAGCGGCAGCAGCGGCCTGGCTCCAGCTCCAATGGCCACCCAACGCAAACATGATCAGCATCACGTAAAAAGGCGT
>Ga0114968_10000419_pt1 | contig 31578 bp, 41 predicted proteins | sample M_130807_EF_Meta_FD_87020 | JGI IMG/M metagenome (GOLD analysis project Ga0114968, IMG submission 87020) | Freshwater microbial communities from Lake Montjoie, Canada to study carbon cycling - M_130807_EF_MetaG | ecosystem: Environmental > Aquatic > Freshwater > Lake | place: Lake Montjoie... | reverse complement strand
TGTCACTGCCAACACATAGACTGATACTGGATACCTATGACCATGTACCGCGGTTTGAAACTCCCTGGGCCACAGTGGTCACTAGACCCAGCGGAAGTTTGACACAGGTACTCAAAGACGTTGAAGTTGACCAATGTGCAAGAGATTCCAATGCTAGATTATTTGGTGGATTCTTTGGAAGATTTACTCCGCATAGATTTTTAATGGCATATTTTCTTGAAACAGAAATGTCACAGCACAGCGTGGTGGCGTTTCAGCCCAAGTTAGAATGGGCCGAGTATGAGTTTGAATCAGTTAAAAAATGGTTTGTCAAAGAACTTGATTGGTTGCGTTCAAGGCAAGAAACAAATGCCACCATAGAAGGTGGATACAATGGGCGAGTCGACGGATTTAACTGCTTGCCAGACTATCATAATATTTTTTCTCTGTATCATATAGAAGTGGTGCTGGAAACCAATGTGTATGATTGCGGTTGGTGGACAGAAAAAACTGCAAAGTGTCTGGTTGCCGGTAAGCCATTTATATTGCTAGGCACGCCTGGCCAGTTAGTTGAACTCAGGCGTCTGGGATTCAAGACTTTTGATCCTTGGATCAATGAAAGCTATGACAACGAGCCAAACGCAGACAAACGATTTGATATGATCAAAGATGAAATACGCCGCATAGCATTGTTGGACAATGAGTCTAGACAAAAAATGTTGCTGGAAATAAATGCCATTGCAGATTATAATCGAGCCAACTACTCTAGATTGATCAACAAGTATTTTGATAAATCATGATTACTATTACTGAAACAGCCGCTAAAAAAATACTTGCTAACTTAGAAAAGCGTGGGCAAGGCATTGGCATTCGTGTGGGGGTGAGAACCACAGGGTGTAGTGGCATGGCCTATGTGTTGGAGTACATAGATTCTATGCCAGTTACCCGTGATTGGTTCAAGTATGAAAGCAATGGAGCCACAGTTTGGGTCAACGGCAAAGATTTAGTCTACATGAATGGCATGGAAATAGACTATGTACGCCAAGGACTCAACGAAGGATTTGACTTTGTCAATCCAAATGAACGCGACCGTTGTGGTTGCGGTGAAAGTTTTCGAGTTTAGCTTATAGCTGTTTCATTATGTCAATGGCACTGACTTCTTTGGCCATTTTCAAAAACTCGCGTGTTTTCTTAGTAATGATACCTGTGGTAAACAACGTGACACGTGGTGTTATTCCACAGTTGGCTGTGTAGTGTGGCACATGCTTGTATTCAAATGTATGGATATCACCAGCTCTCCATTGTTGGTATGGGAAGTTTCCAAACTGGAAAAAGTGTCCTTGTTGCCAATCAGTTAGCATGATGCCAATGCGGATTAACTCATCCAATGGTACACCAGGGTAGTTGTGATCAAATCGATCAACATGTCCTAAAAAACATTCTGTAGGATACTGTACATTGAGTCTTGACTCGCCGTCATCGAGACCAATCAAGTCTACCATTTTTTGGAACACAGGATGTAGGTCGTGCTGTACTCTAAAAATAGTACGCTGATCATCACCACCAATCATTTTGCAATCATTGTATTCTGCATTGTTGAGTTTGACACCAGATTCGTTGGAGTTGCCCTGATGCATGGGACGATTTTTCCAGTAGTTTCTACGAGTGTGTATATTAACTGGAATAGCAGTTTCCATGGCTTCTTTGAGTTCAGTGGACCAGTCTCCGCTAAAGCGACCAAGTCCTAGCACTGTGTCCCAACGGGGATCAATGATGTCAGTTCTAAAATGGTAACTACTTCTGAGTTTTCCAAACTCCCAGGCACTGATAACTTCTTTGCCTTGTTCTTTGGTCAAGTGCTCAGATTCTAATATACCAGGGGTTGCAACTTTAAAATCTAGGTTTTCTAACATGGAAATGATCCTTTTTAACTGTACCAGTATTTATTTCAAATGTTTGACAAATAACATCAAACAGTGTACAATAGCAACATGTACAATCCAAAATTTGACTATCAGCCCTTGAGTCGCACCAACGAAGACGGTCAACGACTTTATCTCACACCCGACGGAAAAAAGTTGCCCAGTGTAACTACCATACTTGAAAAGACCAAACCCGAAGAAAAGAAACAAGCACTTCAAGAGTGGCGTAATCGTGTAGGGCATGCACAAGCACAGGCCATTACCACAGAAGCTGCCAACCGTGGCACCAGAATGCACACCTACTTGGAGCACTATGTAAAAACAGGTGAACTCAAAGAACGTGGGTCAAATCCCTACTCCTGGGCCAGTCATGCCATGGCAGAAACTGTGATTGAGGATGGTCTTAAGAATGTAACAGAGTTCTGGGGTGTAGAAATCCCCTTGTATTTCCCCAAACTGTATGCAGGAACTACAGATGGTGCAGGCATACACTTAACAGACGAAAGTATCCTGGACTACAAGCAAACCAACAAGCCCAAACGTATAGAGTGGATTGAAGATTATTTTTTACAGCTCACTGCCTACGCTCTAGCACACAACGAAGTCTACGGCACCAACATACGCAAAGGTGTTGTGTTAATGTGTGTAAAACCCGAAGTTGATGCCATGGGCAACCCCACAACACAACCACAATATCAAGAATTTGTGCTTAAAGAAGCGGATTTTGACCACTGGGAACAGCAGTGGTGGAAGCGTTTGGAGCTCTATTACTTGACCAACTAAATACGTGATCGGAGACAAGAATGGCAATAGTTCAGATATCACGTATTACCCAGCGTAAAGGACTCAGTGAAAACTTACCGCAGTTAGCGGGTGCAGAGTTTGGTTGGGTCATAGACGAGCGCAGACTCTTTATTGGCAACGGCACCATACAAGAAGGTGCTCCTGCCATTGGCAACACTGAAATATTAACAGAATATTCAGACATATTTGCCATTGCTGGACTTTACACCTACAAAGGTGAAGCTGGCGGATACACTGTACAAACAGGCCCTACATCGGGCGATCCTGTAAAACGTACACTACAGTCAGTGTTGGACGAAATGGCATCGGTCAAAGACTTTGGTGCCACCGGCGATGGTGAAACTGACGACACTGATGCTATTAATCGTGCGCTGTTCCAGATGTTTTGCCGCGAAAACAATCCACAGATACGTCGTAGTTTGTTTTTCCCTGCTGGCGTCTATCGTGTGACAGACACCATTAACATTCCTCCCTACGCCAAGCTCTACGGTGAAGGTGGTGACAGTTCCATAATCTTTTTAAATGCCACTGAAAGTTCAACATTTGGTCCTTATGTGGCTCGCACCGCAGACAGCCTACAACAAACAGGTGTCAACATTGGTAACAATGGCGCGGCACCACCACAAAACATTGAAATCTACAACATGGGCTTTGAAAGCGATGAAGAGATTGACCTGTTCTTGGTTGAAGATGCAGAACAAATCACCTTCCAGGATGTCAGCTTCAACGGCCCATTCAGTCAAAGCTACATTGAAAACAATCCCGGACTTGTAACCACAGCAGACATTGCCTGTGTACGATTTGCCAGCACTGTAAGTTACATAACCAATACCATTACTTTTGATAACTGCCACTTTACAGGCATGAGCTATGCTTTTGATGCCAACGAACAAATACAAGGCATCACTGTTCAGAACTCAAAGTTTAACGTATTGTATCAAGGTGTGCTGTTAGGAACAGGTACTACAATCAACGGTGGACCGATTGGATTCCGTGTGTTACATAACCTGTTTGACAGCATAGCACAAGAAGGTATTGTGATTGGTACTGTTGAAAATAACATGACTGGCTACAATATTTTCTTAGACGTAGCTACCAACTTCCAAGGTGGAAATCAAACTCCCACTGCACCTATCATTGACATACAAGATGATAACAATGTGTCCTTGGGTGATATGTTTGAGCGTGATGAATCGTTCAACGCCATTGAGCCACGTATCAAAATCAACAACAAAAAAGTATTTGCGTTGGACAAAGGCGAACGCTATAAGTTTGGCACCTATACGCAAAATGCCGGACAACAAGTATATCTAGATCTTGAGGGCAGTCCTACAACTGTCATAACTATTAAGACAACAGAAGCACAGGCGTTTAATATGCAATATAGATTTAAAGATGACTTGAACTTGACCAATCGTTTTGGAACACTGCAAGTGGTCTGCCAAGACGGAGACGATTCCGCAGGCACATTGAGCTACACTGATGACTACACTGAAAATAACCCCACTGGATTGGTATTGAGTGTAACACAGAGTGGTACCAATATTAACATAAAATATACACTTGGCGGTATTGCCAGTGGCGGCACACTAAAGTACTCCATCAGCTATCTGGGATAACTGTGTGGCCTGACCGTTATGAAGAACGGCTGGCACAGTGGAGAGAACTGCGCACAGCCAACATTGATAATCCACTTGAAGACGCACTGCTGGCCATTAACGATTGGTGGCAACGTGCTCCTATCATAAATCACTATCTGCACTGGGATGACTTGGCTGATTGGCCTGGTCCTTGGCAGCTTTTGGCCGATAACTACTTTTGCAGTCTTGCAAAATCTCTGGGCATAGTGTATACTATTCAAATGATCGGAAGAAATGACATAACCGCCATGCACATAGCTGACAACGGTGGTTCTGGAGACAATTTAGTTCTAGTGAACGATGGGAAATATATCCTGAATTGGGCCCCCGGGGAGCTGTTAAATATCACATCCACACAAGTCAGCATCAAGCGAAGCATAGATTCACAAGCGGTAGTAAAGAAAATTAACTGAGGTAGCGATGACACAAATACAAATCACAAAAAGAGACGGACGTAGGGAGCCATTGGATTTAGAAAAACTTCACAAGGTAGTATTTTGGGCCACAGAAGGTATTACAGGAGTTTCGGCCAGCCAAGTTGAAATCAAATCACACATACAGTTTTATAACGGAATAAAAACAGCAGACATTCAAGAAACCTTGATTAAATCTGCGGCAGATCTTATCACAGAAGAAACACCCAACTATCAGTACGTGGCCGGCCGACTGGTTGTATATCACCTTCGCAAGCAAGTGTATGGTCAGTTCCAACCTTGGCATATTCTTGACTTGGTTAAGAAAAATGTTGACGCAGGGTTCTATGACAGCGAACTACTCACAGCCTATAATAAGGATGAGTGGGAACGTATCAACAGTTTTATCCGTCATGATCGTGATGAACAACTGACCTATGCAGCCATGGAACAGTTCCGTGGCAAGTATCTTGTACAAAATCGAGTTACCAAAGAAATCTTTGAAACTCCTCAGATGACCTATGCATTGATTGCGGCTACACTGTTCCAGCATTACCCTCGAGACAGTCGCATGATGTGGGTACGAGATTACTATGATGCCATCAGTCAACATCAGATCAGCTTGCCTACTCCTGTGATGGCTGGTGTACGCACACCCATGCGACAGTTTTCATCATGTGTGTTGATCGAAACAGGCGACAGTCTTGATTCAATCAATGCAACATCCAGTAGCATTGTCAAGTACGTGAGTCAAAAGGCCGGCATTGGCATTGGTGGCGGTCGCATTCGCGCACTAGGATCACCTATTCGCAATGGTGATGCGTACCACACAGGTGTTATTCCCTTTTACAAAATGTTTCAGGCAGCCACCCGCTCGTGTAGCCAAGGCGGTGTACGCAATGGAGCTGCCACTCTTTATTATCCCATCTGGCACTATGAAGTTGAAGACCTACTAGTTCTCAAGAACAACAAAGGCACTGAAGACAATCGTGTACGCCACATGGACTATGGTGTACAGTTTAACAAAGTCATGTATGAGCGATTGTTGAGCGGTGGAGATATTACCTTGTTCTCGCCTCATGATGTACCTGAGATGTACGAAGCTTTCTTTACTGATGTAGATCGTTTCCGTGAACTGTATGAAACAGCCGAACGAAATACCAAACTCCGTAAAAAGAAAGTCAAGGCCATTGATTTGTTTACAGCATTCATGCAAGAACGCAAGGACACCGGTCGTGTGTATCTACAAAACGTTGATCACGCCAACACTCACGGTAGTTTCAAACCAGACTTGGCGCCTATTAAAATGAGCAACCTCTGTTGTGAGATTACTCTACCAACCAAGCCCTTGACTGATGTGCATGATGTCAATGGTGAGATTGCGCTCTGCACACTATCAGCAATCAACTGGGGAGTGTTCCGTGATCCCGAAGACATGGAAAAAGCCTGTACTCTGTCAGTGCGTGGGCTTGATGCCTTGTTGAGTTATCAGAACTATCCTATCATTGCCGCTCAGTTGGCCACAGAGTCTCGACGTCCATTGGGTGTTGGTATTATTAACTTTGCTTACTGGTTGGCCAAGAATGATTTGAGCTACAGCGATCCTCGAGCATTGCCCGTGGTAGATCGTTGGGCACAGTATTGGTCGTACTACTTGATCAAAGCGTCAGCTGATCTAGCACGTGAGTTTGGTGCTTGCCCCAAGAGCAATGAAACCAAGTATGGCGATGGCATTTTGCCTGTAGACACCTACAAGACCGAAGTTGACGAACTAGTACCTCATCAAGATGCAGTTGACTGGGCTGGACTACGTGCTCAGCTAAAGCAAACTGGTATCCGTAACTCTACACTCATGGCATTGATGCCTGCAGAAACATCTGCACAGATTTCCAACTCTACCAATGGTGTAGAACCACCACGAAGCTATGTTTCTATTAAACAAAGCAAAGATGGTGTGCTTAGACAAGTGGTTCCTGAATATCGTCGCCTTAAGAACAAGTATGAACTGCTTTGGGATCAACGAAGCCCTGAAGGTTATCTGAAGATCATGGCAGTGCTACAGAAGTATATTGACCAAGGTATCTCTGTGAATACAAGTTACAATCCACAGTTCTTTGAGGATGAAAAGATTCCAATGAGTGAGATGCTCAAACACATGATTATGTTTTATAAGTATGGCGGTAAACAACTCTATTACTTTAACACCTATGATGGGTCAGGAGAAATAGACGTTGATAGAATCAACAAGCAAGAAATACTAATCGAAGCACCGGAAATGATCGCAGATGATGCTGACTGCGACAGTTGTAAAATTTAAAGAGAATCACAATGACCGTACTTAATCTAAAAAAACGTGACCACACCACCGCCCTGGCCTTTCTTGATCCTCAAGGTAGCTTGGGCATGCAGAGATATGATACACTGAAGTATCGTCAGTTTGACAAACTCACTGACAAGCAGTTGGGATTCTTCTGGCGTCCAGAGGAAGTTGATGTGTTGCGTGATGCCAAAGACTTTAAAGATCTTACACCGTTTGAACAGCACATCTTTACTGCCAATCTCAAGCGTCAAATCTTGTTGGACTCTGTACAAGGTCGTAGTCCCAATCTAGCCTTCTTGCCCATTGTAACATTGCCTGAGCTAGAGACTTGGATTGAAACTTGGGCGTTTTCTGAAACTATTCACAGTCGTAGTTACACACACATCATTCGCAACGTGTATTCAGATCCTGGCAAGATCTTTGATGAAATGCTGGAAGTGGATGATATCATTGCCTGCGGCAACGACATTTCTAAATACTACGATGATCTAATTCAATACAGCCAGTGGTATCAACTGCTAGGGGTTGGCAAACACACAGTCAACGGCAAAGAAATCGTAGTAGATGAATACGAACTCAAGAAGAAACTGTGGATCTGTCTTAACTCTGTAAATGTGTTAGAAGGCATTCGTTTCTACGTTTCGTTTGCTTGTTCATGGGCATTTGCTGAACTCAAGAAAATGGAAGGCAACGCCAAGATTATTAAACTCATTGCACGTGATGAAAACGTACACCTTGGCTTCTCACAAAGTCTGCTTAAAATCCTTCCACAAGATGATCCTGACTTTGCCAAGATCCGCAAGGAAACCGAAGCTGAAGTTGTGGCTATGTTTGAGTCTGCTGTGGCACAGGAAGAAGCCTGGGCCGACTACCTATTCAAAGATGGAAGCATGATTGGTCTCAACAAACAACTACTCTGCGACTATGTGGAGTGGATTGCACACAAACGCATGACTGCCTTGGGCTTGCCCAACAAGTATCGCAGTGGATCAAATCCACTGCCATGGACACAGAAATGGATTGCTGGTGGCGATGTACAGGTAGCTCCTCAAGAAACAGAGATTACCAGCTATGTCATAGGCGGCACCAAACAAGACGTTGATTCAAATACATTTACAGGAATGAGTTTATAATGTTGTTGACAGTATATTCAAAAAAACACTGCCCATTTTGCGATCAAGCCAAGGCATTGTTAAAAAATAAAAGCATTGCTTTTGAAGAAGTCAAGATTGATGAAGACAACACAGCCCGTGAGTTTATCATGGAACAAGGACATCGCACAGTTCCACAGATTTATCACCAAGGCAAGTTATTTGTAGAAGGTGGGTTTCAAGGTTTAAGTAAGCTGAGCACAGACGAGATTCGTACTCGCCTGGGCCTTACTGATAACCTAGGAACCTTATGAATCATTTACAACTCAACGAAATCTATACTTTCAAACTGATCAGCGGTGAGGAAATCACTGCCAAGATCTATAACAAAACTCCTGACACTATAGAAGTTGCTCAACCCATTAGCATGGTGTTGGGCCCACAAGGACTGCAAATGATGCCTTGTTTGTTCTCCTCAAATTCTGACAAAAATGTGCATATAAATACTGCTAGTATTGCGCTGTCAGCAGAGACACGCGAAGATGTAAGAGCCAAATATATTGAAGCTACTACAGGTATCGTGACTCCTGCTGCCAAGCAAATCATAACAGGATAAAATATGCCACCAGCAGTAAGAATCGGAGATCCAAACATAGCAGGGGGACTTGCAGTGTTCCCTGGAGCAATGAGTGTGCTGATCAATGGCCGCCCGGCCTGTACCACAGGCACCATTGTCACACCGCATCCTCCTTGCCCCAAAGGAAAAATACATTGCCTAGCGGCCACTACCTTGGGCAGTCTTTCAGTTACTGCTGAAGGCAAACCCATTGTGTATGTAGGCTCGCCAGACACTTGCTTCCATCCTCGAGCTTTTGGCAGCCTTGACGTAATAGTAGGAAGCTAACATGTCCTGCGCAGGTGCGTTAACCTCGATTGTTATGACCGCGGCTGGCTCGTTTATTGCCAACGGCGGCCTGTCGGAAGTGTTTGGAGCCGCACCCATTGGTGGTGCTGAGGCATTGGGTTCACTCAACGAAGTCACTGTGTTTTTTCCTGATGGTACCAGTCAGGTCATGAGCACAGCGCAGGCCACATCACAAGGCCTGTTGACAACCACCAGTCAAGGTTGGTACAGCAGTCTCACACAAACCTTGGGCGAGATGAAAGACGCTGTGCTAGAATTTACACAGCCCATGAGAGATGCCTGGAACACTATCTCCACTGCACCAGTGGCTGCCGGCAATGAAGTGTTTATGAGCACTGTGGGAACCTACGGTCCAAAGACAGCACAGTTTTTAAAAACAGTCACTGAACAGGCCTTTACCACTGCTATCCAAACTGGCGTTACGTGGGCTTCGACCACTCTTGGCGGCACAGGCACATTTGTTGCAGGTGCCATCACTGGTGATCCTAAAATATTAGGTAGCATATTCAGCTCGGCACAAAGTTACGCTGACACTGCCAATAGTTTTGTCAACGCTGCCGAGCGTGGTTCAAAGTATCTTGAAAAAACTTTTACCAGCATGGATAACACCATCACAGCTGGAGTCACTGGAGTATCAAACTGGGTCAAGGGTCTAGGGGATGACATTTCTGGACTGGGCGATACAGTGAGCTGGGAGAATCTAAAAAACATGGGATCGCCAGGTCAGCTCATGGCCAACATGGAAAACAATGGAACCTTGGGCCCTATGTATGAAAAACTAGGAAACATCAAAGTCAGCGAAAAGACAGCACAAGAGCTTGGGTATAATGTGATAACTTCAGCGTACTCTGTGGTCACTGGTGGTAAAGCTACCATTGGACTCACAGACATTACTCGTAATGTCACGTTGAGAGACTTGGGAGTAGACCTTAATACCTTGGCCAGAACAGGTGCTAACCTCCCTCCCACAATACAAAAAGACATCTACACTCAGCTTGGTACATTATCTTCCACAGAAGTATCTCAAGTCAAAGCCATTCTCAACAACACCCAGTCAACAGTTCTCACAGGTCAAGATCTTCTCAATCCCACTAGGTTATTTGGCAAGAGTTATACCACACTGACCACTCCAGTGAGAACCGCCAGTGTGGGATTCCGTGCTATCTACGAAGATGAATCGGGTGCTGTAAACCCTCAACTCAATCATCTAGGGCAAGATCTCAAAGGTATCATACCTGACGATCTTGCAGTGGCCAACGATGCCTTGTCTCGCAGTTTGCTACAACTCAAAGGCATACAAAACTCCTCAACAGAGGCCTTGGCTGTGACTATCAGCGGGCTGGAAAATCTTGAAGACCTGCCGTTGATTCAAAATCAAACTCAGTACATTCCGCAGGGTGTGCTTGATTATTGGGATTCTCAATACAATCAAGACTATGATATTCCTTTGGGCACAGGTGCTCTTGGGCAACTGGTAGTATCTGACGTGATTGGATTTGCCGCAGGATACAACAGTGGATCATATCTACAAGACAACTCCACAAAGTTGGCTGAGTTAGACTCAGTTGGCGCATTCGATGAGTTTACACAAGTTCAAGGCATCTATGAAACAATACAGGAGTTTAGTCTAGGTACGTTTGGACCTGTCAATGTAGCACCCACAGAGTTTGATCCTCCTGAGTGGGAAGTAGAAATACCAGCGGGTTGGGCCGCAGCCGGAACCTATGGTCCTTTTGCCACTGCTGAAGAAGCCTACGAGGATGCTTGGATCAATGGTATCATCCCTTTCACTGCTCTGGCCAATGTGGACATAATCAACAACTATCCAACTGCTCAGACAGTGTATAACAACGAAAATGCCTGGCAAGATCAGCTGGGTCGCGAGACTCTCAACAGACAAAGAATTGATCTTGTTGCCACTGACATATTGCCCAACAATACCGTGGCAATGAGTTTTGCAGAGCAACTTCCCGAATATGGAAAGCGAACAGAGTTTGGTGGCCCAGCCATGTGGCTTGAACGTGTGGCAGTGGCCAACAGCCTGGGAGGACAAGCCATCATTGCTGCCATGCGTGAAGGAAGAAATTCTGAACGGATAGCTCGAGCAGGACTTGAGCAGGACACATCGGTGCCCACCAATACCATTGAAGAACCAGGTACCTTGTCGCCCAATCAGTACACCAAAGAACAAGCAGAAGCACTGGTAATACGAAGTTAGTACTCACTAACTCAGTAAAGACCCTGCTAAATGCAGGGTTTTTCTTTGGTTGACCAGAAATAGCCATTTTGCTATAATAATAGAATACAGTAACAGATTAGGAGTTTGACATGCGTGAAAAAAGAATCATTGCTGGACTGAATAACAGCCAACGAGTCCGTGTCATTGTCAACGGTGTAGGGTTTTACACCACTGTCAAAGGCATGACTGAAATGTGTTTCACTGAACAGCGTGTGGCAGTATGGACTGCTCTTGAACGCATTGCACGTGAAGGTATTGATGGCTTTGCCAGTCGGACTTCTGTTTACGATAGTCGCATGCAAAAAATGGATATTGATTTCCAAGTGAACTTGGTTTAAATAAAAAGGTACAGGCATGACACAGGCTCACAACAGGCAAGATAAAAAATACAATGGATTAAAAGTGGCGGCAGATTGGATACAAGATCTCGAAGGCTCGGATTCTAGACTACACAAAGAAGCAGTGATCGAAAAGGCTCTAATAGCGGCCCGATTGGGCTCGGCAGGGGCGCAGTGTTTTTTATACAACTGCTACCTGACCTATAATCCTTATTTCGTCTATGGTGTAAAGAAAGTTCCTGAAACCTCAGACCTCACAGGCCAGGAAAATCCCTGGACTGAGTTCTGGGCTCTAACAGAAGCTCTGCGTACTCGTAGCATCACTGGCGGCAAGGCAAAAGACAAGATAGAAGAACTGGCCAATCGATTTGACTCCGCGGAGTGGAACGGTCTGGCCCGCCGTGTACTGATCAAAGACCTGCGATGTGGTATCAGTGAAAAAACACTGAACAAAGTGCTGGGCAACTCAGAATGGAAGGTTCCTGTGTTTACCTGTCAGCTGGCCACAGACTCCAACGACCATCAAAGCAAGCTCAAAGGCAACAAGCGTATTGAGTGCAAGCTGGATGGTGTGCGTGTGCTGGCCGTGGTCACAAAGAACACAGTAAATCTCTACAGTCGTAATGGCAAACCTTTTGACAACTTTCCGCAGGTGGCAGAAGCCATTGAAACTTTTCGCGATCAAATCAGTCTCACTACCAAAGGACCTTTTGTACTAGATGGTGAGATTGTGGGCGAGAGTTTCCAACAACTCATGCGTCAAGCACACCGCAAAAGCGATGCTCAGACAGAAGGCATGACTTATTATGTGTTTGACATTCTGCCCATTGCTGATTTTGAACGTGGGTTTTGGAATGCACAGCAACACAAGCGCACCCAGATTCTTGAAGACAGTCGTGAAGCCATTGATAACAGTCCATGCGTTCGTGTGATGCCTGGCATGGATGTTGATCTAGACACCAGTGAAGGGCACGATATCATGCGTCGTTTTGCTGAAGATGCTGTGACAGCGGGCTACGAAGGTATCATGATCAAGTCAGTGGATGCGCCTTACGAATGTAAGCGTAGCAGTTTTTGGATGAAATGGAAACCCACGATCACTGTGGATTTAAATATTGTTGGGTTTGAAGAAGGCACCGGTCGCAATGCCGGACGACTGGGTGCTATTATTTGTGAAGGAGTTGACAATGAACGAGATATCCGTGTTAATGTTGGTAGCGGTTTGTCTGATAGCAATCGTGATGAGTATTGGTCAGCCCGGACTGACCTTGTTGGTCGAGTGGTTGAAATCCAAGCTGATGCGGTGACCCAAAATCAGGATGGTACTTACAGCCTGCGTTTCCCTAGGTTTGTGAGATTCCGTGGTTGGGAAGCAGGAGAAAAACTATGATAGACTTTGGTATTCGTTTACGCAATCCTTTTCCTTGTAAGCCTTTTCAAAATCTTTGGGCAGGTGCCAGGAAGTTGACCACGCACAAGTTCGTTGAACTACAGTTTAGTCGATACATGTTCAACTGGTTTGAACTGGCTGTAGATCTTAACTGGCGTCAAACAGATCATGCCGGACCTTGGGTTACTTTCAATGTTGGTGGGTGGACTGTGGATTTGCGTATAGTAGATAACCGACACTGGGATGATGAAACCAATACTTGGGCAACGTATGAAAGCACTTGAAGATCCAAATCTAAGCCCAGAGCAAAAACAACTACTTAATCAAATCCAAGGCGTCCGCTATGTTGTTATAAACACACAACATGGCGGTTTTGGTTTGAGTTCACATGCCATTGAACGTTATCTTGAGATTCAAGGCTTGCAACACTGGATCCGACACAATGAGCGATTTGGAAGTATCATAGGTCCCACTTACTGGTTGGTTCCTGAGGATCAACAACTAGTAGAGCCCGATGCTGAAACTTGGCATGCTATGAGCATATCTGAACGTCAACTGCACAACCAACTGCACAGCCAACAAATATTTTCTGATCGAGACTTGGATCGTGATGATCCAGTTTTGGTACAAGTGGTGCAAGAACTAGGCTCGGACGCCAGCGGTCGTTGTGCTGATCTCAAGATAGTGCAAATACCTGCTGATGTAGAATGGCAAATCGAAGAGTATGATGGCAAAGAGTGGATTGCCGAAAAACATCGCACTTGGGATTGATTTCTGCTATAATAAACCATGGGACCAGGACTACACAGAATCTACGTCAGCATTGTCACTGAAGAGCAGTGGTACGGTATCATGCGAGAGTGCCGATCATGGTTTGGTAAAAACTGGCGCACCCAACCTCGTGTGAGAAGAAAACTGAGCGAAAATCAACGGCATAGGCATAATAAGCCATCTGTACAGGTCTGGTTTGAAGTGCCAGATCTGCGGATAGCGACCTGGATTTCAGTGAAATACAGTCTGCAAGTGGCTGGAGAGGATAAGCATAAAACCGGTAAATAATTCCATGCTCTTAACATATCTCATGTTCGCGGTAGCATTGTGTTTGAGTGCTGTGGCCGCGTTTTATTCCATTGCCGGTCTGGCTGCTATCTTTGCCGCGGCTGTGATTCCCATTGTAATCATGGGTTCCATTCTAGAGGCCGCCAAACTGGTAGTCACTGTGTGGTTGCACGAATACTGGAGTCGTTGCCGCCTGGCTATGAAACTGTATCTTGTGCCGGCTGTGTTCTTTCTTATGGTGATCACCAGCATGGGCATCTTTGGTTTTCTAAGCAAAGCACACTTGGATCAAGCAGTGCCCACTGGCGATGTAGCAGCCAAGGTACAGTTCATAGATGAAAAAATCAAAACAGAAAAAGACAACATAGAGGCCGCTCGTCGAGCTCTGCGTCAAATGGACGAATCAGTTGACCAGACCATGAGTCGAAGCAATGATGAAAAAGGTGCAGATAAAGCCGCACAACTACGCCGTGGTCAGGCACGTGAGCGTGGTGTGCTACAAAATGACATAGCCACTGCACAAAAGAAAATAGCCGCTCTCAATGAGGAACGTGCCCCCATTACAACAGAGTTACGAAAAGTAGAAGCCGAAGTTGGCCCTATCAAATACATTGCGGCTTTGATTTACGATGACAACACCGATGTTGACATGCTGGAAAAAGCAGTACGCTGGGTCATTATTCTCTTGGTCATAGTGTTTGATCCATTGGCCATCATGATGTTGTTGGCCGCCACAGAATCGCTAAAGTGGGAAAAAGAGCGAAATACTATTCCTCAAAAGGAGGATGACGATGCCAGCAAACTGGATGATAATGCTGAACCTGATGCCAAAGATTTGGATGGATTGGATCCTGGAGATAAACCAGATGTGCAACCCGTTGTTGAGACTGTGGATATCCCAGCAGAGCAATGGGGCGGACAAGAGTTAACCACACAAATAGAAAACAAACCAGTTGAAACAACAGACGACGATGTAAACGATCCAGAAAAACAAGCTCGTAGATTGTGGAAAGAACAAAATCCCAGCGATACCATACATCGACAAGAACAACTGCTTGAACAAGGTCGTATTGACAGGCTTCCCTGGAAAGATTTACTTGTTGCACAGGCCGATGATCTAGAAAACATTACCAATGTTGATTTTGGTACTAGATTTCCTGACAACCCTGCCAGGGGCGATGCATATATAAGAGTAGACCATCTACCAACCAAGCTGTACAAATGGAATGGACAAAAGTGGATTGAGATAGATAAAAACTCCACTGACACCTTTGCCTACAACGACGAATACATTGATCACTTGATTGCCAAGATTGGTTCAGGTGAATATGATCCTGATCTCCTCAACGACAACGAAAAACAACAAATAGAACAACGCCTACGCAATGATACCAAACTAGGATAAACATGGCAGAAAATCTCTATGAAAAATGCAGTTTTTGTAACAAACACAAAGACGAAGTAAACAAACTTATTGTTGGCAACGAAGTGGCCATTTGTAATGAATGTGTTGACCTTTGTCAGAATCTTTTAACTGATGACGAAACAGCGCCAGGAACAAAAGATCTCAATGACGTTGACCCCCAGGAACTCAAAGCATATCTTGATCAGTATGTGATTGGTCAGGATCGTGCTAAAACAGTGCTCAGTGTTGCCATAGCCAACCACTACAAACGCATACAGCATTCCAGCAAAGATTTAGAAATAGACAAAGCCAATATCCTTATGTTAGGCCCCACAGGCTCGGGTAAAACGCTGTTGGCCAAGACAGTGGCTCGATACCTTGACGTGCCATTTGCCATTGCAGATGCTACCAGTATCACTGAAGCTGGGTATGTAGGTGATGATGTTGAAAGTCTGATTTCTCGTTTGTTGACTGCGGCCGGCGGCGATGTAGAAAAATGTCAACGTGGCATTGTATTTGTTGATGAGATCGACAAGATTTCTCGCAAAGGTGAATCTACCAGCATCACTAGAGATGTATCAGGAGAAGGTGTACAGCAGGCCCTGCTCAAAATGGTAGAAGGTACTGTGTGCCGAATCCCACCACAGGGTGGTCGCAAGCATCCTGGCGGAGAAATGATTGAAATCGACACTCGCAACATTTTGTTTATTGCCGGCGGAGCATTTGTAGGGCTGGATCAACTGGTCAAGAAACGTATGTACGGCACATCCATGGGCTTTGGTGCCACAGTGAGTCAGCCCAAGGAAGTTAGCCTTGAACATGTGGTACCTGATGACCTGGTGAAGTTTGGTCTGATTCCTGAGTTTGTTGGCCGCTTCCCAAGCTGGGTCAACTTGGATGAACTGACCACAGACGATTTGATTCATGTGCTGGCAGATACTAAAAACAGCTTGGTCAAACAATACCAACAGTTATTTGCAGTGGACCAAGTTGACTTGGATTTTGATCGCAGTGCTTTAGAAACCATTGCTCAACGATCCGCAGATTTTGGCACAGGTGCCCGAGCCCTGCACTCAGAGATGGAACGTGTGCTCTTGCCTCACATGTTTCATATTAAACGCTATCGAGATCGTGGCATAAACCGCGTGGTTATCAACAAAGAACAAATAAATAATCCTACACCCGTTTACAAGGAGGAATAGTTTGGGAAAGCGTGTAGAAGTACGCGACGGCAATGTTGAAAAAGCCCTGCGCAAGTTCAAGAAAAAAATACAAGACTCTGGTCTACTGATCGAGTTAAAAGAGCGTGGACAGTATGTCAAGCCCACCACACAGCGCAAGCTCAAAGCATCAGCGGCCAAAAAACGCTGGCAAAAATATCTACGCAGTCAGCAACTTCCGCCCAAACAGTTTTAATGTATATTGTTTTTGATGTAAGATTTCAGCATGAACTAGACACAATCAAAGAGCAAATTGCTCAATGGGCTGAACGATATCAAGTTACATACACACAAAAAACCATAAAATATCAACATCGCCTGGGTCTTAACCGAGACAAAGAATTTACTCTGTTTTCAATGACCTGGGAAGGTGCTCCGTATACCATAGTCAATATTGGCAACGAAGGATATTGACATTCCGTGAAAAATCTGTTATAAATATACATGTAGATGCCGATGGTCGGGTCTACACTAGTCAACTTGCTTATTTAAAGGAGAAAACTATGACTAAAATCACATCTTTTGATCTCACCCCTTTCTATCGTAACACCATTGGTGTTGATCGTTTGTTCGATCGTATCATGGATCAGTTTGATCATGCCTCACAGAGCCAAAACTATCCTCCCTACAACATCTTGAAAACAGGCGACGATGCCTATGAAATCCAGATTGCTGTAGCAGGATTCACAGAAGGCGAAGTGTCAGTGGATTTCCACGAAGGTCAGTTGATCGTTACAGGCGAAAAAAACAATGACGAAAGCGAAATAAACTATCTACATCGCGGAATCAGTGCCCGCAAGTTTGTGCGTACTTTTCAACTAGCGGATTATGTAGAAGTTCGAGACGCTGTTATGAAAGACGGTATCCTTTGCGTACATTTGCAACGCCTTGTGCCCGAAGAAATGAAGCCAAAGCGTATTGCTATTTCCTACGTAAAGTGATATAATACTAACACAGCATCGTAAATACATGTGGGGGTTAACGCCCCCACACAAAGCAAAGGAAAAAGATGTCAGATTCTGCTATTGAAACTAAAACTAAAACTAAAATAAAACCCAAGGAAGACGTCAAAGAGCCTCCCATGTTCAAGATCATCTATCTCAATGACAATCAAACCAGTATGGAGTTTGTGATTGACAGCCTGGTTGAACATTTTGATTACAGCCCATCAACTGCTGAAAAGCTCACTATAGACATACACGAAGCCGGATCTGCTGTGGTAGCTGTGTTGCCTTATGAGATGGCCGAACAAAAAGGCATCGAAGTCACAGTGGACGCTCGCGGCGCTGGATTTCCCTTGCAAGTCAAACTCGAGCCAGACGCGGCTTAAAGATTCACTTCTATTCGTTTGGGATAGTAAACTGATTTGCCCCAGGGAGTGTTGCCTCTTCCTCGGCAGTTATTGACAAAGCGCACACCCGTGATGACATCGTCGACGTCATTGTGATAGTGACCAAAACACCAAGTGCTGATCTTGTGTTCAGTGTCATTTTTGAATACTTTGATTATGTGGCTGTTGCCTGTGCAGTTGAGTCTATAGGTTCCGGACAACTCTGGGTCATGATCAACCAACTCCATTGATGGTACAGTATGTGTGACCAACACTATCTTTTTAACGTCTTGATGTGTTTGTAATCGTTCTACAGATTTAGCAAGGTATGCATAATCGTTAAAGGCCATGGCTTCAACAGCGTTTACTTCAGTTTCATTGATCTGATAACGTTCACGGAACCATTGTCTACTCTGATCATAATCTATATTGGAATCTAAATCAAATGTCCACCAAGCATTGGTACCCAAAAAAGCCACTCCGTCGACAATACACACATTGTCTTGAAGATAAGTGACATTGTGGATTTTTTCTATTTCTTCAGACAATGTACGATAACTTTCTCCGAGATCGTCAAGACTATAGCGATGCTCGTCGTTGCCGTCAATGTAAAAGACTCCTCGATAGCACTCACCCAGATGTTCAAGAGTTCTGATCACTGTGTCGCGGTCTCTAGAAATATCACCAGCAACCACACACACCATGCTGGTAGCCATTCCGGTCCAATCAAAAGACCCATCCCATGTTTCAACATGGAGATCTGAAATTAAATCAAATGCAAGTTTCATGATACATATTTAAAAGGATTTTACATGCACATAATATTTGGCAACACAGTAGCTGAGGAAATGAAAGAAAAGTACACAGTGCTAGAGTTGGATCGTATTCAGATTCAACCCGAAGGGCCTGTGTTGGATAGTTATTGTATTTTGGAAAAAGAACAGATTCCTCTCGACGATGTTTGGAAAATAGAAAATCTACAGGGTCTGCACAACAAGCTCATGGAAAACTATCGCAAAAAAAACTGGAGTTTCTGTGAACAAGCCCTGGAACACTTGCAGAATGCCTGGGGCGGCACAGTAAACACCTTCTACGATGAGATTTCCAGCAGGATAGCTAAGTACAAGGAACAGGACCCAGGTCCGGATTGGAACGGCGTTTATGAAAAATACAATCGCGGCAGTTAGTGTTGCATTAGCTCTTTCGGCGTGTGCGTTATTTCCTAGTTACTTTGACAGCAACGAACAAGCCCGTATCACTGATATCATCCTGCTGAGCCAGGATGATTCTGTTTGTGCCCGTCCAGACATGGCCACAGTGGCACGAGATATAGATCATTCCGCACAGTGGCTAAAAGTATACAGCGCATCGATACCACGTAACAATGCATTGACTGATATGACTCGTAATCTTGCTGGTGTCACAGAAGATTTTAAAAAGAGTTATATCAAAGAAAAACCGCCCAGTCAGTTTTACTGTCGTGCCAAAATAAAAATAATAAATGAAGCCACTGTGCGCATGCTAGACGTCAGTGGAAGGAGACCTAGATCATGAGCATAATAGATGTAGTTAATAATTTTTGTAATACAGAAGGCGAGCTTGGCAATCGCGTAAGACTGGCAGTGAGCTATCAAGATGCGCTGGCTCGTGGTGATGTCACTGAGGCAGAATATCAAGAACTCATGCAAGATCTGCAACGTCTGGAAAACATACAGTTATCTGCCACAGAACTTGACAATCAAATAGCATTCAACGAATGCATTGAACTGTTAAAAAGCCTCCCTATCAAATAACTTTGATTTTGGGTTAAACACTGGCTTAAAATTTGTTTTTTCTGCTTAAATACACTAGAACAAGTCTAGGAGCAGACTATGAACAAATGGCTGGTCGCCATACCTATAAATCTAATATTGACCAGCACCGTGATAGCAAGTGAAGTGGTGCATCAATTCCAAAGTCCGGCCTTTATACCAGGTAACGGATTCAGTCAGCACGTTCTTACCATACATCAGTTAGAAGAAGCCAAGAAAAAAGAAATCAAAGCAGAAGAACTTGCGGCCATAGCCAAGGCAGAAACAGCGGCCAAAAGTACAAACTTGGCCAAGTTCTTGGTCAACGTGGAAGCACGTATCTACGCCCAGTTATCCAAGCAACTGGCAGATCAGATGTTTGCTGAAGGCACTGGGACCAGCGGTACTATGAACTTTCAAGGAAGCACTATTAGTTGGGTCAAGACTGGTACTGATGTTACCTTGACCATTCTTGATGCCAACGGTGGCCGAACAGAAATCACTGTACCTATAGCGAGCTTTGCATTTTAATGAAACAAGTTTTATTATCATTGTTAGTGCTATCGACATTGTCCGGGTGTGCCCATATCCACATGGAAGCAAGTAAGGAAGAACCAGTAACCCTGCAACCAAGAGAAAGTTTGACCACAAAAATACCTGATTTAGATGGCCCTCCTATCACCATTGCTGTTTACGGGTTTCAGGACAAAACAGGTCAGATGAAGCCCAGCGATCGTCTGGCTCTGTTTAGCAAGGCAGTGACACAGGGTGCTGAAGTGTTCTTAATCAAGAGTCTACAGGACTCAAAAAATTGGTTCAAAGTAGTTGAGCGTGTGGGGTTAGACAATCTTGTCAAAGAACGTCAGTTGATACGCAACCAACGAGAAGTCTACGAAGGCAAAGATGCCAAGCCTTTGAAACCAATGACTGTTGCTGGTGTAATGATTGAAGGCGGTATTATAGGGTATGACAGCAATATACGCTCAGGCGGTAACGGTGCTAGATTTTTAGGCATTGGTGGCAGTCAACAATATCGTGTGGATGAGATTGTGATCTCCATGAGATTGATCAGTGTCAACAGCGGCGAGGTATTGATAACCACCGCAGTAAGTAAAACTATTTTTAGTACGCAACACAACGTAGGTGTGCTACGTTTTGTAGATGCAGGCACCAAGGCACTGGAATTAGAAAATGGCCAGGCACTGAATGAGCCTACTACGTATGCTGTACGTGTGGCCATTGAACAAGCAGTGTATGACATGATTGTTGAAGGCGAAAAGAAGGGCATTTGGAGATATAAAAAGCCTGCGGCACCGGCTCGTCCTGAAGATCTAAAAGTAGAGGAGAAAAAAGATGTCGTGGTTCAATCACAAACCAAATCCGAAACGAAAACAGAAACCGTATCCCCTGCCCCCACAGCAGAAGTAAAGAAAGCTGAACCTCGACCGTTGTTTGGTCAACGTGCATTAAAAGAAGCTGAATTCATTTATAAAGAACCCACTGATAAGAGTCAAAAAACCTGGCAGTTCAAGAAAGGCACTGTGGTAGATGTTATACAACCCGGAACTGACGGGTGGGTCAGAGTAGTAGACAGTGAAAAACGAGGCGGTTGGATTCGTATGGAACAACTAGAGGATACCGGTCGTTAATGCTGTCGCTTAATAAAACAGCAACCGTGATTAAATATTTAGGTAGTCTCAACCTCATGTAGTTCAAGGAGGTAATATAATTATAAGGTCAAAAAGACCAGGGAGCTGGGACAGGGAATGTAAACCCGTCCTTGATAGAAATGAAAAACAGAATGACAGGCAGTGGGGAGTTGTCGAGAAAAATACTCGCAATACTAATGACAACTGTGATGTTGTCGTCGGGCGCATGGGCCAACGATGTTTATCTGGAACAGATTGGTGATAATTCATCTGTATCCATCACACAAACTGGCGCTGGCAACATGGTCAACGGTAACGTAGGCGGAACTGGTAATGACACTGATATGGCATTGATTCAGGGTGATCTCAATGATGTAACTGTCAACCAAATTGGTGCCGGTAACATTTTAAGTATAGTAATCAATAACCAAAGCAGTGGAACTGGAGCTACAGTGGTTGTATCAGCAGATGGTAGTAACAATACTCAGACCATTGGATGCGGCACAGCATTGAGTTCAGATTGTAATGCCAGCATTATTAGATCAGAAATCACAGGCAACAACAACAATACTGTGCAGATGTTAAGTGGTGGGGCTGTACAAAGTAAGATTGCCATCAACGGAAACTGGAACAATGTGACACACACTGCCAGTGGTGTGGGCCAGCATTCTGGTGAAATCACAGTTTCTGGCAGCGGCACAAGTAATCTTGCCAACGCAGTGACACTAATACAAAGCGGAGCATTAACTAAAAATGCAGTTATTACCAGCAACGGTTCTAACAATAACGTTATCGTTACTCAGTCCGATTAACAGCTTTGCCGGAGTGGGCAAAGTCACTGAACAGACTGGGCCTACAGAAATACTCCGAGACCGGAAGAGCATATCATCCAGCGTAAACACCAGTGTGGAAATGAACGACACGGTCAGTACTGCTAGAGCAAAAGCAGAACTGACCTTTGAAGACAAGACCACAGTCAAACTCACAGAACATTCAAAGATGATCATAGATGACTTTGTGTATGATTCAAAAAAAGGCACAGGTAAATTGGCTGTAAACATGGCCATGGGCACTGCTCGTTATGCCTCAGGACAAATAGCCAAAAACAATCCACAGCAGGTGTCAATAAAAACTCCCACAGCCACAATCGCAGTGCGAGGCACAGACTTTTCAATGACTGTGGACGAACTGGGCCGCAGTCTGATTGTGTTATTGCCCAGCTGTGATGCCAAGGGCTGTGTAACCGGAGCCATTGAAGTCAGTAATCTGTCGGGTGTGGTGATATTGGATGTGCCTTATCAGGCTACCTTGGTATCGTCTCTGAGCACACCACCATCACCGCCAGCTGTGATCAAGATTGATCAAGCCAACATCAACAACATGTTGATCATCAGCAAGCCTCCTGAAATACCAAACGATACCAATGCTGGTACAGCCATGAAAGAAAAAAACATCTTGGACTTCAATGCTCTTGATGTTGACTTGTTGAAATTTTCAGCCCTGGACGAAAACAAACTGGACAACTTCAAAGAACTAGATAGAAACGATCTCAATGCTGATTTATTGTCTTTTAATTCTCTCAATGAACTAGACAGGCAGAACGCATCTTTGTTGGGTGACGAACTAGATGTACCCATGTTGCCTGGCTATTCAGCCAACAAGACTTTGGGACTGCTGTATTATTTCAATGATGATGCCAGCAAAGTAACCCTGTACAAAGCAGGCACACACAATGCTACTGTGACATTTGACACTACCAAAAATGTTACCTTTACGCTGATACAAAATGGTCAGACCATCATACAGGACGTAAACAAAGGTGCTACCAGCACCGTGAGCATTACGCAAAACTAAATCATGTACTCAACACAACGACTAATAGAAGCTGAGCGAGAAAAAATTAAACAACGTGAAGCAGAACAACGAACTAAACTTATACAGGGTATAATCTTGGCACCCGTACTTCTTGCAGGATGGTATCCTGTGGTATGGATTTTAAGTAAATTCTTTAAATAACACTGTGATTCCGACAACTATTCCACCGGTATGTAACATCCCTGGTTGTAAGGAAGGTGCTCAAATACTTTCCAAACAAGGCGATAGCATCAAGTACATGCTTACTTGCCGACGACACTATGCTGGGCTAATAAAATCAGTTAAATAGCTGATGTTGAAAAAAATTCTGTTAAGTTCTTGGACTGCCCTGTTAACACTGGCACTTGTTTTAAGTATAAGAATTGCTGATCCTGTCTTTGTAGAAAGTGTAAGACTGCGCTACTTTGACACACTGATCACAGCCAAAGCACCCACAGACAACAACATTGTCACAGTAAACATAGATGAAACTGCTCTAGACAAGCTAGGGCAGTGGCCGTTGCCCAGATCTGATTATGCCAAAATTGTCAAGGACCTTTACAGTCGTGGTGCTGGATTGGTTGTACTCAATGTACTCATGCCAGAATCAGACCGCATGGGTGGCGATGACACGCTGGCACAAACTCTAAAAGAATTTCCAGTAGTGTTGGGATCAGTTCCCAGTGAACGCACTAAAAATCAACCGCGCAAGCCAGGATCAGCTGTGATAGGGGCAGAGTGGCAGGATCGTATTGTGCAGTATCCCGGATTGATTGCCAATATACCACAGTTGGAAAACGCGGCCACAGGCATTGGTATTGTCTCAACACTGCCTGAAGTAGACGGTGTTAACCGACGTGTACCTTTGATAGTCAGTGTCGATGGCAATCTTTACCCTAGTTTAAGTTTGGAAACCTTGCGTGTGGCTGCTGGCGATAGTACATTTCAGGTTAAGTTAAATGAATACGGTGTTGAAAAAATGCGTATACCCAAATTTGGGCCTGTCACCACAGACTCGTTGGGTCGTATATGGATTGACTGGAGTCAGCAATCAAACTCAGTTAGCTTGGCCAACCTGCCCAAGGACTTTGGCGGTGCTATAGTCATTGTTGGACCCACAGCCGCAGGTATTGGCAATCCTGTGCCCACAGCAAACGGTGCTGTGTTTCCACATGAAGTACAGGCTGCTGTGATAGGTACCATGGCGCAGGGTGTGAATATTCAACGTCCAGACTGGGCTGATGGACTCGAAATACTTGCTCTTTTATTTGCAGGTGTTATACTATTATTTTTAACAAGGTGGGTATATGTTGGTCTTGCGTCGATTATTGGTTTCGTTGTTGTATTTGCGTATGGCAGTTACTTTATGTTTAGCAATAGTCTTTGGCTATTTGACATTACCGGGACAATCGCAGGAGTTGTCCTTGTTGCACTCCATGCTTACGGAGTCAAGTTTGTTTCAGAGTTCCTCCAAAAGCAACAGATAAAGAAACAGTTTGCTGGTTACTGTTCAAAAGAAGTTGTGGAGATGTTACAGAAAGATCCAGACCTGATCAAGCGTGGTGTACGTAAAGACGTATCAGTTATGTTCAGTGACCTGCGTGGCTTTACACCCATTGGTGAACACTACGGTGATGACGTTGCTGGGCTTGGCAAATACATGAACGGCTATATGGATGCTATCAGTCAGCCCATGATGGACAACAAAGGCATGATCATCAAGTATGTAGGCGATGCGTCAATGCACATACACGGTGCTCCCATTGAAGATCCCAACCATGCTCGCACCATTGTTCGAGTGGGATTAGAGATGCTGGACCGAGTAGACGAGTATACCAAGATCATGGAAGCACAAGGTTTACCACCTGCCGCAATGGGTTGGGGTTGTAACTCAGGTATTGGCTTTATTGGTGAAATGGGATCAACAGATAGACACAGCTATGACATCTTGGGTGACATGGTTTCAACAGCCGCTCGACTAGAAGCCCGTTGCAAAGCCTATGGGGTATTGTGTATAATAGGCGCAGAGACATACAACAGAACCAAAGATGATTTCTTCTACTTGCTACTAGACAACTTACAACCAAAAGGTAAGACTGTGGCAGACTTGATCTATACAGCATTACGCACACGTGGTGAAGATTATAGTAAAGAACTTGCTACACACAACAAGATGCATGAGTTGTACCGACAGAAACAGTTTGATGCGGCTGCTATACTGTGTGGAGAATTAAACGGCAAGTTTGGCGGACAAATGGACAAGTATTACAAGATCTGGATTGAACGCTGTGACTTTATGAAGCAACAGGATCTAGGTGATAACTGGAACGGCGAATTTATTGCTCACGAGAAATAAATGACAAACCCTACTATAGCATTGTTTATACATCAACCAAAATGTTCTATACAAAGTGGCAACGGTATAATACAAGCGTTGGGAGATCATTATAAGTTTAAAATTTTTACAAAACACAGTTTAGAAAAAGATTTTTTTGACAATGTTGACATGGTGGCCTTTCCTGGGGGCACCGGAGATTCTGAAAGTTTTGATTATCTCATGTCAGACCATCTTGGCCGCATTAGAGATTTTGTTGGCCGCGGTGGCAGATATCTTGGTATTTGCATGGGAGCATACTGGGCAGATCATCACTATTTTGATTTACTAGATGAAGTTGAAGCACAACAGTACATCAGAAGACCAGGAACAGATACACGTAGGCCGCACCCCAAAGCACTTGCTGTTAACTGGCAAGGGCAGATTGAAAAGATGTATTTTTATGATGGGTGTGCCTTGGTTGGCAATGCTGAAAAGTTTAAAACGATTTCTAGTTATGCCAACGGTGATGCCATGGCCATAATACAAAACAGAGTAGGACTAATAGGGTGTCATCCAGAAAGCGAACAAAACTGGTACACAGAATATCATCAATGGATGCGTCCGCATTGGCATCACAGACGCCACCATCAACTACTGCTGGATTTTGTCAATCAGTTGATGGAACGTTAGCCTTCACCAGCTGATGCTGTTTTTTTGTCGTCTTCGACACCAGCCTGATTGATTTTTTGTTCAGCTATCACACGCTCATGTTCAATGGTCTTGCCACGCAAGTGTAGCACAACATCTACTTTTTGATTTAATCGGATTAAATCGTTGTCCAGCATGCGGATACGATCTATCAAGGCAATAAGAACAGTATTGGCTTCTTTGAGCACAGGTTTGACTTCTTTAGTAGCCCAGGTCCACACATAGTAAATCATGTAACCCATGCCCCCGGCTGCCACTATGGGGAAACCGTATTTGTTGATCATTGCCACTAAATCCATTTATCTTTTTCCTTTAAAATGCTAACCCAATCAAACAACCTAACACAAATGCTATGATTGAAAACTTAAACAGGTCATGATCATGCCATACAGGTTGTGTTTTTAAATATTCTTTTGTGTGTGCAGGTAAACTGTCGTACCATGCGGTCCATTTACTCATTTCCGTGTCCCCTTATAAATTTTTCCAGCGGATCAACTTTGATTAGCTGTGCTTTTCCATCAACATTGTTGATCTTAAATACGTCTCCGTGCTTCCAACCCAACTTATCAATGTCTAGTTCTTTGTCAAAAATGATACGACTCTCTGACAGATCCCAGTCGTAATCGTAGTATCGCATTTCTCTTCCTTTATCGTTATAAAATCAACCATCTTTCTAATGGCCTTTTCTTGCTCGTAATAATCTAAACACATCTGAGTCCACTCATTCCTGTTGCAAAAAACGTGTGTGCGTTCTTGGGCAGTCCAGGTGCGAGGATCGCTAGTCACGTCGGGCATCATTTTTACCGTCCGCTCTGGCTATGCGATTGACATCAGGCTTCAAACCCAATGCGTTGCTCACAACAGTATCAATACGGATAACGTCATGATTCATGGTTTTTACACGATTGTCCAAGGCAGTGATTATGCCCGAAAGTCCCTGCACTGAACTCATAACTCCTGCGAGTATGAATTTCAATGTGAGGAAAATGAAGTAACCACCAGCGCATGCCGCCGCAATCGGGAAACCGACCTCAGCCACAAGTTTGAAAAAGTCCATCCTAGCTCCTTTGATCCTCTAACGGGATTCTATGGAGTATTTACCAAAATCTGGGTGTCGACCACTGACCGGCAAAAAATATTTTGACACCAATCTAAAAATCAGCTAAAATATAGCTTGTGTTTGTTTCTTTTGGAGTGGTTGAGTTAAATATAGCTCTTTTGGAAATATACGCAGTTATCCGTAGTGCTAAGAGTTGTACATATTACTACGGTAAAAACAAACCTGTAAACAAGGAGAAAGTTATGACAGAGACTACATCAAAGTCAGGAACGCACCAAGTGAACATGGTCAAACTTTTTGTAAGTCTGCCCCGTGTGATCGGCCTAATGATCGTTGCATCGATCTTGATCACAGTCACAAATCTGCGTCTGGATGCTCTTGCATCTAGCAACGAAGGCCAAGCCTGGCGGCAAGGTTTCGTTTCAGTAAACGACCGCACTAAACAGTTAGAGTGCTTGGCTCGTAATATCTATTGGGAATCAGCCAATCAACCTTTTGAAGGCAAAGTGGGTGTGGCCCAAGTAACCATGAACCGCGTGGAAGATGGCCGTTTTGGAAAAGACGTCTGCGGCGTGGTTTATCAAAAGAACGTGGTATATGAAAAGGTCATTTGCCAGTTCTCATGGTACTGCGAACCCACACACAAAGTTCGCCCTGTGCATCCTGCACTGTGGGATGAAAGCATGGAAGTGGCCAAAAAAGTCCTATTAGAAGGATTTCGATTGCCCAGCCTGAAAGAAGCTCTTTATTTCCACGCTGACTATGTAAACCCTGCTTGGCCCAACATGATACGAGTGGCCACATTTGGTAATCATATTTTTTACAAGAAAAAGGAATCCAAGCAATGAGTAAGTTCTTTACTTTTTTCAGCAGTCTTCGCACCAACTTCAGTCAATGGCTGAGCCAGAGCATACACACTGTGTCAGCAGAAACTCTGGGTTGGCTGGCAGTGATCTTGATTCATGGTGCCACAGTGCCCACACTGTTGGCCATACTCACAGGACTCAGTGATCGTACACCATCAGTTGACATTATCTTGTTGATGTGGGGCGGCCTTGTGCTGTTGTTTGGGCGAGCAGTGGTTCTCAGAGATTCTTTGAACATCATTACCATTGGTGCAGGATTTATTATCCAGGCAGTGCTAATGGCCTTGATCTTGTTTAAGTAGATTGTCGCAACTGCCTGACCAATGGCAGTAATAATCGTTGATCTGCTCTCTTTGCTGGTGTAAAATATTCAGGTTTATTTTTCCGGCGCCAGCAAAGAGTTTGCCAATAAAACTCAGGGCTTAATCGGCCCTGATGTTGTTTCCAGGCCTTGCTCACATTGGTTTTCAACTCTGACACTATGGCATTGAAAAAATCTTCTTGAAAAAATCTTCGTTTATTGCGAAGAGCAATAGCTCTGCATTGATCAATGACATGGGTCTGTTGGTCTTGACAGAGATCAGAGATTCTTTTCATTTCGTTTACTATGGCAGATAATCTTTCTTGACTGTCAGTCAATGTATCATAGCTTTCATTGATCCAGGGGCTAAATGTTTCAAAGCCGTATTTTCTAAGCAACGCCAAACTACCAGCACCGGCAGCCAGTATAAAAGGATGCCCACAGGCAATGGGGCGCAGTGTTTTTTCTGTTAAATGTATTCTACAATCGTCAAACAATGTTTCAAGCACAATGCTGAATGCAGTGGATGTAAAGTCCATGCTATCATAGGTCGCACTGCTGGCTGATGTGATCAGTTGATTTGCAATGGATCCAATCTGGCAATGTGATTGTATTTCTGCAATCATTTGTAAAAAATCATTTCGGTATTTTCTTGTGCCTGTGCTGTCTCGAGCGTAGATTAAAAATAACTTTTGAGGACTATTGTGTTCTAACGATAAATCTGACTTGGCATATCGATACCAGTCCAGTGCCAACATGGCATGACTCCACCAGTACGCCCCTGCATATTTTCCAGTGGATTCATATCTAGATAGTTCAGAGGAGTTAAGTTCACTGTGTAACAAGGTCCATTTTTCTTGCCAACTCCAAACCACGGTATTTCTTAGATTAAAATCTGGGTGCGGAACTGATGGTTCGTGTGCTGACGTTTGTTGAAATCTTTCCATATACTCAGAGCCATCTTGATACAGGTCGAAATTCAACGGTTCTTGGTCATGACAAAACAACACGGGTTGAAAGTTTCTAACCTGTTTGAAATACGGAATACCAGTGAGATCTTCATTGAGTACTTGATGTAAAACTCTATGTTCCCTGGCTATTCCATTGGATCCATCAAGGTCAGTCTGATAATCCACAAAATCTTTGAGTTCTCTGCTACCCCAAGGATGCGATCTCATAAGCCAGTACTGCTTTTCTGTGACCTGGTGGATGAAATCATATAAATTATCTGTAGGAACCGACATAGGAGGATACGATGAAAATAGGTTTTATTGGTTTAGGTAAACTGGGTTTGGACTGCGCAGAAGTCTTTGCAGAACGTTATACAGTTTACGGATATGATATATATCCGCGATATAGTGACACAGTGAAAGTTTGTACCACGGTGGAAGAAGTTGTAGACAACAGTGACTGGTTGTTTATTGCTGTGCCCACCCCACACTCAGAGGGTTATGATGGATCGGTGCCTAGCTCGCACATGGAACCACGAGATTTTGGACACGATGCTGTAAAACAAGCCATTGGGTATATCAATACCTATGCCAAGGATTCCAAGCGTGTGGTATTGATCTCCACAGTACTGCCAGGAACCACTCGCAGACATTTTGCCACACTGTTGGACAAACGTCATCAGTTCTTGTACAATCCATATCTCATTGCCATGGGCTCAGTGAAGTGGGACATGGCCAACCCTGAAATGGTCATGATCGGTACAGAAACCGGTGACCCCAGTGAAATGCGAGATCTCATTGATTTGTATCGTCCGTTGATGAAAAACAATCCACGCTATGTCACAGGAACCTGGGACGAATGCGAAGCTATCAAGATTTTTTACAACACATTTATTTCAGCCAAAGTTGGCTTGGTAAACATGATTCAGGACTTTGCACTGAAGATTGGCAACATCAATGTAGACGTTGTAACAGATGCCTTGGCACAATCAACCATGCGTATCATGGGACCCAAGTACATGACAGCGGGCATGGGCGACGCAGGTGCTTGCCATCCTAGAGATAACATTGCTCTGCGTTGGTTGGCTGAAGAATACGATATTGGCTATGATTTATTTGATACCATCATGCATGCTCGCGAAGTACAGGCAAAAAATCTTGCGCATTTTCTAATAGACAAAGCCAAAGAAAAGAACCTTCCCATAGTGATACATGGCAAAGCATACAAACCTGATGTACCTTATTGCATTGGATCATACTCCACGCTGATTGGCTACTATATCAATGAAGCTGGATTTGCTGTAAATTATTTAGATCCCCTGGCTGACGATGCTACCAATGTGATTGAATCAGTCAAAGGTGCTTGTGTGTTGTTAATGGCACACAACAGACAAATCACATACGGCTACACTGGTGATGTGCGTGACGACACTTTCTATACTCCCATCGAAGCAGGATCAATTATAGTTGATCCTTGGCGCAAGATGAGTGATATGGTAGGTTACGAAATCATTCATTATGGCAACACCAGAAAGTAAGCAATGGGGCAAGACTTGGGTTAAACCTTGGTGGGTCAGTCATCAAAGTTTGCCCTATGTCAATGAACCATTCAATGATCCAGAAAGTTTGGAACTGTGGCGCAGTCTAGGTTATACTCAAACACGGTTCACCGGAGACATGTACGACATGCGTAATCCTGAACCTGCTTGGATGGCGCCTTTTCGGGTTCATTTCCCTTGGAAGCATTTTTCTTGGTCAGTATATCGTATGAGCCCAGGCACTGTGTTACCCAATCATTCTGATACCTACGCTCGATTTAAAAAACTCTACAACATCACTGATGATAACTCAATATGTCGTGCCATTGTCATGCTGGAAGATTGGCAAAGTGGACACTATCTTGAAATGGATGGCAATCCAGTAACAAAATGGATTGCCGGAGATGTGTATATTTGGCGAAACAATGTCAAACATCTTGCGGCCAACATGGGCATGACCGATCGTTACA
>Ga0114968_10000417_pt1 | contig 31608 bp, 34 predicted proteins | sample M_130807_EF_Meta_FD_87020 | JGI IMG/M metagenome (GOLD analysis project Ga0114968, IMG submission 87020) | Freshwater microbial communities from Lake Montjoie, Canada to study carbon cycling - M_130807_EF_MetaG | ecosystem: Environmental > Aquatic > Freshwater > Lake | place: Lake Montjoie... | reverse complement strand
CTTCCTCTTTCAACGATGACTCCATTGTTTTCTCTAATGATAATAATATTCAACATATTTCTACTCAATTCATTCCTTCTTCTTTTGATTCTGACTTTCAATTCGACTTTCACGATATTTAATTATCTTTTCTATATATTTTATTGCCACCCGACCGGGCGGCAATGTTTCGCCAACATTCTTTTTCCACATATAAAAAAAGAAAAATATCTTTCTATTTTTATCTATGAAATTTATATTACTAACATTGCATAATCATAACCAATATGCTTATTTGGATATAAATTAGTAAATGTATAATTTGTTGAAGTAAAATTATTTCCATTTATTTGCAATACCACATTATTCGGTTCGTCTATTTGAAATACAGCTTGTTCATTCATTTTTATTTTTTTATAAATATCTCTAATTTTTATAAAAGACAATTTCAAAAACGGCGCTGAATAAATATTCAAACATATACTTACAAATAGAGCAATTATTAGGAGATTATTCATTTTTGATTTATATTGAATGATATTTTTATATAAATATTATTCAATTTTCTATTATTTGTACGCGTATTTTCTTTTTAATCTTATCTTCATCTTCAAATAAATACAATTTGCACGAAATATATGTATAGTTTTCTATATCCATCATTGTCGTTATTCTTGATAACAATTTCAATTCTTCCAAATAAACCATATATGTATACATGCCGTTTGATTTTTTATTTTTATCAAACAATATACCTTTTTGTATTATATTCATAATATCTGTTTCAGTATAACATCGATATAGTAAATTACAATCTGTTTGTACTTTACGAATAGATCTCATGGAATGATTAATATAATCAATTTGATTTAACCAATGAGTTAAAAAGTCATTCGCAGATTCCCCGATGTTTTTTACTAATCCCATTTTTTTAATAATAAGCATTTGGTTTAATAAATCGACTAACCTACGTATTGGGCTTGTAATATGAATATAGGATGATATATTCATAGCTTCGTGATTTATATTGCACTCCTTATGATATAAAATATATTGTCCAGAAACATTATTCCAGCTATTTATTACTCGTCGCGTGTTCTCGTCAATTGATAAATCTAATTCCTTTTTTACAAAACTATAATGAGACGTTCTAAATATTCCCAACTTGTTTTTTTCAAACCATTTTCCACATAAATGATTCATTGTTATCATCCAATGAGATACAACGTCATGACTATTTTTTACATTTTTATCCATTTTTTGAGATATTTCAAATAAATGTTGATAATGTTTATCGTTCAATACATTGTCATACTTTGCAATATCATGCGAATCTTCATATATATAATTCTTTTTGACACATATTAAAACGTTCCTATATTTTATATCACATTCATCGCAAATATTACCATCATTATCTACGACAATATCCATTGCAAATGCAAAACGCAATTTATCTTGCTGCAAACTGCATAAATTATCTGATAAAATTGTTGGCAACATTGGACGTCGTTGATCCGGTAAATATATTGTTGATACCCTTTTACTAAATGAATTCCATAAATCCAATGTCTCTAACCAAAAATAAACATGAGATATATAAACAGTTATTTGCCATTTTTTTCCTATTTTTTTTATACTGAATCCATCATCAAAATCTAAACTACTTTGTGGGTCTATTGTAAATACATAAGTATCTCGCTCATCTTCTATATTGAAATTTGAATTCTTGAATATTTTTTCTATATATTGTTCTTGCGTTGTGGTTTTGAAACTATCTCGTGTTTTTTTCGTGAAATTGTTAAGTGATATATGTAAACTTTTGCAATATAATTGGTATTCATAAAATACACACAAGTCATCTACATCACCCAAAGTTTCTAATAGTAACCCCTGAGGGTGTTTATCGACCCAACTATCGTATTTGAATATTACATATTTATTTTGATATACTTTATTAAACCCGATTTTTATATCATATGGTATCAAAAATGCTGGTAAATGTTTATCATCAGGAATACATTTATATAATAAACGTTTTTTGTTATATGTTCTTCCAAATGTTTTATTATTTTCTAAAAGTAAAATACCTGCAATATATTCAGAATTTCTAACTGGTGAAACTACAATATCTATTTTTATTTCGGTTTCGGTAGGTTCAATATTTATAATATCTTTTGTAAATAGTTTATGTTTTACTGGGTCGATTTTAGATACAGTTTCTATATCTTTTATTTCGATATTTGTTTCATGGTTTACCAAATTCCACGATGTATAATCGCGATTTGCAATCAATATACGCGCTTTTAAATCCATTTATCTAGATAATGTGTTACTTTTATTATTATTTACTAATTTCAATTTTACACATTTATATTTATAAATTGTTTATCCCAATTTTCTAATATATCCAATGGAATTGGTTTGCAGTCAACATGTGATTCCCAAAAAAATTTACAAAACGCCCACTTGAATTCTAATTTTGAAGAGTACAAATTTGAAAAATTGGTTAACAGATAATTTGATATTTTCTTTGGTAAAAGTTCAAACTGCGACGTTGGTAATACATAGGATAATTGCGTATATGGTGAAAATGGTTTGCTATTATTTTCTAAAATAAATTCCGTCTCATAATGTGGTATATAATGAATTAAATCTACTAATAGTGGCGGATAATGATAATTGTATTTCCATTTCCAATGCGGACAACCCTGAGTATAATATTTATACACCCATTCCAATCCTTCCAGATAATTATTACAAATATTTTTTAAATTTGCAGTTTCCCGTGTTTCATGCAATAATATTTTATAATATCGGTCTTCCCAATTGAATTCAGTTGGAGATATATATTTTTCTTCTGCTCTGAAAATAACAGGTACATTATTTAACAAATTCTCCTTTTCTTTTTCAGTAGTCTGTTCATATTTGCGATTTTCCATTTTATCGCGCAAAGAGTATTCGTTAAGAATATATTCCTTTTCATGTTTTGCAATTTCTTCTAATAAAATACGTACATTTCTCCACTGTATTTTTCTGTCTTTTGAAATTAAATATCTATCCATTGTATTTCCGATACACTTCCTATATGTATCTACCAAAATTTGAATACCATATGTTCTTATATTCATTGCAGGGAAATGTGGAAGAAAATCGTTACCAAGAAAAAAACACAAAAAAACATAATCATTTACCCTATCATATGTTGAATATTTACAATCCATTTCTGTCAATATCGATGATACTAATAAATCTATATTCAAAAATAAAGGTAATTTAATAGAAACCTCATTCGCTTTTACGCTATTTCCAAATTCAGGCGCTTCACGAAATACGTATATATTTTTACAATAAACCAATTGAAATATAGACAACATTATCAAATCCGCATCTAATCCATATATAGCAACATTATCTTGGTTTGATATATGATTACGTATATGGTCATATATTTTATGTTCACCTTCACCTGGGTCAATTGACGGGGTTACAATAATCTGTTTAACAGCATATTTTGACTCATGTAAAGAAAATTCATATATAATTCGCTTTGATAATAAGTTCATAAAATTAGTTCCTGGTGTAATTGAAGTTGTATTCCACTTAACTTTAGGAGTTTGTGTAGAATCATTTTTCGATGAAAGTTTTGAAAGAAATTCCGATTTATACCTACGAGTTCGTTGTTGTTCCATTTTAGCAAAAGGTGCAACACCGTCAAAACCGATGAATATTGTATCAGTTGGTTTCGTATATAATATATATTTTTGTATATTGAAAATTACAGCATCTATTATAAGATTTTCGATTTCATCCCTATTTAATTTATCAATTGTTTTTTCCCTTTCAAGTTTATGATATGCATCATAAATAATCGAATTTGCATCAATATATAAATGATTGAATTTTGTTTTTTTTATATTTTGATGATAATCTAAATTACGTATAATATTAGAATGATTTTTAATAATATACGAAAAATAACTTGGAATACCCATTTTCTATATATATAAACAAAATACTTTTAAGTTCATTTAATAAATGAATTATTTTATTTCAAAGAAATTTAATCTATAAATATAAACTATAATGTTTACAAATATATCGAGTTCAACCGAAACTATAATATTTATAAAAAATAAAATAAAATATTTATATGAGGTAATTAGATGTACAATTTATTCAGTTCAAAATAATAAAAAAAATGACATATTATCAAATAGTGACGTAAATAATTGTATAACTACTCTTACTGAATTATACAGTAAAATTAAAGAATTTGAAAAATTTGAAAATATAACAAATGAAGAAACTTTGTTAGATAATTTTCAATCGCTTCTTGAAAAACTTTCAATTATTATATGTAGTTTTGGAACATATAACTTTGTAGATTTATTGAATATATCATTCGGTTCTCACTTTAATGAAAATAAAAATGAAAATGTTGAAAATATCTACCTAAAAGATAAAAAAGATTTAATATATAAATATGTTCATCCGTTTGGATATAAGACAGTTAATTGGAAAAAAAATATGAATTATAATCAATTATTCAACAAAAAAAACCTGTGTTCAGATAAAATTACAGAAGAATTTTTATTAATAGAGAATGGTTGTAGTTTTGAATGTTTTGATATAGATATATCATCATCAAAATCGATTTATCATAAAATAAATGGTATAAGAGTCGTTTTACAAAATGAAAAAACTCAAAAAACTATTATAATTAATGGTATAATTGATGATATTGTATTAGATTGTTTTTCGAATGGATATATTGATTGTAGAAAAACCGATATTTTGGAATATATAACAAATAAATACACGGTAAATGAATGTATATTAAAGAGAATGGTAGACTGCATAACATTAAAGGATATATTAATATATAGTAATGAAGACTTCTATAAAAAATACAACAGTATAATTTCTGAAATAAATAGTATAAAACAAAATAAAATCAACACTATTATCAAAAATTTCGTGGAAATGGATATATATTCTCAACGCAGTACTTTGATCAATTTATTTATATATAACCAGGATGATGAAATACAATATATTAGTTACTTATTATATGATTTGATAACTATAAGTAAAACCTCAAATTCCGATTCGGTCGAACAAATGCTTATATATGATAGTTTACCATGGAAAATAAAGATTTATTTCAAGGATATTATGAAATTTACAATAAAATATACACAAGATATGACAAATAAATATGATATAAACCGCGTTTCGTTAGAACAGCAAATTTTCTTGATGAAAGCTCCCGAATATATAAAAGAAAAGGCTATGATGAAGCTAAAAGAAATAAAAGGAAAAAATGATGAATCTTGTATAAAAACACGACAATATTTAGATGCACTTTTAAAAATACCGTTTGGTATTTTCAAAGAAGAACCTATATTGAAAATTATAAAAGAAATAAATATTTTATTTATTGAAATTATTAAAAATAATTCATTAAAAATAATTGTACCAATAAAACCTAAATATTCACTATTTGAAGTAAATAAATATATAATTGAATTCGATAATACATATAAAAAAATAAAAATTAATGAAATTGCAGATATACTTCAAAAAATCAACACAAAACACTATTTAAATCTAATAAGTTATCTTGAAAATATAATAAAAACAAAAAATATAACATATAATTTTAATAAAATTAATTCAAAAAAGAAGTCAGATAGAATTGTTTGTATAAATGATTTTATCGAAAAAAATCTTCAATATACAGATATTATTTATAATTATTTTAAAGAAAATGAAACAGGTAATGACAATTCATTTTCTATATTAAATTCGCAAATATCAAATATCAAAAAAAATACGGATTTTGTCAATAAATCAATACACGATATCAACGATACATTAGACGAATCTATATTTGGACATGAACATGCTAAAAAACAAATTCTTAAAATTATTGCACAATGGATGAACGGAGAACAAAGTGGATATTGTTTTGGATTTGAAGGTTCCCCGGGTGTTGGAAAAACTTCTCTTGCAAAAAAAGGGCTCGCCAAATGTTTAATTGATGATAATGGAAATACGAGACCTTTCTCATTCATTGCAATTGGCGGTTCTTCGAATGGTTCTACATTGGAAGGACATAGTTTTACTTATGTAAATTCAACATGGGGGCGAATAACTGATATATTAATGGAAACGAAATGTATGAATCCAATTATATATATTGATGAACTCGATAAAGTAAGCAAAACAGAACATGGTAAAGAAATTATAGGAATTTTAACACATTTGATAGATACTACTCAAAACGATGCATTCCAAGATAAATATTTTAGCGGTATTAATTTGGATTTATCAAAAGTTCTTTTCATTTTTTCATACAATGACCCTGAACAAATTGACAGAATATTATTAGACAGAATACATCGTATTCGGTTTGACAATTTATCATTAGATGATAAAATAGTAATTGTTTCGCAATATATTATACCTGAAATAAATAAAAAAATGGGATTTGCCGAAAATACAGTAGAAATAAGTGATGAAATTATCGAATATATAATTGAAACATATACATTAGAGCCAGGTGTGCGTAAATTGAAAGAAGTGCTGTTTGATTTATTTGGAGAAATTAATATAGAACTTTTGAAATACAATAATACAATAAGCATTCCATTTGTTATTACAAAAGACATTTTAGATAATAAATATTTAAAAAAATATTTTAAAATAGAATATACAAAAATTAGTGAGTATAATCAAATAGGTATTATAAATGGTTTATGGGCAAATTCATTAGGAAAAGGGGGTATCATTCCCATTGAAACAAATTGTTTTCCTACATCTAATTTTCTTGAATTGAAATTAACTGGATTGCAGGGGGATGTTATGAAAGAAAGTATGAATGTTGCAAAGACGCTTGCTTGGAATTTAACAAATGATAAACAAAAAGCAATATTATTGAAAAAATTCAATGATACAAAATGTCAAGGCATACATGTACATTGTCCACAAGGTGCGGTTTCAAAAGATGGGCCTTCCGCTGGTACCGCGATTACAATTGCTATATACAGTTTGTTTAATTCATTAAAAATCAAAAATAATATTGCTATTACCGGTGAAATAAATTTACAAGGACAAGTTACAGCAATTGGTGGGTTAGAATCAAAAATTTTAGGAGGTATTCGTGGTGGAGTAACAACATTTTTATTTCCAAAATCGAACTCCCGTGATTTTAAAGAATTTATGGAAAAATACGATTCAAAATCTATAATATCCAATATTAACTTCATTGAAATTTCACATATTCAAGAAACTATGAAATATGTATTTGAATAATTTAGAGATTTATAACGTAACTTATATTTCTCTTTGTATACTATACTATAATATTCAAAATGCCAGATTTGAACTTAACAAATATATTTTATACAGCATATAGATTATCGCCTTTTATACTTGTTAGTTTTTTTACATTATCATCGGTTCTTAATCAAGACCTTAAAGGTATTATATATTTAGCAGGTCTTTTGATTGCATGTTTTGCATCTGTTATTGTAGGGAAATTTAATATATTTACAAATCCTCCTTCTCCTACTACATCACAAGTAACTATATGCAAAACTTTGAATCTTACAAATGGAGAACCGTTTTCTAATTTACCATTGAGTATGACAGTTTTTACATATACATTTGGATATTTATTGTATATAATAGGATTATATGGTTTAGCAAGTGACAATATAATGACTATAATATTCTTTTCAATAATAATTATTGCAGATTGGTCTTGGAACATATTTTTCAGTTGTAATAGTCATACCCGATTACTTGGAGCATTTTTAGTTGGAAGTGCAATTGGTATATCATGGTCAGCAATCATTGCAAGTACAAATCAGGTTAATTTACAATACTTTAATGGAATATCAAATAAAGAAGTATGTTCACTGAATAAAAACGTTAAATTTAAATGTGTTAAAAGTAAATAGTTTTTCATACAAAAAATTCAAAAATTTATTTGAATTTTTTCATATTATGTATATACAGTGGTTGTATCAATTCCAGATGTTTTACTTGAATATGTAGTTATTTCATTAGTTGGAATATATGAAGATGAAATTATAAATTGAGGTTCTGTGTATATTATATTATTAGTGTAATTTTTGGACAATCGACTGTATTCTAGTGTTGATGGTGTTTTAGTTGTGGGTTTAAATGACGTATTTCCATAATAATTATTTTTACTAAAATATACACTATCTTCATAGGTTGGAATATATGTAGATGCCCCATATTTATAACTACCTGGTTCATAATATATAGAATAACCCTGCGATTCATTGTATGGTATTAATATTTTATTACCACAAGAATCAACTACCATTGTAGTTCCAAAATCAGTTCCGTATACTCCACTTTGACTTTTTATAGACTCCGGACTATCATGATATAATAAATCATAATTACCGGAATTATATTTTTTCGTATTTTCTATTGTTGAACTGTAAGTAACCGAATTACCATAAACATTATCTTTTTCTTTTATATATTCTACCCAAAAAGAAGTTTGAGTATTTGGCAATAATGTTGTTTTTTCGGCATTTGTAGTATACCCATACGGTATTTTTTTCATTGTTTTATCATCTATTTTGTAATATCCGTCTGGTATAACTCCATTCACGGGTATATCAATTGCGTCAGAATTATCTAAACCTTCTTTGAAAGAATAACAGTTGATTGATATACAAATTATCAGTACAATTATTAATATACAAAATACTATTAGTATATTTTGTTTATTCATATATCACTATTATGATATATAATAATATATTTGTCCAATACAAATATAAAATTGATTTATTATTCTAAATATAATAATACAACAATATATATTTAGAATGATTATTCCAGTTAAATGTTTTACGTGTGGAAATGTTCTTGCTGATAAATACAGATATTATCTAGAAGAAGTGAGACGTATAAAAATATCACAAGGGTTACAAGTTGAAAATGTCGTTTATCTTACTAAAAAAAATATGGAAAAAACACCCGAAGGGACCGTTTTAGATAATTTAGGATTAAAAAATGTATGTTGTCGTAGACATATGTTGACCCACGTTGATATCGAATAATTTAATTGAAACCATAATTGAAAAATATATACACATATAATATATGAAGGAACGCACCAAATCAAAAAAATATAAAAGAAAAAATACTAAAAAAGGAAAATCACGCCGAAATAAAATGAAAGGGGGTAGTTGCAGCTGCAATAATAGTCATGTTATGACAGGTGGACTAGCAAATAGTCCTTATTACTATGCGTTAAATACTCATGATATTGATCCAAATGCACCAGGTTCTATTATAGATTCACGTTTACAACCAAATGTCCCTCTACGCGGAGGAAGAAAACAACGTAAAAGTAAAAAGATGAAAGGGGGTGCTATTGATATGACATATGTATTTAATAAAGTAGCCACCCCTTTTTTTCCGGCTTCCAATTATACGAATCCGATTGCGAGTAACGGAACAACCGCCGGTGCAATTACATCTAATTCAATTTTAACTGGTAATGCAGTAATTACAAATCCATCACAAATAGTTGCTTCAAAAAATAATATAGGAGAGTATTTAGTGTAAATAAAATATCTGTATTTATATATTATCATGGCGATTATCCCTGGTATTAAAAATTTATGCACGCCCGCATTTGTTTATCTGCTTATTTCTATTATTTCAATTATTGTAATGGCTATTCAAAATTATGGAAACACTGATTTATATTGTTTAGGACTATATTCTTGTAATGTTACAAGCATTAGTATGATATTCGTATTTAAAGTATTATATGTTTTATTTTGGACATGGGTATTGAACATCATATGTCGCGGAGGTTATCCGGGCGTTTCATGGTTTTTAGTTATATTCCCTTATATATTGTTATTTGTCTTATTGGGGCTCTTGATGATTCAATAGAATTGTTGCATTATTATATACTATTTATATAGATAGTATATAATAGTATATGAAAAGTGTTTCAAAAAAGACTAAAACGAGAACAACTCGTAAAAAATACATAAAACTACCAAAAATAAATGGAAAAATCATTGAAAAAAAACATGGATGGGTTATTGCAGAGATTCGTGGCGATGCATATGAACGCGGTTATGCACATGGTGTTTTATTGTATAAAGAATTGAAACGAATCGTAAAATCATTTCCATTCATAGTGAAAAAATATTTCAAAACATCATTATCGAATTATATAAAAGTATGCAAACAACAAGTAAAGCAAGTAATCAAAAATGATTTTCCAGAAATTTATGAAGAAATGTGTGGAATTAGTGATGGTGCGAAAAAAATGGGAATACATTTTTCGGTGGATTCATTGATTGCATGGAATTCTGCTTTTGGAATGAGTCCTTTTTTTGAAGATGAGGAAAATGAAAAAAACGAAAAAAATGATAGATGCAGTGCTTTTATTGCAACTGGGGATTCAACACAAAATGGAGAAATAGTAATGGCACATAATACTCATACTGATTTTTTAAGTGGCCAATTAATGAATGTAATTATGTATGTATATCCATCATCGGGTAATAATTTTGTTATGCAAATTGCACCAGGATATGTAATGAGTGGTACAGACTGGTTCATATGTTCTACTGGAATCATAGGGTGTGAAACTACAATTGGTGGTACTGAGTATAAACCAAAATTTGGTTCTCCATTTTTTTGTAGAATACGACAAGCCATGCAATATGGTAAAACTTTGAGTGAATATGTTGAAATTATGTTGAAAAATAATGCAGGAGATTATGCATGTTCTTGGTTATTTGGTGATGTAAATACAAATGAAATCATGCGATTTGAAATTGGTTTAGATAAACATAGTATTAATAGAACAAAAAATGGATTATTCTATGGTATGAATTCGGCATTTAGCTTCGATTTGAATAATACAGAAACTACTGATACAGATTTTCATGATATTTCAACTTCATCAGGTTCTCGCAATTGTAGATTAGATGCATTATTGAATAACGTTTATAGTGGAAAAATAAATACTGACAATGCGAAAACAGTGATAAGCGACCATTATGATGTATTTTTGAATAAAGAAATTATGAATGGACGTTCTATATGTAACCATGCTGAAAAAGATGAACATGGTTCTACACTACGAGATGCTTTCTATCCAAGAGGTTGTACAGATGGTAAAGTAGTTGATAGTAAAATGGCAAGAAATTTAGAATTTGAAGGACGGTTTGGATCAGCATGTGGTCGTGTTTTCAATGTGAAAAATCATTGTAAATTGCATCCAGAATATAAAGATTGGGAACCTTATTTAGAAAATATGGATAATGAACCTTGGGTAAGTATACAACCTTTGGTAAGTATACAACCTTTGGTAAATATACAACCTTTGGTAAATATACAACCTTTGGTAAGTATACAACCTTAATTATTTCGAGGGGTTCTCTCAATCGGTCGTATTACAATACATTTTCGTTTCGTAATTAATCTTGTTGATATTATTTGAATCGTTTTTTGTAGTTCTATATCATCCAATAAATCACTTTGAAGTTCTGGAATAATACTATTGCAAGAAAGGTCCATTATATAATTTATATAATAATTTATATTTTGCTAAATAATTCATCAGCATATATGGGTTTATAAAATGTAAATACAGTTATATTACAATTATTCCGTATTGTAATATAAACAACTACATGATTTTCAATTACATTTTTTCTCATTCAAACCGCACATGTTGTAAGAGTAAATAAAAAGGGGTTTCCCTCCATTTTTATTTATTTTTTATTTAATAATCTTCATCAGCTTGAACGTCGTCAATAATATAATTATCACATATAAGGGAACTATCTATTTCTTTTAAATTTTCAGTATTTTCTACTGCAAATTCAACAACAGCATATTTAGTTGTATAATGATATAATTTTTTCAATTTGTTTTTACACTTTTTAACTTTGATAATTCTATATGATATTATTTCTTCATTTATTGGTTGGAAATATTCTGTTTCAATATCGGTTGCTATTTTATAAAGTTCATCGTCATCTTTACATTCAGGCATGCCTTCTTTGATTTTATTGAATGCTATTTTTTTAGCACATTCTACATCAGTAGTAGTTGCAATAATTTCAAAATGTTCTTCTTTACGATAATCGTTATATCTAACAACAGCATACATTTCAAAGATAAATAGTGTTTTATATAATATAGTATATATTATATAAAAAAAGTGTTTCAATTTTATATAATATCTGAAAATAAAACTATTACACATGTTGATTTTTTAACAGGCGTTTAATAAACATTTCTTTGTTCCGTTCTTCATTCATATAGATATTTATTATTTCAGCCGGTGAATAAAAATAATCTTTTATCTTTTTTAGTGTTTTATCATCAATCGTTTCATCGAATAAATGTGAATATATTTCGTTTATTATGCTACGCGACGCATATGACAGTTCAAGTGTAACATCGATTCTTCCTGGTCGAATTAATGCGGGGTCCAATTCATGATAATGATTTGAAGATATAATCATAATTCTACCAGGAGTCTCACGAATTCCATCCCATAAATTCAAAATATCATCCAAAGTCAACGGTTCATCTTCTAATAATAATTTGGGTAATTGAGATACTTTTTCAGCTTCATTTTCGACCGACACTATCGTCTCAATCAAATCTCCCATATTTATTTTTGAATTATTAGAAATTTCATCAAAATCCAATTTTTTACCAAACCCAGTAATTGACTTTTGTTTCTTTTTTTCCCGGTCCAATACAATATCACCTACACAATCGATATCTTCAAATACAATAATTTTTTTATCAAATCCTATGCTACTTTTTTTATTATCTGTATTATAACGTTCTTCAAAAAATATACTATCCAACTGTTTTTTCGTTTTTATTAATTTCAATGAAATAACTACAACATGACGATTTGTATAATTGGCAATTGCTTTTATCAATGAGGTTTTTCCTGTACCTGGCGGTCCATGCATACCAATACCGATTGAATATGGAATTCCTTTTTCAAAATACCATTCTTTGTTATTCATGAAAAAATCTATTTTTGCAATCAATGTTTGTTTATCTTTGAAAAAAATATTGCTAAATTTCCGAGTACTTGAAAACAAATGTTCATCCCATAATTCATATTTATTATCATCATATTTTGCTTTAATAAGGGTATAAATAAAACGTTTATTATCACGTAAATCTTCGATTGAAGCTAAATAATTTTTTGTTATATTTTCAACAAATTCTTTTATGATATGAATATCACTTTTATATGAGAACAATTGAATTGTTACTTTTTCAATTCGATTCATTCTTTTTGAATATCTGTCATTCGATTTTTTATTATCATCGTCTTGTTCTTCATTTTGAATTGTTGTACAAGCATATATTTGATTTTCTTTTGAAATGAGAAATTTTTCATTTTGAATAACCATATAAATTCCCAGGTCACGATTTCTATTATATGACGTATTTCCAAAAGAATATTCCTTAATATGGCGTATCGTAGTATTTTCATTTGCATGTTCTATTATGTATATCCATAATGCGCGAAATCTATCACTGAATGAATTCGATTGGTTCAATTCACTATCATAATATGTTGTCGATAATGCTATCTTACCGTCATATTCAACAATATGTTTTTTATAAAAAAAATATTCGAATTCAGAATCAAATATATTAATCATTTTTATAAATTTTGTAAAATTATTATTCATGAATTGGAATAGATATGTAACTGCGGTTAAAACAATCGTCGTGATAAATGCGTCAATTACTGGTTTGCCAGTTTTGAATTTATCAAATACAATCATATTCAAAATATTTCCTGACATAAGTTTCAATTCAGCGTTAACATCTCCAAATCCAAACATTTTTATCGTTATTATGTAAAATAGTTTATATTTATATATTTTACATAATATGTTTTTATTCAGAATAACAACATGGACCGAAACATCCTATGCAACTTTTCTTTTTTTTTGGATGTAGATTAGGGTGGATAATATAATCGCCAGCATCTGACCAAGTTTCCATACTATATAACTATGATATATTAATTTATTTCTAAATAAAATAATTCTTACCGTTTATCATGTATAAATTGTATACTTGTATTGTACGATGGAGATATATGTAATACAAATTTTTTATAAAGTTCAATATTGTATATTATAAAGCGCGTAAACATTATGCAGTAAGATTATACAATTGTTTTAATAAATATTTTGTTATGGTTATATCTATTTTACTAGATGATGTTTTTACTCTAAAATATAAAATATTATCAAAATAATCCTTTGTATAATTACATGCATAATCATGAGTTATTATTAATTCCCATCTATAATTTGACATATGTTCTAAACGGAATGTAGGTATACAACTATCTTTCATATAGGCTGAAATAGTTATGTCATTCATTTCATTATATATATTTGTATCTAATTTCATTAAAAGTGGTATAATATCATATGAAAAAAAAATACCTGTTCCTGTAATAAAGAAATTAAAAATGTAATGTCCCCCAAAAAAATTTTTTCTAGGTATTTCATTATAAAGAGATAATAATACCGGTATATTCCAAATTGACGATAAATTTGTATGTATAATATAATCATAATTATATTTGTCATGTATATAACCAATCGCTTTCATTGTTTTTATTAAAAGATTTGGATTAAGTGGAAACTCTTTTCCTTTTATATAAATATAATCATCTATTTCTATTATGTCTGTTTCTATATTTTCTTTATATTCTACATAAAAAAATTTTATGTCATTTTTAAATTCATCATAATACATTTTATTCAATATTTTAAATTCATCATATAGTACATTATTACTATAATATGGATTTTCTGATGTCAATTTATTCGACGATAATATTACAAATATAAATTTATATGTTATCATAATTTATATATCAAATAAATATATTTATATAAATATATTTATATAAATAATAGTGAAATGTCAAATAATCAAATAATTGAAATACCTGACGAAAAAAAAAATTGGATAAACCGTGAAAATTGTAGATTATGTGAATCCACACAATTACAAATATTTTTTAAATTAGAACCAACTCCACAAGCAAATCATTTCGTTAAAACCCCAATATCACAACAAGTTATACCATTAGATATATGTATATGTAATAAGTGTAAACATATTCAACTTGTTCAAATTTTAAACAAATCATTTCAATACTCAAAATATTTATATATTACATCAGCAAGTAAAAGTATGGTTAATCATATTACTTCAAATATAGATTTTTTTTTACAAAAATTCGATATTAACAAAAATGATCATATTTTAGAAATTGGCGCAAATGACGGTACTGGTATTCGTTTTTTAATTGAAAATGGATATTATAATTCAATTGGAATAGACCCTGCCGAGAACATTAAAAATACACATAACCTTCCTATTGTATGTGATTTTTTTGGTTCAAATATTTTAAATAATGGAAAATTTAAAAAAAATACATTTAAATTAATTTATGCATTTCATTGCTGCGCACATATTGAAAACATACTTGACATTTTTGATACAGTATATAATCTACTTAATGATAATGGTATATTTATCATGGAAGTTGGATATTTTTATGAAGTATATAAAAATCACTTATTTGATACTATTTATCATGAACATATTGACTATCACACATGTAAAGCGATGCAACAATTTTGTTATAAAAATAATATGTGTTTATTTGACGTAAAAACTAATAAAATTCAAAGTGGTTCTATACAATTTTTCATAAAAAAAAATATAAATACATATGTTAGTGAAAATGTGTATAAATTAATAAAAGAGGAAGAAAATATACAATTATTTGATATTAATAATTTATTAACATGGAAAGAAAAAATTATTTTTAATAGCAAAGATTTAAATTGTATTTTAAACAGTTTAATTAATCAAAATAAAATAATATTTGGATACGGTGCTTCTGCAAAATCAACTACATTCATTCATCAATTTAAATTATCAAACAAAATACTTAAATATATAATTGATGATAGTCATTTGAAACAGAATTTATTCACTCCCGGTACTAATATACCGATTGTTTCTAGTGATTTCTTAAATTATGAAAAATGCGATTACATTTTAATTTTATCTTGGAATTTTCTTGATGATATTTTATTAAAAATAGATGAATATAGAAAACAAGGATTACGCGTAATTGTTCCTTTTCCTAATATTAGCATAATATAATAGTATAAACTATATAAAATTATAACTTTTCATAATTTATGAAACAAGCATGTATAACATCATTTTTTCAAAATAAAACAAATGCAAAACATCAAATATCTATTGTAAATACAGTTCCAAAAATTAATTTATCATCGAGTAAAATACAAATACCTGTTCAACATACACTTTTTTTTGATGGTTGCAGTAAAGGTAATCCCGGACCAGCTGGTGCGGGTGCTGTAATATATCAAGGAAATACAGAAATATGGTCAAAATCACTTTTTGTCGGAAATAATTCTACAAACAATGTAGCAGAATATACTGGTCTAATTATTGGATTGCACGAAGCAGTCAATAAAAAAATAAAAGAACTTATTGTTAAAGGTGATAGTATGTTAGTTATCAAACAAATGAAGGGTGAATACAAAGTGAATTCAAAAGATATGCTACGTTTATACGAAAATGCAAAAGGTTTCGAAAAATATTTTGACAAAATTGTATATGAACATGTATATCGCGACCATAATAAACGTGCCGACCAATTATCAAATGAAGGGTTACATGCTCAAATGAACAAAAAATAAAAACATACAAAAAATTGATTCAAATAATAATAAAATATAACTAATTAAAGTATATATAATAAGAATATTTAGAATGAATCCTCAAATTTCAAAAATTAGCGAAGAAGATGATGTTTACAAATTTACATTAAATGGCATTAATGTAAGTATTGCCAATGCATTACGTCGTATTATTTTATCCGAAATACCTACAAATGTATTTTATACGGAAACATACAATGATAATAAATGCAATATTGAAATAAACAATCCACCGCGTCTACATAATGAAATCATTAAACAGCGATTAAGTTGTATTCCTATTCATGAAAAAGATTTAGATATATTACCAGACAAATATACATTAGAATTAGATGTCAAAAATGAAACTGATAAAACAATTATAGTAACTACCGAAGATTTCCGTATTAAAAACAAAATGAATGGCAATTATTTGACACGCGAAGAAACTACACGAATTTTCCCTCCATGTGTAAAGACAAATAGATATATTGATTTTGTCAGACTAACCCCTAAAATTGGTAATGAAATTCCAGGAGGACATATAAAATTAACATGTGAATTTTCAGTAAGTAATGCAAAAGTAAATAGTATGTTCAATGTCGTTTCAAAATGTACATATGGAAACACTCCGGACTTGGTGAAAATTGACAGTATTTGGGAATCCATGGAATCAAAATTACGAAGTGAAGAACTAACCAATGAAGAAATTGAATTTCAAAAACGCAATTTCTATATGTTAGACGCCCAACGTCAATTTATTCAAGACAGTTTTGATTATTCAATACAAACCATTGGAGTGTATACGAATCAAGAAATTGTCAAAAAAGGCTGTGCCATATTACAAAACAAGTTTGTCGATATGATACAAATGATAGAAAGTGATATTGTTCCAATCAATCATAGTGAAGCCACTATCGACAATTGTTATGATATTATTTTAGAAGATGAAGATTATACAATTGGGAAAGTATTGGAATATGTACTTTATGAAAAATTTTACCAAGGTGAAAAATCATTAAGTTTTTGCGGATTCAAAAAATACCATCCACATAACAGTCACAGTGTTATTCGCATTGCATTCAATAATTTTACGGATAAAACTGCTGTAAGAAATGTATTGAAATCCGCATGCACTGATTCACAAGATGTGTTCCTCAAAATGTTTAAATTGTTTTAAATTTTCCACTATTCTATAAAAATGTATATAATTTATTATTCATTTTTTCATACCCTAAATGAGTCAAATGTAATCCATCTTCCATAAAAAATTCTTTTTTTGATAAAATTTTATTTACGTTTACATATGTTATATTACTATGGTTATTACTATATTTTCGAATACCATTATTGATGTAATCGATAATTTTTATTTTACCATTATACATAATTGGCGATTTTATTAGTGATATTACTATAATTTTCGATTTTTGAAATTTTGTGAGCAAAACATCTAAACATAATTGTATATTAATTACTATATTTTTTTCATTTATATTGCCTAATAAATCATTACCACCGCAATAAAATATTATATATTCAGGATTGATATACGGGATTTTTTCTAAATATTTTGGTAAATTTGTGGTTACTAAACCACTTTTTCCCATATTTATGACTTCATCGGTTTCATGATTTGTCGTAAAGTTTTTCCAGTGTTTTATTATACTACTTCCCAATAATAATATTTTCATATATATATATTCTATTTACATAAAATTGAACTTCAATTGAACAACAAAGCGAGGAACAAATACCATAATCATTAATATTTACCATCGGATTGTTATTCTTTATATTATATTTGATAATACAATATAAAATATAATATAAAAATTATCCGCCTTTAAAACTATACAAAAGCAATCCGCCTTTAACTTTTATTAAATATGGAAAAAAGATTGAATAAAATTTCTGAAACATATATAACCAATTTCAAAAATAACATACGTGATAAAATACTTGAAGCAGATTTTGAAGAAAAAACAAAGATAAATGAATTGATTGAATATGTATATGATTATGAACGTCTTATATTTGTAAAAGAAGATTTTATTAAAAGAAAACGTGTAAAAAATTCAATACCATCTACAAATAGATGCAACGCTCGTAGAGCAAATGGTGAACAATGTACTCGCCGTAGAAAAGAAAATTGTGAATTCTGTGGAACTCATTCAAAAGGTGTTCCTCATGGATTTATGGAAGAAGATGAAAATATAATGCAATCTACTCAAAAATTAGAAGTAATTGCACTTGATATACAAGGAATTGTATATTACATAGATAAATACAACAATGTTTACAAAACAGAAGATATCATTTCGGGAAAAGACAATCCAGCCATCATTGCTAAATGTGTAAAAACAGTCACAGGTTATAGCATACCAGAATTCGGTTTATTATAAACACATGTCTTCTTTTCCTTTTGATATCTTTCGTACTATGTTTTCTTTTACAACTTCTTCACGATTGTCCATTATAAAATCATTTATCTCCCCCGCTTTTATTATATCCCCTTGACAATATTTAGCTAAAATGTCTAATAATGATTTTTTTGTTATAGGTTTTTTTATATTCTTTTTACTGTACATGATTTGACCATCTTTTAAATCAAAACAGTCTATTTCATTATTTTTCATTACATCAATTAAATTTTTAGAAATATTTTTTTTTTCGTCCATACGTTTTTTAGATTCTTTTTGTAATGCCCGTATTTCATTATCAATTTTTACCCATTCTTTTATTGATTTTATTAGTTGTTCTTTTGTTTCCATTATATATTTCAATTATATTATATTTAGAATAATAAATATAATATATTTATATATTTTTCAATATAACTATATATTAGTAAATGATGTTTTCATTCAAAAATCGAAGTAGTACAAGCGTAAATCAAATAAACAGTTATAATAATGTTAAACCGAGAAGTGTTTTAATGAATATAAATGTACGACAAGCGAATCATATTATAGAATCGAATAATACGAATAATATAGTTCCAGAAGAAGCCAATAAAAATAAAAAAATGAAATGGGGAGAGCCGACTTGGTTCTTATTTCACTCATTGGCAGAAAAGATTAAAGAAGAAAATTTTAGCATTATTAGAAGTGAACTTATTAATACTATTTATGTAATATGTAAAAATTTACCTTGTCCTATGTGCGCCACACATGCTACACAATATATGAATTCGATTAATTTCAGTACTATTCAAACTAAAAAAGATTTAATTGATTTGTTATGGCGATTTCATAACGAAGTCAATGTTAGAAAAAACATTCCAGTATTTCCATATGAACAATTGCAAGAAAAATATTCAAGAGCGAATTTAGTAAATATTATCCAATTATTTATTTATCATTTCAAAGATAAACATCGAAGTCTAAAATTGATAGCGGATGATATGTATCGTCAACAAATAGCCGCTAAAATGCAAGAATGGTTTAGGCAAAATTTACAATATTTTGATTACTAATATATTTGTATAGTAAATATGCCAATACATAAACTATATAAAGTGAAACTACTTAAACGCGTGCCATTTTAAATATTCAAGAGTACAAATATGATATATGTGTATACTTTTTATACAGATGAAACGAGAATTAATTATTTGAAAGAATCGGCTTCATTAAATAATATAGAAATATGTTATTTAAAAAAGGATACATGGAATGGATATGTTGATAAAATTATTGCCATACACGATATTATAAAAAAACACTCGAATAATGATATTATTTGTTTTATTGATGCATATGATGTATTAATAAACCAAAATTTAGAATATTTATTAGAAAAATTTAACTATTATAAATGTGATTTGTTAATAGGTGCCGAATTAAATTGTTTTCCTGCGAAATATAAGGATTATTATCCGATTATCGATTCAAAATACAAGTATGTAAATTCTGGTGGGTACATTGGTTACAAACATGCTTTACTTGAATTGTTTAATTGGAAATCATATGATGAAATATATAGAATTTGTTCTGACGGAGGCGATCAATCATTTTTTAATGAATATTTCATATCAAAACATTCGGATAAAATCAAACTTGATACAGAATGTCTAATTTTTCAAAATATGCATTTAGTAAATTGGAATGAATTAACTTTTGATAATGGTAAACTCTTTAATACAATATTAAAACAAAACCCGTGTTTTATACATTTCAACGGTGGGACATGGCAACAAAGTAATCATGAAAACATAATGCCAATTTTTGTTGAAAAAATGAAATCAACAATGAAAAATAAAACAGTGGATAATTTGAATGATTTTTCACAAATAATTACACCAACTTGCTATCCTCATCCTCAAATATAAACCCTTGAATTTTATTTTATTTTTTTAATAATTCTATGCGGATAACCATATGTTTTGAGCAAATCTAATTCAATATAATTACCATTTGATATATACAAATCCACATATTTATTTATTACTTCACTATCAGTATCATCAATTATAACTATTCCATTTTTTTTAACAAGTAAATCTGTGTTTTTCATATCGTTTGAAATACAATGTTCTCCATGACCACCATCAACGTGAACAACGTCATATTTATACATTAATTCTTCATGATTATTTATCCATTCGGGCATCGTAATAGTTGAATCACCTTCTACATATTCAAAATTTACATGTGTAAACTTTGATTTAATATATTCATATGTGGGTTTAGTGTATACATGTTGACCTATATCAAAAACAGTAAAATTTAATGGGGTATTATTTCTTCCTAACAAAAGTAACATAGTTGAATGACCTGCATTAAAACCTATCTCACATATATTTTCAACTGCTTGTTTTCCACACCAAAATAAATTTAATTGTTTTGAATATAATTCAGGGAATTCATTTAATGTTGTATGATGATAAAAACAATTTCCTTCTAAATAAGAATTACTATTCATGACAATATTTTTTAAATCATTTAGATAAATATGTTTTTCGTCATTTTTACTTTCGTATTCTGATTTTATAAAATCCATTATATTGTATAATAATAGTAAAAAATATAATATTTAACGCAAATTGTCTTTTTAGACCTTCATAATTTACACATTAACCGTTATATTGCATAAATGTGTAAAATTCAAGTAATTTCGTTAAATTATAACAATTTTTTGAAATATAAAATAATGTTATAAATATATATGAATTCTAGAATAAAATATCCTCCTCCTCCTCCTCCTACTGAATATAATCCATATATTAAAACAATATCAAATAATAATGATAATGAAGATGATAATGATAATGATAGCGATTATAATATTAATGATGATAGTTATGATAATAATGTTGTTCCTCATACTAGTTCAGCTCAATACTTAATGAATGTACAAAAAAATAAAGAAAACCACCTGTCCGGATATATGGCTGATAATGATGATTATCATACTACTAAAATAAAAAAAAAAAAATTGAAAACAAAATCAGATGTTGACCTAAATGAAAAAGTCAATTTAAAAATAAAATATAAACCTCATGACGGCATGTACAGTATGGTATTACCAGCAAACGGAGGAAAATCTAAAAAATCAAAAAGAAAATCTAAAAAATCTAAAAGAAAATCTAAAAAATCTAAAAGAAAATCTAAAAAATCAAAAAGAAAATAATAAAAACTATCCAATGACATAACCCTTTGTCGTTTTTTTGCGAACAATTTTTTGCGTATTTTTCGCATGTAATTGTTCATGACACTTTTCACACACCGCCGCTAAATTTGCCGCATGATTTTTATGAAATGTTCCTATAAACCCCTTTTTATCTGCCTCTTTTTGCGGTGATAAATGATGTACCTCTTCACTTAATTCCATTTTGCATATTTCACATAAACCTCGAACTTTTTTCGCATTATATACACTTGTTTTGTGCGCAAGTTCTCCTTGATTTATCGGATAATATTTATTACGTATCACATATGCTTTCTCCAAAAAATCTTCCGGTAAATACAATGATTTACATACTTCCAATCCATACATACGGTTTCCTGGTCCATCACGCAATTTACGGTCATATACCAAACAATCCAACTCTCTGTCGAAATGAACCGCCATATGTTTTATTTCCATATTGGCAAGAGATTTAATTTCATCATAATCCAATACTTCATGAAAATGTGTTGCAAAAATATACGTTGATTGTTTTTCATTTAAATGCATTAATCCCGCTGTAAAAATACTCAATGCTGATTCAGTTTCTGTTCCAGAACATAATTCATCGCCCAATATCATACTATATTCATCTGCACCTCGTAATATCATGCGCAACTCGGACATTTCCACCGCAAATGTCGAAAGACCCTTGAATATATTATCATTTCCTAATATTCGCGAATATATTGTTCTATATGGTTTGAATATGAAACGAGAACATGGAACAAATAAACCACTTTGCGCCATTATTGTCGCTATTCCGATTGCACGTATCAAACTGGTTTTTCCAACCGCGTTCGTTCCATATAATAACATTCCAGTTTTTATGGTATCATCTATTTTACCCCCGAGCAGTAAATCATTCGGTACATATACTTCATTTTGTTGTATATGTTCTATTAAACAATGTCTCAAATCATATGCATGTACATAGGAACTTGTTGAAAACACATCACTGTCAATTTCTGGACATACATAATTATATTCATTTGCAATATATGCTTTGTTTTGGAGAACATCTACTTTTGTTATATATTTTGCAATATTCTCCAAAGTTGAAAACCAATTCTTATCGAATTCATTTAAAAATTCATTGTATGCTATTGCTATTTCCATATTAATCTGTTCTTTTAGATTGAGTATATCTTTGCATATCTTGTTGAGAACATTGATTTCAATTTCATCATTACTTGTGGAAGCTGATTTGAATTGAATTTCTTTCACATTTATTGTCAAACCAGAAGTGATTTGAATCGGCTCCGTTATTTTTGATAATATTGTTTTCAATGTTAATGCTCGCTTTTTAGTAATTTGCAATGAATATCCAGATTTATCAGTTTCATGTATTTTAATATAGTCAGTTTCTGAACTTTTTTCGAATGTTCTCAACAATGAATTAAAAACATCCCTTATTCCATGAAAAGATGATATACTATTTTCATATTTTTGAATTAATGCGTCTAGTTCATTGGACACACCGGATTGTATTATATTCTTTTCGAAATTTATCATAGATTCTATTTCTATACATGCATCCATTTTCAAATTTGTCTTTATAAAATCCAATAGTTGAGAACATTGTTCTCCAAAATTCGCGATTTTAGTAGAATGTTCTCCAAAATAATTATTCAAATCGGGATTTTCATATAAACATTGGTATATTTGTTCAATGTTCTCTATACTTTTATATAAATGATATATTGACGATGGATATATTTTTCTAATAATGATTTGCCTGCATATTTTTTCTATATCACGTATTTCACTCAATTGAGAGCGAAAAAATGATATGAAATGTACATTGTTCTCATCTAACAGAAGAGATATCATTGCATATTCTTTTTTCAACCATGCTTCATCAAATGTTGGATTTGTCAATTGCTGTTTGAATTGTCTTTTTCCCATTGGCGTGCAACATTTATTCAAAAATGAGAGAACCGATGAATATTTTGAGTTCTTTGTACTGTCTTCTGTGTTATCATCAATTATATTCAATTGTTTTAATGTATGATTTGCCAATACCATTCGATTCGATGTGTTATTGAAGATTGGTTGTTCTATTTTTTTCACTAAATTTGGATTATGTTCTTGAATAAAATTCAATAAAAAACAAAATGATTGGGTAGCGATTTCATTATTACCAAATTCACTACATACTTGGTAACATTCTTCTCCAAAAAAAGTAGACAATATATGTTGTATGTATTTTTGTTGAGAACATTTTTTAATAATATCTACATTTTGAGAACATTTTGTATATTTATGAACATGAGCATTATGCATACCACTATATTGTATTACTTTTTCTGTCATTTTTTCATCAAATGTCTCTGCTATTAATAATATTTCACTTGGCGCATATATGGAAACACATCTCTCTAATTCGTCAAATGTTGTTGGATTATCGTAAAGTGGAATTTCATATTCAAATATAAATGATTTTCCTGTAAATATATTGGCCACAGAAACCCCACATACAAGGTTCTCATTATTGGATTGAGTTTGGATAAATGATTTGAAAGTATTTATCCAAACACACATGATGTTATTGGTTGTTTGTGGAGAAATATCTGTATCATATGATATATAGGTTCCAGCGGAATATATAGCATGTAATTTACGTTTTATATTTTTACCATCTTTTTCTTGTTTATATACTACACTTGTATATCCATTTTCTGACAATTTCTGAATATATTTTTCCAAAGTATAATCGCGAAATCCTGCCATAACAATAGGATCGTTGTTTATGAAGTTTTTCTTTTCGGATACATTCAATTGACATATTTGCGAGAACTCCACGATTTGACTATATGTTATTACACCAGTTTCTGCATTTTTTAAACCATATACTTCAAAAAATGCACCCACTTGCATTAATAATACCGTATTTTTACCATATTTTTTTTGATATTCGTTTGTTATTTGAAAATATTCCGTTGTTATATTTGATTCCATATTGGTCTTATTTAGATATAATTTTATTTTTATATAATTTATAATTTATATTATTATACGAGTAAATATATAATTCAAAAAATTGATATACATATTTTATATATATATTATTTGTAATAACATAAATATAAAACAAAATGGATAACAATAATAATATTGAAATAATATACGATGCAGATTTAAGATACAAAAAATATCAGATAGCTACATTAGAATATAATATTGATAGATTGTCTTTGAGAACGCTTCTTAAAACCCAAAAATTAACACCTGATTTTTGCGTAAAATATATATTGAATTCAGATGAATATGCTTCATGTGATGAAGATACATATATATGCGAAGAAGACGTTTTAATATATCAAAAACATATTTTACAAAAAGATTTAGATGAAATATACTTGAAAAATGAATAAAAATAAAAATATATTATATACAATGGTGGAACCGAATAAGGATATAAATTTCATAAACTTTGGTTGTTGGAATAATATGAACAATTTGAATGAAATTACTAATAACCCTGCATTAATTGATATATTTAATGAAATAGAAAATGAAATAGAAAATGAACAAGAAAAACCAAAAATAGATTTTTTTATTATTAATGGTGATAATTATTACAAAAAAAAAGATAAATCAGAGAAAAAAGATAAAAAAGATAAAAAAGATAAAAAAGATAAATCAGAGAAAGAATACAAACCAAATACAGATGTAGATAAAAATCAATTAGAAAAAGGGTTTGAACTATTAAAAGATATGGTTAAGAACAGAGAATTATATTTATTATTAGGTAATCATGATATAAAATATATTAATGGTAAGTGTGATACATCAATTTTTGAAAAACAAATAGCAAAATCTAACAACTACAATTTTCCAAATAATCTTACAATGTTTAAAGAAATTGATAACACTCTTATTATAATGATAGATACCAATATTTATGACGGTGAAAACCCTGAATGCTATAAAGAAATATTTGATAATGAAATGTCAAATATAATATTTAATGAAAATGGTGATAGTGAAAATAATACAATTGAAAAGATAAACAATAAATTAAAAACATATCAGAGTGATCTAATAAACAAAGAATTAATTACTGGAAAAACCTATACAAATATTATTGTGTGTGGGCATCATCCTCTTTTTGGAGTAAAAATAAAAGACAGTAATTTAAAACATCAAACTTTACATAACGATATATATGAACTATTTTTTAGTATTAAAAACAGTGCAACCAATTTTTATTATTTATGTTCTGATATACATAACTATCAAGAAGGTGAAGTTACTATAAACAAAAATGATGATAGTATGAAAATAAAACAATATATAGTTGGAACAGGAGGTGCTAATTTGGATATTCTTGACGCAGATGATAGTATATCACCTAATTTTGATTGTAAATATGAATATGAAAAAGATAATATAAAACTTCAATATGTTATTCAGAAATATTCATCTAAATATGGTTATATAATTGTCAATATAAACAATCGTGATGTAATAACTATTACTCCTAAAATGAAACCATCTATTATTAAAAGATGCATTGCTACCGAGAGTATAAAATCCAGAAAATCCAGAAAATATAAAAGCTATTCATCATTTAATTCCAGAAAATCCAGAAATCCAAAATATTCTAGAAAAATAAAAAGTATCTAAATATTCAAGGTTCTAAATATAAAATTATAATAATTAGTTCTTATAATTTTTACTTTCATGTTCTCTTTTATTTATATTTTTTGTAAAATAATATTCAAGTAAAAGTATTTAGTAAAATATGATATATTTTTATGTTTTAATATAATATATCAATATAAATATGAGTAGAAGACGTACTTCTTTGAATTCATATAGACGAGCATATGGATGTTGCGTTGTAACTACTAAATATGGAGATGTTCCAAACAATGAACCGCCAGCTGTACCAACCATTGTTACGGATGGTCTTATTATACGTTACGAAGCAGGTGATACAAATAGTTATTCTGGTAGTGGAAATATATGGCGTAACATAGGGTCCGGAGGAAGCGCATATGATGCTTCTACTAATAATTTACCAACTTTTTCTGATGCTTCATTTAATTTCGGTTATAGTAATATAACTACCGTTAATGGATATTTGAATTACAAATATTTCAATATTAACCGAACAAATATTCTAGGTAATATTCTTTCAAATGATTTTACATATTGTGCTTGGATAAAAACTACAAATGTAGGTCAAGGTACCGATCATTTTACATTGATGTATATAATTTCAGCCGAAGTACCAGGTGACTATCGCGATTATGGATTTGGTATAGACAGTAATGGAAAGCTTGCATATGGTGATGGGTTGACGAATGGTTCTGATACAACAATTAGGTCGATTAACTCCGTGAATACCGGTTCTTGGAAATTTGTATGTGTTACGCGCCAACAATCATTAGGTACAATTTGTTTATATATCAATGGTACTCTTGATTCAACTGGTACTTGTAATAAAGACCTTACAGGTACTCCAGCAGGATTATATCTGTCTCCTAATATATTAATCGGAGCACAATCAGATTCAGCGGGATATACATTTGGAGGAAGTATTCGAGCAATATTTGGATATTCGCGCGTTTTAACTGCAAGTGAAATTTTGAATAATTTCAATGTTCAAAGAAGTTCTTACGGCGTTTAAATAACATGAAATGTATATTTGTATAAAAATATATAAAAATATTTTAAATATTTTTATATAATGGATGTCTCAAAAATAGGTATATTATTTACTGGAAAAATTTTCCCTGATGCAATTGATATTTTGATCGAACAAACTAAAAACATAAATAACAAGTTTGTATCAATCTGGGAAAATGAAAACCCAGAATTTATTGTTAAACTTGTTAATAATAATTTTACAATTATTTATAATGATATAAAACAACAAATGATATACACACCACAATTTATTACTATATTCAACGGACTAAATTATCTTAGAGAAAATGGTTATGAATATGTATTAAAAACTAGATTTGATGTTGTATCGTATGATTATAAAAAATATTTAGATTTATTGATAAATTTATATTCTGAAAAGATTACTGTTATTGCCGGTATAGAGACTTCCAGTGTATTTTTTATGGATATTATTGTAGGTGGAAAAATAAATGAAATGTGTAAAATGTATGCATTACAATCAATATATGATGAAAAATATCCTGAAAAATTCTTGATAGAAAATTTTTCCAATAAAACAAATTTATCAAAAGAAGAATTAAGAGATATATTTAATTTTTCTTTAACTGATTGCATTGTCAATGATATTGAATTTATATGGTATAGACCAATTTCATGGAAATCGGAATTAATTACGTGTCCAGATATGCGTGTAATCAATGAATATTGTAAAAGTGAATTTATATGGATATAATAAAACAAAGTTATCAATTCAATTATCTAAAATTTTATAAAAAAATGATGTAAATATATTAATATACAAATAATAATTTATAATTTAATTATGAATAATAAAATATTATATAAAGAAGAATGCGATGAATATGGTTTCTTCTGTGATTTAGAAGAACCTACTGAAAAATATAATAAAGAAAATTATGAATTTATTATAAAAATTAGCACTCCTAAAAAAAATAAACACAATTTTAATCAACGATGTTGTTACCACGTTTCAATTGGGATTTCTATTATAGTAACTGCTATAATCATTTTTTCAATAAAATAATTATTCACTGCCAAAATATGCACCTTTCCCAATCTTGAAATCACTTAATCGGGTAATTGTATCATTGTTTTGTTTCAAGATTTCCTTGATGAGGTCTTTGATCGAAATCATACCAATAAATTCTTCATCATTATCATCAATGACTAATAAATGACGGATATCTTTGAACATCATCTTATTCATACAAGATTCTAACGAATCACTTTTTTTTGCAATAATAATAGATGGTCCATATGTGCAAATATCTTTTACTTTTACATCATTTGCAGGTTTGTCAAATGCAGCGACTTTGTTGATAAAATCACGTTCAGAACATACACCAATCACTTTGTTCGACTTATCAGTAACAGCTAAACATCCAATATTAAATGCAGTGAAACGGGTAACTGCTTCTTTTACACTTGCATTTTCATTTATTTTGAAATCAATCTTGTAATAACATGATTTTTGAAATACATTTAATGCACTTACTGGTAGTTTTGCATATGTGGAAAGTGAACGACGTAACATTCTAGATACTATATCATACTCTTTGTTTTTATATAATTTTATAAAATTATATAAAAAATATTGGATTATATTATTATTATGCAAAACGCGGTATTTCATTCATTGGGTGGAGGTTTAGGAAATCAATTGTTTGAAATATTTACTACTATATCATATGCTTTAAAATATAATAAAGATTTTATGTTCCCTTACGAAAACAAATTACCAAACTGTTTCATAAAATATTATAGAAATACTTATTGGCATAACTTATTCGAAAGTATAATACATCATACTACCTACATGAATTCTTCTTATACTAATGATTTCATTAAAGATACACCAAATCGTTACAATGAAATTAATTTTACATATGACGAAATTCCGAACAATGAAAATGAAAATTTATTATTGAGCGGTCATTTCCAAAGTTATAAATATTTTGAAGAAAATTATGATAAAATATATAATCTATTGAATCTAGATAACAAAATTAATGAGATTAAAAATAAATATAATTCATATTTCCAAGATAATAAACACATTATTAGTATGCATTTTAGATTAGGCGATTACAAATTGAAACCTTCGCAGCACCCTATTTTATCACAAAAATATTACGAAAAATCTATACAACACATTTTACATTCTAGAAATATAGATAACCCAGTTATATTTGTATTTTGCGAAGAAGAAGATAATTATATCATTGAAAATATCATTACTGACTTTATGTCATTGTTTCCCAATATTGAATTCAAAAAAATTCATCATGAAATAGAAGATTGGAAACAAATGTTATTAATGAGTTGCTGTAATGATAATATCATTGCAAATAGCACATTCAGTTGGTGGGGGGCATACTTAAACAATCACTGTGATAAAATAGTAACATATCCGAGTTTATGGTTTGGTATTGGTAACAACACTACATTGAATGATTTAATCCCGTCAAACTGGATTATGATTCAAAATTAACGGATTTTATGTATAGTGCGTCGCCCCAACCATGTGGCGTCATTGCTGTCATAACTCTTTCAAAATTATATTGTGCTAAAAATGCATCAATTTCATGCATCAATCCACAGTTTTTATATAATTCATTTTCATTTACTTCTAAATATATTGATTTTACATGTTCTATACTTTGGACTCCGCCTTTTAATGCTAAAAGTTCCGCTCCCTGAATATCAAAATTCCAAAAATCATATTTTGAAGCATCTATATTTATTGTTCTAAAAAAAGTATCTATTGTTATACTTTTTCCTTCTCTTTTTTCTACATAATGAATATCATGATGTTCGATTGAATGTGTTCCAAGTTCAAGTACACTAGAAGATAATGAATTATTAGATATGTTGAATACTACATCCCCATAATCTTCATCCGTGATTATGGCATTGTATACATTTGGTATTCCTTTTTGAATGCATTCGTTTACCTTTTCCGGTATTGCTTCTATCCATACAACGTTTTTCATTTTTTACAGATAACTGTTCATAATATTGCATTTCTTCACAATCGTTTGCACCAATATGGAATACACCATTAATTTTTATGTTGTGTTTTGAAAAAACATCAATAATATCAGTTATTGGGATTACATCGACCGGAAAGAAAAATGAGACAAACTTTCTATAAAAAATAAAAAGTCTCAAATCCCTTTTTGGTGATGTAAAAGCACCCTATTCATTTTCTGTTAAAGAAAATCTTGGGCTTGTCTCACATTTCACGGCGTTTAGCGGTTGGAGACTTTTATTAATGTTGTATTCTCTTCTATACTTTTCAGGTCGTTCGCCTGTTTCCATATATGAATTAAATACCTTTTGAATGTTTTTACATCCATTCTTATCACGATTGATACACCCCTTCCTATTATTTTCCATTTGATATGTTAGGATAGAATGTATCTTTCGTTCTTTTTGTGATTTGTCT